>Ga0224508_10002857_pt1 | contig 14489 bp, 12 predicted proteins | sample SF_Jan12_sed_USG_4_FD_170157 | JGI IMG/M metagenome (GOLD analysis project Ga0224508, IMG submission 170157) | Sediment microbial communities from San Francisco Bay, California, United States - SF_Jan12_sed_USGS_21 | ecosystem: Environmental > Aquatic > Marine > Sediment | place: USA... | reverse complement strand
CAAGGGCCGGGGCGACCACGCGGTACATTGGGCCGTGAACCGGTCCGCCATCTTCCAGAAGACGGGCGGACGAAGCCGCCGTACCGCATCGCCCGGAGACAACCCCGTGGCGATGCTTCCGGCCGCGATATGAAGCCGCTGAAAATGGCGCGCCACGGCGCGGAGTACGGCGACCGGGCTGCTGCCCGCTTCGAGGCTGCGCAGCAGCGTCCGCTCGAGGCCCGCCAGGTCACCGCCGGCCACGGCGAGAGCGAGATCGTCCAGCGTCAGGGCCGCGCTGTCCCCGACGCAGGCAACGGCCTCGTCCAGGTCGACCGCTCCGCCCGATCCGCCTTTATAGAGGATCAACTTTTCCATCTCGCGCCGGGTGAGCTGCCGGTCGCCGCCCAGATTTGCGCTCAGGTAGGCCATGGCCTCGGGGGTCGTCGTCAGGCCCTGATCCGCCAGCATCGCGGTGATGACCGCCGAAAGGCTGCGCTGGTCGTCGCGATAGCACGCCACGGCCGCGCCCAGCTCCGCAGACTCGAAAACCTTGCGCAGGCTGGACCGGGCCGGCAGCTCGCCGGCCTGAACCACCACCAGGGCATCCCCGGCCGGGTTGGCCAGGAAGCTCTTCATGAGGCCGGAAACGGCATCGCCCGCCTCGCCGACCCGCACCACCCGCCGCCCGCCGGTCAAGGCCAGGGCCGCCGCCTCGTCCGCGAGCCGGGCCGGATCGGCCTCCAGCTGCCGGGCTGTCAGGTCGGCGACCCGGAAGGGGTCCCTCGGATCCTCCACGACCGAGCGCGCCAGGGCCTCGGCCCGTTCGCGCACGAGACCGGCGTCCGGACCGTAAACCAGAATGCCCCGGATCTTCGGATCCGGGGTTCGAACGAAACGCTCGGCCTGGCTGGCTGAAACCTTCATCGGCGCGGTCTGCCCCGCGTGGGCGACGGCCGCAACGCCTTCAGTGGGCCCGGATCGGCGCTGTGGGCAGTGATCATGGCGTCTTGGCTGCTTGCGGACCCGCGAAATAGACGGCCAGACGAAGGCCGATGTCGTCCGCCAGATCGCGTAGTCCGCGCCGCGCCGCGTCGTCCTCGGCGACCTTGGTGGCATAGAAGGCGTCGAAAATGTTGTAGCTGTTGACGGAAACCGATTTGCCGACGAGCAGGACGGCCTTGGACTCAAGGTCCCGCAACTTGAACGTTGCCAACATCGCCAGGTTTGCGCGGGTCGCCGTCTCGTCCTTGCGGATGCCCAGCTCCCTGGTGGTCACGCGCAGCGCGATCTCGAGCAGGTACGAGGGGTCCCGCGGCTGTCCGGAGGCATTCAAACGGTCGCGCAGCAGATTGTGAAGTTGCTGGCCGACCCGGCCCTCGAGTGGCGTGATGCGGATCGAGGCCAAGCGATCGGCCGGCGTCGCCTGGGTGGGCTCCGTTGGGGCGTGGAGCGGCTGGAAGCCGCAGCTGGCCAGCACCAGGAGCAACGAGGCGACCGTAGTCGCCTGAAGGAAGCGACTCATCGGACGCCGGGTCTTCTTAAACCACCACATTGACGATCCGGTTCCTGACAACGATCACCTTGCGCGCCGATTTGTCCCCCATGGCCCGCCGGACACCCGGCTCCGCGAGGGCCGCATCCCGGACGAAGTCGTCCTCGGAATCGCGCGGCACGGTGATGGTGGCGCGCAGCTTGCCGTTGACCTGGACCGCGACGGTCACGCTGTCGTCCCGCGTAAAGGCCGGGTCCGCGACCGGCCAAGGTTCGTCGACCAGGAGATTGTCGTGGCCCAGCCGCTGCCAGAGCTCCTCCGCCAGGTGCGGCATCATCGGTCCGATGAGGCGCGTCAGCATCTCGAAGGCCTCGCGCAGTGCCCAGTGGCAGCCGTCGTCGGCCGGCTTGAAATTGCTCAAGTGACCGGACAGCTCGTAGAGCCGGGCCACGGCCCCGTTGAAGCGAAACTGCTCGACATGTTCGGTGACCGCCTTGACCGTCTTGTGAACGTTGCGCCGTAGCGCCAACGCGGCATCGCCGAAGGCATCCGGTGCCGCCGCGTCCACGGCCGGCAGTTGACCGAGGCCCTCGGCGACTTGGCGCCACAGCCGTTGCACGAAGCGATAAGCGCCCTCGATCCCCGCGTCGGTCCATTCCATGTCGCGGTCCGGGGGGCTGTCGGAGAGCATGAACCAGCGTGCCGTATCGGCGCCGTAGGTCCCGATGATGATTTCCGGGTCGACCGTGTTCTTCTTCGCCTTGCTCATCTTTTCGGAGCGCCCGACCGTGACCGGCCGGCCGTCGGCGGCCACGACGCTGCCGTCGTCACGTCGCGTCACCTGCTCGGGCGACAGCCAGCCGTTGTCCGTCCCCTTGTAGGTCTCGTGGCAAATCATGCCCTGGGTGAAGAGCCCGGCGAAAGGCTCGTCGATGTGCAGATGGCCGGTCTGGCCCATCGCGCGGACAAAGAACCGGGAATAGAGCAGATGCAGGATCGCGTGCTCGATGCCGCCAATGTACTGGTCGACCGGCAGCCAGTAATCGACCGCCTTCCGGGCCACCGGTTGTTCGGCGCGCGGCGAGCAGAAGCGGGCGAAGTACCAGGAGGAATCGACGAAGGTGTCCATGGTATCGGTTTCGCGCGTGGCCTCCTCGCCGCAATTCGGACAGAGCGCCTGCTTCCAGGACGGATGATGGTCCAGCGGGTTGCCGGGCGCGTCGAAGGTCACGTCCTCCGGCAGCTCGACCGGGAGGTCCTGCTTGGACGCCGGCACGGCGCCGCAGGACTGGCAGTGGACGATCGGGATGGGGCAGCCCCAATAGCGCTGGCGAGATATGCCCCAGTCGCGCAAACGGTACTGCACCTCGCCCCTGCCGTCACCCTGCTGCTCCAACCGTTCGATTGCGGCGGCTATGGCATCCGGCACTGAAAGGCCGTCCATGAAGTCGGAATTGAACAGGCTACCGTCGCCGACATAGGCCTCGTCGCCGATCTCGAAGCTCGCTGGATCGGCGTCCGGCGGCAAGACCACAGGTGGTACCGGCAGGCCGTATTTGCGGGCGAAGTCCAGGTCGCGCTGGTCGTGCGCCGGACAGCCGAAGATCGCGCCGGTGCCGTATTCCATGAGCACGAAGTTGGCGACGTAAACCGGCAACTCCTGCCCCTCGACGAAGGGGTGCAGCGCCTTGAGCGCGGTGTCGAAACCCTTCTTCTCCGCGGTCTCGATCGCCTCTTCACTGGTGCCGAGGCGGTTGCATTCGGCGATGAAGGCGGCCAGCTCCGTATTGTCTCCCGCCAGCTCAGCAGCCAGGGGGTGGTGCGGCGAGATCGCCATGAAGGACGCGCCGAACAGGGTGTCCGGCCGCGTCGTGAAGATCTCGAGCGGCGCGTCCCGGCCGTGCAGCTTAAAGTCGATCCGCGCGCCCCTGGAGCGGCCGATCCAGTTCTGCTGCATGAGCCGCACCCGCTCAGGCCAGCGCTCCAGCGTCTCCAGCCCGTTCAGAAGCTCGTCGGAAAAGGCCGTGGTGCGCAGGAACCACTGGTTCAGCTTGCGCCGCTCGATCGCTGCGCCCGAACGCCAGCCACGACCGTCGATCACTTGCTCGTTGGCCAACACCGTCTGATCGACCGGATCCCAGTTGACCCAGGACTCCTTCCGGTAGGCCAGCCCGGCTTCGAGGAAGTCGAGAAACATCTCCTGCTGATACTTGTAGTACCCCACGTGGCAGGTGGCCAACTCGCGTGTCCAGTCGATCGACAGCCCCATGGACTTCAGCTGTCCCCGCATGGCGGCGATGTTGGAATAGGTCCATTCGGCGGGGTGGACCTTACGCTCCATGGCGGCGTTCTCAGCCGGCAGGCCGAAGGCGTCCCAGCCCATCGGATGCAGGACGTTGAAGCCCCTGGCGCGCTTGTAGCGGGCGATCACGTCGCCGATCGTGTAGTTGCGCACGTGGCCCATGTGGATGCGCCCCGAGGGGTACGGGAACATCTCGAGAACATAATACTTGGGCCGGGCCGAGTCCTCGGAGACGGCGAAGCAGGCCCCCTCCTCCCAGGCCTTCTGCCACTTGGCCTCGGTTTCCTTGACGTTGTAGCGGCTCATCGGGATCCGTCCATACCGGGACTTAGCGTTCGATCGGGTCGGTCGCGCCAGGTTGCACGCGGATCTCGGGCGTTTCCGCGTGCCGCCGAGGGTCTTGCCACATCATCGGGGTCGGGGAAACCGGTTACTGGACCGCGGCGATACGCAGCTGCCGGGCGCGGGTCAGGATGGCGTCTTCGAGGTCTATCGGGGTTTGCTTGTCGACCTCCGCATCGACCCAGTTTCCGAACAGGTCCTGGCGCTGGCGGAAGACGGTCGCGCGCAGGCCATCGGCCCGCAGGTCGCGGCCCAGGATATATACGTTGACCTTGAACCGCTCCCGCAGGACCTCGGGCGGCGTGTACCAGTCGGTTATGATCACGCCGCCGAAGGGATCGGCCGAGCTCAGCGGCATGAACGAGATGGTATCGAGCGAGGCGCGCCACAGGAACGAGTTGACGCCGATGCCGCCGCCGCCGCCGCCGCCGGCACCGCCTTCGGGTTTCTTGTCGTCGCCGCCGATGGTCAGACCGCTGGGGCCGAAGACCGAGTTGTCGCTCGTGTCGTAGTTCCTCTGGCCGCCCGTCTTCTGCCCAGTGTCCCTCGGATACACGGTATCGTCGCCGCTGCAGGCGGCGAGCAGCCCGGCCATAAGCACGGCCGCCAGAACCCCGAATCGGCGGCGGGTGGAAGCGCAGCTCGGCATGTGATCTCGATCTCCGTGCATTGCGAACGGCCCGGCCGGCGCCTCTCTCGCCGCCGAGGCAGGGTGCCCGTCGCGGGACACCTTGGAAGATAGACCTTACGCGGCCGGACTTCCAGTGCCAAGAGCCGCGGCGAGGGTGCCGCTTGGCGAGCCATATGTCTAGGTTTGCCGGCCGAACCGCTCGGTAAGCCCGCGCGGTACCTCCTTACGGGATCTTTCCGCCGGATCGGCGCCAACAGCTCGTGCCATGCCTCGGGTTGCCGCCCCGCGCAGACGAAGGATCCCGGCCTCGCCGGCAAACTGCCCCCGTTGCACGGCGACGTCGCTTCGCCTACAAACGGCCCCGGCTCCGTGACCGTCCCGTCCCGCTGCACCGTGGAGCAGCCGCGTGCCCGGCATTATCTGGTTGGCCTCCTACCCGAAGTCCGGCAACACCTGGCTCAGGGCGTTCCTGGCGAACTATATCACGAATGCCGCAACGCCGGTTGCGATCAACGACCTGCCCAAGCATGTTCTGGGCGACAACCTGATCCTGCACTACGAGCAGTTCACGGGAAAATCGGCGCGCGACCTCGCCGACGAGGATTTCAAATGGCTGCGGCCGAGGGTACATGAGTGGTTGGCCCGCTCGCGGCCGCAGGAGGTCTTCGTCAAGACCCACAGCGTGGTTTCGAAGGTCGACGACATGCCCTTGATCACGCCCTCGGCCACGGCGGGGGCGGTCTATGTCGTGCGAAATCCCCTGGATGTCGCGGTCTCCTTCGCGCACCATTACCAGGTGACCTATGCCCGCGCCGTGGACTCCCTCTGCAGTGACGACTACGTCCTGCCGTCTTCCTCCGGTTTGCACCGGCAGTATTTGAGCTCCTGGTCGCATCATGTCCGAAGCTGGACCGAGGCGCCCGGTCTGACGCCGCATCTGCTGCGCTACGAGGATATGCTCGGCGCGCCGCACAAGGCCTTCGGGCGCCTGATCGGGTTTCTCGGCTTGCCGAAGGATCCGGCGCGCCTGAGGCGGGCGATCGGTTTCAGCTCGTTCCGCGAGCTCTCCGGCCAGGAGCGGACGACCAGGTTCGTCGAATCGCGGCCCGACGGCGAATCGTCCTTCTTCCGAGCCGGACGGACCGGCGCCTGGCGCAACGTCCTGACCGAGGCGCAGGCCGAAATCCTGATCGCGAAACACCGCGAGGTGATGGTCGAGATGGGCTATCTCACCCCGAGCGGCAGACCGACCCGCTGACTGCTGCGCCGCGGCCGTCGAGCCGGCCCGAACCTGTGCGGGAGAGCGGTGTGATAAATCAGCCACAGTGATGATCAAATGTCACTCACAGGGCCCCGGTTTGCTTGACCCGCGGCCTGCTTTTCGGGCCTTATTCCCTGGCTTTCTGTCTCCTTGCGGGGGGCGGTTTGCGGGCACCTGCCGGTCGGATCGTCCCAAGGGCTTGTTGGGAGAAGTACCGGTCGAGGGCGGGTCGCGGAAACCTTGGTTCAGTCATAACCTAGAGAGGCTTAGGAGCTATGAAAAAGGCACTGTACGGCACGACGGCCCTGTTCGCGGCCGGCGCTTTGATGGCCTCCCCGGCATCCGCCGCGGAGAAGATCAAGCTCGGCGTGGGCGGCTACTACCAGAGTGTGTTTTCCTTTGTCGACCAGGACGAGCCCAACAACGTCAGGGGCTGGCATAAGAACAACCTTCGTCAAGAGGGCGAGGTCCACTTCACCGGCTCGACGACACTGGACAACGGCATCACCTTCGGCGTCCAGATCCAGCTCGAGGCGATCACCCAGAGCGATCAGATCGACGAGCACTTCCTATATGTCGAGGGCAGCTTCGGCCGCGCGAACATCGGCGCGGAGAACTCGGCGCCCTATCTCATGGGCTACACCGCACCGACCGTGGCCCTTGGCGTCAACTCCCCGAACTTCTTCCTGTTCGAGACTTTGGGCGGCGCCGGCACCGCCACCGTGATCGACGTCAAAACGAGCGACGCCAACAAGCTCACCTACTTCTCGCCGCGCTTCTCGGGCTTCCAGCTGGGCGTCAGCTATACGGCGAACACCGATGTGCGGGGCGGCGACCGGCAGACCGCCGGGCTCACCCCCGACAACGACGAGCTCGGTAATAATGTTACCGCCACAGAAGAAGCCGTATCCGACTTTATCAGCCTCGGCGCGAACTACGTCCAGACCTTCGACAACATCGACGTCGCGGTCTCCCTCGGCTACGTCACGGGGACCTGGGAAGACGAGTCCGGCAGCGAAAACGGCACAGGTCTACCGTTGGAGAGCCTCCAAGAGTACGGCTTCGGCTTGAACGTCGGCTTCTCCGGGTTCACGGTCGGTGGATCCTTCTACCACTCGAACAACTTTGTGGACGACGGTAAGTTGGCCACCAACGCGTACGACGTGGGTGTCACCTACGAGACCGGCCCGTGGGGCGTCGGCCTCGCGTACCTCCACTCCGAGACCCAAGCGTTTAGCTCTTGGGATTCGGACGAGCAGGATCTCGTCGAACTCGGGCTCTCCTACGCCATGGGTCCCGGCATCAAGCTGGTCGTCTCCGGCCAGTATTTCAACGAGGATAACGATTCCACGGCAGATACCGACGGCGTAGGCTTCGCGGTCGGCTCGATGCTTTCGTTCTAGGCCGAAGACGAAACGAACCTCGCAGTATCTGCGAACCTGGAGGGCGGGCATCGACCCGCCCTCTTCTTTTTCCGCAGCGGTCCTCCCGCGCATTGCCAGATGTCCGGGCCTTCGATACCTTCGGCGCGGCCGGGAAGCGCCCCGGCCCTCGTCAAAGGCAGCACCGGAAACGGCAATGGGCGCTCTCGTCTGGCTGGCCTCCTACCCGAAGTCGGGCAACACCTGGCTGCGCGCCTTTCTGCACAACCTGCTGCGCGCACCGGCCAGGCCCATGAACATCAACGAGATCGACAGCTTCACCCTGGGCGATTCCCAGGCGGCCTGGTATCGCGCCCTCACCGACAGGGCGCCCGACCAGCTGAGTCCCGAGGAGTTGGCCGAGCTTCGCCCGAAGGCGCACCGGGCGATGATGAAGGCGCATCCCGATTCGGTCTTCGTCAAGACCCACTCCTACCTCGGCGAGAACAGCGGCGTCCCTCTGATCACCATGGACTGCACGGCCGGCGCGATCTACGTCGTGCGCAACCCGCTGGACGTCGTCCTGTCCTTTGCCGACCACTTCGGCCTGAGCATCGACAAGGCCATGGAGGCGATGGCGCGCGACAACGGGGTGGCCGCGCCGACGGAGAGGAATGTCAGCGAGTTCATCGGTTCGTGGTCGATGCACGTCAAGAGCTGGACCCAACGACCCAATTCCCAGTTGCTGGTGCTCCGCTACGAGGACATGCTCGACACACCGTTCAAGGCCTTCGGTCGGACGGCCAAGTTTCTCGGTCTCGAGCCGCCCCGCGCGCGGCTGGCCAAGGCGATCCGCTTCTCTTCCTTCAAGACCTTGCGAAGCCAGGAAGACGCGGCCGGCTTCAAGGAGCGGAGCGATAAATCGCGCCGATTCTTCCGTGCCGGCAAGAAGAACCAGTGGAAGGACAAGCTGACGCCCGAACAGGTCCGGGCGATCATCGACCGGCACCGGGAGCAGATGAGCCGGTTCGGCTACATTCCTGAGGGCTATTGACGAAAGTCGCTGATGCGGATTGCCGATCTTCGGTTGCCTGCCGAGAAGCCAGTCGTCGCGATGGGACCCCCCGAGACCCATGAACCACTCGGAGCAAATCCCGACCGCGGCCAGCCTCGCAGAAGTCCGCGCGCGAATCGCGGCCGCGGCGCGCGCGGCCGGGCGCGATCCGGCCGAGGTCACCTTGGTGACCGGCGGCAAGACGCACCCGGTCACATGGGTCGAGGCGGCGCTGGCCGCCGGCCACCGAGTCCTCGGCGAGAACCGGGTCCAAGAGGCCGAGGCCAGTTTGCTGTGGGCCGACTACGGCACCGATGCCGACGATGCAGACGGCGGCGTGGCGGTGGTCGGTTTGACCATCAGCTTTTGACTGGATTGAAAAATCCGTTGGACCTTCGCGAGGGGCAGTTTCCGCCCCCCGGGTTCTCGGCACGACCGCGCAGCGCCGAGACGCGATGTGCCTCTGCCAAAGCCTGACAAACGGTCCGATGAGGCCCGCCGAAGTCGTTAGTCGCAAGGTTCGGCGGCTCTCAAGAACAGAAAGGTTCGGCAAGCGGGGATGCGGCCCCCGGACCTTGATTCGCCGATCTAGCCGCGCCGATCCAGCCCGGAAAGGGCTTCCTTCAGGGGCTCCAGATGCCGTTCATAGTTTTGCCAGCGGCCGGATGACGAGGTATAGATCGGCTTTCGCACCTGTTCCCTGCTCGCCGTATTGGTGAAGCGGCGCGACTCGTGGAAACGCAGGCAAGCCGGGTCCCACTCCAGCCCCAGGAAGTTTAGCATTTCGCGACAGATCCTCTCGGGTTCGGCGACATGCTCCTCGTAGCGAACCTCCAGCATCGGCCGGTCAAGCACCTTTCGCCAGTGCGCGACAAGCCGCTCGTACTGGCGGTAATAGAGGCCCGCGTGACCCAGATCGAAGGAGAAGAAACTCCCGGTGGAGAAGTTTTGAAAATAGCAGGACAGGCAGGTGTCGATCGGATCGCGTAGGCAGTGAATGACACGCGCCCGCGGAAAGAGCAGCGCGATCAATCCGAGATTCCGGTAGTTATACGGCATCTTGTCGGTTAACCGCGTTGCGTTTCCGCCTTGTTTGCGAAGCTTCTCGAGATGCCGGCTCGCCGCGGCAGTCAGGGACTCCCTGTCCAGGCCTGGCGGACTGTCCGCGCCGTCGTCTTCTTTTTGAAACGTGAGCCCAAAGCTACTAGCCAACCTTCCGATATCCCTCAGCTCTCCGGCCGCATGGACATCCCGATGACAGGACAGGATCTGCTCGACCAGGCTTGTTCCCGACCGCGGCAGGCCGACGATAAAGACGGGCAGCTCGGAGCGGTTGTCGGCGCGCGGGAGTTCCGCCAGGCGCTCGGCCGAGAAGAACTCGATGATCCGATCGATGCGACCCCGCGTCTCCGCCAGATCGAATGGCGCCGGGCGGAGCCGGTTCCCGGCCTCGTAATGTATGAAGGCCTCGTCGAACCTGCCAAGCTCGTCATAGAGCTTGCCGAGGGTGAAGCGCAAACGGCGCTCCTCCTCGTCCGACTGGCCGGACTGGGCCAGCATGTCCTCGATCTCGGCTGCCACCTCGGCCTGGCGGTGCTCCTTGCTTGCCATGTTTGCATAGAGATGAACCATGCCCCGGGGCGGCGGCCCCTCCACGGCGAAGTCGCGGACGATGCCGTAGGCATCCTGGGTCCGCCCCATTCGGTCCAGGACGTCCACCTTTCCGACCCAGGCCTTGTCTAACTTCGGGTTGCTCGCCAGAAAACCCTCGTAGATCTCGAGGGCGGGTTCGAAATTGTTTAGCTGAGTGAAAACGCGCGCCAGGTAGAGCCGCGCTTGGGCGTAGTCCGGCTTGAGATCGATTGTTTTGCGCAGATATGTCTCGGCGTCCTCGAGCCGATCCTTCTCGAAGTAGACTCTACCCAAGTTGTGGCAAGCCTGAGCGTAATCGGGATTGCAGCGAAGCGCCGCCTGAAAGCTATCGAGCGCCTCGTCGAACCGGCCCCTCGTGTAGAGGGCCGAACCAAGGCCGTTGTGCGCCTCGGCGAAATCGGACTTGAGCTTCAGCGCCTGCCGGAAGTAGGGCTCCGCCTCCTCCGCAGACACCTTGGTCATCAACACGGTTCCAAGATTGTTTTGTATCATTGCACTCGTGGGAACCAACTTCGCAGCCTTCCGATAGCACGCTTCCGCCTCGTCCAGCTCGCCCTCGCCGAGGAGCAGGGTCCCCAGGTTGATCAGGGCGTCGGCGTAATCGGGACGCAGCGATATTGCCTGGCGAAAACACTTGATCGCTTTGTCGCGGCTGCGTAGGACGGCGTGCGCCATCCCCAGATTGTAATGGAACTCCGGCTTCGTGCTGTCCACGTGGATCGCGTGGCCGATCATGCCAACCGCCTCCGCGGGTCGTCCGGACTGCATGGCGACCACGCCTAGCAGGTTGAGAGCCTCGCTGTCGCTTGGGTCCTGGCTCAAGACCGACCGATACAGCCTTTCGGCCCCTTGAAGGTCGCCAGCCTTGTGACAGCGGATCCCCGCCGCGAGTCCGGCCGTCTGTCGAGGCTGCGCGCCTCCGGCTCTTAGGGCTGCTTGGCCGAAGGAGTTTCGGTGTCGGCGCGATTTGGAGCTCATGGCGGTATCCCGGTTTGCGGTCGTCTATCTATCGCAAGGCCTGATGGATAGCCGAGCCGGCACCGCCTTGGCTATCGAAATCCTCTCCCCCGGCCCTTGTCAGTCAACCGCGACCTTTCAGCTGTCGCGCGGCGTGCCGTCCGGCTCGAGATTACCGAAACGCCGCACAACCTCACCTTTGGCTTGGACGATGCGCTTGATTTGGTCCTTGCTCGGGGCATCGCGCCAGATCCCCCGACCAGCTCTGGCGGCAGCAGGCCGAAGTTGCGCTGGGCGGCTGCTCCTCGAACGAACCGGCCGCTTCTTGCGCGGAGAACTCGTCGAAGGAGCTGGACCGGATCGCGCAGCTCAGCCACTCGGGCTCCGGCGGCAGATGGAGGAAGGCGCGCAGCCAAGCGTTGCCCGACTTGGGATAGGAGGCCAGCCGGACCACTCCCCACATGTGCAGAATAGCCGCCCCGGTTCGCGTCTCGGCCAAACCCGCTTTGGGCGGGCGCTCCCGCAGCCCTAGACGGCCCCCGCTATCCGACGCAAGGCAATTAGGCTTCATAACCCTACCCTGTCCAGGCCTGTATACCGTTATCGGCGCGAACGTGACCGGCGGCAGATCTGGGTCCAGGCGGCGTGGCTTTCGTTGCGGTTGGCTGTCAGGCCCGCTAGGTTCGCTTCTGGTGGACACCCAGCGGCCAAGGAAGAGGGAAAAGAGCCGGATCATGACCACGGTCGAACCGGTATCCGTTGCAGATAACCTCGCCCGAGTCCGAGGAAGGATTGCCGCGGCGGCGCGCGCGGCCGGGCGGGATCCGGGCGAGGTCACCCTGGTGGCGGTCGGCAAGCTCCACCCGGCCGCGCGGATCGAGGCGGCGCTCGCCGCCGGCCAGCGGGTCTTCGGCGAGAACCGGGTCCAGGAGGCCGAGGCGAAGTTTCCGGATTTGAAACAGGGCTGGCCGGGTCTGGTGCTCCATCTGATCGGCCCGCTGCAGACCAACAAGGCGCGTGTCGCGGTCGCCCTGTTCGACGTCATAGAGACCCTCGACCGGCCGAAACTGGCCCGGGCGCTCGCCAAGGAGATGGCCGCGCAGGGCCGCCGTCCGGCCTGCTTCATCCAGGTGAATACCGGCGAGGAACCCCAGAAGGCGGGCGTGGCCCCCGCCGAGGCCGACGCCCTGATCGCGCTCGCCCGCGACGAGCTCGCCCTGCCCGTCGAGGGCCTGATGTGCATTCCGCCGCTCGACGAAGAGCCGGCGCTGCATTTCGCGCTGCTGCGCGAGATCGCACGGCGCAACGGGCTCGCCAAGCTGTCGATGGGCATGAGCGACGACTTCGAGACGGCGATTCGCTTCGGCGCGACCCACGTCCGGGTCGGCACCGCCATATTCGGCCCCCGTCCGCCTCGCTGAGCCCGGCGGTTCAATCGGTTTCGACGCAGACGCGGCTTTCGGGGCCCGCTTCGCGCAGCACGGTCAGAAGATTGTCCAGTGCTAGGGCCACGCAGCCCTCTGTCGGCGCGTAATCGGGCCGGGCGACATGCAGGAACACGGCGCTCCCGGCACCGGGCCGCGGCGGGTCGTCGTTGTGCCCCAGCGCCACGACGACGTCGTAGATCCCGTCGTCGCGCCACAGGCGCTCGTGCCGGCCCGGATAGGGCAGCAGGACAGACCGGTTGTACCGGGCGTCCGCGGGGTCGTCGCACCAGCCGTCGTCCGGCCCGATCTTGGCCACCGGCAGGCCGACTCCCGCAATCGGCGGGTCAAGACGGTCGGCGCGGTACAGCACCCGCCTGAGTGGCCAACGGCCGGCCGGTGTGGCGCCGTCGCCCTCGCGCTTGTCCCGGCGCACGCCGTCGCGGCCGACGGCGCAGCGCCACCGGTGAGCGCCGAAGCGGGCCCGCCAGCCCTCCCCCGCGCGCACGAGCATCAGATCCATCGCCGCCCCGCCAATATAGGGTCTGACCCTATTTAATACGTCCCATGTGCGGGCGGGCCTATCCGGCCGCTTCCAACGGTCGGTCAGGTGAAATGCCCGAACCGCCGGACCTTCGTCGCCAGATAGAATTCGTTGTGACCGTTGGAGGGGAACGACAGGGGCACCCGCTCCTCGACCGCGATGCCGCAGCGCGTCAGGGCGGCCACCTTCTCGGGATTGTTCGTCATCAGGCGGACCCGGCGGAACCCGAGCTGCCGCAGGATCTCCGCGGCCGGCAAATAGATGCGCTCGTCCGCGTCGAAGCCAAGCTGCTGGTTGGCTTCGAGGGTGTCGGCGCCCTGGTCTTGCAGCCGATAGGCGCGCAGCTTGTTGACCAGGCCGATGCCCCGCCCCTCCTGGGCCAGATACAGCAGCACCCCGGCCCCGGATTCTGCAATCGACGAAATGGCGCCGCGCAGCTGCTCGCCGCAGTCGCAGCGCAGGCTGCCCAGAAGATCTCCGGTAAAGCACTCCGAGTGCACCCGGGTCAGCACGGCCTGGTCGGGCGCGGGTATCCCGATGATCACGGCGAGGTGCTCGAATCCGCCATCGATCGGCCGGAAGGCGACGATCCGGGTGGCCTCGGCGCCCGCCAGCGGAACCATGGCCTCCGCGACCGGCTGTAGCGAGCGCGCGGCCGAAAACCGGTACTCGGCGATCTCCGATGCGCTGACCGAGAGCAGGTCCTGCTCCGCGGCCCAGCCCTCCGGGTCCGCCAGGTCGGGCATCGGCACGAACAGCGCGGCCGGAAGCAACCGGGCCAGCTTCGCCAGATCGACCGCCGCCGTGTCCAGGCCGGCGGGCGCGTCGGTTAGTCGGGAGCCGGCAGCCAGGGACGCGCTCCGGCGGCAGGTCGGGTCCGCCAGCTCGGCCACGGCCTCGGCCCGAACGCCGGTGAGATCGAGCGCGATGACGCCGCCGGCCGACGGTGCCGCCTTGACGAGGCCGAGCACGGCCGCCCGCTGCACGGTCAGCAGCAGCAGCGGAACCCCCCGCGACAGATCCCGGATTGCGCTCAGATTGGCGGCCGTCGCCCCCTCGGCCGCCTGGACCAGGGCCGCCGAACGGCCCGACCCGCGGACCAGGACGATACCGCCGCGCCGCAGCTCGGCCGTCGCGCGGTCAACCGCCTGCAAGACCGAGGCGTCGACATTCGTCTGGTTGGCCAGTGATCCGGACATCGTGCTGAATATTATAAGGGTTCCGCGGTTTCGTGTCAGCTTTGGCGATCTGCGTCAAGCGATTGATCGATAGCGCCCGCAGGCCTGCGGCCCGGCGCGACAAGCCCAATCGTGCCGACCCTCGTGAATGGTTGCAAATCGGCTGCCGCCATAGGATTTTGATGTCTGGCGCAACGAACAGAGGGCGCCCCGGCGATCGGGCCGGTGGGCAAATACGAGGAGATCCCGGCGATGACGCAGAAGCTATACCGCGGCTACGACCAAGCGGAGTTGGACGGACAGCTCAA
>Ga0224508_10002856_pt1 | contig 14489 bp, 10 predicted proteins | sample SF_Jan12_sed_USG_4_FD_170157 | JGI IMG/M metagenome (GOLD analysis project Ga0224508, IMG submission 170157) | Sediment microbial communities from San Francisco Bay, California, United States - SF_Jan12_sed_USGS_21 | ecosystem: Environmental > Aquatic > Marine > Sediment | place: USA... | reverse complement strand
TTTGAGGTTATTGGTTACGTTATAAAGTGAATCGCCGATGTTCGCCGTGCTGGAAGTTTTCGAGGTGTTTTCGGCCAGTGTCTGAAACAACCTGTCCAGCGAATCCTGAAGGGAATGGAATTGTTCGAGCTGCACACGTGTCGCGTCGGTGATTTCGCGGTTGGCATTCGCCGTTGCACCGCTGTCAGCGGCCATCAGATCGATTAATTCGGCTGTTTTTCCGGCACCTGCCTTACCACCGTCGACGCACTCCACCACCGAATCCATGGTGCTCGCAACCTGTTTCACCTTGCTGCAGAGGCCGGTGAGAATTTCGGCAATTTCCGCCGCGGAATTAGTGGTGCGCGCCGCGAGCGTGCGCACCTCGTCGGCCACCACGGCGAAACCGCGGCCCTGCTCTCCGGCACGTGCCGCCTCGATAGCGGCATTCAAGGCCAGCAGATTTGTCTGATCTGCGATATTGGTGATCACCGCGGTAATTTCGAAGATCTGCTCCGCCGAGGCATCCAGTTCTGCGATTTCCTCAGCGGTCCGGGTGACTTCCTTTTCGGCTTTCTCCATAGCGGATATGTTGCGATGCACTGCCTGGCGGCCGTCGTGCGCATGGCTGTCTGTGCGGCTGGACCGCTCGACCGCCGTTTCTGCAAGCTGGTTGACCAGATCGGAGGTTTTGCGCAGCGTCGTAGTTGCATCGCTGACCTCGCTGGCGCGGGCGGCCTCTGCCTGACTCGTCAAGGCTATCTCATGGGACATCGCCGACATCTGGAACGCGGACCTGCCCATATCGACGCTGTTTTCCTCGATACTGGCAATGATCGAGGCAAGCTTGGCCTGCATGCTGTTGAAACTGTGCTGCAAAGTGCCGAGTTCATCGCTGCGGCTGGTTTGCACCGGTTTGCTCAAATCACCTTGCTCGACGTTTTTCAGCGCTTCGCACAAAGCCAGTATCGGCCGCACGGCAAGGGTTGCGACAAGTCCTATGACGATAAACTGCACAATGAATTCCAGCGCCGATTCCCACACCGAATTGAAAATGTAGAGATCGTGGCGCGCCATCATCATCGCCACGACGTCTCTGTCGACATTCTGTTCCCGCGCAATGTCGACCAGCCTCTCGAGTTCGAAGGATGCCAGTGTGCGGCTGTAAACCGTCGTAATCATGGTCACCGCCAGAAACCCCAACTGCAGTTTCCACTTGATACTCATCGAGCCAAGCATGCTCTTCATCTTTCTAGCTCCCGTTCGAGCAATCATGCTCGCGCTTTGGCGAGCTTGGTTGGTATTGTCAATGTAGGTATTTCGGCAGCTGTCTCGAGTTCTCAATAGCTGCACCCGGCCAGCCGAAACGTGATTTACTTGCCGAAAGCCTGGCCTGTGGCATTAAAGAAAAACGCTGGATCAGCCGCTAACCTGCAACCGCGGATTGTCCAGTCGCATGGCGTTGCGGAATTCGGCTATCTGCAAGTGGCTGACTGAAGTGCGGTCAGCTCATGGATCTGCGTTGCCGAGGCGGCTGAATACGCCAAGGTAAGGTCCCCTGATGATGCGGTAGACGATGAGTGCCCACTTCAAGGGCTCCAGAAACCACACGACGATCTGCCAAAACAGCGAAATCTGCAGCGTGTAGAGGCAATAGACCGATACCAGCGTAAAAGGCACATACCAAAGCGGCTCCAGCCGATTGCCGATGCGGAATACGTTGCAGAACAAGAAGAATGTCGATCCCAGATACAACGGCAGCCACTGCAGACCCTGGTAGGGCATCAGCATCCACAGCGCCGCCGCCAGCATTGCTAGCAACATGATAAAGCCGATGTCAACACTGTCGATACGGAAGCCGGGCGGCTGCCCTCGCCTGCGGTCGAAAAGTCTAGATGTTGGCCGACTCACGCAACAGTTTTCCCGAGCGATCGAACTCTAACCTGGTTCTGCCGAAGCGCCCACCAAAATTACGTACTGCCAGATCGTGTGCTTCGATACGGATGCGGTCATCAAGGTGCTGAAACTGCGTTACTTCGAGAGATCGCAGGATACGACGCATATCCGCGTACAGCGTGCTGGCGCGCAACAGCTCGGCAGCCTGCTGGTCCGGGGCCGCATAGTCACGTTCGTCTCTGCGGGTACCGAGGAGGGCATTGTAAACAAAGGTCAGCGTGCTGTCCGGTCGCCGCTGCAGGACAAAAAAATCTACCGGGTTGAACGCGCTGGGAATTGCAAACTCGCACTCCAGCTTGCGCTTGACGTGTTTCTGCAGCGCGAACTTGGCCGCGATGTAAATAACGAAAACCGCGGGATAAATATAGAGCGCCGGGTGCCAACCGAGCACGAGATAGGCGAAGTAGAACAACCCGGTAAAACATAACGCAATCGCATCGATGAAAAACACGGCATCGAGACTCAGGCGCTTGTCGTAGAACGGTGACCACAGTGCTATGCGAAAGGTATTGGTGAGATCCAGTGCGACGTGCAACCAGAGCCCCAGCAAGGCACCCGCTAAGATTGCCCAATCCATCCCGACCAATGCGAGTAATGGGCTCGCCAGCAACAGCGCGTACAGTGGCGACAACGGCAACGAGTGAGAGATAGCCTGGTGGTTGCGCAGATAAAAACGTTTACCGAACGCCATCAATACCACGTCGAGGTCAGGAAATACGCTGCCAAGCAGAAATGCGGCACCCGCCAACTCCTGTCCATGTTCGGCCGCAATGAGATACCCGGCACCGCCGATCAACGTATGATGGACGATATCCATGAGTCCATTAGCGGCGCAACATTGTGAAACTTGCGATGCTCAGCCAAGCACGGCTTGCGTAGACGAGAGCAGAATCTCCACGATGCTGTCCAGCGTCTCCCGCCCGGTAACGATGGGCGGCGCGATACAGTAGACATCACCACGTACACGGCTGAACATACCGCGTTGCATACCGGCGGCATGGATTTTGGCGCCGATGCCGAGCGCGGGATCGAATTCCTGTTTGCTGCCGCGGTCCTGCACGAATTCCAGCGCGCACATGAGTCCGAGGCCGCGGATATCGCCGACATGCGGGTGCTCGCCTAACGCCGCTTGCAGCGCGCTCATCAAGTAGGCGCCTTTCTCGGCAGCTTGGCCAGGGAAATCCTCCCGTTCGACAATGTCGAGCATCGCCAGTGCCATCGCGCAGCCGATCGGGTGGGCACTGTAAGTATAGGCGTGCATCCAGGGCTCGCCGCTGTTCAACATAACATCGGCGATTTCGTCGCTGATACCGATGCCGCCAAAGGGGAAATAGCCCGAAGTAATGGCTTTGGCAAACTGAATGAGATCGGGCTCCACCCCCCAATGCTCGAGTGCCCACATTCTGCCGGTACGCCCGAACGCGGTGATAACCTCGTCGCACACGAACAACACGTCGTACTTGTCGCAAATCTCACGAATACGCGGGAAATAGTCATCCTGCGGGGCAATTACACCACCCGCCCCCTGCACCGGCTCGGCAATGAACATCGCAACGCTGTCGGCGCCCTCCTTGAGAATCGCTTTTTCCAGCTCATCGGCGGCGGCGATGCCCTGGCTTTGTGCTTCGGGTGGTGCATCGTAGCGATACGGGTAGGGGCTGGGAATATGGACAAACCCGGGCATCAAGGGCTCGAACATCGGTTTATAGGCGGCGATCCCAGTGGCGCACATCGCCGCGAACGTCACGCCATGGTAGCCCCAGACACGCGATATGACCTTGGTCTTGCCGGGCTTGCCTTTGAGTTTCCAGTAGTAACGTGCCAGTTTGATGTTGGAATCGGTCGCCTCGCCGCCGCCGGACGTGAAGTAAAAGTGATTGATGTTGGCGTAGGTCGTTTCGCTCAGGCGTTCGGCCAGTTCGATGGCACGCGGGTTGGAACTGCCCACATACCCGGAGGAGAAGGCTAGCGCCTGCGCCTGTTCATTGAACGCTTCGATGAGTTCGCGCCGGCCATTGCCGGCGGTGTTGTTCCACAGGCCGGACAGACAGTCGATGTACCGATCGCCGTTGGCATCGACGAGAAAAGCGCCTTTGCCTCCGACCCAGACTTTACCGGCACTCTGCGGAGCCGGGCTGTGCAGAGGGTGAATCAGATGGGCGGTGTCGCGCTTCAGTAGCGCCGATTCGGCGTTGTTGTCCATGCACTGAGCTCCGGATGAACTTCAGCGGACCGCAGCCCGTCGGAATGGGGCATTACGCGCACGGCCCCGCGAGGCGCCGAACACTCACTTCCAATCGGCCATCTGCCACTGAACTTTTGTCTGGCACCGGGGGGCAAACTCAATAAATCCCCAGGATCGTACTTGCATGGTGCACGAGCCGACCGTGTCGAGTCCATGTCCACGAGGAGATTTCACGTCGGATTACCCTGCAAATGGCAGAACAAATCTCGATATTTTTCAAGCCCGCCGCCGGACTGGCCGCCACCGTGAAGTATGCCTACTGCGCTGATCAGCGGTGTTAATCCGTATAAAAAGCTTTATCGGTCACATTAGAGAAAAATAGTAGTTGATATAAAGATATCTTTATGCGTATATTCTCGTATGGATGATCTACTACAGTACCTTCGCGCAGCCGGAGAAGCGACCCGCTTGCGGCTCATCGCACTGCTGGCGCACTGCGATCTCACCGTGAGTGAACTTGCGCAGATTCTCGGCCAGAGCCAACCTCGCGTAAGCCGCCACCTGAAACTTCTTACCGACGTCGGCCTCGCATACCGCTATCAGGAGGGGTCCTGGGCGTTTTACCGCCTCGCGGAAAGCGCGCCGCAAGCAGAGGTAGTCGCCACACTGGTGTCGTGGATACCGGCAGGGGACGGCATAGTTGCCGCGGATAACCGCCGGCTGGACCGGGTGCGCGCGGCGCGCAGCGCGGTGGCCGCCGAATATTTCCGCCGTACCGCTGAGCGCTGGGACCGCATACGCGGTTTGTACGTGGACGAGCAGCAGGTCGAGCAGGCGATGCTGGCGATAGTCGGCGACGAACGAATCGGCGACCTGTTGGACCTGGGAACGGGCACCGGTCGGGTATTGGAGATCTTTTCGACCCACATCCGCCGAGGGCTGGGCATAGATTTGAGCCGCGAAATGCTCGCCGTAGCGCGTGCCAAGCTCGACCATGCGGGTACTCGCAACTGCCTGGTGCGTCATGGCGACATCTACAATCTGGCGGTTGCGGACGCCTCCGCCGATCTGGTCACCCTGCATCAGATTCTCCACTATCTGCATGATCCGGCTTCGGCAATCACCGAAGCGGCGCGTACACTGCGGCGCAACGGGCGCATCATAATCGTTGATTTTGCCCCGCATGATTGCGAGTTCCTGCGCAGCGAGTATGCCCACCGTCGATTGGGACTGAGCGACGAGGACGTAAAAAACTGGTGCGCAAGCGCCCGACTCAGCGACGTTGGCGTGCAACACCTGCGACCGAGCGGAAGCAGCGACACGCCCCAACTGACCGTCTCGATCTGGACTGCGACGCAAACCCGGGAAATGGGTGCGCACTATTCAATGGATGTGGCGTGATGGGTAACAGCAGGCTGTTCACATCCGCTCAGGAAACCGCCGAGCGACTGCGCCGGCGCCTGAGCCCGAGCCCGGGCGTTACGCCTATAAACAGCGACATAGACGTTTCGTTCGAATTTTTTCCGCCGAGCGATGCCGCTGCCGGTGAACGGTTGTGGTCATGCATTGAGCGCCTGGCACCGTTGCATCCCCGCTTTGTATCTGTGACCTATGGTGCCGGTGGCAGTACACGCGAGAGAACCCACGAGACAGTCAAACGCATACTGGCCGAAACCGATCTTTCTCCGGCCGCTCATCTGACCTGTGTCGATGCATCGCGCCGGGATGTCGATGCTGTGATCGAGGACTACGCGGCAGCGGGCGTCAAGCACATCGTGGCTCTGCGCGGCGATCCGGCTGAGCGGCAAAGCGCGTTCCGGCCGCACCCCAATGGCTACAGAAATGCCGCCGAACTGGTCGCCGGAATTCGTCGCTCAGGAGACTTCGAGATTACTGTAGCAGCGTACCCGGAAGTGCATCCGGATGCGCGCTCGGCACAGGCTGATCTGGATAATCTGAAACGCAAAATCGACGCGGGCGCTTCGCGCGCCATCACCCAGTTCTTTTTCGAAAGCGACGTGTATTTCGATTTTCTCGAGCGCGCGCGCGCGGCCGGAATAACCGTGCCGATCGTGCCGGGAATTCTGCCGGTGACGAATTACGCGAGAGTGAAACAGTTCGCGCAGATGTGTGGCACAAGCGTCCCCGACTGGCTGGGCGTATTGTTTCAAGGGCTGGACGAGGCAGCCGACATTCGCCAACTGGTGGCGGCCACGCTGACTGCCGAACAGTGCACCGGGCTCTGGGAACGTGGTGTGCGAGAGTTTCATTTCTATACGCTCAATCGCCCGCTGCTCACGTTGGCAATTTGTCACATCCTGGGATTGCGGCCCAACGAGGGCCTGTCGATGCCTGTTGCAAAGAAGAGTCGCCGGGCATGAGTTCAGCGGCCACGCGACTTGCACTCCTGCGGGAGGCGCTGAACGAGCGCATTGTAGTGATCGACGGGGCCATGGGCACCATGATCCAGTCACTGTCGCTGTCGGAGAACGATTTTCGCGGCGATCGGTTTGCCGATCACGGACAAGCGCTATTCGGTAACAACGATCTGCTGTCGCTCACCCGGCCCGACGCGATTCGGGCCATTCACGAGGCGTATCTGGCCGCCGGCGCGGACATCATCGAAACCAACACGTTCAACGCAAATGCGTTTTCGCAGGCCGACTATGGTCTAGAGGCGTATGTAGAGGAGCTGAACTACACTGCCGCGCAGCTGGCTCGCGATACTGCCGACGCGGCTGCGCGTGCTGACAGTCCCCGGTGGGTAGCAGGTGTGCTGGGCCCCACCAGCCGAACCGCTTCCATTTCACCTGACGTGAACGACGCCCTTATCGCAACGTAACCTTCGATCAGCTGCGCGAAGCCTATTCAGTTGCCATTCAAGGGCTGGTCGAGGGCGGTGTCGATCTGCTGTTGGTCGAGACCGTATTCGACACGCTGAACGCCAAGGCCGCTCTGTTCGCCATAGACGAGTACCGCGAGCGCCGCGGTGTGCAAATTCCGGTTATTGTTTCCGGCACGATTACCGATCTGAGCGGCAGAACACTGTCCGGTCAGACGGTGGAGGCGTTCTGGAACTCGGTGCGTCACGCGGAACCCCTGGCAATCGCTCTGAACTGCGCCCTGGGAGCGAAGGAACTGAGGGAATACGTGACTGACCTTGCGCGAGTGGCCGATTCGAACGTCGGTTGCTGGCCGAATGCGGGTTTACCCAACGAGCTGGGTGGCTACGACGAAACACCCGCCGAAACCGCCGCCTTCATCGGCGAATTTTCCCACTCCGGTCTGGTAAACATCGTGGGTGGATGTTGCGGAACCACGCCTGAACACATTCGTCAGGTACGCGCGGCCGTGGAAGACCTCGCACCGCGTGCCATACCGAAAGTGCCCCCCCGCTGCCGATTGTCGGGTCTCGAAGCCTTCAATATAGGCCCCGATACTCTGTTCGTTAACGTTGGGGAGCGAACCAACGTTACCGGTTCGGCACGGTTCTCAAAACTCATCCTGCAGGAAGATTTCGACACCGCTGTTGCAATTGCCCGTGATCAGGTCGAGAACGGCGCGCAGATCCTCGATATCAACATGGACGAGGGCATGCTGGATTCCGAGACGGCAATGCAACGGTTTGTGAGTCTGCTGGCCGGAGAGCCGGACATCAGCCGAGTCCCGGTTATGATCGATTCGTCGAAATGGTCCGTCATCGAGGCTGGGCTGAAATGCCTGCAAGGTAAAGGATTCGTCAATTCGATCAGCCTGAAAGAGGGTGAAGGTGAGTTTCTGGCTCAGGCCAGCGCAATCAAACGTTTCGGCGCCGGAGTCGTGGTCATGGCGTTTGACGAACAAGGCCAGGCGGAAACGATTGAACACAAGGTATCCGTTTGCGAACGAGCCTACCGCCTGCTTACCGAACAGGTTGGCTTCGATCCGCAAGACATCGTTTTCGACCCGAATATTTTCGCCGTTGCAACAGGCATCGATGCGCACAACGAATACGCATCAGCTTTTATCGAAGCGACACGGCGTATCAAACAAACACTGCAGGATGCAAGAGTCTCCGGTGGCGTATCCAATCTGTCTTTCTCGTTTCGCGGCAATAACGCGCTTCGCGAAGCCATGCACGCGGTGTTTCTGTATCACGCGATCAATGCCGGTCTGGATATGGCGATCGTAAACGCCGGTCGCTTGCCCGTGTATTCCGACATCGATCCGACGCTGCTCGAAGCAATCGAGGATGTATTGTTCAACCGCCATGTAAAAGCCACTGAACAGCTACTCGAACTCGCGCACAACGCGACCAGTCAAACCAGCACTCAAGGGCCGGATTTGAGCTGGCGAGAAGGCGATGCCAATGCCAGATTGGTGTATTCGCTTGTGCATGGGAACGATGCGTTCATTATCGCAGATACCGAAGAGGCTCGCCGACAGGCGGAGCGGCCTTTGGACGTAATCGAAGGCCCGTTGATGGACGGTATGAACATCGTTGGTGATCTGTTCGGTGCCGGCAAGATGTTTTTACCGCAGGTGGTAAAAAGTGCACGCGTGATGAAAAAGGCGGTCGCACATCTCGAGCCGTACATGCGGGATGATAAGGCTGGCGGACGCACTGCTGCGGGAAAAATTGTGTTGGCGACGGCGAAAGGCGATGTACATGACATCGGCAAGAATATCGTCGCAGTTGTGCTGCAGTGCAATAACTACGACGTTATCGACCTTGGCGTGATGGTGCCCAGCGCGCATATTCTGGATACGGCACGCGCAGAACAGGCGGACGCGGTTGGAATTTCGGGATTGATAACACCCAGCCTCGACGAAATGTGCCACGTTGCGAGCGAAATGCAGCGCGAGGGATTCTCGATCCCGTTGCTGATCGGCGGTGCCACCACCAGCCGCGTTCATTCCGCTGTCAAGATAGAACCCAATTACAGCGGCGCCACGATCTACGTCCCGGATGCGTCACGGGCTGTTGGCGTGGTAGGTAAATTGCTGGGTGACGACAAATCCGAATTCATTCGCCAGACGGGCATCGAGTACCAGGCCATTCGCGATCAGCGTGCTGCCCAACAGAGTGGTGCTAGACGGGCAACGCTTAACGACGCGCGTGCCAATCGTGCAATGTTTGATTGGCAGAGTTATTCGCCGGTAGAGCCGTCTTTTAGAGGATTACAGACATTTGACAACTACCCGCTGGAGGAACTTGTCGAGCGTATAGACTGGACACCGTTTTTCCGCAGCTGGGATCTCGCCGGAACGTTTCCGAGAATCATGCGCGACGAGCAGGTCGGCGAAGCGGCGCGCAGCCTCCACGCGGACGCTTTGAAAATGCTGGAAAAAATGGTCTCAAACGATGCGTTGCGCGCCCGCGCGGTAATCGGTTTCTGGCCGGCCAACAGCGTGGGCGACGACATCGAGGTTTACGCGGATCTCGAACGCAGTAAAGTCATAACGACGTTTCACACGTTGCGCCAGCAGGTCTTTCGTGACCGGGGACGGCCGAATCTGGCACTCGCGGATTTTGTCGCGCCGCTGTCGAGCGGGGTACAGGACTATGTAGGTGCGTTCGCAGTGACAAGCGGACACGGTGTCGAACAACTGGCGAAAGATTATGAAGGCCAGCATGACGACTACAATGCCATTATGGTCAAGGCGCTGGCTGATCGTCTCGCCGAGGCGTTCGCAGAGCGAATGCACGAACGTGTACGCAAAGCGTTGTGGGGTTATGCGCCGGGCGAGAAACTCGACAACGATGCGTTGATCGCCGAACAGTACCAGGGGATAAGACCGGCGCCGGGTTACCCGGCATGTCCCGATCACACTGAAAAACGCCTGCTCTTCGACCTGTTGCAGCCGCAGGAGAACGCCGGCATGGAACTTACCGAAACCTGCGCAATGTTGCCGGCAGCATCTGTGAGCGGATTGTATATCGCTCATCCTCAAGCGCGCTATTTCGGCGTCAGCAAGGTTCAACGCGACCAGGTAAAAGACTACGCGACGCGCAAGAACATGCGTGTCGAAGAAATCGAGAAATGGTTGTCGCCGGTGCTTGGATACGATCCGCGCTTGCGTGGCGAAGCCGCCTGACGCCCCGATGGTACGCGACCGCTCAGCGACTCCAAAGTAGTGGTTCGTATACGAACCGTGCTACCGACCGTGGCGTGGCACGCCAGCTTGGCGCGAGGTACGAGTCGAAATCGGATCCATCGGGCAGCGGCTTCCTGAGAGCGGAGCCGAGTTAACGGGGCGTTGTTTAGCGGCCGGCTTTCAGCGCAAGCCCTGAAACCAGCGCAGGTCGACAACTTCCAGGCCAGCTCCGAAATACCAATCCCAGGTACTCTGACTTACATCGATCGCGACGATCCGGGATCTGTCACCGGGATGTGGCGCATCCGCCGCCGCCGCCGCCAGCGTGGCGTAACGACGGTTGTGGTTATGAATTTTGGCGGCCCGTGACACGCGCCGGCCACGGCCCGAGCGCTGATACATCACTGGCCGTGCATTGTCGCCGTCGCTGCTCGGATCGCAGCCTACCAGCAGCACCGCCGTGCTTACGGCGAGGAACGCGCGTCGCGAAATGGGTAGTGAAAGACCCGCGTCCACCAGATTAATAAGGGCAGAGGGAGTGTCCGGCCTCCCCGTCGGCTCATCCAGGTTGGCCTGGCTGGTCACGACTTTGCTATGCGCCTCGCCGGTCGTCCTCGCACTCGTCGATCTCCTCGATTCGTGGTTCATAGCGGTTGTAGATGGTCTCACCATTACTACTTGGACTTTTTCCATCGGCACATGCTTTCTGCAAGATGCATAAACAGCATCTCCGAAGTACAATGCAAAAAATATTCCAGGAACTTCCTCGCTTCGATAATTATTCCGACAGCTAGAGTGTGAGGGCCGTACCTGCATGGACACGCTGGCGTGCGCCTAATTGGCCCGAATACTGCTGTTCTGTCGCTCCAGGTTAGAGGACTGATTCAGTGCGAAACCCGTTCATTCGTGTCTGCCTGGGCGTGTTGCTGGTGTATGTGCCACCAGCAATTGCCGAGATAGAGATCGAACATCGGGCGCCCGCCGTTGCGATCGTGGGTGAGCGTATTTCCCTCAGCGCCGTAGTCAAAGACGATTCAGCGGACATTGGAGTGGTACGTGCCTACTTCAGAACGCTGAACACTTCAGACTATCTCTATGCGGAAATGCCGCGTGCGGCGGAAGACGCGCAAGTCTATGCGGCGACGCTGCCGGCGCCGGCCCATGACACGCAGCAGATCGACTACTTCCTGCTCGTAAAGAACACAGCCGGCGAGGTGGTCAAGTCGCAGAACTTCGATATCGACATTAGTCCGAGCGCAGCACAAGCCTCGTACGATCAACGGCCTCGAGGTAACGTGGTCGTTGAACCGAGCGAGTTCGCCACCGTCAACGACTTCCACGGACGCATGCTGAGGCTAAGCGGGAACGTCGAAATTATGAACTCCTATGGCGAAAAACACACACCCGCCGAAACGGGATTCGTGGTACGCAAACACGAAACCGTGCGCACCGGAAGCAACAGTGTCGTGGTGATCGACTTCGATAAAGATCCGATCACAGTGCTCGACAGCGACAGTCAACTCAATGTCCGCGCACCCACGTGGTTATCGCATCTGGCCGGAACAGCCTATTTTGCGTTCCAGCGGCTGCTCGGTGTGTCGCAGTCCGAGCGTGTCGTGAACAACACGGTTGCTTTGATCGGCATACGGGGAACCACCTTCATCTCCTACGATGAGGCGAAACAAGGTGTTGCCCTCAAGGAAGGTTCGTTGCGTATCGCGAGATCGCGCCCGCGCCCCATGAGCCTGTTGCGGAATGGTGTCGCTCAAACCACCAACGAGTTCACCCTGGGACCCGATCGCATGGCCATGTTTCAGGGAGCGCGCGTAGCCGAGACGGAATTCACACGAACGGTGCTCGCCGATTTCACGAGGCTGGAAGCTTTCGCCGCGGGCTTGTTGGGGGCGCCGCAGACGGCGCAGCAACCGCGCATGGACGTGTACAGCGAAGCACCACCTGATCCTTCCCAGCTCGCAGGTTTCGACGATTTCATTACCCTGAGACCGACACCGCCCGTTTCTGCACTCGGGATCAGTGCGGCTACCAGTACGGTGGTGGCGAGCGCAAGTGCCCGCGCAGCCGGGACCTCAGCATGGCTGCTCGCCGGCGCCGGTGCGGGCGCGCTCGCCGTAGCCGCCGGCACGGGTGGCGGGGGAGGAAACGGCAGCAGCAGCGGCGCCAGCGGTGGCACATCGACGCAGAGCAATTTCGTCGCCGACGTGGATCTGAGTTGTAATACCTGCGGCATAGCATTTATCGATACAAATTCCATTCAGGATGACTACTACGACTTGTATGTCAATGACGTTCTTGTTGGTCCGGTAAATCTTGTGCCGGGTGGCAGGATTGTTCACACCGTAAATCTTCTCTCGGGGGCCAACACCATGGAACTGCGGTTCAGCGCCGTGCAATGTTGCAACACGGATCTCGAGGCGGATTTCAACAACGGTGAGGCGGTGACACCGTTTTCCGGCTCCACCGATCATGTGTGGACGATCAACGCGCCTTAACGAAAACGCAACAGAGGCTAAGCGATAGTTTTGCGGGTGGGTGAGAGATCGGCTTCCGCAATTCCGGCATCACCCAGACGTACAGGCAAACCCGCACCGCTGGCCAGTGCCGCCGTGGCTTCGCCCATCGCCCAGGACGTCTCAATCCCATAACCGCCTTGTCCCGCGCACCAGAAAAATCCTGGTGCATCGGCATCACGGCCGACAACGGGCACGCTGTCGTTGACGAAACTACGCAGCCCGGCCCACTTGCGGATAATGCGATGCACCTGCAGGTGAGTAGCGTTTTGAATGCGGTCCACAGTCAGGGCCACGTCGATGTCCTCGGGTTGTACGTCCTGTGCCGGGACTGGCGTTTCGTCCGCCGGGGATGCCAGTACAGTGCCGGCATCAAGCTTGAAATAGAATTGTTCGTCGGTGTCGAAAACGAACGGCCATTTGTCCGCGACGGTTATCTCCACGGGCGGCGCGAAAGCGATAACGGTTCTGCGCTTGGGTTGCAGGCCGATTGTCCGGGCACCGAACTGTGCAGCGACCTCGTCCGCCCAGGCACCGGCGGCGTTGATTACCAGCGGAGCGGCAAAGCTGCCACGTGGTGAATCGAGCCGCCATTTCTGTCCGTCCCAGACTGGATCCCGCACGGGCACATCGCAAAAGAACGTCGCCCCCCGTTTTTTCATCCCACGGATAAACCCCTGATGAATTGCATCGACGTCCAGCGACAACGTGTTCGGATCTAAAAACGCCGCGCGCACGTATTCTTTGCGTAACGCGGGCACCATCTCGATCGCCAGCGCCGGGGTGATGGCATGAATTTCCGGCGACAATGACTGCGCCTCGCGCAGCGCCTGCCTCAGCGAGGCGCGCTGATCCTCGCGTGCGATGAACATAAATCCAGTAACGGTGCTCAATGGTCGGTCGCTGAACCCATCGGGGGGGTGGGTAAGGAATTCGAAGCTCGCCTTGGCCAGCGCGCGGACCGTTCGCGGACCGTAGGCCTCGGTATACATTGCCAATGAGCGCCCTGTGGTGTGGTAACCTGGCTGTGATTCCATTTCCAGCACGGTCACGCGGTACTGCTTCGACAGCCAGTAGCCGCTCGAAGTGCCGGCGATACCAGCACCGACGATGATGAAGTCGCTCTCAACAACCACGGAGCGTACCTGGTGGTTCGTTTGATGTGTTGCGAGTCCCTGCCGCGTTCGCACTATGCATTCGTCGGGACGGCATGTGCACTACTTCAAAGCCATAACCAGGCGTAAGTATGCATCAGACCAATGGCGAAAATACATAACGTAGCGCCGAAGGCAAAATTGCTGCGGGCCAGAGTCCAGTTGTTGATCCCGTAGCGGCCATGCAATGCCAGGATCGTTCCGGACAGTGGGTTAACGGCACACCCTATGCCCCAACCCATGGAAAACACCATTGCCAGCAGGTTTGGATCCGGATTGATCGGCTCGAGCAGCGGCGCAGCGGCACTGACAACGATGACCGGATGCACCCCGATCAGCGAGACCGTCAGCATGACGACCAACAATGCGCTGGCCGTTTGTGCATCCAATCGTTCGAAGGGCACCCACCCCCCGGTGGTGGCGAACGCCGCGACCAGGCCGCTCGCCAGTACGCCCGCACTCAAAAACAAGGCGAGTTCGCCAGCCAGTTCGGGCAGGCGCTCATCGACATATTCGCCGAGCCGGTTCCTCGCGTGCGTGATGCCGCCCCGCAGTGTGAGCGTGCTTATTACGATCACCGGAGCGAGCATGGTTACCAGCGCCAGCACT
>Ga0224508_10002855_pt1 | contig 14493 bp, 14 predicted proteins | sample SF_Jan12_sed_USG_4_FD_170157 | JGI IMG/M metagenome (GOLD analysis project Ga0224508, IMG submission 170157) | Sediment microbial communities from San Francisco Bay, California, United States - SF_Jan12_sed_USGS_21 | ecosystem: Environmental > Aquatic > Marine > Sediment | place: USA... | reverse complement strand
GGCTTTGTGATTTCCAGCCCAGGTCCAGCCCTTGAGAAGGGATTCCCAGTGAAGTCGCAACTTGAAGGCGGGCGTTGCTTGGTTGCGGAACTCGCTGCGCTCGGACAGTCCTCACCATCCCCTGCGGGGCACGCAACGCCCGCCTTCAAGTTAAGCGCTCCTAATCACTGGGAATCCCTTCTCAAGGGCTGGACCTGGTTTGAGATCACGGTGCGTGGTTCGGCAGCCACGTGCTACGCCGGCAACCTGCGACCGCGCACTCTACGAATCGCAGCAGTTACCGAAACACGGAAGGGACTTGAGCCGGGTTGGGCGAGCGGGAAGTTGCCAGGGTGTTGGAGCGCTTTTTCCTGGGCGCGGGCGGAGCGTTCCCCGAAGGGGATGCCGAGGACTGTTTGAGCGAAGCGAGTTCCGCAGGCAAGCTCCGCCCGCGCCCAGGAAGCGACCACCCTGGCAACTTCCCGCTCGCCCAAACCGGCTCGACAACCCTCAGTCCTTCTCGGGACAGGTATCAGTTGAACGTGCACTTCCCGTTGTTGATAGAAACCACGTCCCGCTCCTTAAGACGAACCCTGAAACTGATCACCCCATCGTCTTTCCACATTTCAACGACCTGAGTCTCCCCCGGAAACACGGGCGACGAGAAGCGTACGTCGAAACCCGTCATGCGGGTCTGGTCGTAATCGAGCATGGTCTTGAGCACCGCGTGGCAGGCGATTCCGTAGGAGCAAAGGCCGTGCAGGATCGGCACGTCAAAGCCGGCCTTTTTCGCAAACTCCGGATCCCGGTGCAGCGGGTTTCTGTCACCGCACAGTGCATACACCATGGCCTGGTCCTTGCGGCCGGGCATTTCGCAGACGGCGTCTGGCTCGCGGTCGGGCAGCGGGTGCGGCACCGGCGCACCTTCGGCCTGGCCGCCGAAACCGCCGTCGCCGCGGAAGAATAGCGTCGAGCCGAGGGTGTAGAGCGGTGAGCCGTCGGCGAGCTTCACCGTAGTTTCGTTGGTGAGCAGCGCGCCTCGGCCCTCGCCTTTGTCGTACACGCCAGTGGTGCCGCCGCTGACAAGGATTTCCGCAGCTGTGGGTATTGGCTGGTGGATCTGCAGACGCTGCTCGCCATGGAGCATGAGCGCGAAGTTCATTTTGCCCATCAGCGAGCCACCCATGCCACCGCCACCGGGGCGCCGGGTGCGCGCGAGAACGGTTGCGGCAGTTGGCACCACTCGGCTGCCGACGGTTTCGCAGACATACTCGAGCTCTTTCGGATCCAGCGGATCACGCCCCATGCCGATGGCAACGGCGTACAGCAGTGAGTCGCGGTCTGAGTAATCGCCGGGTAGCTCTTCGGATTCCTTGGACAGGGCTTCTTCGACATCCTGGATGGTGATAGGCATTTTCGTTCCTTTATCTTTTTGTGTGTGAAGTCGTGTATGGGTTCGTGTGCATTCTTGTCAGCTCAGGGCGGCGTGTTGGACATGATCACGGTGCCGCTGGCGGCGAACATGCCGCCGACCCCGTGGCAGACCGATATGGATGCATCTTTGATCTGAGCGGGTGCGATGCCGCGCATCTGCCTTACGCTTTCCTGCAGCGCGTACATGCCGTACATACCTGAGTGCATGTAGCTCAATCCGCCACCGTTAGTGTTCAGGGGCAACGAGCCACCGGGCGCGGTATTGCGTTCCTCGATGAAGCTGCCGGCTTCGCCCCGGCCGCAGAACCCCATGTCTTCGAGCCCGTAAAACGGCAGATGCGCAAAGGCATCGTAGATCATCACGTGATCGACGTCGGCGTGGTTGATACCCGCTTCGGCGAAGGCCTTGCGGGCGGATACCCGGAATGCCTGGGAGGTCGTCATGTCACGCATCTGGCTGATCATCGGCGTCTCGACGCTTTCGCCGGTACCAATGATGTAGACCGGCCTGGTCGGAAAGTCGTTGGCCCGTTCGGCCGAGGTGAGAATGAGTGCGCCGCCACCGTCGGTCACCAGGCAGCATTCGAGCTTGGTGAACGGGTAGGCGATCATACGATCGTTCATTACCTCGTCAACGGTAATCGGATCGCGATACGAGGCGCGCGGATTCAGCCCCGCCCACTCACGCTGCACCACCGCCACGCTGGCCAGCTGCTCCAGCGTGGTGCCAGTGTCTTTCATGTAGCGCAGAAACGGAATGGTGAAGGTGGAGGTGGGCCCCATGCTGCAGTAGGGTGATTCGAACTGTCCCTGCAACGATCCGCCGCCGCCCGCGCCCCTGAAGGCGACGCGCCCGATGTTCGACCTGCCGCTCTCACCGTGGGTGATCAGCACCGTCTCGCACAGGCCCTCGTTGATGGCGGCGGCCGCATGGCGAACGTGGAGCATGAACGAACAGCCGCCGACCTGGGTGGCGTCTACCCAGGTGGGGACGATGCCTAAGTAGTGCGCGACGCTGGTGGGCGACTCACCTGCGGTAGCAATGCCGTCGATATCCGAAATTCTCAGGCCCGCGTCGGCCAGGGCGTTCAATGCGGCGTCGGCGTGCAGCTGAATCTGGCTGAGCTCGGGCAGTCTTCCGAGATCGGTGGTTTCAGCGGCACCGACGATCGCGACGGTCGATGGCTTCATTCGGCGCCTCCGGCCGGTTGGACGCCTGCAGGTTGGAAATAGGGCAGGTTGATCTCGTCGGTGAGCGGTTCGAAGGTGACCTCCAGGGCCATGTCGAGCTGCAGCGCCTCGGGCGTCTGCTCTACGTTTACGATGTTGGTCATCATCCGTGGGCCCTCCTCGAGTTCGACTACGGCAATGGAATACGGGCCGTCGAATGCGGGGTGAGGCCGCTGATTAATGACGTAGCTGTACAGCTGAGCCCTGCCCGAGGCCACGAACACCTCCACGTTCTTCGATGTGCACGCCGGGCAGAACGGGCGCGGCGGGAAGTACACCTCGGCACAGTCGCCACAACGCTGCATGCGCAACTCGCCGACCTTGGCGCCCTCCCAGAAGTGGGCGGTTTCGGGGGTCGGGGTAGGAACCGGAATCTTCGACTTGTCTGCCATGACCGCCGTTGCCTACCCTTTGTTCTTTTCCATCATCTGCTTGCGCCAGGTCCAACCCTCGGTTGCTGCGCTCATGTCGAGCAGCTGCTCTTTGCGTTCCAGCAGGTCCTCATACGTGACGTCTGTGCCGAGTTCTATGTCTTCATTGTTGAAGATCGCACAGGTGGAAAAGCGCCCGTTGCCGGCCTGGATGACCTTGCCGGTTGGTGCATCTTCGCTGCACATCAGCAGCACCGCCGGAGTGACGAGCTTAGGGTGCGACGCCGGGTCGGGGTTGTCTGGGTCCACGTCGCGGCCTGGAATGGTCGCAATCAGCCGGGTCGCGGCCGCCGGCGCCAGGGTGTTGACTCGGACATTCTTAGACGCGCCCTCGATGGCCAGCACGTTCATCATTCCGAGCATGCCCATTTTTGCGGCACCGTAGTTGGCCTGACCGAAATTGCCGAAGATTCCGGAAACGGAGCTGGTGAGCACAATGCGCCCGTAGTTCTTGTCGTACATGATTGGCCAGACGGCGTGGGTGACATACGCGGTGCCGTTGAGGTGTACGTCCATGACGATGTCCCAGTCATCCATGGGCATTTTCTTGAAGCTTTTGTCGCGCAGGATGCCGGCGTTGTTGACCAGGATATCCACCGTGCCGAATGCATCGACCGCATCGTCAATGATGGATTGCGCGCCCTCGCGGCTGGATACCGATGCTTTGTTGGCGATGGCCGTACCGCCTTCAGCGCGGATCTCTTCCACCACGGCATCGGCCATATCGCTGGCGCCAGTGCCGTCGCCGGCGCCGCCGAGGTCGTTGACCACCACTTTGGCCCCGCGGCGTCCGAACTCCAGCGCATGGGACTTGCCCAGGCCGCCGCCGGCGCCAGTGATGATGACGACCTTGTCTTTGAACTCACTCATTGGTTGGTGCCCCCCCAGGCTGGTTTTGGCCATTATATGGAATTGGCCGCTGTGACAGAATGGCCGAGTGAGACCCCGATGGATAGACCGGTAGTTGCAGGCATAACAGGTATAGATGGCTGACCCCACAATCTCCTGGCGGATCAAGACCTTCTATGGCATCGGTCAGGCGGCCGAATCGATCAAGAATTTCGGCTTCGGCACGCTGTTGCTGCTCTACTACAACCAGGTACTGGGCCTGTCGGGCACCTATTCCGGGATCGCCGTATTTATCGCGGTTGCCGCCGATGCGATTACCGATCCTGCGGTGGGCTCCTGGTCCGACGGCTTCCGGCATCGCCTCGGCCGGCGGCATCTGTTCATGTACGCGAGCGCCGTGCCGCTGGCTATCACCTACTACTTTCTGTTCTGGCCACCGGCCGGTTTGTCGGAGTTTGAGCTCTTTGTCTGGTTCACCACGTTCGCGGTACTGAGCCGCACGGCGTTGACGTTCTTCCATGTGCCGTATCTGTCGCTGGGTGCTGAGATGACGCTCGACTATCAGGAGCGCACCCAGATAGTCGCCCTGCGCACCGCGTTCGGTCTGGGCGCGAGCCTGCTGATCATTCTGATCGCGTGGAACTTCTTCTTCGTGAAGACCCCCGACAATCCGACCCCGCAGCTCACCCAGCAGCCTTATTTTCTCTATGCATTCGTCAGTTCCCTGATGATGGCGGGCATGATGGTGTTGAGCACCTGGGGCACTCGTTCGATCATCCCGCTACTCCAGCAGACGGCCGCCGACCACCCTGGTTTCAGCTTGCGGCAGGTTTACCTCGACCTGTTTGCCGCCCTGAAAAACCCATCGTTTGCTGCTTTGTTCTGGGGCTCGCTGCTGTTTGCCGTCTACTCGGGCATCCACGGTGCCCTCAACATGCACGTACTGACCTTCTTCTGGGAGCTGGAGACCAGTGGTATCGAGTACGTTCAGTATTCCAGTGTCATAGGCGGACTCATCGGGTTGACGGCGGTCTCTGCGCTCAACCGTGTGCTGGACAAGAAGATGACGTTGGTCGTGGGTGTGGTGGTGTTTGCCGTGGCCGGCACGGTGCCTATCGTCTTCGGGATGTATGGGCTGATGCCCGAAGATCACGCAGTGCTGGTGCCGATTCTGATCGTGGTGGCAATCCTCTCGACCTTCGGGATCATTCAGGCTGCCGTGAGCGGTGCCTCCATGATGGGCGACATTGCCGACGAGCACGAGTTGCACCATGACCGCCGCCAGGAGGGCGTGTACTTCGGTAGCCACAACTTTGCGATGAAGTGCACGAGCGCCGTCGGCAACCTGTTCGCGGGTTTTGCCCTGGACATTGTGAATTTTCCGGTGAACTCCAAGCCGGGTGAGATTCCCGAGGGGGTGCTGTTTGATCTCGGCCTCGTATATGTGGCCATCGTGTTTATGGTGCTGGTCGCGCTTAAGGTGTTCTGGCCGTATTCCATGAGCCGCGAACGCCATGCTGAGATACGAGCGGCGCTGACGGAGAAGGCGTCATTAAAGGAGGCGGGGTAGCTGCTATGGGGTTTGATGGAGATGAGTGACATTCATAATCGGGTGGCCGGTAAGACCATCGTCGTCACCGGTGCTGCCAGCGGCTTTGGTCGGCTTGTGTGCGAAAAAACCGCCGCGCTCGGGGCCGCGGTGGTCTGTGCCGACGTCGATGAAGAAGGCGTTCGAGCAACGGCTGATGCCATTGAATCCGCTGGCGGCCAGGTTGAAGCAGCGGTGACCGATGTACGGGATCTCGAGCAGATGAAAGCATTGGCGAACCGGGCGGTGGAGCGGTTTGGCTGCATAGACGTGATGATCAACAATGCCGGCATCATGCCGCTCGCCTTCTACGCGGATCACGCGAATGCTGCCGCAGCCTGGGAGCGCTGCATCGATATCAACATAAAGGGTGTGATGAACGGGATCATCGCCGTTTACGATCAGATGATCGCGCAGGGGCGCGGCCACGTCGTGAATCTATCGTCGATCTACGGCAACCATCCGGTGGCCGGAGCGGCCGTTTACGGCGCGAGCAAAGCGGCGGTGAATTTTCTCTCCGAGGCGCTGCGCGTCGAATCTCAGGGCAGGATCAAGGTGACCAACGTCAAACCCACGGGCGTTCCGGCAACCGGGCTTGGCTCGGGGGTGGTCAACCAGGAAGCCATCATCGGAATATTGGGGCAGAACGCGCCCGCCTATCTGCAGCAGATGCAGGCTCATATGTCTGGCGAACTCCCGGCCGAGGCATCGGATGTTGAGAACATCGAATACTACGCGCTGGCGCCAGAGCACCTGGCCGATCAGATTGTCTTCGCAATCGATCAGCCGTGGGGCGTATCCATCGCTGACATCACGGTTCGGGCCGCGGGAGATGCATACATCCTGTAAGGCATAGGCTCCACCGAAATCTGACGCTACGCTTCCCCCCGAGCAGGCTTGTGCAGCGCCTCATCGAGCTTGGCACACAGTACGGGGCAGATTGTTCGCAGCGACTCAATGTCGCGACGTTTCAGCTCGTAGAACGCGCAGGGAGTGAGGGCGCGGAAAGTTACATCGCTCGGCGCGCCCGTCATAAATCCCTGCTCGCCAACAAGGTCGCCAACGTCCAGGCGGCCAACCTCGATCTCCTCACCGCCTCGCGAGTTCATGACGCGGACCTTGCCGCGAACGATGAGGTACAGTGAGTCGTTGCGATTGCCTTGCTGAATCAGATCCTGGCGTGCCGGCACGGTACGTTGGCTCAGGCACGCCAGAATGTGCGGTACCTCCGCTCCGGGTAGGTTCCTGAACAACGGCACCTTGCGCAGCAGCTCACTGGAATCGATTTGCAGCTGGCTCATGTCGTAGCCCCGTAGCGCGCGGATATCAACATCCAGCTCGCCAAGCAACAGGGTGGCGACCGTGTTCGGGATAGCGCCGCTTCGGCGTTGGTTGACGATGAAGTCGCGTTGGCTAAGCAGCATCATGCGTTCGGCCAGCCGCTGTTGGCTGGACTCGTGAAACTCCGGAAACTCCTCAGCCACGGTGTCCAGCCGCTTGCGTGCACCCTGTGCCCAGCGATTGAACAGGGCACGCAGCTCGTCGACGACCGTGTTGCGGGCGCGACTGTGCCGAGACAAGCGGTCGATACTCGCCAGCACACGCACGCAGCCCTGATGCCCGGCCCATGCGTATTCGTAGTCCTGGGCGGTGGCCCGGCTGCGTATGGACTCGGCGTAGGCTTCGAAAAGTCCGGCTCGCTGGACCAGACGCATCCACGAGTTGCGCCACCAGCGGCTCCATTGCGAACGCGGCGGCACACGGGGCAACTCGCCGTGATAGCGCAGGCTGTCGGCTTCGACATTCAGCGCGTAGACGAGATTGCGATAGGTCTGCTCAGACAGGTGACCGTGGCCGAGATTCTCGTGATAGAAAGCCTTCTGCACCGAGAAACACTTTAATAACAGCAGGTTGTACTCCTGCGCATCATCGAGCTCCTGTTGCCGCTGCTGCTCGAAGTGTTCCTCTGAGTCATCCATGCTCAGCTGATATTCAGTGCGCAGTCGGGTAGCGGTGCGTGATGAGAACGTCGCGTCTTTCTGCAGTTCCGGCAGGCTTTCCAGGGCACTCCGGCGCGCTTCGAGCCGCGCTTCTGCTTCCGCCATCCGATCGGCGAGGGGCGGGCGATGCAGGTCGAGGGATCGTATGAGCTTCTCTATCGTAAGCCCTGGCACGATGAGCGTGAACAGCACGGCGCCGGTTACGAGAACGACGAATATGTCTGCATAACGAAAGTCTCCCAGGCTCAAGGCGATGGCCAGCGCGATGGCGCCACGCAGGCCACCCCAATACATCACCGCCTGGAACTTGCGATCGATCACGTCGGCGCCCGGCAACTTACCCACCAAGGGAACCAGCCCGAACACCACCATCCCCCGGGCCAGCAACATGGCGAGTACTACCCACGCCAGCATCTGCCAGGACTGTGCTACCGCGGCGAGATCGATCTGCAAGCCAACCAGCAGAAAAATCAGCGCGTTGGCGACGAAGGCCAGATACTCCCAGAAGTTCTCAAGGTACGTGCTCACCGAATGGGAAATCTTCGAGCGGCCCCAGCCGCCAATGGTCAATGCTGCAGCGACGGTCGCCATCACACCGCTGACGTGTAGCGCGTGCTCGGCTATGAGAAAGGAAAAGTAGGCAAGGATGGTGGTGAGGGAGATTTCGATGAGCGCATCGCCCTCCACCCGCCCGAGCACGAAGCCAACTGCCACCGCCATGGCCCAACCGACGATGGCGCCGCCAAAAAACACGACCATGAAGTCACCAATACCGCCCACCACGGTCTCGGTAGAAACATAGCCGGCCACGGCGATGGCCAGCAGGATCTGCGAGGCGACAATGGCGGTTGCGTCATTGAAAAGGCTCTCGCCCTCGACGAGGATTGTGAGTCTTCTCGGTGCGCCGAGTTGTTTGAACAGAGAGATGACGGCCACCGGATCGGTTGCGCTGAGGATCGCGCCGAGCACGAGTGCGGCCGAAAAATCGATGGGCGTGAGGAACGCCACCAGCGAGCCAATGATGGCGGTGGAGATCAACAGCCCGGGAACCGCAAGGGTGAGTACGGGCAGCAGATTGCGGCGCAGTTCGCGCGCATCAAGATGCAACGATGACTCGAAAATCAGCGTGGGAAGAAAGACAAACAGAATGACGTCGGGGGATATGTGGAAGTCTACCAACGGTGGAAGCAACCACGGGGTCCATTTGGCCCACTCGGTCAGCGCGATACCGACGACCACCAGCATGACGGTGAACGGCAGGCGCAGGCGCTTGGACAATGCCAGCACGGCGGCGGCCACCAGCAACAAAGTGGTAATCGTGGCCACTAGATCGATGACCGCGCTGGTGTGCTCCAAGGTGGACCCCCGTCCCCGTTGCGGTGAATGGTACGAGTAAAGGCACCCCTTTGCGAATCCCCGCCCGGGACACAGGGCGGATCCCTGTGCCGGGTAACAGATCAGTTAGTGGTGGGTGATCGGATGCAGGTGCAGGTCGCGAAAGACCAGCGGATGTCTGTCGCGCAATGTGGCTTGGATTTCGGTGATCCCAGCATCAGAAAGATGCGCCACGTCGACCCCGCCAACCTCGGCGCCGAGTTTCGGCGTAATGTAATCGGGCGTGATGCAGTTGTAGTTGGTGATCGTCATGTGCTAAATGAAATTCATGCACCGAATGCTTTTCCTGCTGATTCTCCCGCTCGGATCGGGATGTGCGTTCTACGCAAAGGAGTATGTCTCGGAAATCGAGTTGGAAGGAACCAACTACAGGGGAAAGATCTTCGATGATGGCGCATTCTACGTCAATGCAGAGCCTTCCATAAGGTTGCGCATGGGTTGCTTCGCCAGCACGCAACTTGGCCAGACGATGTCTTTGCTTATTCCCTTCCCGATTCTGAACGAAAATGAGCCCCACGACTCCATCGCTTCTCGACAGGTCACCCTCGAGTTGTCCCATCAGACGAAAGACAAGCTCGATTTGTCTGATCTACCCATAACGATAACGGTTTCCGGCATATCGCACCCATTGCGCCTTGCCTACAACGATGTCCCTCAGTCTGGATACCAGGTTAGAAAGCGATACGAGTACGCGGCGGAGCTTACGTGTGCGGAGGTTGAAGATGGAGTCCTCACTATCGAACTGCAATCTGGCGAAGTCCGCCGATATGGCGTTCATTTCAAAGAGGGCGTGCAACGTGAGTTCGCCTGGCACTCCGAGTTTGTGACCTGAACATTGAGAAGTTGGGAGGCTTGGAGACTCACGTACTTCCTAGAAAAGTCGTCTTCAAGTTAGGTCCATCGGTGTCCGATCACTTGGAATCGGTCCCTTTGACGACCCGCAGGCGCAGTTCCGAGCTGGAAAACTCGTGAGGCCTGCGATTGAAGTAGCAGCGGTCGAGTGTCTCTTCGCGGCCGGTAAATCCCTTGTTCCGATATTCGTCACCAAGAATACGAACGTCCCAATCGACCGATTTGAGGATCTCCAATACATCGTGCTCGGAGTCATAGACGATGATCTCGTCGGCGTACTTGCAGGCGGCCACCTGAATCTGGCGTTCAACGATGCTCTGAATGGGTTTGTTCTTGTCCGGCCGATCGTGGGAGGGGTCGGTCTGAATGCAGACGATGAGGTGGCCGCAGACTGTTTTCGCTTCCTGCAGCATCAGCACATGCCCTGCGTGGAACAGGTCGAATGTGCCGAAGGTGATTCCTCGTTTCATGGCTCCTCCAGGAACAGCTGCGGCCCTGCGCAGTGAATCATGCTGAGGTCAGCAGCGAAAGTCCGGCAATGACGGGCAGGACCACGGCGATAACCACGGCCAGAATCAACATCCAGAAGAAGTGAATCATCGGCGTAAAGGTGGCGATCACGGCATTGATCGTCGTGGTGATGGGAAATGCAACCATGAAGACGATGAAGGCGTACATCCCGAGCATGCCCGCTCCCGACCCGACTCCTTCCACCCGGTTAGCCACGTAGAGGAGCACTGCGATCTGCGCTACGACCGGCAGCAGGGCTATGAGGACGACGTGGAAGCGCTGGCGGGTTCTGGGGGCCGGAGTGGTGGTGGGTTCAGGCATCGGAGACCATCGCGTACATCTGTGTGAGCCTCGATTTTGCCACGCACGCTCCCTATACTACGGCCGCTCGAATTTGAGCTAGCTTCCTAGAAGGCCAGCTCCAAAAGTTAATGTAGTCAGGAACCAAATGACAGACCGAAAACTGAAGATTATCTATACCCTCACGGACGAAGCGCCGGCACTTGCCACCTATTCACTGCTGCCGTTTATCAAGAAATACACCGATGCCGCCGATGTTGAGGTCGAACTGAGCGATATCTCGCTTGCAGCCCGCATTCTAGCCGCGTTTCCGGAAAATCTCAGCGAAGACCAACGTGTTCCGGACGCCCTGGCGGAACTGGGAGCGCTGACCAAAGACGAAGGCGCAAATATCATCAAATTGCCGAATATCAGCGCGTCCGTCCCCCAGCTCATTGAAGCGATTGCTGAACTGCAATCTCAAGGACATGACCTTCCGAACTATCCGGAAGAGCCAGCGAACGGCGACGAGCAGGCAATCCAGAGCCGCTACGCCCATGTGCTTGGCAGCTCGGTCAATCCGGTGCTTCGTGAGGGGAACTCCGACCGTCGGGCACCAGAATCGGTCAAGCAATTCGCCCGCAAACATCCTCATCCCATGGACAAATGGAGTCAGGCGTCGAGCACTCACGTTGCGCACATGCGCCACGGCGATTTTTATCACAGCGAAAAGTCGGTGACGATCGACAAGGGCGGGGAGCTCAGGATTGAGCTCGTCCAGGACGATGGCGCAGTGACCGTTCTGCGCGATGCAGTCCCCGTAGCGGACGGCGAGGTGGTCGACGGCATGTATATGAGCGTCGCTGCCTTGCGTGAATTTCTGGAAGAAGAATTTGACGGCGCGCTGCGTGCGGACCTGCTCGCATCGCTGCACCTGAAAGCGACAATGATGAAAGTCTCAGACCCCATCATTTTTGGCCACGCGGTAGAAGTCTATTACCAGGAGGCCTTTGATAAGCACCGTGAAACCTTCGAGAAGCTCGGCGTAAATCCCAACCTCGGCCTCGCCAGCGTGCTGGACAAGGTCCGCGAGCTGACTTTCTCGCTGCGCAATGAGATCGAAGCCGATCTGCGTCGCTGTCATGAGCGTCGTCCCGGTCTTGCCATGGTCGACTCCGACAAGGGCATCACCAATCTACACGTGCCGAGCGATATCATTGTCGATGCTTCCATGCCGGCCATGATCCGGGTCGGTGGTCAGATGTGGAGTGCCGACGGAAACCTGCGTGATACCAAGGCGATTATTCCTGACTCGTGTTACGCAACGATCTATCTCGAAGTCATCAATTTCTGCAAGCACCACGATGCTTTCGACCCGACCACCATGGGTACCGTGCAGAACGTCGGGCTGATGGCACAAAAGGCTGAGGAGTACGGGTCGCACGACAAGACGTTCGAAATACCGACCAGCGGCACCGTTCGGGTGATCGATGAGGGCGGCAATGTCCTGATCGAACACGCCGGGGTGCAGAAAGGCGACATCTGGCGCATGTGTCAAACCAAGGACGCGGCGATCCGCGACTGGGTCAAGCTGGCCGTCAATCGCGGCCGGGCATCGGGTATCCCGGTAGTTTTCTGGTTGAACAAGCATCGGGGTGATCGTGCGCAGCGCGGCCACGACGCGGAAATGATCAACAAGGTCGAGAAGTACCTGCAAGACCATGACACCAAAGGCCTCGACATCCGAATCATGTCGTTGGATCTCGCCATGCGACACACGCTCGAGCGGGTTCGTCATGGCGAAGACACGATTTCGGCCACGGGTAACGTCCTGCGGGATTACCTGACGGACCTTTTCCCGATTATGGAACTGGGCACGAGCGCCAAAATGTACTCCATCGTGCCTCTCATGGCAGGCGGCGGTCTCTACGAAACCGGCGCCGGCGGTTCGGCTCCCAAGCATGTGCAGCAGTTTGAGGCGGAGAATCATCTGCGCTGGGACTCTCTCGGAGAGTTTCTCGCGCTGACTGTCTCTCTCGAAGACATCGCTGCCAAAACTGGTAACAAGCGGGCGAAAGTTCTGGCCGATGCCCTCGACGCTGCTACCGGCAAGCTGCTCGAAAACAATAAGTCACCGTCGCGCAAGACACACGAACCCGACAACCGAGCGAGCCACTTCTACCTCGGCATGTACTGGGCGGAGGCGTTGGCGGCTCAGGATCAGGACTCAGCGCTCAAGGAGCAGTTCTCCCCCCTCGCAAAGGCGTTGGCAGAACAGGAAGCACAAATCCTGAGCGAGCTTGTAGATATCCAGGGCGAGCCCGTCGATCTGGGTGGCTACTATCACCCGAATGTCGATAAGGCAGCCGAAGCCATGTGCCCGAGCAAAACGTTGAACGATATACTGGCTGGGTAGCTTGTTTGGAGATCGCGAGGCTTGTTAGGTCTCAGCTCTCTGGGTCAGTGAGTTCGCGGATGAACTCGACCAGCACGCGATTGAACGCAGCGGGTTGCTCCATCAGCATGAAGTGAGTGGCGCCTGCAAAGTCGACGCGCTTGTTGCGAGGCACATTCTGCTCGAGGCTGGCAGCCACCTCTCGGCACACCGCTGCGTCGTATTCTGCCGTAACGGTGAGCAACGGGACCTCTACATTTGTCAGCACCTCGGTAGCCCTCGGGCTTACCTGTTCCAGGGGGTCGGTGTGATTGGCCCACCACCAGGAGTACTCGCTGCATATTCTCAAGAGCTCGATCTTGATCTGAGGTTGCATGTGTTCCGGTTTGAATGCCGGAATGCTGACGAAGTGCTCCGCGGCTGCTCTCGGCCCGGCGCGACGGAAAGCGGCTCCACACTCAGCGTACGCGCCGAACAAGTCGTCGCCAGCGGGTGAGGCGTGCCCCGATATGTAAGGCCCAACTGCGATAATTGACTGGAACATCTGCGGGTATACGGTGTAGGCGTCCACTACAACCTGGCAGCCAAGCGAATAGCCAGCGACATGCGCCTTGGAAATCCCTAAAACCGCCAGCAACCCATTCAGGTCGTCCTCGTGTCTGTAAGGTTGTCCCTCAAGGGGGCTGTCTGATCGACCATAGCCGCGCAAATCGTAGCGCATCACGTCATGGTGTCGCGCCAACTCAGGAAACTGCCCATCCCAATACCGCCGGTCACCGGCGCCGCCATGTACCAGCACCAACGTTTCACCCGATCCTGCCCGCTCGCAGTACAGATGAGTACCATTCACGGACACCAATTGCTTCGAAATTTCCATAACGGCAAAGACTATCAGCTACCGGTCAGCGGAACAGGTTACGTTTCCTGGAGGCGAGGGACGAGGACCATCCCTGGTTCTACTCCGCGCCGAGATCGATTCGGCTCATCTGCCCCAGCGTTCCTTGCTCGTGTCGTCGAAGGTGCCGTCATCGTTGCGGTCCCAGCGGCGGTTGCCTGCGGAGTCGACCTCTATGGTTCCGGTGCCAGCTACCGGCGTTCCGGGCATTGGAACCCCACGCACAACGTAGGTGTCGGCAGTGGGCGGGCCCTGAATTGAAATCGTGTAGTTCTTGCTCCTGACGGTACAGACGTTTGGCGTCACTTCGCCCGCGCTTGCGTCTCCGACTCTATCGTTATCGGTGTCGAGGCAGCCCATGTAAGTGGACTGTTGCGACCGGCACTGCTCCATTCCCTCAGCGCACCGCATCAGGTCGTCCATTGCTGCGACCTGACTCCCCTGTACTGCCACGTATCGATCCCGGGCAGTCCCGACCCACCACACCAAATAGATCATCGCCAACACCAGAGCAATTGCGAGCCACCCCAGAAGGCGCCCGATCGCTGTCCGCTTCTGTGCGAAGTCCGTCTTATTGTGATGTGTCACGGTGAGCGCCGGTGTAGCTGTGGCTAACGAAGAATCGCTTCACACAGTACCGCATCGGAAACCCCCTC
>Ga0224508_10002854_pt1 | contig 14496 bp, 12 predicted proteins | sample SF_Jan12_sed_USG_4_FD_170157 | JGI IMG/M metagenome (GOLD analysis project Ga0224508, IMG submission 170157) | Sediment microbial communities from San Francisco Bay, California, United States - SF_Jan12_sed_USGS_21 | ecosystem: Environmental > Aquatic > Marine > Sediment | place: USA... | reverse complement strand
ATCAACGAGGTCGATCCAGCGCGTTGTCATCGGCGAGTTCAACGGCGTTTGCCGCAGCGGCGACCAATTGTGCGTCATCACCGACGAATGACCATCAATCGCCAGGGCTTGCAAGCGGCCGCCTTCACGCAGTTTGCCAGGCGTATTCGGGATGTACCGGTAGAACAGGCTGTGGTACCGGTCTTCCGTCATGTAGACGATGCCCGTGGCCGTATCGACCGCACAGGCCTCATGCTCGAATCGCCCCATGGCCTTGATCGGCTCCGCCCTGACTAATCCCGTCGCGCTGGATGAAACTTCGAATACGTATCCGTGGCGCTGGTCGCGCGTTAGCACGTAACCGTATTCGAAACGGCTACCGGGCGTTTCGAAACATTCCTCGCAACTTAGCCAGCTGCCCCACGGAGTAGGTCCGCCCGCGCAGTTGATTTCCGTACCGGCGAGGCTGAGGAACTGCTTTTCTGTTTCTCCCGTGGCCGGGTCATAAATTGTCGTGGTTGTTCCTCCGAGCGCGGGCGTCTTGTCTCCGCCTCGATCATACAACAGGGTCTTGCTTGCTTCCGGGAGTTCGGAATACCCATCGCCAAACGCGCTGCCCTCGAACCAGTGGGTGTTCATCTCGTGATTGCTGATGAGGATCACGCGGCCATCGTCGCTGTCGAATGCCGCCATACCATCATGCGCGCCAGGCACCTTGAGGCCGTCACTCATCGCTTCACCGACACGCGAAACGACCCGGTAACTGAAGCCTTCCGGCAGGTCGAGTATCTTGTTGGGGTCCGGTCTCAAGTCTCCCGGCAGAACATCAAACGCGCGGCAGGACTGCGTCAATGCGGGAGCTGCCGCAGCGGCGGTAATACTCTGGAGAAAATGGCGTCGGTTTACCATTGTCGGACAAAACTCGATGGCAGCATCGGGGCAGCATAGCTTATGAGATATGCAAGCAGAAGGCGCCGCGGCGATTTGCGAACACCGATTGCGAACCAGCTGTGCAATAATTGCCGCCATGCTAAGACGAACCAAGATTGTTGCGACGCTGGGTCCAGCGTCTGATGAACCCAAGATACTGTGCCACATGATTGAATCCGGTATGGGGGTTGCACGATTGAATTTCTCGCACGGTGATGCGGATGATCACCGGCGCCGCGCAAACGCGCTGCGCGAGGCCGCGAAATCCTGTGGTCGTGATGTCGGGCTGCTGGGTGATCTTCAGGGCCCAAAGATTCGTATTCAGCGCTTTGAGAACCATAGTGTCGCGCTGGCTGACGGCGACTCGTTTTTCCTCGATAGCAGGCATGGGCTAATGAACGGCAACAAGGAAGGCGTGGGTGTTGCGCTCGAATCGTTGCACGAAGATTTAAAAGACAACGACGTGCTGTTGCTCAACGACGGCATGATTACACTCAAAGTCGACAGCATCGAGGGAACGCGAATTCACACGACCGTGGTCAACGGCGGGATTCTGTCGGACCACAAGGGTATCAATCTCCAAGGTGGTGGTTTGTCTGCTGCGGCGTTGACCGATGTCGACAAAGAGAATATAAAGCTCGCGGCCGAGCTGCGGGCCGATTTCCTTGCTGTCTCGTTCGTGCGTAGTGGTCAGGATGTGCGAGAAGCCCGCAGACTGTTTGAAGAAGCAGGTGGACAAGGGTTGATCGTTGCCAAGATCGAGCGTACGGAGGCCGTTGAAGACATCGATTCAATCATCGCCGCCGCCGACGTCATTATGGTGGCGCGTGGCGACCTCGGTGTCGAATTGGGCTACGCCGAGCTTACGGGCATCCAAAAGAAGCTCATTCGCAACACTCGCAAGCAAAATAAGATTGTGATCACGGCGACCCAGATGATGGAGTCGATGATCCAGAACCCAATTCCGACCCGTGCCGAAGTGTCCGATGTCGCCAATGCCGTGATCGACGGAACCGATGCGGTCATGTTGTCCGGTGAAACCGCGGTCGGCAAATACCCGGTCGAAGCGATCAAGGCAATGGCAGAAGTGTGTGTTGGCGCCGAGAAATTCCCGATACCGTACGGCACAACTACTCATCGGATGAACGACCGTTTCGAGCGCGTCGATGAAGCTATCGCCATGGCGACCATGTATATGGCTAACCACATGTCAGTGAAGGCGATCATCGCCCTGACCGAATCAGGATCCACGACGCGCTGGATGTCACGTATTCGTTCGGACATCCCTATCTATGCGTTCACGCCGCACGAGGCCACGAGCAGGCGTGTCGCGTTGTATCGTGGTGTATATCCGGTTTCTTTCGCGATAAATATCGAGGACCCGCGACGACTCTACCAGGACATATTCAACACCCTGTTGCACCACGAACTTGTTGAGGTTGATGATCTTGTCATTTTCACCAAGGGCGATCTCGATAACGTTGCGGGTAGCACCAACGCGATGAAGGTGCTGGAAGTCAAAGCAGAATCGTGAGGCGCGTGCTGGTCCGGCTCCTTACGGGAGCGTTGTTGCTGTTAGCCGTAATCGTCACGACGGTAACTCTGGTATTGCGTGCCAGTTTGCCGCCACTTGACGGTGAAATCGGGGTTGCGGGTCTCGTCGCCAACGCGAGTGTTGAGCGTGACGCTGAAGGCATCCCTGTCATTACCGCATCCAATCGCGCCGATCTCGCGTTCGCGACCGGCTTTGCACACGGTCAGGATCGATTCTTCCAGATGGATATGATTCGTCGCCAAGCGGCCGGCGAGCTGTCGGAGATGGTTGGAAGCGTCGCTATCGAACGGGATAAACGGCATCGATTTCACCGCTTTCGTAGCAGGGCCAGGGCCATCGTCGACGGGGCCGGCGACAGTGATCGAGCAATACTGACGGCCTATGCGGATGGCGTGAATGCCGGACTGCGGTCTCTCGGCGCCCGACCCTTTGAATATTTTGTGCTCGGAGCCGAGCCAGGCCCCTGGACACCCGAGGACTCCGTGTTGGTGGTCTTCGCAATGTACGTGCAGCTCAACGATGAGCGCGCGATCAAGGACGTACGTAGAGGGTTGGCGCATCGTGTTCTGCCCACGGAGGTCTATCAGTGGCTTTATCCACAAGGCACTTCCTGGGATGCGCCGTTGATGGGTGAACCGAGAGCGGTGGCCGCTATTCCGGGCGCAGAAACGTATTCCATTCGTGATGTACGGGACGATGCGCCGCCCGCCAACGAAAAAGGGCGATACCCGCTTCGAGGCAGCAACAACTGGGCGGTGTCGGGGACGCTGACGGCAAGCGGCCGGGCAATCGTGTCCAATGACATGCACCTCAATCTGACCGCGCCGAACATCTACTATCAGGCGCGGCTAGTTATTGATGATGGCGAGGGCAACGAGGTAGCCGGGGTGACGCTGCCGGGGACGCCATTCGTTGTTGCGGGCAGCAACACACGTATCGCCTGGGGCTTCACGAACAGCTATGGCGACTGGAGCGACGCGGTTGTGCTGCAGCCGGGATCGGCGGCAAACACATACCGAACGCCTGAAGGTGATCGCGAGTTCACCGTGTATCGCGAGATGATAAACGTCAAAGATAGCGATCCAGTGCCTTACCTTATTCGTGAGACTATCTGGGGTCCCGTGCTCGATGACGTCGACTACCCGGATGGCGAAATTGCGGTGAGCTGGATCGCGCACGAGCCCGAGGGTATCAACCTGCGCCTGATCGATCTTGAAAAGGCGGCATCTGTCGATGAGGCCCTGGACATCGCGAACAGTATGGCGATGCCGCCACAAAACTTCGTCACCGGAGACGCCGGTGGCAACATCGGCTGGACGATCGCAGGCAAGATCCCGAAGAAGAAAGATTTCAACTCCACGCTGCCCGCTGATTGGAGTACAGAACACGGTTGGCAGGGTTGGCTGGAGGGCTCTGAGTATCCGCGCGTTGTGAACCCGGAGAGCGGACGTATCTGGACGGCGAATGCCCGCGTTACAGACGCTGAAGCACTTCGGGTTGTCGGGGACGAAGGATACGATCTTGGTGCGCGTGCCCGGCAGATTCGCGATGGCCTGTTTGCGGCCGAGACTTTTTCACCCGAGGACATGCTGACGATCCAATACGATGATCGCGCGTTGTTTCTCACGCGCTGGCGTGACCTGCTGCTGGAGATACTGGATGACTCGGTTATCGGAGATGAAGAAGCACTCGCCGAGTATCGTCGATTGGTCGATGACTGGATTCCACGGGCCGCCCCCGAATCGGTCGGTTATCGTCTCGTTCGCGCCTTCCGCCTGGAAGTCGAGAAACGGGTATTTCACGCACTGATGGCGCCCGTTCGCGAAGCTTATGGCGACGCTGTCGAATTGCGACGTAGCAACCAGTTCGAAGCGCCGCTCTGGTCGCTGGTGACGACGAGGCCCCTGCATATGTTGCCCAGCGACTACACGAGCTGGAGCGAGCTGATGCTGGCTGCAGTCAGGCAGAATATTGACTACTTCAGCGAGACCTATGAGGGCCCGCTTTCGAGGCGTACCTGGGGAGAGAAGAATACAGCAGCGATTCGCCACCCTCTCAGTCGCAGCCTGCCGCTCTTGAGTGGCTTCCTCGATATGCCGGCTGATCCCCTGAATGGCGACCTGGACATGCCCAAGGCTCAGGGTCCCTCGTTCGGCGCCTCGGAGCGCTTCTCGGTATCCCCGGGCGACGAGGCGAACAGCATCCTCCATATGCCGACCGGACAAAGCGGCCATCCGTTGTCCCGCTTTTACGTCCGCGGCCATGATGACTGGGTTAACGGTGTCCCGAGCCCATTTCTCCCGGGGGCTCCAGAGAACAGGCTGACGCTGACCCCGACTGAGCGGTAAGATGGCGCGTAACGCCCATAACGGATATCCAAATGGCAGATAACAGATTCACAGGGACCAGTTCCTACATCGCTACCGACGACCTGACGATGGCCGTCAACGCTGCTGTCACACTCGAGAGGCCGATCCTGGTTAAGGGAGAGCCCGGCACCGGCAAGACACAGCTTGCCATCGAGGTGGCGAGAGCACTCGGTCATCCGCTGCATGAGTGGCATATCAAGTCGACAACCAAGGCACAGCAAGGCCTCTACGAATACGACGCGGTCGCGCGACTGCGCGATTCTCAGCTCGGCGATGATCGAGTGCACGATATTGGAAATTATATTGTCCGTGGCAAAGTATGGGAGGCCTTTGAGTCCGAAGAGCAGCCCGTACTATTGATCGATGAAATCGACAAAGCCGACATCGAGTTTCCCAACGATTTGCTGCGTGAACTCGATCGAATGGAGTTCTATGTTTATGAAACGAAGAAGCTGATCACAGCGCGTCATCGGCCAATCATCGTAATTACGAGCAATAATGAAAAAGAACTCCCGGACGCATTCCTGCGACGTTGCTTCTTCCACTACATCAAGTTTCCCGACAAGGATACGATGGCGCAGATCGTTAACGTTCACTTTCCCGATTTGAAGAAGAACCTGCTGCGCGAAGCGTTGGATGCTTTTTATAAAGTGCGTGACGTACGCGGCCTGAAAAAGAAACCGTCAACGTCTGAGCTGCTCGACTGGATCAAGTTGTTGCTGGCGGAAGATATTCCACCCGAGAAGCTGAGGGGCGCAGAGTCGCGCAATGCGATTCCGCCGCTCTACGGGGCTCTGCTCAAGAACGAACAGGACGTACACTTGTTCGAGCAACTCGTATTTCTCGACAGGCGGACCAACCCGCAGTAAATACGATGCTGATTCCGTTTTTCTACATGCTTCGTGAAGGCGGTATGAAGACGTCAATTACGGAATTGTTGACGTTGCTCGAGGCCATGAAGAACGGGCTCGCAGGCCAAAGCGTTGATGACTTCTACTACCTGGCACGCGCCAGCCTGGTCAAGGACGAAGCGCATCTCGATCGTTTCGATCGAATTTTCGGCGCCTACTTCAAAGGCGTAGAAGATTCGTTGGCAGATCTCATGCAGGACATTCCAGAGGAGTGGTTGCGCCACCAGGCGGAATTGTCGTTGTCTGAAGAGGAACGCAGGCAGATCGACGCGATGGGTGGCTTCGAAGCGTTGATGAAGGCGCTCCAGGAGCGCCTCGATGAACAGGATGAACGGCACGAAGGGGGCAATCGCTGGATTGGTACCGCGGGGACTTCGCCCTTCGGAGCTTACGGATACAACCCCGAAGGTGTGCGCATGGGACAGAAGGGCTCGCGCAACCGAAGCGCCGTCAAGGTCTGGGACAAGCGAGATTATCGAAACCTCGATGATTCTGTCGAACTGGGGACGCGCAACATCAAAGTCGCGTTGCGCCGTCTGCGGAAGTTCGCGCGTGAGGGCGCGGCCGACCAACTGGATCTCGATGACACTATTGACAAGACGGCACGAAACGCGGGATTGCTCGACATTCGCATGGTTCCCGAAAGACACAATGCCGTGAAAGTTCTGCTTTGCCTCGATATCGGCGGTTCAATGGATGACCACGTGCGTATCTGCGAGGAGATGTTTTCGGCAGCGCGCAGTGAGTTCAAACACCTCGAGTATTTCTATTTTCACAATTTCATCTACGAGAACCTGTGGAAAGACAATCGCCGGCGGCATGCGGAAAAGACGCCGACCCTGGATATCGCACATAAGTACGGTTCGGACTACAAGCTGATATTCGTCGGTGATGCCACGATGAGCCCCTACGAAATCGTGTACGCGGGCGGTAGCGTCGAACACTGGAACGAAGAGCCGGGTGCGATATGGATCAAGCGCCTGCTCAACACCTATCCGAAATCGGTCTGGCTCAACCCCGAGCCGAAGCAACGCTGGGACTACACACCGTCGACGAAGCTCATCCGGGAAATCATGGATGAGCGCATGTATCCGTTAACGATCGCTGGACTCGATGACGCGATCAAGGCCCTGCATTGACGGACCTATTGTTCCGTGGCAGCGCTCAGCGTTCTCGAGTCGGCCAGCACTTTCAAGTCGGCAATAACCTCAGCCGAATGTTCGTCCGGTTTCACTTTCTCGTAGTGTTTCGCGATGCTGCCGTTCGGATCGATGATAAACGTCTGCCGTTTGGCGACCGTCATGCCGAACATCCGGGTCTTAACACCATAGGCATCTGACGTGATGCCCTCCGTGTCCGCCAGCAGCGGAAACGGGAGTGAGTGGTTTTCAGCGAATTCACGGTGGGAATCGACGTCGTCGAGGCTGACGCCGAGAATCTGAGCGTTCAGGTCCCGGAAGGCAAAGATGTTGTCGCGGAACTCGCAGGCTTCGGTCGTACAGCCCGGCGTCTCGTCCTTCGGGTAGAAATACAGAACGACCCACTGCTCACGGTAGTCCTCCAGGGAATGCAATTGTCCGGTTTGATCGGCCAATTCGAACTCCGGGGCCGGGCCGCCGACCGAGGGCTGATCGGTTGCCGAGCCGTTGGGTGCCAGGGCGAGGGCGGCCACACCGGCCATTACGGCGAGAATACCTGTAAACGCGCGATTCATAGTCCAAAATCCCAATTCGTAGTGTCTCGATTCATGATAATGAGCCGCAGGTCTTAGCTGCGCTGAGGCCAGTATACTACGCTGTATCTTTACCCGAGCGAAGGCGTGCCTTGAGCTCCCGGTTTTTATCGATGACACGGCCAGCAAATGACATAAGAACGGCTCTCGTATTGCCGGGCGGTGGCGCTCGCGGCGCGTTTCAGGTGGGCGTATTGAAAGCGGTGGCCGAGTTGCTACCGCGCGACAGCAGCAATCCGTTCCGTGTGATCAGCGGCACCTCGGCGGGTGCCGTGAACGCGGCGGTCCTGGCATCGCGTGCACAACACTTAAGGTCAGCTATTGCCGAACTGGAAAAGGTTTGGGGACATTTTCGCTGTCACCATGTTTACAAGACCGATCATTTCACCATGCTCAAGAGCAGCCTGCATTGGCTCGCCTCGATCGTATTGGGTGGCTGGCTCGTCGGCGCACCCAATTCGCTGCTCGACAACGCACCGCTGCGGGCACTCCTGAGCCGTAACGTTCATTTCCCTCGCATTCAGGACGCGATTGAGGCTGGTTATCTGGATGCCGTCGCCGTTACGGCGGCGGGCTACGCGTCAGCGCGCTCAACCTCATTCTTCGAGTCCACCCAGAGCCAGGCAAGCTGGCAGCGAACGCGCCGTCTCGGCCGGCGCACCGACCTGAATCTCGACCACATAATGGCGAGCATCGCGGTACCCATGGTCTTTCCGCCGGTCAGAATTGGCAACGAGTACTTTGGTGACGGAGCGATGCGCCAGGCGACGCCGCTGAGTCCGGCTGTGCACCTGGGGGCGGACAGAATACTCGTCATTGGCATTCGTGATGAGACGGGCGACCAGGCGCCCGACACCGGATCGGAGTCCCCAAGTCTTGCGCAAATCGCCGGTTACATGCTGGATACGCTGTTTATGGACGGTCTTTATTCCGATCTGGAGCGTATTACGCGCATCAATCAGCTTATCGATGCGATGCCATCGGAGAACAGGCCGGAGTCTATTTCACAGATGCGCCCCATTGACACGATGTTAATCGTGCCGAGTGAAGATCTGCGCGTCATTGCGCACCGTCATCGCGCCGAGCTGCCGTTCGCCATCCGTGCTTTGTTGCGAGGCGTGGGTGGCAGCAATCCGGGCGAGAATCGACTGTTGAGCTTCCTGTTATTCGAAAAGGCGTACACACGTGAACTGATCAAACTTGGTTATAACGATGCGATGAAGGTCAAAGACGAACTGCTCGACTTTGTGGCGGGCACCGACGTGCCGAGGCTGTTCGCACCGAACTGGATCAAGAAGGACCTCAGCGCATTTCATTCAGACGCCTAGTCCGCCGCCACACGAGCGATTTGTCGGGCGCCTACAACAGGAAAATCGCGCCCAGTCCCAGGAATGCCATGTAACCCACAACGTCGGTAACGGTCGTCAGGACCACACCGCCAGCCAACGCCGGATCAACACGCATCTTCCTCAGAATCAGCGGAATGCTGTAACCGGCGACGGCGGCAATAACCAGGTTGATGATCATGGCGGCAGCGATGATGGCGCCGATGCGCCAGTCACCAAACCACAGATAGGTGAGGATGGCGACCACCACGGCCCAGCCGCAGCCATTGAGAATACCAACCAGAAGTTCTTTGCGCAGAATGCCACTCGCGTTCGCGCGGGTGATCTGGCCCAGCGCTATAGCGCGCGTGATGATTGTGAGTGACTGACTGCCGGCGACGCCACCCATGCTCGGCACGACAGGCATCAAGACGGCGAGCAGCACTATTTTGTCAAGCGTTGTCTGAAACAGGTCGACAACGGCCGCCGCGAGGAATGCGGTACCGAGATTCACGCCGAGCCAAAGGGCCCGTCTCGTCGCGCTCTTGACTACGGGCGCGAACATGTCATCTTCTTCGTCAAGTCCCGCCGCGCTCATTAGCGAGTGCTCGGCTTCATCGCGGATGACGTCAACGACATCGTCCACGGTGATGCGCCCAAGGACACGGAAATCATCGTCCACGACGGGCGCTGATAACAGGTCGCGGTTCTCGAACTCCCAGACGACATGTGCGGACGACGTGTGCGCCGGAATTGGCATGACCTCCGTCGACATCACGTTGGCAACCATCTCGTTGGGATCGCGGGTCAGCAGGCGCGACAGAAACAGGGCGCCGATATAACTATTGTCGCGGCCAACCACGAAGATCGAATCCGTGCCGTCCGACATCTGACCGACCGCACGCAGATAACGTGAAACCACTTCGAGCGTAACATCGGGACGGACCGTCACGATGTCCACGTTCATCAGGCCGCCGGCACTTTCCTCGTCGTAGGCAAGCACCTGTTTGAGGCGTTCGTGATCCTGTTTGTCGAGAGACTGCAGAACCTCCTGGGTGACGGTCTCCGGCAGGTCTGCGAGGAGGTCGGCGAGGTCATCGACTTCCATGCCCTCTGCGGCAGCGATGAGGTCCTGGGTCCCCATGCCCTCAATCAGGCCATCGCGAACTTCCTCGGCGAGCTCGACAAGGACATCGCCTTCGATGTCGGAATCGACGATCTCCCAGAGCATCGAGCGTTCTTTGAGCGGCAGGGACTCCAGCAGGCGAGCGACTTCAGACGGATACAGGCTGTTGACCATGATCCTGGCCGAGCGCATACGGCCGCTGTTGAGACGCTCTTGCAGCAGCTCGATGTTGGCCTTTGTGCTGTCTCTCGCTTCCATGGTCGCGGAGTTTAGCAGCTTAGTCCGGATCGAGACGATGCCCCGTCAGGCTGTTGTGGCGAATGAGCACGGGATCGTGTTTTTCCCTGAGCCTGGATGCGAGTTTCTCGGTCATGCAGACAGAACGGTGCTGCCCGCCGGTGCAGCCTATCGCCACGGTAAGGTAGCCCCGGCGCGCTTCCTGGTAATGAGGAATCCAGCGCTCGAGGAAACCGAGTATGTCTGCGAACATGGCCGTAAAGTTCTGCTGACTATTCAGAAAGTCGGACACTTCCTTGTCCAGCCCTGTCAGGCCTCGTAACTCAAGTGTCCAGTAGGGGTTCGGCAGGCTTCGCAAATCGAACACGAAATCTGCGTCCGCCGGGATGCCGTACTTGAAGCCAAATGACTGAATCAAGACTGATAACGTACTCGACGTTCGTCGATCAACGCGTCCACGAATGATGTCGGCAAGTTCATAAATACTGACCTGCGACGTGTCGATGATGAGGTCGGCGCTGTTATGAATCTCTGCGAGAACCTCCCGTTCCGATTCAATCGCCGCACGAAGCTCAGTGCCCTGTTCGGCAAGCGGGTGACGGCGTCGAGACTCGCTGTAGCGCTGCAGGAGAATCTCGTCGCTCGCGTGTAGAAAGATGATCTCCGCACGCACGTCCTGGTCGCGCAAATCCCGCAATAGTTCCGGCAACGACTGCAGGTCTTCCGGACGGGCGCGCGCGTCGACGCCGACGGCCAGAAACCTGGCGGAGTCTTTGCCGTGAGAACGTACTTCACCGACGGCAGCCTTGAGCAGCGCGGCCGGCAGATTGTCGATGCAGTAGTAGCCCAGATCCTCGAAAACATGGAGCGCGACCGTCTTGCCGGATCCGGAAAGACCACTGACGATGATCAGGCGCAGTTCGTTGGACATGGGTTTACTTTGCCTGACCTTTAGCCTCAGGATTGCTGCGCTGCGCGTAGCGTTTCGGGTGCTGCGAGCGATGAGCCATCAATCAATGCCTTGTACAAGTCGCTGCTGCTGTTCATGCTGCGAAGGCGTGCCCGAAGTCCTTCATCGGCCAGCACCCGGGTCACAAGCTTGATGTCGGCGCGGTGCCCGTCGGTGAGTTCTGTCGGCACCATCATGCCGAATACGAGATCAACGGGTTCACCGTCAGCTGAGTCGAAATCGACCGGCTCGGACAGCTTGATGAGGGCGGCGTTGCTCGTATTAATACCGTCGACGCGACAATGAGGAAATGCGGCACCCTTATCGAGACTCGTGCAGCCGAGCCTTTCGCGTTCGATCAGGCACTCGAAAATCAGTTCGCTGGCGATATCCGGATTAGAACGGACCAGCAGCTCACTGAGGATCTCCAGGCAGTGCTTCTTGCTGCGTGCCGTGGCATTGCACAACACACCGTCGGGTTTGATGATCTTTTCGAGCGACATAGATTTGGGGTTCGGGTTGCGGCAAGCTGTGTGGCCTGTTGGCCACACAGATTGAGTGCTGAGTCAGGCGAACCTGGTTTTTTGACTATCTCGAGCGTGATGGTCGACAAGTTTTTCCTTGTACTTGCGCACACGTCGTTCGAGCTTGTCGACAAGTCCGTCTATCGCTGCGTACATGTCCTCTTCAGTATGATCGCAATAGATAGTACCGCCATTTACTTTCGCGGTTGCTTCGGCTTTATGCCTCAGCTTTTCGACGGTCAGGATACATTGGACGTCAGACACCAGGTCAAAATGTCGTGCAATTTTTTCAATTTTCGATTCGACATAGTCTCTGAGCGAATCAGTAACTTCGACGTGATGGCCTGAAACATTCAACTGCATAATGATCTCCCATGTTTTCGTATTGCGGTTTTGCCGTGACACTCCCCGCCCGGTGATGGCCGGAACTCGCTGGTTTCTTTCGGCTTTTGGGTTGTGTTCCGGGGTCCTCCCTGGTGTTGTGATTCTTACCTACTTGACTACCTCGTCTCCCGAGTCCTGCGATCGCTGGACGAAGGAATGTTCATCCCTTCACGGTACTTGGCGACTGTCCTTCTGGCAACAGAAATACCGTCTTCTTTCAGTAAGTTCGTGATCTTGCTGTCGCTGAGTGGCTTCTTTGGGTTCTCGGCGCCAATCAGTTTGCGAATTTTCGCGCGAACGGAGGTCGAGGATTGGTCCTCGCCGCTCGCGGATGACAAATGGCTCGAGAAGAAGTACTTGAATTCGAATACACCCCGGGGCGTGTGCATGTACTTGTTGGTAGTTACACGCGAAATCGTCGACTCGTGCATGCCAATTTCTTCAGCAATATCACGCAGCACCATGGGCTTCATCGCCTCGTCACCATGTTCCAGAAACCCTGTCTGCCGCGAGACAATACTGGTTGCGACCTTTAGCAGTGTCTCGTTACGGATCTCAAGGCTGCGTATTAGCCAACGAGCTTCCTGTAATTGCGACTTCAGCACGGCATGTTCGCCACTGCCTCGCAGAAGTTTCGCGTATTGCTGATTGACGGACAGGCGGGGCACTCCGGTCGGGCTGATTTCCACTTGCCAGCGCTTGTCGACTTTTCGCACGAACACATCCGGTATGACATATTCTGTCGATGGTGGGCTGACGGCCAGCCCTGGCTTGGGATTGCAGCCCCGCACCAACGCGAGTGCCTCATGCAGATCTTCCTCCGTGGTTCGAAGGCTGCGGCGCAATTCACCATAATCCCGACTTGCTACGAGGTCCAGGTGATCGCTCGCGATGCTGATTGCCAGCTGCAATCCAGGCGTTTTCCATTCGAGCTGACTGAGCTGCAGGATAATGCATTCGGAGATCGAGCGTGCACCCACGCCAACCGGATCGAGTCGCTGGATCTTCGTTAGCGTGCGCTCGATTTCCGTTTCGACAATGCCGGATTCTTTATCCAGGCTGGCTGAGATTTCTTCAAGGTCTGCTGTCAGGTAACCGTCGTCGTTGATCGAATCGATGAGGGCTTCGCCGATAATGACTTCGCGCGGCGAAAAGTGCTCCATTTCCAGCTGCCAGAGCAGGTGTTCGCGCAGGGTCTGCCCCGATTCGTCAGCGAATTCGCCGATTGGACGGCCCTCGCCATTCCAGCCGCCGTCTTGTGTTCGTTCGGCGGATCGAGTCTGCCAGAGGTCGTCGGCCTTGATGGTCTCGACCTCTGCGGTGGATTCAGAACTGGTCTGCGGAAGCTCGGGAAGATCTTCCATCTCGAGCATGATGTTTTCCTCGAGTGCCTCCTGAATTTCGGCATTCAGGTCGAGGACCGGCAGCTGCAGCAGACGAATCGCCTGCTGCAATTGCGGCGTCATCGTCAGCGTCTGACCTAATTTAAGCTGCAGCGATGGTTTTAGCATGTGCGATGTCTACTCTATGGGCGAATTGCGCTGACGCAAGGGCTACGTGCAACAATCTTGCCTCAGAGTTTGAACTCCTGTCCGAGATACACTTCTCGTACGTGATGATTTTCCAGAATTTCTTCGGGCGAACCCTCCGCTATCAGAATACCGTCACTCAGTATATAGGCATGGCTACAAATTCCGAGGGTTTCCCGGACATTATGGTCAGTGATCAAAACGCCGATTTCGCGCTCACACAGATGCCGAATGATGCGTTGAATATCCAGCACCGATATTGGATCGACCCCGGCAAACGGTTCATCGAGCAGTATGAACAGCGGATTGGCAGCAAGTGCCCGGGCGATTTCCACACGACGCCTTTCGCCGCCCGACAGGCTGATGCCGAGACTGCTTCGAACATGGCCGACATGCAATTCATCCAGCAGATTCTCGAGTTCCTGCTCACGACCGGCGTGATCGAGGTCGTCACGATTTTCAAGGATGGCGAGAATATTCTGTTCGACTGTCAGCTTGCGAAAAATTGATGCTTCCTGCGGCAGGTAGCCGAGTCCGAGCTTGGCACGCCGGTGCATCGGTTGCGCGGTCAGATCCTTGCCGTCCAGCAGAATGTTGCCGCTATCGGCGCCGATCAGGCCTACAATCATGTAGAAAGCCGTCGTCTTGCCCGCACCGTTTGGCCCAAGCAGGCCAACCACCTGGCCGCTCTTGATCTCGAGGGAAATGTTCTTGACGACTTTGCGGAGCTTGTAGCTCTTGGAAATATCCTCAATGCTGAGAATGCTCATGGGTTTTCGTCTTCACCCTCCGCACCCTCAGAGTCGGCGGCGCTGTCCGTCTCGGTGTCAGCTCCATTGGTCGGCGTGTACTTGATCCGGACCCTGCCGTCCTCATTCCCTTGTGCGTTGATGCGTTGTTCCGTGATGTTGTAGACCAGGAAGTTTGATGAGATCTGGTTGCCTCC
>Ga0224508_10002853_pt1 | contig 14500 bp, 12 predicted proteins | sample SF_Jan12_sed_USG_4_FD_170157 | JGI IMG/M metagenome (GOLD analysis project Ga0224508, IMG submission 170157) | Sediment microbial communities from San Francisco Bay, California, United States - SF_Jan12_sed_USGS_21 | ecosystem: Environmental > Aquatic > Marine > Sediment | place: USA... | reverse complement strand
GAGATGGCCTGGGTAGAGCACTTATATAATGAGACGCGCTCCAATGCCCACGCGAAAGGGGTCGATATGCCCGACTTCCCGAGTTTCTGGGCGGGCGAACAGTTCACCGTCGAGGACCAGGCACCACTTCGGACCTTTACCCTCGAGCGTTTTCGTCGCGATCCCGAAGGGCACCCGCTGTCCACGCCCTCAGGTAAGATAGAGCTCTATTCCGACACTATCGGCGCGTTCGGCTATGACGACTGCGGCGCACATCCTAAGTGGTTCGACAAGGAAGAATGGCTCGGCTCGCCGCGCGCGAAACGTTATCCCCTGCACCTGATTTCGAATCAGCCGAAAACCAGGCTGCACAGTCAGTACGATCACGGTGTGACAAGCCGGATGGCTAAGGTCGAGGGCCGGGAGGTAGCGCGCATGCATCCGGACGATGCCGGGCCTCGCGATATCAGCGAAGGTGACATCATCCGTGTGTACAACGATCGCGGCGCATGTCTTGCCGGTGTGAGACTCAGCACGCTCATCCGTCCGGGTGTCATCGAGCTCCCTACAGGCGCGTGGTACGACCCCGATGAATCCGACAGCCTGGAGGTGCACGGCAACCCCAATGTGCTCACCCGTGACGCAGGCACATCCAAGCTCGCCCAGGGTCCAACTGCCCACAGCTGCCTGGTGGAGGTGCACAAGTTCGAGGGGCCGTTGCCTCCTATCAAGGTATTCAGCCAGCCCCCGACGGAAACTTGACAGAAAACGCGACCGGCACGACATGACAAGAAACACTGTTGCACTGGTAGTCGGGGCCGGCGATGCCTTGGGAGGTGCCGTCGCGCGGCGTTTTGCCACGGAAGGCATGACCGCCTGCGTGACTCGGCGCAACGCCGACAAGCTCACCCCGCTCGTCAACAGTATCCGGGAGGCCGGAGGTCGGGCGGAGGGTTTCGGCAGCGACGCCAGAGACGAGGAGCAAGTGATCGAGCTCTTCAAGCATATCGAATCCGACATCGGCCCGATCGAAGTCGCCGTCTTCAACGTGGGTGGCAACGTGCAGTTTCCCATTGCCGAGACCACGGCCCGCGTCTATCGCAAGGTCTGGGAGATGGGCTGCTTCGCCGGGTTTTTGGTTGGGCGCGAAGCAGCGCGGGTCATGAGACCACGCGCCAAGGGTACGATCCTATTTACCGGCGCTACCGCCAGCGTACGGGGCAGCAGCGGTTTCTCCGCATTTGCCGGGGCCAAATTCGGCCTGCGCTCGCTGGCCCAGAGCATGGGGCGCGAACTCGGGCCCGTTGGAATACATGTCGCCCATGTCGTGATCGACGGCGCCATCGACACCCATTGGGTTCAACAGAACTTCCCGGAACGCTACGCGCTCAAGGACCAGGACGGGATACTCGACCCGGACGAAATCGCTGAGAACTACTGGCGCCTCCACGTGCAGCCGCGTTCGGCATGGACCCATGAGCTCGACCTTAGGCCGTGGATCGAGAAATTCTAAGGAAGGCATCAAAGAGGCAAGCGTAGTTGAGCAAGAGACTGGAGTTGAAGCTAAGGGTAATCAACGCCGCGGAAGTCCGCGAACTCTTAGCCCTCGGCGAATGCGTGGATGCCATGGGCGCGGCGATGCGCTCGGCCAGCGCCGGAACCGTCAAGGTTCCGCCGCGATTGATCATGCCGCTGTTCGACGACAGCGCGCTCCTCGGGCTGATGCCGGGTTCCGCCAGTGAGCCGAAGGTCTACGGCGCCAAAGTCATCAGCCTGCATCCGGCGAATCCGGCCCAGGGCCGCCCAGCCATCCAGGGCTTCGTCACGCTGTTCGATCACGATACGGGCACCCCGGTCGCGATCATCGAGGGCGGAGAGATCACCGCCATCCGCACAGCGGCGGCGTCGGGGCTCGCAACCCGATGTCTGTCCCGACCCAATTCACGCAGCCACGGCATCTTCGGTACCGGCGTGCAAGCAGTCACGCATATCGACGCCATAGCTAGCGTGAGGCCGATCGAAGAAGTGTTGATCTGGGGCCGCGACAGCAGCAAGGCACGCGCTATGGCTGAGGAGCAGGCGAAACGTACCGGCCTTGCGATACGCGCAACCAAGGACCCGGAACAGGCAGCCGCCTGCGACATAGTCAGCACAGTGACAGGCGCCAACGAGCCAATACTCCACGGCCGCTGGGTCAGGGCCGGCTGCCACGTCAACCTGGTTGGCGCTCACTCACCCAAGGCCCGGGAAGCTGACAGCGATCTCATCGCCAAGGCAAGAATCTACACGGACCTGCTCGAGTCTCTCTTCAACGAAGGCGGCGACGTGCTGATCCCTATCGATGAAGGAAGAATCGAACGCTCTTACGTAAAGGGAGAAATCGGCAAAGTCTTGAGCGGCGAGATCGAGGGCCGTTCCGGCGATGACGACGTCACTCTCTACAAGTCCTTAGGTATAACGGCCCAGGACCTGTACGCAGCGCACCTGGTCTACGCGAAGGCCCTCGCGGTGGGCGCAGGCACGGAGGTCCCACTGTAGGCGTCACGCCTCTTCAGATGGGCAACACGGTCGTGTGCTTGATCTCAGACAACGCAATGCTGGAGGTGACTTCCTGCACGCCCGGAATTTGCGAGAGTTTGTCGAAGAAGAACCGCTGGTACGCCGTGATGTCTTCGGCAACGATTCGCAGCAGGAAATCGACACTGCCCATCAAAACGTAGCATTCCAGGACCTCGGGGTAGCTCTGAACGGCCTCCGCGAACTTCGCCAGGTTGCTGCGTCCGTGGGAGGTCAGCTTCACCTGCGCGAAGACCATCGCGTTGAGCCCCACCTTTTCCCGGTCGAGGATAGCGGGCTGGTCTTTGATGATGCCCTCGTCACGCAGGCGCTGGATGCGCCGCCAGCAGGCCGATTGCGACAGGCCGATGCGTTCACCGATCGTGGTCGCGTTGATGCCCGGCTGAGTCTGCAGGAGATCCAGAATCTGCCGATCGTTCTTGTCCAGATCGACTGTTTGCATACATGCTCTACTTTCTATGACTGATACGCATAGTTTATGCGCTAAAGTGAGCTTTCGCCACAAGTTTGTCAAAGCAATTGCGGCTGTCACGCGATATAGTTGATATAAGCGATCCATTTTGGGGCTACGCCCATGAGCGTCTTCGATCACCCGGAATTCGACCAGCACGAATCGATCCACCACTTCTCCGATCGGGCCACGGGCCTTAAGGCGATCATCGCCATTCATTCCACGGTGCTCGGGCCCGCCGCGGGCGGCTGCCGACGCTGGCGTTACGATAGCGGCGCCGAGGCGCTGTCGGACGCGCTGCGCCTCTCGCGCGGCATGACATATAAGAACGCTGTCGCCGGGCTACCGTTCGGCGGCGGCAAGGCCGTGATCCTCGCCGACGAGCAGACACGCAACAGCTCCCAGCTTTTCGCAGCCTTCGGCCGCGCCGTGGATTCCCTCGATGGCCGCTATGTCACTGCGGAAGACGTGGGCGTCACCGTGGACGACATGCGGCTCGTGCGCCGCGAGACCGAATATGTATCCGGCCTACCGCAGAGCGGTGAGAGCGCCGGCGGCGATCCTTCACCCTGGACGGCACTCGGCGTCTTTCTCGGCATAGAAGCCGCGGCACAGACCCGCTTAGGCACCGATTCCCTAAAAGGCCTACGCATTGCGGTCCAGGGCGTCGGCAATGTCGGGCGGCATCTGTGCCGCCTGCTGCATAGAGCGGGCGCGCGCCTCGTCGTCGCCGACCTGAACCTGCGCAACCTGATGCGGCTTCGGGCTGAGATTCCCGTGTCCGAAGTGCCGGTGAGCGAAATACTTTACGCTCACGTGGACATCCTAGCCCCCTGCGCACTTGGGAATGTGCTGAATGCAGAAACGATCCCGCGGATCCGCGCGAAGGTCATCGCGGGTGCGGCCAACAATCAGCTCTCGACCGACGGCGACGGGGCCCGCCTGGCCAAACGCGGAATACTCTACGCGCCGGACTATGTCATCAATGCCGGCGGCATCGTCAGCTGCACCCGGGAATACCTGGGTCAGAGCTCCGAAGAAGAGGTGCGCGCAGAAGTAGGCCGCATCCCTGAGCGCCTGTTAGCCCTCTTTAGCGAGGCGAAGGCTACAGCCAAGCCGACCAATATCCTGGCCGACGAGCTCGCGCGCCGTCTGGTAGCGGGCAGCACCGCGACGGAATCCGCCGCGAACCACCGTATCGCTTAGATCCCCAGTCCGATGCGCTCTGATCTCTCGAGCTCGAGATGTCTGATCCGGCCCGAAGATTTTGCTTTAATATGCAACTCTCGCGATCGGACGTGGCGAGGAAGCTCCGGCCACGCCAGCGTTTCGGCTTAGCCCAGCTCACGAAAACAAGAGGAATCAACGTCGAATGGCCACGAAGTCACGACTGCACATACCCCATCCGTCAGCGCGTCCGGGCGACACGCCGGATTTCAGCTATTTGAACCTGTCGCCGGCGGGCGCGGTAGAAAAGCCCCCGGTCGACGCACGCACCCGCGATATCGAGCATCTGAGCGTCGACCTCGTTCGCGTCCTGGACGACGACCATCAAGCAAAAGGCCCCTGGAACCCCGGGATCGACGCGGCCGCCCTGCAGATCGCCCTGCGCTGGATGCTGCTGACGCGCGTGTTTGACGAACGCATGTGGCAGACTCAACGCCAGGGCAGGATATCGTTCTACCTTCAGTCGCTCGGTGAGGAGGCGATCTCCGTAGCACAGGGCATGGCCCTGCGGCCGGGTGATATGTGCTTCCCGTCGTATCGCAACCAGGGACTATTTCTTTACCGCGGTACGAAGCTCGTCGACATGATGTGTCAGTGTTTGTCGAACACGCGCGACATGTGCAAAGGCCGGCAGATGCCGATCATGTATCACAACCGCAGAGCCAATATCTTCTCCATTTCGGGCAACCTGGGCACCCAATACCCCCACGCCGTTGGCTGGGCGATGGCGGCGGCGATCAAGGGTGAGGACCATGTCGCCACCTCCTGGCTCGGCGACGGCGCGACGGCCGAGGCGGATTTTCATTACGCTCTCACCTTCGCGGCCGTGTACCAGGCCCCCGTGATCCTCAATGTGGTCAACAACCAGTGGGCGATATCGACGTTCCAGGGATTCGCGGGCGGCGAGCGGCGTCCGTTCGCGGCACGGGGCGTGGGCTTGGGCATTCCCGGCATACGCGTCGACGGTAACGACCTGCTGGCGGTCTACGCGGTGACGCTCTGGGCCGCGGAGCGGGCGCGGCGCGGCGGCGGACCGACGCTCATCGAGCAGGTCACCTATCGCGGCGGCGCGCACTCCACCAGTGACGATCCCTCGAAGTACCGGCCTAAAGACGAGTGGGCCGCTTTCCCCCTCGGCGACCCGATCGAACGACTGAAGCAGCACCTCATCGCCGAGGGCCGCTGGTCGGACGAGAAGCACAAGAACCTCGAGAAGGAACTCCGGGACGAAGTCCTTGCCGCATGGAAAGAGGCACAGCGCTCCGGCACCATGACCGAAGGACCGTTCCTCGATCCGTCCACCATGTTCGACGACGTTTTCGCGGAGACGCCCGCGCATCTCGAGGCGCAGCGCCGGCAGATGCTCGAGGTGGAGGGCTGACCCGATGGCGCAGATGAACATGATCGAGGCGATCCGCTCCGGGCTCGATGTGACAATGGAGAGGCACTCCAACGTCGTCGTGCTCGGCGAGGACGTCGGCTACTTCGGCGGCGTGTTTCGCTGCACGGACGGGCTGCAGCGCAAGTACGGCGAACACCGGGTCATCGACGCACCGATCGCCGAGGGCGGCATCATCGGCACAGCAATAGGCATGGGCGTCAACGGCCTGCGCCCGGTGGCTGAAATCCAGTTCGCCGACTACATCTATCCCGGCTTCGACCAGGTGGTCAGCGAGCTGGCACGACTACGCTATCGGACTTGCGGCGACTACTTCTCGCCGGTCACGATCCGCACGCCCTGCGGCGGCGGGATACGTGGCGGCCAAACTCACTCCCAGTCTCCAGAGGGCATTTTCACCCATGTCACCGGCATCACGACGGTCATGCCCTCCAACCCTTACGATGCAAAAGGCCTCTTGATCAGCGCCATCGAGTCCGACGACCCGGTAGTGTTCTTCGAACCGAAGCGTATCTACAACGGCCCCTTCGACGGCGATCCGGACAAACCCGCCGTGCCATGGACGACCCACCCCAAGGGTGAAGTCCCCGAAGGTTACTACACCGTTCCGCTCGGATCCGCTGAGGTCGTCGAAGCCGGGCAGGATCTGACGATCATCACCTACGGCACCTTAGTCCACGTGGCACAAGCCGCAGCGAGGCTTGTGGGCGTGGACGCAGAGATCGTCGACGTGCGCACGCTCGTACCCCTCGACGTCACGACGCTGGCCGACTCGGTACGCAAAACCGGGCGCTGCCTGATCGCCCACGAGGCCACCCGCTTCAGCGGTTTCGGCGCGGAACTCGCGGCTACCATACAGGAAGAATGTTTCTACCATCTGGAAGCCCCCATCGAGCGAGTTGCGGGCTGGGATACCCCCTACCCCCACGCCTTCGAATGGCAGTACTTCCCGGGGCAGAAGCGCATCGCTGCCGGAATCCGAAAGGCGATGGAGGCGGGATGAGCGAGTACATCTTCAAGCTGCCGGATCTCGGCGAAGGCACCGTCGAATCGGAGATCGCCGAATGGTTTGTCAAAGTCGGCGACGAGGTGGCGGAAGAGGATGTCGTCGGCACCATGATGACGGACAAGGCGGCCATCGAGGTCTCTTCGCCGGTATCCGGAAGAATTGTCTCCCTGGCCGGAGAACCCGGTGACATGATCCCGGTCGGTGCACCTTTGATCGTGTTCGAAACCAACGGCGGCGCCGCGGTGCAAGCGGCCAGGGTAGAGGACGCCGCGGTATCGAAACCGAGCGAGTCACCGCCGGCGCCGAAACCCTCCGCCACGCTGAAGGTGTCGGGTAAGCCACAGCGCGTGATCACCTCGCCCGCGATCCGCCGCAGGGCGAAAGAAGCCGGGATCGATCTCATGCGCGTTCGCGGCAGCGGTCCAGGCGGCCGCATCCTGCGTAAGGACTTCGACCATTACGCGCGCGAGCAGACGCCGGCATCCAAGCCCTGGGCACCGGAGACCACCGAAGTCAAGGTCATCGGACTGCGGCGCATGATCGCCGAGCGCATGTCGACCGCCAAGCGCGAGATTCCGCACTACTCCTATGTCGAGGAAGTCGACATCACCGAACTTGAGACCTTGCGCGGGCACGTGAACGGGAAGAAGGACCAGAGCCAGCCGCGACTGACGCTGCTGCCGTTCATCGGCCTCGCGCTGGTTCGTGCACTCAAGCAGTTCCCGCAGTGCAATACGACCCACGACAAAGAACGCAACGTGCTGATACGGCACGACGCCGTTCATTTAGGCGTAGCGACGCAGACGCCGGACGGTTTGAAGGTGCCCGTCGTGCGCCACTGCGAGCGCCGCTCCCTCGACAGCCTGGCAGCGGAGATTCGCCGGGTGTCCGAGGCAGCGCGGGACAACCGTATCCGGCGCGAGGAACTGTCCGGCTCGACGATCACCATCACCAGCCTCGGCAAGCTCGGCGGCATCGTCTCGACTCCGGTAATCAATATGCCGGAAGTGGCGATCATCGGCGTCAACAGGGCCGTGGAGAGGCCGGTTGTCGTAGAGGGTCAGGTCGTAGTCAGGCTGATGATGAACCTTTCGTCATCCTTCGATCATCGCTTTGTCGACGGCTACGACGCGGCGGCGATGATCCAGACCATGAAAGAAATGCTCGAGCATCCGGCAACGATTTTTCTCGTGGAATAGTGTTGATGCGCAGATGCGCATTGGTACTAAAGAATCGGCCCACACAGCCGATATTCCTTGAATGTCCGATTGAGAGTATGCGCCGTCGGCATGTTTTTTGACGAACGGTCATGAAGAATCGCAGAAACTACTACCGAATCCTCCACATCCAACCCGATGCTCCGGCGGAAGTGATTCGCTCAAGCTATCGAACCATGATGCAAAGGCTCAAAATGCATCCGGATCTGGGAGGCGATCACGATACCGCAGCTCTGATAAATGAAGCCTATGCAGTGCTGATGAATCCTACTGCAAGAGCAGAATACGACGCGAATCTTGCTATCATCCAGAACCTCAGGGAAAAGAAGGCGGCTCCGAGCGCTAGGCAAACCTCAAAAGAATTTCAAGAGAACAACCATGAACACTGTCTGTTCTGTCGCACAAAACATAGTCGGGGCAGAACAATCGAACCCGAGACGCTTTGCACTGAATGCAGTAGCCCGCTGTTTCTAGCTGAAAAGCAAACTTTTCAGAAAAGTTGTCAGCGTGCTATTCTGCGAATTGATAAGCAGTGGCCAGTAGAGTTTTATACGAAGTGGCCTCAAAGCTCGCCACATTCAGGTCATACACAGGATATCTCGCTCAACGGCATGCAGATACTAGTCGCCCAGAGCCTGTCGGAGGGCCAGGTCGTAAAAATTACCGGCAAGTTTCTTGATTCCGTGGCTCGCGTCGTGAATCAACAAGCACAACCAATTGGAGAGATGAAGTATTGGAGAGTCGGCCTGGAGTTCATTACTCTGTGCTTTCACCGCACCCATGGCACGTTCGTCTCAGTGGAGATCTAGTTAGCACTCCGGGAGCCCTACTGCCACACCTCTTTGGCGACGCGCAGATGATTCTCGCCGAGTATTAGCCGTATGTCATCTTCGGGGTAGCCGAGCTTCAACAGCGCATCTGCGATCTCCGGTATCTGCTCCGGCTCAACCATTTTGATGCCGTCAGCGTATCCGAGCTCCGGCGGGAAGGTCTTCGGATTGTCTTGCACGAACTGTGTTACCTCTTCTTGATCAAAAACATAGTCGAGACCAAGCCCGACATGCTCCGGGCCGACGAGCTGAACGACATAGTCGACATGTCGGACCATCGTTGCCGTCGCTGCGTCGTTGTCGCCTAGGAAAATCCCGATACCGTTGATGCCGACGACACCGCCTGATTCGGCGCAGGCCCTGATTGCTTCGTCTCGGATGTTGCGCGGATGCTCCCAGATGCCCAGCGGATTGGAGTGTGAAAAGATCACCGGATTGGACGAGTGTTCCATCACGTCCATCGTGGTCTTGAAACCTGTGTGACTGCAGCAGGCGACCATCCCGACGCGGCCCATCTCGTCCAGTACTTCTCGGCCGAACGACGTGAGCCCGGGATCATCGTCCTGGCAGCCCCCGCCCAGGGAGTTGGTCTTGTTGTACGCCATGAGCATCCAGCGGACTCCGAGCTCATAGTAGAGCTCGACCATGCTCAGCGTGTCGTTCAGCGCACAGCCGCCTTCGATATCAAAACAGATGCCCAGGCGACCCGTGTCTCTGGCGGCTTCGATGTCGGAGACTGTCTCGATTAGCAGATATTCATCGGAATGCGATCGCACCCATTTTCGGAAATGCGCTAGAACCAGGAGCGTGTTTTCCCAGGGCACCGTATCGAAGCCGACGTTCAACGATGCCATGTCGACCCCTGAGTTCCTGTAGCGCTCGAGCTGCGGCAGGTATTCCACGTCGCCCGCGCGTAGAGGCATGCAGCCATGGTTGTCCCAGACCAGGCTATGTTTCATGAAATCGGATGCTTCCTCCGAAATATTGTGACCGCGAGCCACTGTACCCATAAGCCTCTCCGCCTGGTCCTGAACCATAGTAGCGAGCAACCGGAGCGTTATCGTCTTCCTAAGCTTCCCAGTCCTGACCGAGGCGCTTCGCGCTCACAAAGAATAGCAGCGCAGCAACTAGATAGAAGCCCGTACCCGCAAGGATCGCGTATCTAAGTGAATCGTCCCCGAATTGTGCCTGCAGACTGTCCGAGATGATACCCAGTGCCACAGTACCAGCGCCGATACCGATGAGATTGTTGACGAAGAGAAAGATGGCGGAAGCCGTCGCCCGCATATTCGGCGGCACAACATGCTGTATCGCGGACAGCACCGGGCCCAGCCAGGCGAGGCCCAGAGCAGTGGGGACCAGCATTGCAAAAAACGTTGCGATCAAGTTCGTTGACATGATCGCAATGACGTAAAAAGGCACTGTGGCGACAAAGGCGATTGCCGGTATGAGCACATAGGCGCCACGGTTATCCGCACCGAAGCGGTCGGCAAGCGACCCTCCTAGCCAGGTGCCTGCGATCCCGCCCACCAGTAGTATCGCCCCGTAGTACAGGGAGGCATCCAGCAGCTCCAAGCCAAAGCTCCGCACGAGAAACGAGGGCAGCCAGAAGAAAAGTCCGTAGCCCATCATCGATGAAGCCGCGGCACCCAGGGATATCGTCCAGAAGCTCGGCTTATTGAGCAGTTTGCGGACGATTGCCGAGAGCGGCACGGCAGCGGCATTCGCTCTACCTTCATCGAATTGTCCACGCTGTGGCTCTGCGACCGTCAGCTTGAATACCGGCGAGATGACCAAACCGGCGAGACCGACTGCAAAGAAGGCGTATCGCCAGTCAATCTTTGAAGCAATAAGGCCTCCGAAGACGATCCCCAGCGCGCTCCCAATCGGGATGCCGAATGAATAGACACTCAACGCTCGAGCGCGCTGTCGTGAGGGGAAGTAGTCCGATATGAGGGAATACGCCGGCGCCACGCCTCCGGCTTCGCCGATACCCACCCCAAGCCGTGCGAGAAACAAATGCCAGAAATTCTGGGCCAAGCCGCAAACCGCCGTCATGCCGCTCCATATCGTCAGCGCGATTGTCATGATCCACGTACGGCTCCCGCGATCCGCCAACATTGCCACAGGAATCCCCAGGGCCGTATAGAACAACGCAAATGCCAATCCGCCCATCAGCCCGAGCTGGGTGTCGGTCAATCCAAGATCAGCCTTGATGGGTATTGCTAGGATGCCGACTATCTGGCGGTCGATGAAGTTGAAGGTATAGACGACCACCAGAATGAACATGACGTAGCTTCGGTACGTAGTGGAGGTCGGATTTTCGTGCATCATGATATCTGGCGTTTCCGACTGTGCGAGGCGCGACGGGCCTAACAGCCCGCGGCTGCTATCGGATCGTTAGAGGAGTATTGGACGGGTATGGAAGATTACTGGCAGCAAGGTATTATGTCGACACTCGGCGCACTCGACGCCATCACTTGGGCTGGCCCCATTGGGGCTGAGCAGTGGCGATTACATGACCAAACAGCGCTTCGAAGAAGGCTATTTCAATTCCAGCGACGGCCTTCGGCTCTACTATCGGGACTATGCCCAGGCGCCATCAACTGATCGCGCACCCATACTCTGCCTGCCCGGATTGACCCGCAATAGCAGGGATTTCGATCCTCTGGCCGAGCGGCTTGCTGGCGATCGGCGTGTCATTTCGCCAGACCTTCGCGGCCGTGGCATGTCGGAATATGATGCCCATTGGAGCAACTATCATCCCGCCCAGTATGTGGCGGACATCTGGCTCCTTTTCAGTCTGCTGGAGATTAGCCATGCTGTCGTCATCGGCACTTCCCTCGGCGGCTGGATGGCCATGAGCATGGCGAGTGAACGCCCGGAGGCGATTACCGCCGCGGTCATCAACGACATCGGTCCCGAGGCAAATCCCGCCGGCCTCGCACGTGTGAAGGCTGCGGCGGGCAACCTGGACAAAGTTGAGGATTTTGCGCAGGCAGTTGTGCAAACCCGCTCTTGCTATGAAGTTGCTTTTCCCGACTGGACGGCAGATCAGTGGGACTGGTACACAGAAACCACCTATCAAAGAACCTCGGATGGACAATACGATCTCAACTATGACCGGAACATCGGCCACGCGGTGCGCCAGGGTGTGTCCGACTTGCGGCAGGATCCGTGGCATCTCTTTGACGGGCTGCTGAAGATACCCACGCTCCTGCTGCGCGGCGAGCTATCGGACATCCTGACCGAGGAGATCGCACTGAAAATGCGGCAGCAAAAACCCGACCTGCACATCGTGACCGTCCCCAACCGGGGTCACGCGCCACTTCTCGACGAGCCGGAGGCTATCAATGCAATTTCGCGTTTCGTGGCTGAGATCTAGTATCCAAAACGTACTACTCGGCGCTGCGACACTCGCGATCGTCGCATGCGGGCAGTCTGAGAACGAAGAGGATATTCCGCCGGATCCGCCCCCGATCTTCGACGAGGAACTTGGACAGAGAATAACGGTGTCCGGCATCTCGTCAGGCGGATACATGGCCGTTCAGGCGCATGTGGCACTGTCAGATCGGGTTGCCGGTGTTGCAGCCGTGGCCGGCGGGCCATATCACTGCGCCGAAGGTAGTGTCACCGTCGCCCTTGGCCGGTGCCTGTCGGGTGACGACCTCGATATTGCGGGCCTGGTCTCACACACCCGCGACGCTGCCGCAGCCGGCCAAATAGCGGGCGTGGAAGCGCTAGCCGACTCCAGGATCTGGATCTTTCATAGCCCCAAAGATAGTGTCGTGTCACTAGATGTGTCGGCCGGCCTCGTCGATTTCTACGATCCATTTGTTACTGGCGAACGAATCCGCTTCGTTGATGACGTAGAAGCCGCGCACGGTTGGCCAACGCTCGAGGCCGGTAGTGACTGCCTGACCTTGGGCGGCGACTTTATCAACGCATGCGGATTCGACACGGCCGGCGAGCTGCTCAATCATCTGTATGGCACCCTCCATCCCGCCGGGCACGCTGTGGATGGCGGGGCACTGCTCAGCATCGAGCTTGCTGACTATTTCGATTCCGGCAGCGGAATCGCTGATGACGGCTACATCTATGTGCCAGATAGTTGCCGCCCATCGGAGGATAGCTGCAAATTGCATATCGCGTTTCACGGCTGCCGTCAGGGCGCCGAGTTCATAGGAGATCGCTTTGCCGTCAATGCCGGGCTGAACGAGTGGGCCTCCGCCAATCAGATCGTGGTCCTCTACCCCCAGGTTGAATCGAGCCTTTTGAATCCGCAGGGATGCTGGGACTGGTGGGGATATACCGGGTCCAACTACGATCAGAGGAGCGGCAAGCAGATTGCTGGGATCAATGCGATCATCACCGCATTTGCGAAGCAGGCACTTTATCCACCCGAAATGTCCTAGAAACAGTGCATGCCGCCATACGATAACAGCGTCAATAGGAGCGTTGTCGAATCGCTGCAATTCCGCTATCCATGGCGGAATTATCAAGCACGCGTCCTCGACTCAATCAAGCTATATCTAGCTGATCGAAGGCTGCACATCGTTGCAGCGCCGGGATCCGGTAAAACCACTCTGGGTCTGGAAATCTTCCGACGGTTAGGGAAACCGGCGCTCGTGCTGTCACCTACTCGGGTGATCCGTAACCAGTGGATCCAAAGGTTGCGAGACTACTGCCCTCCCAGCGATAGCTTTCCTCCGCCATGGACATCGCGCTCGCTCGACGATCCTGGCTTTCTGACTTCTATCACCTACCAGGCCCTGCACACGAAATATCGAGAATCAGCTTTGCCGGCTGAAACCGATGACGCGGTTGCGGCCGCGGACGAGTCTACTATCCGCACCGAAGTGATCGATGATACAGAGATCTCTACTTTCGTCACGGCCCTGCAGAGGGCCGGTATTCAGACACTCGTCCTGGATGAGGCACACCACTTGAGGGCGGAATGGTGGAAGGCTCTTAGTAAAGTCGTGGAAGCGAACGACGGTATGGCTGTGGTCTCATTGACGGCGACACCACCGTATGACTCCAGCACAAGCGAATGGAAGCGCTATGAAGAGCTGTGCGGGGTGATCGATGAAGAGATTTCCGTCCCGGAGCTCGTCAAGGCGGGGACACTTTGCCCGCATCAGGATTTTGTCTGGACGGTCGTCCCCACGGAGTGGGAACGCACCTATCTGGCTGAATATCAAAAGAGCGTCGAAACGGCTACGCGGCAGCTGCACGAAGACGAGCTGCTTCAGGAAGCCGTACAGGGTCACTCATGGATAAACAACCCCGACCATGAGCTTGACAAAGTTCTCGGGGAACCTGAGGCCGCCATCGCATTGCTGGTCTATTTAAAGGGCAAGCAGCTGGACCTGCCCTCACATCTGCTATCGACACTCGACCTGGAGCCACGCGATATCCCGGACATCGGTGAATACTGGTGGCAGGTGCTGGTCAACGCTTATTTATACAAGGATATCGGCTGGCCGGACGACGAGAAGGTGGCGAATCACCGCAAAATGCTCGCGCGATCCCTCAGGGATAAGAACCTCCTTCGCAATCGCGAACTGCAGCTTTCGGACGCAAGACTCGTGAAGAGACATATGACGCAGAGCAGCGCCAAAATACAAGCCTGCGTAGACATATACCGTTGTGAGCGAGAGCTTCGAGGGGATGGCCTACGGCAGGTCATTTTGACGGACTATATTCGCGACGAGCATGTTGGATCGGACACCGACTCCCAGAGCGATGCTCTCGGAGCGTGGCCCATATTTCGCGCGCTTGCCAGTGAGCTGGAAGAATCAGAAAAAC
>Ga0224508_10002852_pt1 | contig 14500 bp, 11 predicted proteins | sample SF_Jan12_sed_USG_4_FD_170157 | JGI IMG/M metagenome (GOLD analysis project Ga0224508, IMG submission 170157) | Sediment microbial communities from San Francisco Bay, California, United States - SF_Jan12_sed_USGS_21 | ecosystem: Environmental > Aquatic > Marine > Sediment | place: USA... | reverse complement strand
AGGCTTTTCATACAGATCTGATCTATTGTTTTCTGCCAATATATACCTTTACACTATCAGAATATGGGACTTCCTGGAAAAATATATAGGGCTTTAGTTACATCGGTATGTAGCCAGGTCCCAGCATATGCCTAATCCCATAGTTTACCCGGCGTGGTTTGGTTTTAAAAAGGTATGGTAAAGCTAAAGGTACTGCCCTTGCTAGGAGCACTGGTCACGGTCATTTCGCCTTCATAAAACTCTAAGGCAATCTTTCCGTTGGGTGCGGAATATATATTCTTGGACAACCCCATTGACACAAAAAACCGGTAGCCATGAAATTGTTCTGGGGTATGTATTTAAATAACCCCTTATCCATTCGAAAGACTTTTAACGTCTAGTTTGCAGAGAATAACCGATTGAAAACACTTCCTTTTTTGGGAGTGTGACCAACTTTTTCTTTCTTATGATATTGTTTGGTCATTTTGGTTTTGTAGGCATTCTTACCGGAATGACAACCGCCGGCTAACAGAAGAAGAACCGATATTATTAATGGTAACAATTTGTTTTTCATGGAAAATTTAGGTTTTGAGCCTAACAATATACATAATTTACAGCAATGAATCAGCCGCTGTTTCAATCCCTGGGAATAGTCCTATTTGCAATGTTAGTGTTGAGTATACCGTTTTCTTCTGTACAAGCTCAGACCTTCTATCAGTATCATAAATCCGGCCAGTTGACCCTATACGCAGGTGGTGGTTTGTCTAAGTATTTTGGGGAGCTCAGTAATGACCGGAAATTAGGTGATGTAAATCCACACTTCACCCTAGGGGTATCGATTCCCATAAGGCCAAAGCTATTTGTCCGACCTGAGGTAAGCTTTTACCGCCTATCCGCTGCAGATAGCGATCTTCCGGAGGAAGACAGTCGCCACAACAGAAATTTATCCTTTAAATCCAACAATTGGGAAGCAAGTGTCATGGCGGTCTATGGCCTTTACGCCCAGGGAAGCCAGTCCCTATTCAAACCCTATATTATGGGTGGAGTAGGTATCACCTATTTCAATCCACAAGCAAAACTGGATGGGGTATGGTATGAGTTACAGCCGTTGTTTACCGAAGGGATCGACTACCAGAAGTTTATTGCGGTTATACCTGTGGGAGCAGGTTTGGGCTTTAAGCTAAATGAACAAATTGAAGTAGCACTGGAAATGAGCTACCGGTTCAGTTTCACGGACTATCTTGATGATGTAAGCATGACCTATCGTGACCCCTTACTCATCACAGACCCTATCGCCGCAGCTTTAGCCGACCGACGCCCGGAAATCGGCTTGGAAAAAGCTCCCGCTGGCAGCCAAAGAGGCAATGCAGATAGTAATGACGGTTATATGTTCATGGGCGTTAAGGTGTTTTATCAATTACCCGGGCAGGGGCCTCTTAGAAGAAAACGATGATGGCTAAGACTGCACTTATTACGGGAATTACCGGGCAGGACGGCGCATACCTGGCTCAGCTACTTTTAAACAAAGGATATCACGTTCACGGTATAAGAAGGCCATCTTCCAACCCTAACCTATTTCGTTTACAGTATTTGTTGGGAAGACTGGACGATTACCAGGATCGATTACATCTTCACACGGGAGATCTCATTGACTCACACAGCATACGCCGGGTCATCTCCGAAATCCAGCCTCAGGAGGTATACAACCTGGCTGCTATGAGTGATGTAAAATCCAGTTTTGCCCTCCCCGACTATACCTTCAAGGTCAATAATTTGGGAGTTTTGAACATTTTGGAAGGACTTTGCGAAGCCGGCCTGCAAGATCGATGTAGAGTTTTCCAGGCCTCCACCTCGGAGCTTTTTGGCAATGCCCTCCATGGTCCTCAGAGCGAAGACACTCCGTTCCACCCCAGAAATCCCTATGGACAGGCCAAATTAAAGGCTTATGAGCATACCGTTAGATACCGTAGAGAGCTTGGATTGTTTATTTGCAATGGAATAATGTACAATCATGAAAGTCCGTTAAGAGGTGAACAGTTCGTGACACGCAAGATTACCAAAGGATTGACCCGCATTGCTCTGGGTTTGCAAGATCAACTACACCTGGGGAATCTTGAGGTGAGGAGGGACTGGGGCCATGCCAAAGATTATGTAGAAGCCATGTGGTTAGTACTACAACAGGATCAGGCACAGGACTATGTTTTGGCCAGCGGACAAAGCACCAGCATTGGAGAATTCCTAATAAGGACCTGTCAAGAAATTGGCTTTGAATTAACATTAACGGGTGAAGGCCCTGAGCAAAAGGGCATTGTGTCAGAGATTCTCGATCCCCGGGTGAGCCTGGAGGTTGGTAAACCCATAGTGGCTATAGACCCTAAATACTACCATGGTCAAACGGACCTTAAACTTTTTGGAAACGCCGCCAAGGCGCGGAAGGAATTAAAATGGCATCCAAAATACCACCTTCAAGCATTAATCCAAGAAATGGTACAGTATGACCTTCATTTGGCAGCCAGAGAAACTAGTAAAAAGGATAGAGAGCAATGGGTATAACTACTTAGTATCTTCGACGAAATTTGAGGTGAAACATCCCACTGATTTGAGACAATTTTGCCTTAAAAATTACATCACTGATGAATCTGAGCCTCATTTACCAGCTATTAATTCAATTAGCAGATTTTATTGTACTATTTTTATATTTGAAATTTAGATTGTCATAAAATACAACTATATTGCCATAAATCTGGAAATTAACGGGAGAGTAAATAGTTAGATAATAATTCTACCCCTATGTTAAAAAAATACGCTTTAGGATTAACTCTTGTTTTTTTGTTTTGTGAGTTTGCGGACGCCCAAAGTTTCTATCGCCGTAATCGCAAGACCGGCTACACCGTTTCGGTAGGATTAGGAACGGCCTCTTATCATGGTGATCTTAAATCTTCTCAAATCAACTTCGATCTAAAAGGAGCTGCCAATGTGGGTATCGAAGTCCCCGTGAAGGGACGTTTGAACATTAGAGGTGAGTTCATGTGGTATCGCATTTCCGATGGCGAAGACAAGACAATCGATAGTGAAGATAAATTCTTTGTAAGGAACCTATCATTTAATTCCTCAAATTTTGACCTCAGTGTCATGGGGATTTTCCAGATAACACCGAATAGTCCTAGACCACGTACCGATCTCACCACGTATGCCATTGCCGGAATCGGAGGAACCTATTATAACCCCAAAGCGGAGTTGAATGGGACAGATTACAAATTACGCCCCTTGATGACGGAAGGCGTGGACTACGGAGAAATTGCTTTCGTTATTCCGGTTGGAGCTGGAGCTAGTGTGAGATTGAACTACGACTGGAGTATAGGTCTGGAGGCCATTTATCGATTCACTACCACCGACTTCCTGGACGATGTCAGCGATGTTTATGTAGACAATGCATCTTTTTCAGATCCTATCGCCCAGCAACTGGCGGATCGCCGACCGGAAGCAGGTTTAGGTGTGAGACCCGCCGGTTTCAAAAGAGGTGATCCTGACAACAATGATGGTTACTTAGTGATCATGGCTAAGGTAAACTATCATCTGAACCAAGGCTTGTATTATAAGCGCAAGCGAAATCGCCGTTCGAAGATCTTCCGACGACGCTAGTTCTTTAAACTATCTTACTAGTAGATGAGGGTGAAGGAATAGTGGTATCTCTTTGATCGAACTTCTCGAACTTTGAGACATTGCTAACGTATTCTGGTACAATGATCTTCATCAACTCGACCAGTGCAGCTTCATCAATCAGTTCCAAGTACTCCTGAATTTGCTGAAAGTATTCCTCAATAAGACCGTATTCTGCTTTCTGCACATTGGCGATCATTATTTTGGGATGATGGGTAGGAATGGTGTTTTCTTTATTATTCAACAACTCCTCAAACAGCTTTTCCCCGGGTCTTAATCCCGTAAACTTCAATTCTATATCCTTGTTAAGCTCCAAACCGGAAAGCTGGACCATCTTTTTTGCCAGGTCCACGATCTTTATGCTCTTACCCATATCGAAAATGTAAATCTCTCCTCCCCGACCCATGGACCCGGCTTCCAACACTAATTGGCAAGCTTCGGGGATGGTCATAAAATAACGAGTGACGTTGGGATGAGTAACTGTAATAGGAGCACGTTTTTCTATTTGTTTCTTAAATAAAGGAATTACCGAACCATTGGAACCCAGTACATTACCAAAACGGGTGGTGATAAAGGAAGTAGTATTGGGGCCCCGTTGGTCCAACAAATAGTTGTACAAGGATTGCACGTAGATCTCAGCAATCCTTTTGGTAGCTCCCATTACGCTAGTGGGGTTAACAGCCTTGTCTGTGGAGATCATTACGAACCTTCCCACTCCATATTTTACCGCCAGGTCTGCTAAATATTTGGTGCCGACTATATTGCACTTTGCTGCTTCCAACGGATTATCCTCCATCAGCGGCACATGCTTGTATGCTGCGGCATGAAATATGATGTCCGGCTGCACCTTCCGTATAACATCCTCTAACCTTTTCATATCGGTTATATCACCGATAAACGGGTGAATGGCAGTATCTCCTAAATCTACGGAAAGCTCATTTAGCAATTCAAAAGTAGCCGACTCGGCCTGGTCGAACATAGTAATTGAACTGGGATGGTAGGACAACACCTGACGCACCAATTCAGCCCCTATGGAACCTGCGGAACCGCTGATAAAGACCTTTTTGCCCTTGATCTCTCGGATAATATTGATGCTGTCAATCTTGATTGATTCCCTTCCCAATAAGTCTTCGATCTTTATATCCTTAATTTGATTAAAGCTGAGCTCCCCTCTGATCCACTGATCAGCTGGAGGAATGGATCGTACCTTTATATTGTTCTTTAAGCAAAAGTCCACCACCTCGTTCTTACGCTCCAGGGAAAGATTCGGGGTAGCAATGATAAGTTCCGACACCTTTAGTTCCTTCATCAGCTTATCCAAATTGTTGCGGGCGGAAAAGATTCGAATTCCATTGATGACCTTTCCTACTATTCGTGGATTGTCTTCAATAAACGCTACAGGCCTACCGGAAACACTATAATCTGAGTCAAAGATCTGTTTGGTGAGCTGTCCGGTTTTACCTGCTCCGAAAATCACCACATTTGCCTTGCGATGTACAGCGTGCTTGTAATAAGAAAATATGTATTTTACTAATATTCTATAGCCTATCAGAAAAATGAGCGAGTTTAAGTAGGCCATAGTAACCACGCCCAGAGGTATCACATTGCTCCCAACGATATTCAGATAGATGTAATTGATCACCAGGGTAAAAACCACTCCAAGTGTAGTGGTATAGGCAATTCGATAGCCGTCTTGCAATCCGGTATGTCGGATTATTCCAGAATAACTTTGAGTTAAGAATATTGCTATTAGGTTGCAAATCAGGAAGATAGGTAAACCTTGGGATATATTGGTGGTCAGAAATCTCTCGATCTGAAAATCAAACCTAATGAAATACGCCAGGATCAGGGAAAATGCAAGAATGCTCAGATCGATTAACAAAATAATCCACCGAGGCAATATATGGAGACTCTGTATTAGTTTAACCATACAAAAAAATAGCTAATGCTAAATTAGTATAAAATGGTTAAGATGTAACTATATGACGAAAAATATTAACTAATTCGTGATCTTAGTAGATGGGCGTGCTACAAATATAACCTAATATTCCCGAAGATTAAGGTCCAGTAATTGTAAAATACCGGGAAGTTGCTCTGATGGTATTTGGCCTGGGAAAACCAGCCCTTTCTCGAAGAACATTTGACCCCATCCATTTAGTTCCTTTATGCAGTTTTCAAAGATGGGCATTTTGTGCAGCGGATACATCATTCGATAAACCGGCAGTGCTTGGGCTACCAAGGCTTTTCGCAGAGTTTCTAACCTAAGCGGATCGGTTTTCTGCAGGATCACACCCCATCTCCATCTATTGGCAACTGCCCCTTCTGGACAAAGTTGCCAACCAATGTGTGGATAATGGCTAAGCTCTTCCCACGCCAGTTGATAATTATTCCGGGCGTTGTTCACCTCCCGATCCAATCTAGACAATTGTGCCAGTCCCATACTGGCATTTAAGGGGCTAATTCGGTAATTGAAACCAACTTCACGGTGATGGTAGTATGGTTTACTATCCTTAGCCTGAGTTGAAAGGTATTTGGCTCTCTCAACAGAGGCGTCATTATTACAAATTAACAAACCACCACCCAGCGCTGTGATGATCTTGTTATTATTAAAGGAAATCACCCCGAATTCTCCAAAGGTACCCAAGGGCTTACCCTGATAGGAAGCGCCTAAAGCATGGGCGGCATCTTCGACCAAGGGAATATTAAATTCCTTACTGATCTCCATAATAGCGTGCATGTTGGCCGGCGTTCCATACAGGTGAACCAAGATTATGGCTTTGGGTTTTTTGTTGAGGGTCAACGATTTTAATATGGCTGCTCTCAACAACTTTGGATCCATATTCCAGGTATGATCACAATCTACTAGGATAGGTTCAGCACCCCTGTACATTATTGGATTAGCAGAAGCTACGAAGGTGAGATCCGAACAGATTACCGGATCTCCAGGTCCAACATCCAACATGGTTAAAGCCATATGAATGGCGGAGGTACCGGAGTTTAAGGCTAAAACGTGTGGAGCTCCCAAAACATGAGTCATTGCATTCTCGAAATCCTCAATTTGCTGCTCAACTGATTTCTCTACCTGTGTATAGAATATTTCTTTACAATTGCTTTCAAGGGTAGCAACAAGGGACGTCTTCATCTTCTTAAATTATTTCTTCTCCAGGTGCTGTATTGAATCCCGGCACTACTCCATTCCCCGTCAAACATATCTTAATGGTGCTCATTAAAATCTTTAAATCCAGCCACAAATCCATTTGATCTACGTACAAAGCATCGAATTGAAATCTTTTCGACCATGCAAGCCGGTTGCGTCCGTGGATCTGGGCTAAACCAGTCACTCCCGCTTTAACTTCCAACCGCTTTCTTTGTAAAGTTGAATAATTCAAGGCGTATTCTATTGGTAAGGGTCTGGGGCCTACCAATGACATTTCACCCCGTAAAACATTTAGTAACTGAGGAATTTCATCTATGGAGGATTGCCTCAGCCATTTCCCAAACCTGGTATATATCATATTTCCCTGCTCATCTTCTACCATTGTACAAAATTTATATATGATAAATGCCTCTCCATTTATCGTGGCGCGTTTTTGAAAGAAGAAAATTGGATGTTGATCGGAAAATCTACGCAACATTATGATCAGAACGAACAAAGGGCTGAGTACAAAAGCCAGAAAGAGCGCTGTTGAAACATCAAATAATGATTTGATCCAGATCCGGTAATTTTGTTTACTGATCACTTGCTTTAGGTACCATGGTCACAAACCTCCTAATAGTTAAATATACAACAGATAATAGGATTAAGACAGCTAACAAAAGAATTTTGCCGGGCACTAATTGATAAAAGAAGTTTCCAATGACCAACAGGTTTATCAAGAGTTGTATGGCCCCGTAAAGCAATGCTACCTTCAAATGGGGCCATGCCTTTTCGTTTGACAAGTGCTGGTAAAGATGACTTCTATGAGCAGTATATATTCTCTCGCCTCTTCTTAGCCTGACCACTATGGTCCAAAAACTATCAATCCCATATACCGCCAGCAGCAGCACAAAAGAGACATCTGCGGCTTGCCATATAATTGTCAGTAGATAAAATAATACCAAAAAAGCCAATGACATACTGCCTGCATCACCTGCGAAAACCTTGGCTTCACCACGAAAGTTAAAAAATCCGAATATCACTATCGATGCTATCATCAGATAAATAAGCTTCACATCTTGTAGGGTCAATAATGAGGTCAGCAATAGTAATGATACCAGAAATACCAAAGTATATATACCTGTAATACCGTTAATCCCATCCATAAAGTTATATGCATTGAGCATTGCCAGACCAAACACGCCCACCGGCACACACCACCATTGGAGCGTATTTACCATTTCCAATTCCCAAAAAAGAAAGAACATAGCCAGCAATTGACAAAGGAACCTGACCAATGGCGATACGGACAGGATGTCATCGATCAAGCTTACGGCTACCAATAATGTGACTCCAATGAGAAAGTAAGGATAGGGAAATTGATAAAAAATATGATGAGCTAGAATAGCTACGAAAAAGATGATCCCGGCTCCTCTGATGGTAACTAGTTTATGGGAGCTTCGTTGGTTGGGAACATCCACAATACCATATTTCTCAGCCACTTTCAGATATCCGAAGAATGCCAGCACAATCAGTAAGACCTGAACAACAAATTTTAGGTATTCCATAAATTACTCTACCAGGAGTATGGTGTCAAAATTCTCTAAGACCGGCCGGGGATCCCACGATAAATGGACTCGGGCTTGTTCATCGCTAAAGGTCAAACTTTGAGAAAGCTTTTCCAAAGTTTTACTGTTAAACGGAGCTTGAGGACCCCAAATATCTCCCAATTTACCCACTAGTTTAGCCACTGCCCAAGGCATATTCCGGGCCTTTCCCTTATTAAAAAACCGTGCCATCACCTTATACAATTCCCCATAACTGGGGTGTTGTCCGTCGGTCAAGTTGTATGTACCTCCTTTTTGCATAGCTGCAGGAATGATCTGGGCTACGTCAGAAGCCAGCACCATGCTCCGCCTTGCAGCACCTTGTTTAATGTGTACCCATCTTCCGGTTCGAACCGCTTGAATCATTTTCAACAGGTTACCGGGGGGATCAATGCCGCATACTAATGGTAGCCTTAGAATGGTCAGCAACACTTGATTGTGGTCACACCATTTCGAAATCATTTTTTCAGCTTCAATCTTTGAAACGCCATAAGCATCCTCAGCCAATAAAGGGGCTTCTTCAGTTATAGCCTTACCCACCGATAAGCCATAAACCGAAACAGAGCTGATAAAGACGAAATATTGGGGTTTTTGATCTGAACGCTCCAGCGCCTGCAAAAGATTGCGTGTGCCCTCTACATTCACTTGATAGAATTTACTCTGTGCTTCCACGTTCGCAGGCACAGTATGGGCTTTCCCAGCAGCATGAACCACCGCCTGGTACGAATTATCAAGCTGAAAAGGTTTCTGTAAATCTACCTGAATATGCTTGAATCCGGGAAGTTCTGTGGTACCTAAAGTGGTAATTAACTCCGCAGGCCAGGATTGAATCAGGTGTCGGCCCAGGAAGCCACTGGCACCGGTCAAAAGAACCTGATTATTCATATCTTTTCAAGATGTCCATCATCTCTTTGGCTAAAAGATCACGATTAAATCGATTATTCGCTAATCTCAGAGCATTTTTGGACATAACCTCTACCTCCTGGGGATGGCGTGCCATCCAGTCCATAGCTTCGGCCATTTCCCGCGCGTGGTTGGGGGTGACATTTAAGCCGCACTTTTCGGTTTCTATCAGTTCCTTTATCCAGCCACCGGTGGTTTGTATTAAGGGTTTCCCGGCGGCAAAGGCATCAAACATCTTATTGGGAGAAGAAGTGTTTAGTACGGGAATATTTTTAAAAACCAGCAATGCTCCAGTGGCCTGTGATAGCCATTCCACAACCTCCGTTTTAGGTCTCAAACCCAGCAATTTTATATTGGACAACTTGTGCTTAGTGATAAAATCCTCCATCATGGGTTTTTCCTGACCTTCACCCAGTATCACCAGCTGTATGTCATACACCTGTTTATCGATCAGCTCTTTAGCTGCCCAGGCGATTTGCATAGTATCGTCCATCACCCCCAGACTTCCCGTATAGAGGAACAGGTACTTGTTTGTAGCCCAAGCAGGGACTTCAAAAGGGCCGGATCGTTGACTAAATAGTTGCGTATCGCAGGCATTGGGAATCACATGAATATTATCATACCCATATCGATCTCTAATCGACTGTGCCATGCCCGGCGATAATGCGATAATTTCGTGGGCTGCTCTATAGCAAAGCTTCTCAAACCAGTAGCTTAGCTTCATAATTACAGCTGATTTTACCAGGCCCAGTTGAATGGCCCCCTCCGGCCATAGGTCACGAACTTCAAACACGAATGGCTTTTTGCGAAGATATCTGGCTAAGATTCCACCTAAACCGATACTAATGGGTCCCGAACTGGCTACCAAAACCTGGTATCTGGTGAACAATACAAAATAAACGGAGGTGATCGCGTAGGCCAAAAACGTAAAAACTCGATAGAGCAGTGAGTGTTTATTACTCAACTCTAAATTCAGCACAAAGACCTCTATGCCTTCGACCACTTCTTTGCTTATGAATCCCTTGGCTTTTAGGTCGGATTTATCATATAAAGTAGTGACCACTATAACCTTATGACCCTCTTCAACCCATCTCCTGGTCATCTCATAAACCCTGGTACTCCACCCCCCTTGGGGGGTACCAAAATATTGGTACAGATACAGGATGGTCATAAAATTCAATTTAGGCCACAATGATAATCTTAATTAATTACCAATCCAACCGATAAAACCGCTTTCCTGAACCTAAATTTTTTAATGATATTATTTGTATTCACTTATGATATTAATCATAGTTGATCTGGGCGATTTGGAGGTAAATTAATCCAATTATATGCTAATATATCGATTGAATACTTTGTTATTTAAATTAAACCGGATTGATGCAACCCATTAGTTTTCTGTATCGTCTTGTTGTTGATCCGCAATTTTATGTATATTAAAATATTACAACAAATAAATTGACTATGAAAAAAGTTTACCGTTCAAATCTCTCTAAGAGTAACCAGCTTGCGAAATTATTGTCAGTATCGTTTCTGACGGTGCTGCTCATGGGGAATATCACCGACGTTTTGGGTCAATGCGATGTTCCCAGTAACCTCATGACCACTAACATAACTGGTTCTGGGGCTGACTTATCTTGGGATGCTGTGGAAGGCGCAGTTTCCTATACGGTGCTTTATAAAGTTTCTGGAGCTCCTGAATGGACTACAGAGACCACAGGGACCAATAGTTTGTCTTTAACAGGACTTTTTAGTGGGACTGTGTACACCTGGAAGGTAAGTTCTGATTGTGAAACTGAATCCTCTTCATTTACCATTCCTCCTATTAGATTTACTACCACTGGTAGCCCGGCTTGTAGAACTCCAGAAAATGATACCGAGCAAAGTCTGCTGGATACCAGTGTTACACTTAATTGGAATTCCGTGGTAGGAGCAGTCAGCTATATCGTGTTCTATAAGGAACTTGGACAAGTAGATTGGGTAGAAAATAACACCACCGGAAGCAGTTTAAATTTAACTGGGCTTACTCCTGAAACGCAATATATTTGGAAAGTACGTTCGGTTTGTGACAACAACCTACTGAGCCCTTTTTCACAGGGAAATACCTTTACCACCCTTCCCACTTGTGTGACCCCTACCAATCTGGTTGCTGGTAATATTATGGATAATTCGGCCGACCTTTCCTGGGATGCCGTGGCAGACGCCATCAGCTACGATGTGGATTATCGGGTTCTGGGATCTCAAACTTGGATCAGTAACAATGTCGCTACCACTTCATTGAATCTGTTGGGACTGCTGTCTGGTCTAACCTATCAATGGCGGGTTCGGACTATTTGTACCGGTGCTGTGCCCTCCGATTACACTGCAATCCAAAACTTTACTACTACTGGAACTCCTGCCTGTGCAGCACCTGTGAATCTTGCGGCGGGCAATATTATGGATACTTCCGCTGATTTAAGCTGGGATGTTGAGGCCAACGCCTTAACCTACAGCGTACAACATAGGGTGTTGGGAGCCTCTACATGGACTACAACCTCCACCGGAACTAATTCATTGACTTTAACCGGCCTTTCTTCAGGATTGACTTATCAATTTAAAGTACGGTCAGAGTGCTCTGGAACCGTAGTATCTGTTTATTCCGACCCGGTTACATTCATGACTACGGGTGCACCTAGTTGTGCCGCACCAGTTAATTTAGCAGCAGGTAATCTAATGGACACCAGTGCCGATCTTTCATGGGATGCGGCAACCGGAGCTATTTCATACGAAATTCAGTTTAAACTAATTGGAGCTCCAGCCTGGAACATGACTACCTCCGGCACTAATAGCCTTACACTTTCTTCATTGCTGTCAGGACAGAATTATCAATGGAGAGTACGGACCGTATGTTCTACTGAGATTTTATCCGATTATTCTAGCTCAACTTTTTTCCGTACTACCGGTACACCAGCCTGTGCAGTTCCCGCTAATCCGGTCACCTCTAGCATCACCGAGACCTCTGCTCAACTTTCCTGGGATGCGGTTACCGGAGCGGTTAATTACACGGTGTTCTTTAAGGAAATCGGACAGGTTGACTGGCAGGAACTGACGGTAGCATCTAACAGCACTACATTGGTAGGCCTAACTGCAGCTACATCCTATTTGTGGAAGGTTCGCACTATTTGTTCTGCCGATAACAGCGTGCTTTCGGAGTTTACTTCCCCTGCTGAATCCTTTACTACTGATGATGCCATGTCAATCATTGGCGATGTACTGATATTGGATATGCGAGGTAACGCCATCACCAATGCTACCTTAAATGGAGAAACTCTGAATGATCTGATCCAACGTCAAAATTTAAGAAGCGGATTGTACATAGCAAGAATTGCCAGTAATAATGAGGTGACCTCTTACCGGTTCGCCATCCAATAAGTTACTGGAAGAAACACCTTTTCAAAAGTGGTTTGCTTTGGCAAGCCACTTTTTTTTGTCCGGTTTCTCTAGGGTAAATCTCAATAGGAGTATTCTTAACTCAATAGCTTTGGCAAGCCAGATCCAAGGAATCCCGCAAGGTAGATGAAATTATTTACTCCATGGACACCTGCAACTAGCCGAACAGCGTAGCTGGATTTATAATTAGACAATAATAGCAGGAGTCCGAGACTTAAAATGGCAATGAACATAGTCCCATCCTTGAGATGCTCGTGAGATGATTACATATAATACTTACTTGGGAAACTGCTTGCTTTGGTAACCTTTCTGTGAGAACAAATTACACTATTATAGTCCGAACCAGCATCTAATAGGGTGGTGAAGAGTTTAGCCATATGAGTATAATGGCTAGTAATAATAAAGGCCGAGGATTGTATTATCCTCGGCCTTTTTATATTGTTCTGAGTATGTCTACTACCTCACAATCAAGGTCTTACTGGTAATCCTTTCTTCATTAAGCACTCTTACCAGATACATACCCTTGCCAAAACCCGCCAGGTCAAGAGTAGCACTTCTACTTTCTAATCGTTGGGTCATAAGTACTTTACCCAGGGCATTGTAAACCACCAATTGATCATTAGGGCTTACCGTTCCCACCTTAATATTGAACTGGCCGGAGCTAGGATTAGGATATACATGAACAGAATTTCTAAAATCGGCATCCAAAAGTGCCCCGGCATCATCCTTATCGTTTATGCTTATGGCACTTGAACCATCGATGGTACCGGACGTGGTAAACTCAGGGCCAAAGATCAAATCAGAAGTTTCAGTACCCGAACACAAAGTTCTAACCACCCATTCGTAGGTAGTACTCGAAGATAAGCCAGTGGCGTTTAGGGTAGTGCCTGGCTGTTCAATAATAGCCTCCCAGGAGCCTCCGCTATTTACCGGTCGATAAGCGATACGATAATTCACAGCACCCCCAGCGGCATCCCAGGTTAAGGTGACTGTAGTAGAACCTATATTACTAGTTTGAAGATTTGTGGGATCTTCACAAGTCACTCCACCTAAGGTGACGAAATCAGGTCCAAAAATAAGATCCGAAGTTTCATCCATAGCACATAAATTCCTTACCGCCCACTCGTAGGTGGTTCCGGCCGTTAATCCTGCCAGGTTTAGAGTTGTGCCGGTTTGCTCAATAATACCTTCCCAGGGCCCTGTATTTACAGGCCGGTAGGCAATACGATATTCTACGGACCCAGAAGCCGCATCCCAATCCAGGGTAACGCTGGAACTGGTGATGTTACTGGTCTGTAAATTAGTGGGATCGTCGCAAGGCACGCCACCTAAAGTGGTAAAGTTGGTTCCAAAGATAAGATCAGAATCAGTTTGAGCACATAGATTTCTTACAGCCCATATATAGGTACTACTTTCAAAGAGACCAGTTAGGTTTATACTGGTGTCCGTTTGCACAATGATCTGTTCCCAAGTAGGTTCTGTGGTCCTTCTATAGGCGATTCGATAGTTCACGGAACCTGCAGCAGGATCCCAACTGAGGGTCACACTGTTGTTGGTTAGATTAGTAACCGTATGGTTTGTAGGATCATCACAGACTACCGAACCGGTGGTAGTGAAATCCGGGCCAAACACCAGTGAAGATTCTGTTGGGATATCATCACAAAGGGTTCTGACGGCCCATTCGTAGGTAGTTCCCGGAACTAGTCCTGTAGGGGTGTAACTGGTAGTAGCCACTTCAACGGTAGCTAACCAAGTTGCCTCACCGCTTTCTCGGTAAGAAACTCTG
>Ga0224508_10002851_pt1 | contig 14507 bp, 12 predicted proteins | sample SF_Jan12_sed_USG_4_FD_170157 | JGI IMG/M metagenome (GOLD analysis project Ga0224508, IMG submission 170157) | Sediment microbial communities from San Francisco Bay, California, United States - SF_Jan12_sed_USGS_21 | ecosystem: Environmental > Aquatic > Marine > Sediment | place: USA... | reverse complement strand
GGCCGCCGTGACCGCCGCGATCGCCCAGGCGATGGAGAACACGCGCGGGATGCTGATGCCCATGCTGAGAGCGGCCATCTGATCGTCGGCGATCGCACGCATCGCGATGCCGTCTCGCGTTCGCTTGAAGAAGATGCTGAGCAGCAGGAGCAGCACGAGCGCGATGGGAATCGCGAGCAACCGGTCCGCGCTCACGATCGCGGGGCCGATCGTCACCTCGCTCGTCGGCATGAACGGCGGGAAGGCACGAGGGCGGGGTCCCCAGATCGCGTTCACGATCGCGCGCAGAACGCTGGACAGCCCCACCGTGACCATGATCATCGAGATGATCGGTTCTCCGATCAGCGGCCGGAGAACCAGACGCTCGATCGACAGACCGATCGCGACCGCGGTCAGGAGAGTGACGAGCACACCGACGGTCCACGGCAGCCCGAGCTGAGCGACCGTGAAGAACGTCAGATACGTCCCGAACAGCAGAAGCTCGCCCTGAGCGAAATTGATGACGTCGCTCGCCTTGTAGATGATCACGAAGCCGACCGCAGCCAGGGAGTAGATCATCCCGGTGCTGAACCCGGAAACGGTGAGTTGCAGGAAGACGTCCACTACTGGCCCACCGTCTCGATGCGGAGCTCGTGCTCCACGGTCGCTGTGCGTCCGTCCTGATACGTGATCTCCGTCTCCACCGTAACGGCGGGGGAGTCGCCGTATAGAGCGCCGATCAGGTCCGCGAAACGCTCGGCGATGAACCGACGGCGCACCTTCCTCGTGCGGGTCAGCTCCGCGTCATCGGCGTGAAGCTCCTTGTGGAGCAACAGGAAACGGGTGATTCGTGCCGCGGCAGGCACGTCTGCGTTGACGATCTCGATGTGGGAGCGGATCAGCCGGTAGACCGGCTCCTTCTGCGACAGGTCCGTGAAGGTCGTGTATGCGATCTGGTTTCTCTCCGACCACTGCCCCGCGTTGTCGAAATCGATCGCGATGATGGCCGTGACGCTCGGCTGGTCGCCGCCGAAGACGACCGCTTCCCCGACATAGGGACTGAATTTGAGCTTGTTTTCGATGAACTGGGGAGAGAACGTCGTCCCGTCGGCCAGCAACATGACGTCATCCAGACGGTCGATGACCACCAGATGACCGTCGTCCTCGAAATACCCGGCGTCTCCTGAATGCAGCCACCCCTCGCGGAGCGTCTCGCGAGTGGCCTCCGGGTTCCGGAAGTAGCCCTGAAAAACCGCGGGCCCGCGCGTGAGGATCTCCCCGCTCTCCGCGACTCTGACTTCCATCCCGGGAATCGGGGTGCCGACGGTCTGGAACCGGATGTCCTCGTCCCGGTGGACGACCGAGATTCCGGCCACCTCGGTCTGTCCGTACAGCTGCTTGACGTTCACACCCAGCGCATGAAAGAAACGGAACACGTCCGGTCCGAGCGCCGCGCCGCCGGTGTATGCGTATCGGACACGGCGCAGGCCCAACTGATCGCGGAGGGGTAGAAGCGCCACCAGATCCGCGATCCGTCGCTTGAGTGCGAGCGCTCGCGGTACCTTCCGGCCCTCGAACCGCACCCGCGCCGTTTCTTCGCCGACGCCGACAGCCCAGTCGTATATCAGACGCTTGAACCTCGTCGTGTCCTCGGCCATCACCTGGACCTCCGACACCAGGTTCTCCCAGATCCTCGGAGGCGAGACCATCATGTGCGGTCCGATCTCCTGCAGGTCCGCCCGGACGGTGTCCGTTTCCTCCGGGAAGTTGACCGTGAACCCGGCCGACAGGGCGCTCGACACCGACATCATCTGTTCCCCGATCCACGCGAGCGGCAGGAACGAGACGAACTCGTCGCCCGGGTGCATCTCGTCCACCTGCTGAAGTCGGGAGGCCATTTCGATCAGGTTCTCGTGCGACAGCATCGCCAGCTTCGGGCGGCTGGTCGTACCGGACGTGGGTCCGAGCAGCGCCGTATCCGACGGATCGATCCGCTCTATCGCCTCCTCGAAGGCCTCCGGATCGACGGAATGGGCCTCGCGCCCCAGCGCTTCGACCTCGGGGAAACCGACCAGACCGGGTGCCTCGTATCCGAACAGGCCTCGCGGGTCGTAGTAGATGATGTGCTCGAGCGAGGGCAGCTTCTCACGGATCTCGAGGATCTTGTCCACCTGTTCCTGGTCCTCGGCCACCACGACGCGTGCTTCCGCGACGTACATCACGTGGAGGATCTCCTCGGCGACCGCGTCCTGATAGATGCCGAGCGAGAGGGCCCCCGCAGCCTGCGCGGCGAGCTCGGCGATCAGCCATTCGGGGCGATTGTCCCCGATGATCGCGACCCGGTCTTGTCGTTCCAGGCCCAGTCGGGTCATTCCGAGGGAGAACGCGCACACCCGCTCCGCGTACTCCGCCCAGGTGATGGCCTGCCAGATGCCGTGCTCTTTCTCGCGAAGCGCGATCTGATCGCCACGTCGTTTCGCCTGCTCGAGCAGCAGGCCGGGGAGCGTCGACATCAGCCCGGCACCTCGGCGTGGTGCTCCTCGCCGAGGTACGCTTCGATTACGGCCGGATCGGTTCGAACCTCCTCCGGTCGGCCTTCGGCGATTACGCGCCCGAAATCAAGCACCACGACGCGATCCGAGATGTCCATGATCACGTCCATGTCGTGGTCGATGACGACGGGCGTGACCCCCCACTCCTCGTGCACATCGAGGATGAACCGGGCCATGGACTCCTTCTCCTCCGCGTTCATACCGGCGAGAGGCTCGTCCAGCAGCAACACATCGGGGTCGAGGGCCAGGGCCCGGCCCAGCTCGACGAGCTTCTGGATCCCGTATGCGAGGTTGCCAACCGCCGACCGGCGGTAGGGCTCGAGGTTCAGAAAGTCGATGACCTCTTCCACCTGGCGCCGGTGTTCGATTTCCCGGTTCTGCTGCCGTCCCCAGTAGAGCCCTCCCGCGAGGACCCCGCCCTTCATGTGCACGTGGCGACCGAGCATGAGGTTCTCGAGCACTGTCATGTGTTTGAAGAGCTCGATGTTCTGAAAGGTCCGAGCCACTCCGAGACGGGCGATCCGATGGGGGGCGAGCCGGTGAAGGTCGTGGGCGGTGCGGTCGGAGTCGTGGAAGACGATGCGCCCTTCCTGAGGGCGATAGAGGCCGGAAACGCAGTTGAGGATGCTCGTCTTGCCCGCCCCGTTCGGCCCGATCAGCGCGAGCAACTCATGATCGGCCACACGCAGGGAAACGTCGGCGAGGGCGGTCACGCCCCCGAAGCGGAGCGTGACGTGCTCGAGGGAGAGACGGACGAGTGACGAATCGGCGCCCACCTCGGGACCGCCGGTCAGCGCCCGGCCCGCACCCTGAAACCGAAGTCGCCCCGGACCGTGTGCCCGTCCTGCGCCATCGCCCGCCAATAGATCGTGTACGCGCCGGCCACGAGGCCGTCCGGGATCGCGAGCTCGATGAGCTTGTCGTCCTCCGCGGACATCTTCGCCTTGCCGAGGTCGAGCGGCTCGCCTCCCTCCGGGACGACCCTGATCGACGTGCCGGCGATCTGCGGAGACTGCGTGAACCACAGCGAGACCCTGTCCACTGAGGACACGGTCTCATCGGCCTCGGGCGCTGAGTGATCGAGCGCGAGATGGAGCGCAGCAGGGACCTCGCCGGCCCGAGGTGCGGTATCAGCGACGAGAGGGGCCGAACTCGGTACGAAAGACATCGCGATCGCCGTGAGGGCCATGGCGACGGCTGCGAGCCAGCGAGTTCGCATGCGAGATACTCCTCGGTACGGAAGAAAGGTCTTGGGTCGGGCCGAAAACGCTACCCGCAGCGCCTTGCGCGAGCAAGGTCGTGCTTGCCGCCGGGTCTCCACGAACCGACCATGGGTTCGGGTCCCGACCACACCTATGATCGAGAGGCCGAACGCCCTTGAAGCTCGCTGCTCCCGCTCCGTTTCTGGCACTCGGCCTGATCGCCTGCTCCGGTCCGTCCTCCGAAGCAGGAGACGTCCCGTCGAGCTCCGCGGTCACACGGGCCCCGGCCCTGGCCGGCGCTGCAGAGTTCGCGCGCGAGTTCGATCAGGCGGTGGACGCCGCCCTCCAGTCGGCGGTCGAGCCCGGGCACAACTTCTATTTCACGCGGGCGGTGTTCTCCGGCGGGCGAGGGTTTCGTGGACGCGGCGCGTGGTCGACGGATTATCCGAAGGCGGATCGGCAGTTCCTGTTCATCCTCCGTCGACTACTTACGCTTCTGGATGCGTACGAGTGGGAGAACCCGGTGCGACTCGATGACCCCGAGTTGCGCAGATTCCCGTTTCTCTACGCGTTGGAAGTGGGATACATGGATCTGACGGAGTCGGAGGCGGACGGCCTGCGAGGCTATCTCGAGGCGGGCGGCTTTCTCGTCATCGACGACTTCTGGGGTCCGAGGCAATGGGCGAACTTCGAATACCAGATGTCCCGCGTCCTGCCGGACCGCCGGATCGTCGAGCTTCCCACGGACCACCAGATCTTCCATCAGTTCTATGACATCGACGAGGTGCTCCAGGTCCCCAACATCGGGAACGGTCTCCGAGGCGGACCCTACGCCGAATGCTACGACTGCCCGCCGCGCGTCTACGCGATCCTCGACGATGAAGACGGGGTGGTGGATGAAGCGGATCGGGTCATGGTCGTCATCAACTTCAACACGGACCTCGGCGACGCCTGGGAGTGGTCCGAGAACCCCGGCTATCCGTTCCGCGAGTCGTCCTACGCCTATGAGCTCGCGGTGAACTTCATCATCTACGCCATGACGCACTGACGTCCCCGCCGTTGCCGGTCTCACTTGCTTCCCCACACCGCATCCCCGCATTTTCGAGTGCGCGCACATGAGTCGCCGGCCATCCGTCATGAGGGTCGGAAGTTGTCAGGAGGCACGTAGCATGAAAGCACGTCTGTCCCCGTTGGTACTCGTTTCTGCCTTCGTCGTCGCCGCTTGCGGTGGAGATTCCGGCGGAGCCGCACCCACGGGCACTCCTCCGACCCCGACTCCGCCACCTCCACCTGTGGGCCCCCCGCCGCCCGCGCCGCCGCCGAGTGAGCGAGTGGAGCCACCGATCGGCTCGGCCGTGAACTTCGATATCGTCGATGACTCGTTCGTGGACGAAGAGGGCAACCACGACCAGGAAGGCGGTGCCGAGGTCGAGGAGAGCCGGATCGTGAGCTGGACCCAGAACGGGAAGAACATCCATCGCGTCGAGTTCAGCGAAGTTCCGTCGGGGGCCAACATGCCAGATAGCGGTGATCTCCGACCCGGCTCGACCTGGCAGTTCAGGCCGTCCATCCCCGGGAAGTACGTCTTCTTCTGCCGGTATCACGAATACATGATGGATGTTGTCATTACGGTCACCGAGGGCTGAGCGACCCGTGCATCGAAGACGTCCGGCCGGGCGTCCCACAGCCGCAGGCCTCTTCTCGCTCGCCGCGGCGGTGTCGGTCCTGGTCGCTGCCTGTGGAGACTCGACCGGTCCTCCGCCGCCGCCTCCTCCGCCGCCCCCACCGCCGGTAGATCGCGCCGCGCTCCTCCTGCAGGTCCGGACGCTGGCGGACCAGCGCAATCTCGACCCCGTAGCGGGTCCGGCTCCCGTTCGCTCCGAGCTCGTCGAGCTCGGACGAGTGCTCGCGTTCGACAAGATTCTAAGCGGGAACCAGGACATCTCCTGCATGACGTGCCACCCGCCGTCGTTCGGGAGCACGGACAGACGAACGTTGTCGATCGGACAGGGCGCCACCGGTGTCGGGCCGTCCCGCGTGCACCCGAGCGGCACCTTCATCCCGCGGAACTCGCCGCCGCTGTTCAATCTCCACCTCCAGCGGTCGTTCTTCTGGGACGGCCGCGTGGAAGAACTGGAGAACGGGTCGCTCTCGACGCCCGCAGGCGCTCAGGTGACCGCCGGGATGGAAGCCACGTTCGAGTTCGGTGCGCTCTCCGCGGTCGGGCTCTTCCCGGTCATGTCACGAGCCGAGATGAGGGCCGAGACGGGCAACGAGCTTGCCGCGCGTGCCGATGGCGATTTCACCGGGGTCTGGGCCGACCTCATGACGCGCCTCGGGGCGATCGCCGAGTATCGGACGATGTTCGAGGCTGCGTACCCCGGCACCACGTTCGACAACATGACCTTTGCGCACGCGTCGAACGCGATCGGGGGCTTCATTCTGAGCGAGTTCGCGTTCGTGGATACCGGGTGGGACCTGTTTCTTCTTGGCGACGACAGCCAGCTATCGAACACGCAGCTCGAGGGCGCGCTGAGCTTCATGAACCAACGCTGCCTGCGCTGCCACGAGGCGGACAACCTCATCGATGATGGGTTTCACAACGTCGCGACCCCGCAGCTGGGCCCGGGACGCGGGAATGGGCCCGGGGGCCTGGACGACTTCGGTCGTGAGGGCGTGACCGGGGATCCCGACGATCGGCGTCGCTTCAAGACCCCGCAGCTGCGGAACGTCGAGCTGTCCGCACCCTACGGGCACGCGGGTCAGTTCGCGGACCTGTTCACGATCGTCGAGCACTACGACGACATCGACGCCCGTCTGCTCGAGTACGACGCCACGCAGGTGGAGACGGCGCTCCAGTCGACCGTGCTCGACAACTTCGCGGACATTCTCCTGAACCGGGACACGATTCTGGCCCCGATCGAGTTCGACGAAGGCGAGGCCGAGAATATCACGGCGTTTCTGTTGTCGATGACCGATGCGGCGGCGCGCGACCTGACGGCCGTGATACCGGCCACGGTCCCGAGCGGGCTCGAAGTAGACCGCTAGTCCGCTTCGTCGGGCCCGCAGTGGCTCATTCGATCGCCGCCCGGATCGCCGCCTCCACCTCTCCGGCCAGTGCCCTCGCCGACAAGCGGACGGGGTTCGCAGCGTAGACGAGCGTTCCATCCGCCCCGATCACGAAGACCGCGGGTGGCGCGGGCGTCTTGAACAACCCGGCCACCGCCTCGCCCCGGGCCGCGATCTCGTGCGACACCCCAAAGGCGGAAGCCCACTCGTCCGGCTCGATCGACTCGCTCTCCCACGCGTTCAGCCCGATCAACCTGACCCGGTCATCCGCGATCGAGGACACCACGCGGTCGATCTCCGTCATCGACTCACGGCAGCTGCGACACCAGCTCGCCCACACCTGGAGCACGACGACCTGACCGAGCAAGGCGTCGCTCGAGGCGGTGCGTCCGTCGGCGAGCTCGAGGGACCACTCCGGCGCCGCCGCGCCTACCGAGACGACCCGTACGTCCTCGTCGATCACCTCGTCGGTCGGATTGGACATGCTCGCGAGCGCCTGCGCCCCGAGAGTCGTGTCGGTGGCGAGCTCTTCCATCCGGAAGGTGAAACGACCTTCCGACCCTGCGGCGTTGGCGATCCAGTCACGTCCGCGAGGGAGCCGGTCCTCCGACCCGACGTACCAGGTGATGGAGGAGCCACCGAACTGGGGGCTCGTTGCCGAGACGACGTCCACCGCGACACCGGCGATCGTGTCCTGCCCGACGTACGTGAGCTCTCCCGCGAGCTCCGCGGCGTACGGCTCGGGTTCGGCGAACTGGAATAGGAGTCCGTACCCGGCGCCGGCAGCCAGATGCGCCGACCCTCCCTGGTACGTTCCGTAGGAGAATCGACCGATCGCGCCGTCCCTCACCGTGATCTGGTGTCCGTTCGACGCGATCGTCAGCGTGGGCGGCGCGCTCGGGTCATCACCCCGGCCAGCGGCCGCGGGCGTCGGCGAGGGCTCGACCTCCACCTTGAAGAAGAACCCGCCCCCGGGCGGCTTCTCGAAGGACGCTTGACCCGAGTAGCTGCCGGTGAGGCTGCCGGTCCCCTCGTACACGTACCGGTACGTCCCGTTTTCGACGCGCTGGAGGGCCGCTGCCGACTCCTCGAGTACCACCCGTGCCGGCTCAGGCGGCGCGCACCCCAGGGCCAGTACGGCCCAGAACAATCCGCCGCCGATGAGTTGACGTCCGCCCTTCGATATCACTTCGATCATCTATCCTCTCGCCGCTGTTTGCCCGCCCGACGTGGGGTCCCGAGAATAGGGCAAGATAACCCCGTCCGGAGGCGTGTGATGAGCGAGACCCCTGAGATTCCTTCCGGTACCGCGATGGACCGGAGGGCTGTCCTCCGTCTGGGCGCGATCGGCGCGGGCGCGGCCTTTCTGGCCGGCTGCCGGGAATCGGATGCCACGACGGCCGCCGCCACGATCCCGTCCGGCACGCAGGCGCCCGAACAACCGTTTGCTTCGGCGCCCATGGACCGGGTGCGGGTCGGATTCGTGGGAGTTGGCGGCATGGGTTCCGTTCACGTTCAGAACCTGCTCGACATCGAAGGGGTCGAGCTCAGGGCTGTCTGTGACATTCGCCCCGGGCACGCGGAGCGGGCCCGCGACTGGGCCGTCGAGGCAGGGCAGGACGCGCCGACGCTCTACACTCGCGGGGAGACCGACTTCGAGCGCATGTGCGGCGAGGAGGACCTCGACCTCGTCTACAACGCGACTCCCTGGCGCTGGCACGTGCCGATTTGTGTCGCCGCCATGGAGAATGGCAAGCATGCGGCGACGGAAGTGCCGGCGGCCTACACGCTGGAGGACTGCTGGCGGCTCGTCGAGACGGCGGAGGCGCAGTCGAAGCACTGCGTGATGATGGAAAACGTCAACTACGGGCGCTCCGAGATGATGGTCTTCCACATGGTTCGCCAGGGCGTGTTCGGCGAGATCCTGCACGGGGAGGGCGCATATCTCCACGACCTGCGCTCCATCAAGTTCGCGCCGGATGGCGAAGGGTTGTGGCGCCGGGCTCATTCCATGGTCCGGAACGGGAACCTCTATCCGACTCACGGGCTCGGTCCGATCGCCAACTGCATGGACATCAACCGCGGCGACCGGTTCGAGACGATCGTCTCCATGAGCGGTCCGTCGCGCGGCCTTCAGGAGTACGCTCGCGCGAACTTCGCCGACGGGTCGTCGCAGCGAAGCGAGGAGTTCGTGCTGGGGGACGTGAACGTCTCGCTCATCAAGACCGCGAATGGACGAACGATCTACGTGTCGCACGACACGAATCTCCCACGGCCATATTCGCGAATTCACCTGGTGCAGGGGACAGGCGGGCTCTTTCAGGGGTATCCGGACCGCGTGTACGTGGAGGGACGAAGCCAGGGACACAGGTGGGACGAGATGAGCGACTACCTCGACGAATTCGAGCATCCGCTATGGCGCGAGATGGCCGGTGCCGGCTCGGGGCGCGGGCACGGCAGTATGGATTACCTCGAGGACTACCGGCTGATCAGATGCCTTCGCGAGGGACTCCCGACCGACATGAACGTGTACGACGCGGCCGCGTTGTCCGCCGTGTGCGCGCTGTCGGAGACGTCGGTCGGCGAGGGCAGCCGGCCCGTCGAGTTCCCGGATTTCACCCGGGGCCGGTGGCAGACGTGGCCGCAACTCGGAGTCGTCACGGCCTGACGGCGAGGGATCAGGCGTCGGGGCGGGACATGGCGAGGCGACCGTGACGAAAGGGCAGGCCGGATGATCGCCTGGATCAAGCGCCTGATCCTGCTCGGCGTGGTCGCCGGAGCCGGCTTTTACGGCTTCCAGAGCCTGCGGGCGGCCGGCTTCCAGTTTCGCTGGGAGCGGAACGACGGCGGCGGCAGGGCGGCCGACCCGACGTTCGCTCGCGTCGCACGACAGGTCACGGTCGCGGACACGTCGAGCCGGACCTCCGAAGCCGCGGGAGCGGTGACCGTGGGTGAGTCCGCCGCGTCGGCCGAGGGCGACCATGGCCGGCCGGCAGGTGTCGTGACCACCGTGGTCGAAGCGCCCATGGTGACGGACGCGGAGCTCCCGCCTCCTGGATCCGGCCCGTCCGCCCGGATCGATTTCGAGACGATCGCCGACGGTCAGCCGTGCGTGCCGTGCCCCGTTGGCGAGGAATGGGCGTCCCGGGGCCTCCGCGTGTCGTTCCGATCGTGGACCGCGGAATCGACGTCACCGTACGTGCTGGACGGCAGCGAGTACCTGCCGCCCGGTTCCAGTCGCCACGCGCTCGGCCCCTCGCTCAAGGGCGAGGTGGGGCTCGAAGTGGGGGTCATCCGACTCGATTTCCCGGGACGGCCGAGGACCGTTTCGTTCTCGCTCTTCGGACCCGCCATCATCCGGCGATTCGACATCACGGCGTGGAGCGGCGGGGCGATCCTCGAATCGGCTGTCGCTCGGGCGGCGGGTCGGACCTACGATCCCGCCGGGCGTGGCCTCTTCCGCGAGGAGCTGATCACCGTCCGGGCCGAGAGCGGGATCGATCGCATCTCCCTGGACGGTTGGGGACCGCCGGGACACATCCTCCTGGTCGACGATGTCATCATCATCCCGTAGGGAGCCGGAGGCGTCGTGAAGGAGGAGTGGGCCGGCATCGGCGACGCGATCGTGGGTTTCATGGGCAGCTACGGTGTCCCACCGACCGGGATGGCCTGCGCGCCTGGCCGTCTGAACCTCATCGGCGAGCACATCGATTACTGCGGGCTCACCGTACTGCCGATGGCAATCCGGCGCTCCGTGTGGGTGGCTTTTGCCCCCGGCGATTCGTCCCGCGTGCGCGCTAGCACATCGGTGCAGGGGCTCGAGCCCTGTCAGTTCGACGCGGGACCGGCGATCGAGCCCGGCCCGCCGGGGGACTGGGGGAACTACGTGAAGGCGGCCGTTCGGACGCTCGTGGAAGAGCGCCGTGAGCCGTCGCGAGGGCTCGACCTGTACATCGCGTCCGACCTCCCGGTGGCGGCTGGGCTGAGCTCATCGTCTGCTCTCGTGGTGGCGGTGGCGCTCGCGTTCATGTGGGTGAACCGGGACTCGTCAGCACCCCGATTCTCGCTGGATCTCCCGGGACGTCGAGCGGCGCTCGCCGAACGGCTCGCGATCGGTGAACGGTTTGTCGGGACGGCTGGAGGGGCGATGGACCAGGGCGCCTCGTTGCTGGGTGTAGCCGGCCACGCTCTGGCGATGGACTTTCGCCCGTTGCGCGCTCAGGCCGTCCGTTTTCCGCCCGATTGGCGGGTCGTCGTGGCCCACAGCGGCGATTCCGCCGAGAAGTCGGGTGCGGCCCAGGAGGCGTACAACCGTCTCACCAAAAACGCGTCGGCCGCCGCCGATTCCGTATCCGCGAAGCTCCGAGACCGCGGCAGCGTCCCCCGTCAGAACCGTTGGTCGACAGACGGGGGCCTGGCCTCCTACCCGCGCCTGTTCAAGGGCACGTCGGCCCGGCGCCTGATCGATCTGGCCGAGTCGATCCTCTCGGAGGAGCAACTCCGGAGCTTCCGTCACATCGGAACGGAGCACTGTCGAGTCCGGGCCATGCTCTGCGCCCTGGGGGACGAGGACCTGACCGCCGCTGGCGACCTGATGAACGCCTCTCACGCAAGCCTGCGCGACGATCTCGCGGGGAGTACGCCGGCCCTCGACAGCCTGGTGGATCGTGCCCGCTCGGCCGGCGCCGCGGGGGCGCGGTTGACGGGTGCCGGAATGGGCGGCTGTGCGATCGCGCTCTGCCACAGGACCAGGGTCGACGACGTGCTGTCCACACTGCGAGCGTTCGAGGACGAGGTGGACGCACCGCGGGTCGGGTTCGCTGCCCGGCCGTCCTGGGGCGCTCGGGTACGCGATGTCGAGTCCGCGGACCTCAGTCCCGTTTGAGTCCAGATGCAAGGCGCGGAACTTGCCGCACCGGGGCCGGGGTGATTGCCTGTGGCCCGATCTCGGCGCGGGTGAGAACCGCGCGATGGCCGCGTCGGGGAGCCCTTCGGCGCCCGCCTGGACCGCCTGTTACGGGACGAGGGGGATGGGAACGGTGAACGGGACAGTGGAGCAGGAGACGTCGGGTCAGAAGTGGCGAGCGTCCTTCGCAGTCCGCGCGGCGTACGTAGCCGGCGTCCTTTTCGCGACATTCGAGGTGATCTCCATCTACTCCGTGTTGGTCGGGAGTCCCGCCGTCGGGGCCCTGCAGGCACTGGCCCTCGTCGGTGTCATCGCCCTGGTGCTGATCAGGATGGCGCCCTCGGTGCGAGAACGCCGACGCGCATTCGCTCGGGTCGCGCTCACGGCCTCGGTTGCGGCGATTCCGCTCGCGTTCGTGCTCTGGACTCGCGCGACCGAGGCGCAGGGGGCTGCGCCCGAAGCAGGGCCGTTCAGCCAGCTGCTCACCTTCCTGCTTTTTCAGGCGGGCTTGGCCCTGACGCACTGGCTCTCGGCAGAGCGAGGCCGCACCGACCAGGCCCGTTTCGTCCCGGGCGCCATCGGGTCGGTCATCCTGATAATCGGCAGCTTCATGGCCACGTTCGGTGGCGAGACGGCGCGCGCGGCCGCGCCTGGCGACGCGCCGGGCGAGACCTTCAAGACCTTCGCCACCGCGGAGGACTACGCGTTCGCGCAGGAGACCCAGCGGGTCGGCGCCGAGAGCGGCTCTGCGTTCGCGCACTTCCACTCGGGGAGTAGTCCGCTCCTTGGCCTGTCCTTCGGTACGCGCGATTGGTTCGGTCGGGAGCGCGTTGGCGACGACTTCCAGGGGATCTTCGAAGAGGGCGCCTCGTCAGAAGGGGCCCACCGAATCGTCTCGCGCTCCGGCTTCGCGGTCGCCGCGCTCGAAGTGCAGGCTGACGACCACATCAACGCCGTGCGCGTCCAGTTCGCGCCGTTCGACGGTAGTCGACTCTCGACCGACGATCGCTACTGGAGCGACTGGGCGGGCAGCTACGAACTGGGCCGTCGGACCACCCTGCTCGACAGCGGATCCGCGCTGGTGGTCGGACTCCGTGGCACGAGCGGGATGGTCCTCAACTCCCTGAGCCTGCTGGTCGCCCTGCCGGAGGAGTAATCGCCAGCGTCGGTGCCGAATCGTCTAGCGGGTGAGCCGGCCGTCCGAGACCCAAGTGGCTCCGTCGATCGTGACCGTCGCGTCGAGCACGAAGATCCACCTCACATAGCCGCCGCCGACGGTGCCGCCGAGCTCCGAGTTATCTCCGAGCGAGAGCCGGACGACTCCAGCGCCGTACCCGAAGTACGGGAGCCACGGGTCCTCCTCGGGAACTGCGAGAAGCGGGTTGAACCCGACCGCGAGCTCGCGGAACGCGGCCGACTCGCCGGCCGCGTCCAGTTCGGCGCGAGCGGCCTCGACGCCGGATGAGGCCTCGATCCCGACGATGCGGCCCTCTTCGATCGTCAGGGTGAGGTTCTCGACCTCCCCGCCGTTCCAGCGGGATTTCGGGAAGACCATCAGACCGCTCACCGTCGTCTCGACCGGTGCCACGCGAAGGGCCCCGGACGGAAACTCGATCTCGCGATCGATGATGATCCGACCGCGGCGGGCGCGTTCCGCGGAAGCGTCCCCGTCCTGGCGGTTCACGGGCCGGTCTCCGATCCGGAACCTCAGGTCGGTCCCTGCCGGCGTCGTGACGTGGATCTCGCCCGCGCGCGCGGCCTCTTCGAACGCCGCCTGTGCCGCCGCCAGGGCGTCGTAGTCGATGGTCGTGATAGCGGTTCGGTAGAGCGAGTCGGCGGTTGGGTCATCGGACGGTTGCGCCGCGGCCTCGGCGCCGACCGGGATCGAGCGCGACTCCACGTCGTATCTGCCGCCCCAGTGGAAGTGGATGGCCCGGTGCTCGCCGAGCCCCTCGCCCAGCAGGTCGGCCATGGCCCCATAGGGGGCGTCGGCCAGGCTCGTCCCCGGGAGCATGACTCCGACGGGCACGTCGCGAAGCAGCTCGCGAAGCCCCTCGCGATCCAACCCGACGGCGGCTTCGCGGAAGTCCGCATCGCCGAGCGATCCGTACGGCCCGATCGCGCCCAGCGTCCCGACGTAGACGCCGCCGTTCGCTTCGACGGCGCGTGCGAGCGCCGCCGGAAGGTCGACGAAGAGTCCGGGGAGTCCGACCCCGAATACCTGCTCGCCAGGGGCGAGCCGCAATCGCTCGACCACGACGTTCATGACCGGGTCCCACCGGCCCGCCGGAGTCCCGGAGGCTGCTCCCTCGTTGGCTGCCCTGGCCGATTCGTCGCTGCCAGGGCCACACGCGGCCGTCGCGGACGCCGCTCCGATCACGAGCAGGGTCGACGCTCGGCGGCACCATCGACGGGCGGTGCGGCCCCATACGCCCGGGCTCGGCCGAGTCATGACGGGTCCACCGATCGGTATGCCGCGATCACCGCCCGCTCGCCCGCGGCCTCGGGCCGGGAATTCCCGTGCTCCATCCCGAGAATCCCGTCGAACCCTCTCTCGTGGATGTGCCGAAACACATTGGCGTAGTTGATCTCGCCGGTCGTCGGCTCGTTCCGGCCCGGGTTGTCGCCGATCTGGAAGTACGCCGTTTCGTCCCAGGCTGCGTCGATATTGGGGATCAGGTTCCCCTCGGTGATCTGCTGATGATAGAGGTCGTTCAGGATCTTGCAGGCCGGGCTGTCGACGGCGCGGCAGATCTCGTACGCGTGAGAGATCTTCTTGAGGAAGAGCCCCGGGTGGTT
>Ga0224508_10002850_pt1 | contig 14508 bp, 16 predicted proteins | sample SF_Jan12_sed_USG_4_FD_170157 | JGI IMG/M metagenome (GOLD analysis project Ga0224508, IMG submission 170157) | Sediment microbial communities from San Francisco Bay, California, United States - SF_Jan12_sed_USGS_21 | ecosystem: Environmental > Aquatic > Marine > Sediment | place: USA... | reverse complement strand
GCTGACCGGTCACACAAAGGCAGAAATCGCATGGTTACTGCGTCTGTCGGATTGCGCTTTGCGGCAGCGAATCGTTGGAATTAAAAGACGTTGGCGCAGGTTCGATGGACGTGACTTCTCAGAATTTCCCGGCCTGAATGGATCGTTGCTATTCGGCCAGATACGGCGCGCGCTCCTCAAACCAGTTCGCCCTGATGGCGCGTTGCTCGCCAGCCACGATCCGGATGGAAATCTTTTTGTCCTATGCTCACAAAATCGCATGGCACGGCAACATGAGAGTAAATCAACACTTAAAAGGGAGTGACATCATGTTCAGCAAAAGCAAACTCGGTACTATCTGCTATTACGTTTCTAACATCGAAAAGACTGAAAAGTTTTATCGCGACATACTCGGTCTGGAAGTTCAGCGGATGGGTGACGATGGTGAAGGCAACGACTGGCTGCTCGCCAAGACGGTGAACGACGTGGAATTGATATTTTTCAAGCAGGAATCGCGTCCGGGCAATACACCCATAATCGTATTCGAAATTGCCGAGGGTGGCATCGACGATATGGTTTCAGAGCTGGCGGAGAAGGGCGTTACAATTGTCACCCCAGTTAGCCATGCGCCCGGCGGGTGGTCTGCTGATATTGCCGACCCGGATGGCCATCCCATATCAATGTACCAGAGCGAAGATGTGCCGCGGTCTCTCAAATAAAGGATAAGGCTCCACCTGTGAGATCATTTATTTATTCATTTTTTCCTGTATAGGGCGCGGGGAGAGTCTCAGCAATCAGGGCGTAAACGTGAACACTTCACTAGCAAACTGCTCACTCTAACTTCAAATCTCAGTTCTTATACTTTAAGCCATTTTAGCAACACGGTTTCGTGCCCATGCAGAAATAATTTCCGATATAAACACCAGCAAAATAATTGACAATAAAATTGCTGCGACGCGTTCTGATTCAATTTGTAAAACATTTCGTTTTAGATACCAACCCATTCCACCTGCGCCAAAAAACCCTACCACCGTGGCCGCGCGAAAAGCGACATCCCAGGTGTAAATCGCGATACCGGTGAAGGCGACTCGTACCTGAGGAAAAACACCAAACACAAACGTCTGCAATCCGTTTGCGCCGGTCGCACGCATTGCTTCCACCGGTCCCATGTTAATGGCCTCGACTTCTTCAGAGAACAACTTGCCTGCGAATCCGGTGCAAAAAAACGTTAATGCAAAAACACCGGGTAGCATGCCGAATCCTAAAATCGTAACGAATAAAATCGCCCAAATCATTTCGTGCACGGCGCGGCAAATCATCGTAGTCAAACGCGCCACCGGATAGACAAAACGCCGGCTCGGCGTGACATTGTGCGCGCCAAACCAACCGAGCAATAACGACATCAACAAACCGAACAGCGCACCAAGATACGCCATTTGCATGGTATCCAGCACGGAGGCGAAATATTCTTTGTTGTTAATGTATGCAATATCCGGCGGGTAATAACGCTCGCTCAGTTGGGTTCCGATGCGACCAAACATCGTTAACAGTCGTTCCAACGGTATGTTCAGATAACTGATGGAATACAGCATGAAGACCAGAACACCTAATAAGGCACCGAAGTGAAATAAGGATTGCGGATACTTCAGACGCCGCCACTGTGGTAGTTCCCGCGGTATTGCTGACGATGACGGGTTCACTTGTTAGATTACCGCTTTACGCGAATAGTGTGAAAAGACTTCGCCGATAAGAATCAGAATCAGAATTGCCACAATAACGGTGGTGACACCTGGGTAATTAAACGTATTCATTTGTCGGAAAAAAACCAAGCCCAATCCGCCGGCACCGACTAAACCGAGTATGGCCGAACGTCGAATATTAATTTCCCATTCGAATACGGTAACACCGATTATCACGGGTAACACTTGGGGCAGAATGGCGTAACGCAGCACCTGCAACTTACCTCCCCCCATTGCTTGAATAGCCTCTACGGCTTTGGGATCGATGTCTTCGATTGCTTCAGCCGATATCTTGGCAATAAAGCCGATCGAACGCATGGCAATGGCCAATATTCCAGGTAGTGCGCCGAGTCCTACTGCGGCAACAAAGAATAACGCCCAGACTATCTCGTGTATCGACCGGCTGAGGGTCATCATAAGACGCGCCAAGGGGTAGGTGATTGGTTTGAACGGCGTGATGTTGGCGGCGCCAAACCAAATTACCGGTAAACATAAAACCACGCCAAGAAGTGTTCCCAGACAGGCGATTACCAGGGTCTCGAAAGCGGGTTCAATTAGTTTTGGGAACAGACTGAGATCCAGTGCAATGAATCTCCCCGCTTCTTTAGCGATCGAACCCAACGAACCGATTCGTTCCCAGTCGGTATCGTCGATGATGGTGACTTTAATACTCCATGCCACTAACAATAAAAGTGCAAAAAAGAGTACGGCACGCTGACGCCGTGATTGTGAGCGAGTTGCGAGCACTCGCTCGACAGTGACACGACGAGTCTCGGTCTGCATGACGTGTTACAACACCTCCATGGCATATATCTCATCGAGCTTTTGCTGGTCCATGGTTTTCGTCGCACCGTCAAACATTTTTACGCCATCTTGCAGCCCGATAATTTTATTGCAGAACTCCATTGCCAATTGAACGTCGTGAATATTACATAACACGGGAACCTGAAACTCTCCCGCGATTTCTTTGACAAGGGCCATGACTTCGCGCGAAATTTTTGGATCAAGACTGGAAGTGGGTTCATCTAACAATAGAAGTTTCGGTTCTTGCATTAACGCCCTGGCGATACCGACACGTTGGCGTTGACCGCCACTTAACGCATCGGCTCGCTTATCTATATGATCTATCAGTCCAACGCGATCAAGTATTTGCAATGCCCGGTCGATGTCGCTACGTGGAAAAATTTTGAATAAAGAACGAACGGTTCCGACGTACCCGAGACGCCCGGACAACACGTTATCCATGACTGACATACGATCTACCAGATTAAATTCTTGAAAGATCATGCCGATATTGCGGCGCAAACGACGCAGCTCCGAAGACGACAGCTTTAATACATCCGTGCCATAGAGCATGACTTCGCCGCTTGTGGGTTCCACTAAACGATTGATGCAACGGATCAGTGTGGACTTGCCTGCACCGCTCGGACCAATGACCGCGAAGAAATCATCCGCCTCAACCGAAAAGTTCAGACTCTTTAAAATCTCTGGTGTGCTATTGCTGTATCGAGCACACAGATTTTTTACCTCGAGTATAGGCATTTACAAAATCGTGCGGCTAGATGAAGTTTACCTGGCCAATAAGCGAATGAAGCGGAGACTCATGCTCCGCTTCATTCGGCGTGCTGTTAACTACGGTGAATCGTAACTACTGTTTGGCCGCATCCTTGGCTTTTTTGAGATCGCGAATAACGTCGTAGTCTTCTGAGGTCATTGAAACAAATGTGTTCGATTTAACATTGTCCAAGAACGCTTTGGCTTCGGCTTGGTCTTTCAAGCCTAAAAAAGTTTCCCGAACTTTTTCTTTTATATCGTCACACAAGGTATTCCGATAAACAAATGGATCCTGAGGAATTGCCGGGGAACTCCAAAGAAAATTGAAATCTTCAAAATTAACCTCGCCCTTGGTTACTACATTGTCAAATCGATGTGATGCAACAAACGCGGCGTCTACCTTGCCTTGCGCTACGGCTACCGTGGACAATTCGTGACTACCTGTATAAACCACTTTACTAAAATAGTTGTCGATATCATCATTGATCTTTTGGGAAAACACGACACGTGGTACCAAATTTCCTGATGTACTGCCTGGATCAGTCAGGCCAATCACCGCGCCTTTGAGCGATTCTATCGAATCAAACTTTGAACCTTTTTTGGAGACCAGTACACCTTTGTAACCTGGACCTTCTTCTTGTAGGTGACCGGGTTTTTTAGCATAAGTCGCAAAGACTTCAATCTTTGGGTCTTTGTCGTTTGCAATGACGTAGGAGTACGGTCCGAGAACCGCTACATCTACAAAATCACTGAGCATTCCCTCCACGACGGATGCATATGACGTCGGCATGAAAAATTCAATTTTCTTACCGGTGAGTTCGGCCATGCGATCAGTTACAGGTTTGTAGAGTTCTAACTCCGCGACGGTTTCTTCAGTAGGGATTATTGCGAAAGTGAGTGCTTCAGGATTTTCACATTCCTGGGCGATAGCGTTCGCGCCCATTGCACTGAGTGACAAAACAAAAAAAGAAACAAAAACTCGAACGATGTTCTTTGACATTCTAAATTCCTCCTATGGCAAATGATTATTTTTACTAATGGATTAAGAAACTACAGATTACAAAACTTATCGTATCACGATTCTAGTTTTTGTACTCTCTCATAATACCTAAAGCAAGGTCGCTCTGTTAGCGATCTATAAATTAATGTGTCAAATGGACCCACGGTCTTTCGGCGCGATTGATTGTGCGGTGCGAAAGTAAGCATCGATCAGTGGCCGATCACGCCTTTCCGCCAGACACACCAGAAAGGCGTGGGTTTGCATTTCCACATCACTGACTTGTAATGCACGAATGTTGGGTGACGGTGCGAGTTCCGTCTCCGATATGACACCAACGCCAAAACCACGTACCACGGCCTCGCGTGCGGCCTCTCGACTGTTGATTTCCATTACCGAATTAACACTCACACCCGCTTCGGTGAGGGCTTGATCAAAAGCCTGTCGCGTGGTGGAGAAGGTGGGGCGCAATACCATGTCGCAACCTTGCAATTCTCGTAGTCGAATATTGCGTCTGTGTGACAGTGGGTGTCCGGCGTAGACGATGACGAGTACGCGGTGGTCGTTGTAAAACTCGCAATAAAATTCAGGGTCATCAATTGCGCGGCCCACCACACCAATGTCATAGTCGAAGTCACGCAATCCTTCCAATATTTCATTTTCAAATCCAAGTGCGACCCTGGTGGTGATACCGGGATACTCGTGGCGAAACACCTGTAAGATCTCCATGACATCGAACGGCCCTACCGCATTTAACGCGAGTTGCCCGGTTTCCAGGGCGCGGGTTGAACGCAATAGTGCGAGTGCTTCTTCCTGGTGACCGTAGAGTCCCCGGGTAATGGTTATTAGCGCTTCACCCGTCGGCGTGAGTTGCACATTACGTCCGCGGCGGTGAAATAACTCCACGCTAAAATAGTCTTCCAGGGACTTCACATGGGTGGAAATTGTTGGCTGGCCTACGTTTAGGGCTTTCGCCGCCCGGGTGAAACCACCGGTTGCGGCCACGGTATGAAACGCTTCAAGCCATTTCTGAATCATTGATTAAATAAATGATAACTCAATATTTTCCAATTATATTGATAGTAGACCCGTTGCTATCATGACGCAATACATAGAACCAGATAGAGGAAAGAGAACATTGGCAAAGACCCTAGCAGTGAACGGTACCGATTACAGTTGGCCTGATCACCCCATCGTCGTGGTGTGTATAGACGGCGGCGATCCCGCCTATATCGAACACGGTGTTTCCGCGGGCATCATCCCCAATATCGCGCGTTATAAAAAGGAAGGTTTTTATACTGTGGCGGAAGGCACTATGCCGAGCTTCACCTGCCCGAATAACATGTCTATTGTGACCGGGCGGCCCGCATCCGTGCATGGTATTTCAGGCAACTTCTATCTGGATCGGGAAACCAACGAGCCCGTAGTTATGACGGGTCCGGAATTGCTTAAGGCACCTTCCATCATGAGTGAGTTTTCATGTCATGGCGCCAAGGTAGTTTCGGTAACTGCAAAGGATAAATTGCGTAAGCAATTACAAAAAGGCATGGACTTGTCCAATGGTTCAGTAAGTATTTCATCGCAGTTCGCTGGCGACAGCACCACGGAAGAAAATGGCCTGGACGATGCATTATCGTTTGTCGGTCAGCCGCAACCGGATATGTATTCTGCCGATCTTTCCTTGTTCGTACTCGACGCCGGCATCAAACTACTCGAAGAACGCAGACCGGACATTCTTTATCTCTCGCTGACGGATTTTATACAACATGCTTTCGCACCAGGTCATCCTGAGTCCGATAAGTTCTATAAAGATATGGATGCGCTTTTTGGTCGCCTCGAAGAACTCGGTGCAACGGTAGTGTTGACCGCCGATCACGGCATGAACGAGAAAACAAACGACGATGGCACGCCCTGCGTTGTGTGGTTGCAAGATGTTCTCGATACACAATTTGGCGAGGGCAAAACTACGGTTATCTGTCCGATTACAGATGCCTTTGTTGGTCATCACGGTGCATTAGGTGGTTTTGTGCGAGTGTATTGCAATGACGGGCAACCGATTGAGCAGGTTATCGATGCCATTAAAGACGTACCCGGACTGGAGCGCGTATTGTCGCGGGAAAATGTTTCTAGTGAATACGACATGCCTATCGATCGCGAAGGTGACATAGCAATTTTGGGTGACAAACGTACTGTCATTGGTGGTCGCGAAGTCGATCATGACTTAAGTGGACTCAAAGGACACCGCCTGCGTACCCATGGCAGTACCTATGAGGCCGATGTGCCGATTATCATGAGTCGTCCAATCAGCGATGAGTATGCAAAACGCGCGCAAGACTCGCGCCTGCATAGTTACGAAGTTTTCGACTACGCACTCAACGGCCCGGTTAACTAATTCCACATGCGCAAGACCGGTCGGGCAGTCGTCTACGACGCGCCTAACACGCCGTTCGAAGTACGCGAATACCCGGTGCGCGATGTGCATGCTGGTGAGGTATTGGTACGCATCACTATGTCTACTATTTGTCGTTCCGATATTCATTCCTATTCCGGGCATCGTCCAAATCCATGTCCTGGAATTTTAGGGCATGAAATCATTGGCGTCATCGAACAGATTGGCGACGACATTCACAACGATATGCGTGGCGATAAATTAGCCGTCGGTGACCGTGTCACCTGGACGGAGTTTTTTGCTGATGGTGAGTCCTACTATCGTGACGTGCACGACATGCCTCAAAAGTCACCGGGTTTGCGCAAGTATGGTCACGATCTGGTGGAAGACGATCCGCACTTTCTTGGTGGTTTTGCCGACTATTGCTATATCTTACCGGGAACCGGAATTTTAAAACTGCCGGATGAATTGAGCGATGAAGAAGCGACGCCGCTTAACTGCGGCGTTGCCACTATGATTTCGGTTACAGAAGCGGCAGCGGTAGGTGTTGGTGAAACCGTAGTGGTGCAAGGCTTAGGGCTACTCGGAATTTATGGTTGTGCCATTGCAAAAGCGCGCGGTGCGGCGCGCGTTATTGCTCTGGATTCCGTTCCATCGCGACTGGATGTGGCCAAAAATTTTGGTGCTGATCTCACATTCAATGTTAGCAGCATGAGCGAAGACGGATTGGTGAATGCAGTACGCGATGCCTCACCACCCGACGGACCGGATGTGGCGATCGAGGTGTGTGGTGTCCCCTCAGTGGTTCCAACAGGGATTCATATGTTACGCATCGGCGGACGTTACGTAATCGGCGGGCTAGTCAATCCTGACGCATATTTTAGTTTGGACGGTAATGAAATTTTGCGTAAGTGGATTACCTTACGCGGCATCCATAATTATCACCCACGACATCTGATTCAGGCGCTGGATTTTGTCATGGCTAATCGTGATCGTTTCCCATTCAAGGACATTGTTGACTCGCACTTTGGATTAAACCAACTTGACGAAGCATTTGAAAAAGCCGCTAATAGAAGCGTACTACGCGCAGCCATTGTTCCGTGAAGGTATAAATAATTTCCTCACGGTAAATTCAACCAAATACTAAAAAATACAAGTGAGCGAGGAGAATGATTGGACTGTATTTAAATTCAACCCCAGGGATTTATACATCGATGATGAGTACTTGGATGTCGCCGGTGACGGTCGCCCGAATATGACGTCGCTGACAGTACTCCCATGTTTACTTGTTACGTTGCATGTCGGTTGGATTGCATAAGAGGAGGGTTATTGGTAGGCTAGAATTACGTTACAGGGCATCACCAAGACCTTTAAAAACACAGCCGATGCCGTGGATGCATCGTCCATTGAAGAAGTATCCATTGAAGATGCACACCGGCATAACGATCTCTCACTTTTGGAAAAATTTAAAAAAACGAAAGTTATTTTGGGCGCCGTCGATATTGCGCGTAGTCGTATGGAACCCGCCGATGAAGTACGTGATCGTCTAATTACTGCCTTAGAGCATATCGACGCCGATCGCCTTATCGCTGCACCTGACTGTGGACTCGGTTTCTTCACGCGTGAGATGGCGATAGAGAAGATGAAAATTCTTTCCGAGGCTGCTCATTCAGTGTGAACCTCGATTAACATATGAAATTCATTCACTTTACCGACCCACATCTGGTAACGCCCGGTGAAAAGTTGCATGGAATCGATCCACTGCAACGCATGCAAGAGTGTCTGGCACATATTGCCACAAATCAAAAAGATGCCGAGTTTTGTGTCATCACCGGTGATCTGGCGGATCGCGGCGAACCTGAGGCTTACCAGGCACTCCATGACGAGCTAGCGAAATTCCCACTCAAAACCTATTTGATACTGGGCAACCACGATCACCGGGAGAACTTTTTTACCGCCTTTCCAAACAAAACCCGTGATGAAATCGGGTTTGTGCAATCGTGTTTACAACATGAATTTGGTGACTTTCTATTTTTAGATACTTTGGATCAAGGGCAACGTACAGGACTCTATTGTGGTCATCGCCAAGCGTGGCTTTCGAACTGTCTATCTGAGACAAAAGACCGCGATGTTTATCTTTTTCTGCATCATCCACCGTTTCCTATTGGTATACCTCCCCTGGATGATATCGCCTTATCTAATCCAAGGGAGTTTGCCGAAGTTTTAAGGACCCATGATCGTATTAAATATCTATTCTTCGGTCATGTTCATCGACCGGTGAACGGTTCCTGGCATGGCGTACCGTTTTCCACATTATTCGGAACCAATCATCAGGTTGCTCTGAGTTTCGAATCTGACGAAGTGATCTCCTATTCGCTGGAACCACCCGCTTACAACATCGTTCTACTCGAACAAGATCGAACAGTTATCCACACCTGTAACTATCAAGATGAATCAGCGTGGCGACCTGATCGACGACCAACAGTCGCTAGTTAGCAAAAAATAATCGCATATTTAGAGTATTAATAATGATTTGAGGAGTCGAAATTGACTGCCGAAGTATTTGACACACTATCGACGATAGAAGGTTTTTCCGATTTAAAACAGGAATCGGTTTCTATTGAACGATTGGGTGGGCTCACTAATCGAAATTACAAGATCGATACACCCAAAGGGTCTTTTGTGCTGCGGCTGGCAGGCGAAGGCACCAGTAATTACATTGATCGAAGTGCGGAGTTTCATAATGCATCGATTGCATCCCGTGCCGGTGTTAACGCGGAGATCGTTCACTTTAATGTTGACGACGGCACAATGATTTGCCGGTACATCGAGAGTTCCGTCACCATGGATCAAGAAAAGTTTTGCGATTTGGATGCCATTCGTCGCACCGGTCGTGCTTTCCGACAACTCCATGATTGCGGCGAAAAATTCAAAGGTGATTTCGAATTGTTTCAACAGATTGATCAATATCTTGGTGTTGTAAAGGATCTGGGGGCTGCGCTGCCGGAGGGTTATGAGGTGGTACAGAAAGATGCGGAAAAAGTTCGTAGCGCATTGTCCGCTCATGTTTTACCGAGTGCGCCTTGTCATTGCGATCCAATGGTTGAAAACTGCATCGATAACGGTGAGCAGATGTACATTATTGATTTTGAGTATGCGGGTAACAACGATCCGATGTGGGATTTGGGAGATTTATCCGTTGAGGGTGCATTTAACAATGAACAGGATTACGAGTTTCTCGCTGCATATTTTGGGCATGAACCGTCCGGCTTCGATGTTGGGCGCATGGTCATGTATAAGGCGATGTGTGATTTGTTGTGGACATTATGGGGTGTAGTTCAACATGCGAATGACAATCCAGCGGATGACTTTTGGGCCTATGCTGTCGAGCGTCTGGAGCGTTGTAAAAAATTGATGGCCACCGACGATTTTCCAAAACATTTAGCTGCAGTAAGTAAAGGCCCTTGATGGATACATCATCAAGCGTCACACAAGAAATATTAGATTCTTCGCAATACTCCGTTTCCTCAATTCAACATTACGAAGTGGTTTACGGCGAGGACTTTGTCAGTCCTGGCGGTAAACAAATGGCCGTCGAGTTAATTCAGAAAATGGATTTAAAACCCGAAGCTCATGTCCTCGACGTAGGTTGCGGTTTAGGTGGCAGCGCGTTTGTGATGGCGCGCGAATTTAATTTAGTTGTCGATGGCATTGATTTGTCGAAGAATATGTTGGAGTTAGCGAACAAAAAGCTAAATAACTATGGATTGGCCGATCGCGTCAAATTGGAGCATGGCGATTGTTTGGAGCTAGATCGAACCGAATACTACGATGCTGTCTACAGTCGCGATGTTTTCCTGCATATCGAAAACAAAGCACAATTGTTCTCGGTTTTGAAGCGATCGCTTCGTCCCGATGGTCGCCTGTTGTTTACCGATTATTGTTGTGGTCCCAAACCGTGGTGCGATGATTTCAATAAATACGTAAAAGATCGCGGTTATTGCTTACATACTTTGCCCGAATATGCCGACCTGGTTTCCGAAGCAAGGTTTGAAAAAGTCGAACATGTCGATATGACGCCCCGATTTATTCAAATTCTTAAATCCGATCTGGAAAAGATTGCCGATTTACCGTTGGAAGAAACAGTCCGATGCAACCTCGAAAAAAGCTGGCGCGGAAAACTCGCACGCGTCGAATCCGGCGATCATCGTTGGGGGATGCTAAGCGCAGTGAATTAGACAAAGTCTCGGGTTTCCCGCCTGAAAATATGCCTATTTGCATGACATATTACGTTGCCCTATTCCGTCAATTGTGACGATTTGTGTCAAATTCTTGATCAAAATTTCCTACTATTATCGCTCCACCTATTAAGTGCTTCGCTATACAGGTGTTTAACAATAATGGCATGGGGATTGCTAATAAACATTTGCCTTATAGCAAGGCTCGAATGATTCTGGGCCGGAGAGCCACAAATCTGCACATAGTTAAAGGAGGGTTAAACAAATGAACGAGATGAGATACGTGGGGCAACTAGTTGCGAAAAGGGTCACAAATTTTTTCGGCGAGTTTAAATGCGCTAATGTGACCGGTGGTATAGCGAACGCGCTTTCGCGTGGAGGTGATGTATTATGAATCCGATTCCACAACATGAAAAAGCAGTTGGGTTCCTGGTTAAACGTGTCGCCCAGTACCTGGCACTAGAGATTGACGAAGAGAAGCACGGATTTGTCAGCGATGGCTTGGATTGGGAGGTGAATGCAAAAGGTGTTGTCGCTGACGGCATTGGATTTGTAATGTTTGACTGCAAGCGCCGGACACATTTATTTAACCAGTCAGAGGTGTGTTGCCGCATCGCTTACCAATTACTCCAATCAAGTCCGACCGCAACCATGCAGGCTATCCCAATGCGTGCCCAGGCACGAGATCGGCTGCCACATCTGCGCGGTCCTTCAATAGAAATACAATTGCATCCGGATTCCGAGTCTACTCCCTATGAGCAAATCGCAGATTTGGTTCATCAGGTAGCCGACATTAGTCCAGGCAATAGCGCACAAATCACGATTAGTTAAACTGTGCCTGACGTGGGGTACTTAGCCGTTGGTGCTTTGTGAACAGGTAATGCGAAAAACATCGCCGTGATTTAAATCTCCGTCACCACACGACCCCGTTATCTCGCGGCGTCTTTTTGGGGAGGGGTAAACAACGGCTATTTATTCCTTGATGCGATCTGTATCCCTTTAAGCGATCGCTAAATGTATTGTCATCGAGACAAATACAGCAATTAGCAATATTTCCACTCCTGCGTAGTGCACAACGATTGGTATTGTCGGGTATTAAGCGCAGGTACGGTGTTCGAAATCCACGTTCAGAGGAGTGTGGTCAGTTTCGATCAGTATACAATCGTATGGTTTGCTTCAACTCGATACCATAGTAGAGAGGTGAGTCCGATTAACTGCCAGTTTGGGTTTCAGACTTTCGAATCCCAGAAAAACAATCTATGAATAAATGACATTGTTAGAGGATTTAGAAACGCTCAGTGCAAGCGAGTTGCTGTCACGCCAGCAAGTCTCATGGAAGCGGCAACGCGAATATGTTTTAACCTATTCTCAATTTTATAATACGCTTTGGAACGGAAAGAACCCGCCTGAAGATTTGCGCGATCTTCCATCGCTGCCATTATCATCGAAAGCGCAGTTACGGGTATCCCAGGCAAGTCATCCACCCTTCGGCGATTACTTGGCGGCAAGTCCAAGCACAGCGACCCGAATGCATCGTACATCCGGAACAACCGGTCAGGCCATGAATCTTGCATTATCCGCACGTGATTGTGAGATAACTGAAATTGTCGGTGGTCGTAGTCATTGTGCAGCCGGTTTGACACCCGAACATATCGTAGTTCATTGTCTTAATTATCAAATGTGGATGGGTGGCGTGACTGATCATTTGACGCTGGAGCGTACCGGCGCGATGGTCGTGCCGTTCGGGACTGGTGACAAGGAACGTTTGATTCAAACCATCCAGGAAGTTGGGATCAACGCTATCTCATGTACACCATCTTACCCGGCCGTGTTAGAAAATGCGTTAGCAGAAAATTTTCCGAATCTTTCACCACATGATCTTGGATTAAAGTTAGGGTTGTTTGGTGGCGAACCTGGACTCGACGATCCAGCATTGCGTGAACGCATACAATCGACCTGGGGTATGCAAGCGTGCAATGCGAATTACGGTGTATCGGATGTCTTTTCCAATTTCGCCGCACAATGTGAACACGATACGCGATTGCACTTTCTCGCTGGCGACGTTCTTTATCCAGAACTAATTGACCCTGAATCAGAACAACCAGTTGCAATTGGCTCGGGACAGGAAGGCGAACTCGTGTTAACGCACTTACACCGCGATTGTCAGCCGCTGGTTCGATTTCGCACAGGTGATATTATCGCTGTTGACGAAACTGAAGCCTGCGCGTGTGGACACAAAGATATGCGTTTCCGAGTTATAGGCCGCAGCGATGATATGGTTGTGATCAGAGGTTTGAATCTCTATCCGACCATGGTTGCATCAGTAATTAACGAATTTGAAGAATTGTCCGGCGACTATCGAATAAACCTTGAGCACAAACCACCCTACGATTACCTACCAATACAAGTTGAATTAGCAAAAGGACAAAACAACGTTGAAGGGTTTGGGCAAAGCGTAGAGCGAGCTATTAAATCAAAGCTCGGTGCGACGGCAAGAGTCGCAGTTCTGCCGGCTAACTCCTTTCCGATTACCGAAGGCAAAACACAACGTGTTATCAGGAATAATGAATGAGTAGTTTTGAATACGAAACTGTGCATAGCACACTCGGTAAAGGTGGCGTTCGTAAGATTTCTTTGAATCGTCCGCAATCGCTGAATGCGATGAACCGACAGTTGATTGATGACGTGACGTGTGCGTTTGATAACGCAAACGCCGATCAGGCAACCAAAGTAATCATATTTACCGGCGAGGGGCGTGCTTTTTGTGCGGGCGATGATCGCAAGGAACATGTTCATCCTGAAAACGAAGCCCAAGCACGTGATTTGGTCGAGGCCATACAACGTGCGACACGTGCCATCGTGTTTGGCTCTAAGCCGGTTGTTGGCGCCATTAACGGCTGGGCAGTGGGTGGTGGTTTTGAGTGGGCGATCAATTGTGATTTTCCGATCTGGGGTCAAAGCGCCAAAGGATTCTTTCCGGAAGTCTCGCTCAATCTATTTGTCACCGGTGCAGTCACATCGTTGTTGCCTGCTCTGGTTGGATTGCACAAGGCGCGCGAGATGCTTTTTCTGGGTAAACACTATAATGCGGATGAACTCAAGACGATGGGTGCCGCTTGGCGTGTCGTAAAAGATGATAAGCTACAGGATGAAGCGATGGCTGTAGCCACAAAAATTAGTCAACTTCCACCTCTTTCCGTCCGCGCGATGAAACGCGTTTTAAATAAATGCGCGACTAGCGATCTGCAAAAAGCGTTGCAACTGGAAACGCAGGCAACTATTGCTGGCTTTCTCGATCCTGAAACCACAAAGCGGTTGAAAGAATTCTAGCGCAAGAAGGCCAATATTTTTAAGGGTTTTCCGTTAAGCGAACTTTGTTACGATAGTGGTATCGCGCAAGGATATGCGTTGTTAGAATTCGCGAGTTTTATTTCACGCTTAAATAATAGACCATTCATTTCTGGAGATTCTTTTCGTGACCATGCCTTTTCTGACTGGTTCGATACGCCTGCGCAGCACGCCGTTTTCCCGCCGGGTTGAGACCGCAGGTGCAAAAGCCTTTACCGTTTACAACCACATGTTACTGCCATCGTATTTTCGTTCGGTGGAAGA
>Ga0224508_10002849_pt1 | contig 14509 bp, 13 predicted proteins | sample SF_Jan12_sed_USG_4_FD_170157 | JGI IMG/M metagenome (GOLD analysis project Ga0224508, IMG submission 170157) | Sediment microbial communities from San Francisco Bay, California, United States - SF_Jan12_sed_USGS_21 | ecosystem: Environmental > Aquatic > Marine > Sediment | place: USA... | reverse complement strand
AATGTTCTTGGTCGTCTATATCCTGTTTTATATGCTTGCGATGTATTTAATGTAAGTAATCCATTTGCAAGGAATTTTCCACCAACAACACCATCGACATCTTTAACTGTTACTGATCCAGCAGTTGCAGTTGGTGTTATTGTATATGGTGAATGATCATTACTTCCACTTAATGCAAACTGATAATCTAATACTAATTCTGGAGTTTTAACATAATTTGCACTAACACTACCATAATATGATAATATTTGATCTGGTGTTCTTGCTGAATCCCAAAGCTTAACATCATTTATAAGTCCTTCAAAATAACTATTATCTCCATTTGTACCAATTCTAAATGGTCCTGCTACAGCTGTATTAATTGAGGTATCTACAGCTGAAGCTGCAAAGAAACCATCAACATATATAAAGGAATTAGTTCCGTCGTATACAGCAGCTAAATGATGCCAGAATGGTGTACATGGCGTTCCATTTATTCCAATACCACCATCCCATTGTTGCCAATTACCACCAGTTTGACCCATCGACCAATCTGCGTTTGATGCACTACTTCCAACATGAGCAGGATAACCAATTCCACCTATACTATCTACATTAACAAATGCCATAAGAGTTTTTGGTCGTCTTGAATTAACTCTATATACTTCTGTTGTTGGAAGAGTAAGAGTTCCATTTGCAAGGAATTTTCCACCTACTACACTATCTACATCTGTTACTGTTACAGTTCCAGCAGAAGCAGTTGGTGATAGTGAGAATTGTCCTTGATCACCACTTCCACTTAATGCAAATTGATAATCTAGAAGTAATTGTGGATTATTATTATAAATAGGTCTTGTTATCTCATAATAACGATTAATATCTTTTGGTGGAACTACAACATCTAATATCTTATAATCGTTTAATCCACCTTCCCAATAATTGTTATCACTATCAGCGCCAATACGAAGAACAGTACTTCCAGTATTTAATGAAGGATTAACTGCACCAGATAATGCAAGAACGCCATCAACATAAGTAATATAATTTGTTCCATCCATTGCTGCTACTACATGATGCCAACCTTGAGCAGCTGCACTCATAGTATAGGCTGTTGTTCCTGTCCAAAGTTGATAATTAGAACCACTTTGTCTAATAATCCAATCTCCACGAGCTGCTGCACTACCAAGATTATTAACAGCTCCAGCACCAGCAGCAGTATCAGCATTAGTCCACATCATAAGAGTTCTTGGCAATTTACCAGATACTCTATTTACTAATGTTGCATCATATGTAATAGTAGCATTAGTAATAAATCTAAGAGCTTCTGCTTCTCCATATGTTTCTAAAGCATAAGTTCCTGCTGAAGCTGTTGGCATAATAGAATTTTCTGAATGATCAAAACTTCCACCTGAAGCAAATTGATAATCCATTACCATTTCAGATGGTATAAATGCGAAGGTAGAACTACTAGAGCTACTTGAAGAACTAGAACTACTAGATGAACTAGAGCTACTTGAAGAACTAGAGGAACTAGAACTACTTGAAGAGGATGAGGAACTACTAGAACTACTGGAACTACTAGAAGAACTAGAACTACTAGAAGAACTAGAGCTACTCGACGAAGATGATGAAGAGCTACTTGACGATGAAAATGAACTACTAGATAAACTTGAGCTACTAGATGAACTAGAACTAGTTACAGAACTACCATAAAATGAATAACTTTTATTGTGTCTACGTCTTAAGCCTGAGAAAACTAATGATTTTCCAGGATTACTCGGATCTCTTAAATTTCTTAAACCAAACAAAGACCTCACTACACTGGACCTCCATCAGAAATCGTCCATGAATGATCAGCAGTAAGAGCTGCATGAGCTGTTGTTGGTGCACCTGCGTTATATTGAGCGGTTCCTGCATTGAAAGTAACATTATCCTGAACTGCTTGTGCTTCCCATCCAACTAATAGTAAATCATAATTAGCTGTACTGAAAGATGAGTCTACCAATATATCACTCATATTTGTTACTCCAGAGATATTCCAACTTCCAATATCTTGATTAAATGCAGTCGCACCATTAAACATACTAACTAAAGTATCAACTAACGCTGTATTCCAACCACCAATATCTTGATTGAAATTAACAGCATCAAAAAATACACTTGTCATATCAGTTACTGAAGATGTATCCCAACTACTAATATCTTGATTAAATGCTGTAGCACCAGAAAACATACCAGCCATTGTTATTACTGAAGAAACATTCCAAATTCCAATTGGTTGATTAAATGCAATAGCACTAATAAACATAGTCGACATATCAGTTACTGAAGACACATTCCAACTACTAATATCTTGATTAAATAATCCAGCATTAGTAAATACACCTCTCATATTAGTTACTGAAGATGTATCCCAATCACCAATATCTTGATTAAATAATGCTGCTTCAGAAAACATAGTTTCCATACTAGTTACTGAAGATGTATCCCAATCACCAATATCTTGATCAAAAATAAGAGCAATAAAAAACATATCATCTAAAATAGTTACAGAAGACATATCCCATGTATTCATAGATGGAACAGTATCTAATACCTCGCACCTACGAAACGCTCTTTCCATTGTTGTTGTACCAGTCGTATCTAAATTATCTGTTGCTGTTATTGTAAGATTTCGACAATCATTGAAATATCCACCACTATTACCTAATCTTAATGGACCAAATTCTGATATATTAGTAATTAATAATCTATCTCCAGTACCATTGAAACTCCAACCAATAATAGTACCTGTTATTACTACATTATATGTACCAGCACCACTATAACTATGGTTAGTTGCTATATCATCCCATGCAGTAATATCGTCATCATTTCCATCTCCCCAATCTACATTGAAATTATAAGTTCCTGATGCTTCTAATGGTAATTGAAATGTATCTGCTCCACTTGTAGTTACTTCAAATCTAAAATTACCAACAGGTGTAGGACCACTTTCATTAATTGGAGAAGTACTTCCTAATCTAAGATTACTACGAATTTTGCGATTTCCAATACTAAATGGAAGCCAATCGCTTTGACGATCTTGATTTCTGAAACTTTTTAATCCTATACGCAAAACCATAATTCTTTCCTCTACTAATACTTATACTGGACCTCCGTCAGTAATTGTCCATGAATGGTCTGCAATTAATGCTGCTCGTGCAGTTGCAGGTGCTCCTGCGCTATATTGTACAAAGAAGCCAACATTGAAATTAACATTATTTTGAACTGCTTGAGCTTCCCATGCTACTAACATTAAATCATAATTTGCTGTATTTAATAAAGTACCTTCCATAAACACAGCCATACTTGTTACATTAGAAATATCCCAATTACTAAGATCTTGATTGAAAGCATTTGCTTGATTAAATGTTCCAACCATACTTGTTATTGAAGATGTATCCCAACCGCTAAGATCTTGATTTAATGCAGCACAATTTTGAAACATAAGTGCTATACTTGTTACAGAAGACATGTCCCATGAGTTTACAGCTGGTATTGTTGATATTTTTGAACATCCATCAAAAGCTTCAGCAAAATTAGTTGTACCTGTTGTATCTAAAACATCTGTTGCTTTAAGTTTTAACTCAATACATCCAGCAAAATATCCACCATTATTTCCAAGTCTTAATGGTCCCCATTCATTGATATCAAATATTAAAGCTGCATCACCACCATTGAAGAATCTCCAACCTATAATAGTGCCTGTAATGGTTACACTTTTTGTTCCGCCTGTTGCATAAGAATGATTTGCTGCTGGATCATCCCAAGTAGTTATATCATCATCACTTCCATCACCCCAATCTACATTGAAATTATAAGTTCCATCAGATTCTAATGGAAGTTGGAAAGTACCTGGACCGGCTTGAGCTGTAGTAAATTGGAAGGCTCCAGGATCTGAAGAACTACTTGATGATGAAGAACTAGAACTTGACGAAGAACTACTTGATGAGGAACTACTTACAACAGTTGGAACAGCACTACCTATACTAACTGTACGACGAACTATACGATTAGAACTATCAAAAGGAAGCCAATCTTGAGGTCTTTGTTTATTTCTGAAAGTTTTTAAACCTATACGCAAAACCATAATTTTTTTCCTCTACTAATACTTATACTGAGCCTTCAATTGTTCTCTACGCTATCCTACTACATAATCCGTTTCTAATGTCATAAAGCCAATTCCTCCACCAGAGCTACTTGAACTACTAGATGAACTAGAAAAACTACTAGATGAATTACTTGAAGAACTAGAGGAACTTGAGCTAGAGGAACTTGAGCTAGATGAACTAGATGAACTACTAGAGGAGCTTGAAGAACTACTAGAAGAACTAGAAGAACTAGATGAACTGGATGAACTAGAGGAACTACTTGAGGAACTACTAGAGGAACTAGAGGAACTAGAGGAACTCGAGCTACTAGATGAACTACTTGATGAACTACTTGATGAGCTTGAAGAACTCGAAGAGCTAGAAGAACTACTAGAAGAACTAGATGAACTAGATGAACTAGAGCTACTAGAAGAACTAGATGAACTCGAGCTACTAGAAGAACTCGAAGAACTAGATGAACTAGAGCTACTAGAAGAACTAGATGAACTAGATGAACTAAATGAACTCGATGAGCTTGAAAAACTGGAAGAACTAAAAGAACTAGAAGAACTACTGAATGAACTACTAGAATAACTTGAGCTACTATCTGAACTACTTGACGAACTTGAAGAATACAAACCTCTATTTGGTGCGTATATACGCTCTCTAGCTGTAAAGGGACGAAAACGAGATCGTGGATTTCTTAAATTTCTTAAACCGAGTCTTAAAGCCATACAAGTATTTACTAATAACTTAAAGTAAATGCTTGTATTTATCGCAAGTAATAAATGGCTCTAAACTAACAGCACTTTTATAAGCTAATGTATACCATTCTTTTTTAAATTTATTCAGAACACCAGTTACTCTGTTCTCATTAAATGGCATACCACGATCTTCAATTCGCTTCTTAACTCCACGCAATTGACCTTCTGCCCATGCAGGATTTCCTATTCTTCCATGTATAAAAAATACCTCATCTCCATCAAATGTAACCCAATTATCACCTTCTTTTCGTAATTCAGTCCATGGTTGTGCATAGGTATAATGAACTTGAGTCATCGTTTGCATTGGAAATAATATAACATCATCTTGTCTATTATTTTTATAAACTGATATGTTCCAACAATATATATCGCCTACAGGTTTTACAATATTCTGTTTATCGTCTACTTCAAATGTGTTTAATGCAATTTTATTATAATAATTAAATTCTAAAATCCATCTTTTTAAATCAAAAAATAATGGAACCGAACAATGAAATTTTAATGCTTTGACTCCTTTTTCAAATATTGGCTCATTATTAAAATGATATCTAGAACCAAAATTCCATTTAAACCGTTCATTACATGCAATCAGTTTATTAGTATCCTTAACTAAATCAAATAGATTCATGATATTATGAGTACATACAAACATATCTGTATCTAACATACAGATTGCATCATATTTTACTCCCTTATCATAGATATATTTGAATCTACTTTGTTTAATAAATAAGTTATTATTCTTTTCATTAAACTTATGAATCTGGAAATCTTCTCTTTTAATTTCTGTAGGGATTATAGGAAAGGAAAATTTATCTTGAGCATATTTGATATAATCTTCTGGGAAATTATAATACAATAATTCGACAGGTATATTTATTTTATGTTTTTCTAAACTATTAAATAATACATGAAGAAATGGTAAATATTGTTGATTGCAACAAAGAAAAATGCCGTAATTACCCATTTTTAAATATCCCTACACAATCTCCCCAACCACCTTCACTAATATAAGAGTTAATTAATGTTATATTTACATATTTTGCTAATGCAACCATTCCATCTGGATGAAATCTCCAACAGTCAACTGGATAACGATGAATCTTTCCACGTGATGGTGCTATTACACAAATATAGCCATTTTTTCTAGTTACTCGAGCCATTTCTTGAAAAGTTAACCAAAAGAATTCTGTGTGTTCAAATGTTTGACCTGAAATAACAATATCATATGAACTATCATTAATATCCCATTTATAATTTTGATCAGTTACTATATCAACATTTAATCCTGGCTCAATATCTAAACCATTATATGTAATATCTTTTATATCAGTTGGAAGAATATCTTTATAAGATTGATGACCATGGTATTTCTTTGAACCAATATCTAAAATAATATCTCCATCTTTTAGATACTCTTTATAAAATAACTTCATATTTTCTAACGATGTACTATGCATAATCTTCTTTAAACTCCTCTACACTACAAACATTTAATAGTTCTTCTCTATGTTCAACTAAAAAATCATAAATTAAAATATCTTCCATAATTGGTATATGACCTACTGGAAATGGTTTAAAAACTTCTTGTTGACCTTTCTTAATAATTCCACACCCATAATCTATATCAACTACACATATTTGAAGGTCGCCTCGTTTCATACGTAAATGAGCTATTGCTTGCCAAACAGTACCACACCATGGCCCACCATTATATTCTTCATATGGTCTAACTAAATTTTTCTTTTTTGGATTACAATCATGAACTACTATTACGCCTTTAGGATTTAAATGTTTTAAGGAATTATTAATATCTCTTAATACATAATCATATAAATGCATTCCATCTACAAAAATTATATCATACATATAGTTTTTAGATAATTGTTCAAAAAACTTATCGGAGGTCATTCTATAATCAGTTTGTTTATTAGGATCAACACCAGTTTTATTCCTACAATCTATTTTATTAAAATTTTTAGCGGGATTACAGACACCAATTTCTAGATATTCTTCATATCCATTTTTTTCTATCAAATAATTTATTACATCTGTTCTTGTCTTCATAATCCTCTATACCAATGATATACATAAACTCCTTGAATTATTCCTACTTTATATCCTGCTTGAGTAATTAATCCATGATAAGATGTATCTCTACCAAAAAATCCTCTATTTAAAAACCCACCTACTTCCTTCCAAATTTTTTTTTGTGTAAGCATTACTACTCCACTAATTTGTCGAATAGCTTCTGTTACTTCTGCAAAATGTTCTTTTTCTTGTTTCTCACCAAGCTTGCGATGATATGAATAATCATGGTTACCTGCTGATCGTTGAAGCATTTGATGAGAATTTCCTATTTTACTACATAATACTGAATATAGTCCATATTCTTTATTCTTCTCATCTTCAACTACTTTTTGTAATTGAACATACCAATTATTTGTAGTCCATACTGCATCATGATCTAAAAAGCATGCCCAATCATCATCATTAGGTAATAATTCCATATATTGATTATATGTATTACCTAAGTTTTTTGGTTCAGTTGGACTATATGCTATAAAATTATATATCATTCAAGATCTTTCCTCTTGAATACATTAGCTGGATGTGGTAGTTTACCGTTTTCTCCTAATACCATTTTACGAAGGATTTCGTTCTCTGCAAATTCTTCTTCTGTGAACATTGGTTCAACTATATCAAACATTCGTGCAAATTCAGCTTCCAAATCAACACCTAAACAGCTATCATCAAAGAATGTATTTGTTTTAAAATTCATTGCCATACGATAATAACTGCAACAATTAATAAAAAGACCATGTTCTCCTATACTTTCCCATATACGATACAATGCATCTCTCAATTCAATAGCGGGAATATGTTGGAACACATAGGTAGAATATATAATTTGCGATTCTTTTACGTATTTTGGTCTAATACCTATAAACCTCTCATTAGATACATATTCTCTAGCAGATTGAAGAAACTCTTGAGATGCATCAACTCCAGTTAAATGAATATATGGATTATCGTCAATAACTGCTTTTGCTAATCTACCACATCCACAACCATAATCTACAATTTCTGTTGCACCTATTTTTTCTATTTGGCGTTTAATAGCTTTTGCAAATAATGGAGTTTCTAGTTCCCATCTTGCTTCTGCACTTACACCATTACAACTGCCTACTACCATTTCTTTTGCCTCTTCTAAACATCTTGGTTTAAATAAAGTTGTACTCATTTTGTTAATAGCTCCTGTCTGATTTGTTTTATGTTTAATTTTTTCTTGGTTATTATATTTTAATACTCCACCCTTATAATACATATCTATTGCATCTACAACATGTTCAGCTGTAATCATTTCCATACATTTTGGAATAGATAATTCCTCTGTTATCTCGACTGGATATATACAAAGATTGTTCTCGTCTTTTTCATCACCATCACCTACTCGTTGACAACGACTTTTCCAACATCCACCGTTATCACAACAATCTAATGCACCATTAGTTGATAAAAATCTATGATGTGGATATTGTTCCCATTGAGCTGGTTCTCTTCCTCCAGCAATAACTACACATGGACGATTCTTTGGTGGCTCTGTTTTCATTGGAATAGCTGCTGCAGCATGCATTGCAAAAGTAATTGGACAAACTACTCCAACTGAATGATATATTAATATCATTAATTCTCGAAGATTAGTTTCGCCTATTACGTTGACTACATTATATAATACTGGATGCCAATGAGACTTTTCACCACATTGTACAAATGTAATTTTATCTTCACCTTGAAATGTATCTACAACAGCTTGAAATTCAGCTGGATTCCACCATTTCGCAGTAAAATCATATTTACCTCCAGCAAATATAAGCCAAAAATCTGTTTCAATTTTATAGTGATCTAACAACCATGTATCGTTCTTCTCTTCTTCTGTTAGATAAATATCACCCTTAAATTCTGTTGCTGGTATTGAAACTTTTAATTCCTCTTCTAAGTATTTTCTAAATCCATGAATAAAATGATATGGTGCTGTATTAGATTTATGAATTAATGGATAATTACATTCAATAACTCTTACTTCAGAGTCGTCATCTGAAATAGGTGTTATATATGGATTATTTTCCCATATTTCACTACAAGCAGATCTAACATCTATCTCATATTTATCAGGATGAGCAATCATTAAATCTCTTACAGCTGCTGTAAGCATTATAATATCTCCAGGAGATTGATGATTACGCAGTATCAGTTTTTCTTTTTTCATAATATTCGTTCCAAATACTCTCTGCTAATGGGCAATTGTTATAATATTCATCTATATGTGTAAATTTATATTCTGTGTCCCATGGCTTCTTTATTACATAATGTATTATACGCACATCTATTAGTTGTGATCCAAAATTTTTATAATGAAACTTCAACGTATTATATTTATTTGGGAATCTGTAAGATCCATCCTCTTCTATTAAACTACATATAATTTCATTATCAGTTGGTACGGTATTGAAATGAGGTTTTATAGTTGGATTCTTAAGCTCAAAAGGAGTTATTGTCATTAATTTATTAAAAAATTCATTATTCAAATATTTCTTTGATATAGACATAACTCCTGTATTAAAATATCTATAATCTATGGCTTTATCTAAAACTGCTCCAAAATCACATTCAGTTTCAAATAATGCTTTAATATCTCCTATAACTAATAAATCTACATCTAAAAATAATACACGACTCCACTTTAATCGAAATACTTCATATTTTCGAAATAATGGTGCAAAGTTATATCTATCTAAAACTTTTAAAGTATTATCTATATTAGTATAATCTCCTATTGGTTTTATTATATTACAACTATATAATGTTGCACAATATTCTAAATCCATAAGAGTTAAATCATCAGATATAACATATACTGTTCCTTCATACCATGGATTAGTTAATTTAATACTTTTTAAAAGTACTTCTAATCCAACTAAAAACTTCTTATTACAAACTGTTACTATTGGGATCATTTAATAAAATACCATGTCGGAAATTGTTGAACGTTTAAACATCCACCTGGTGCATTCTTTACATCTTCTGGAGTAAAATAATCTAATATATTTAGGTTAACATTTAATGGATAATTTTGTATAAATTCATCTACAGCTTTCTTTACTCCAAATTCAACATGTTCACCATTTACATATAAACTATCTGTTAAATAATCATGGCCTGCCATTAAACCACCATATTTAAGACAACGATACCAATTACATAAATCTTTCTTAACTGCTTCATAACTATGATTACCATCTATAAAAATAAAATCTAAAGATTCTGTCTCAAACATATTACTAGCTTCTATAGATTCCATTCTTAAAACTACACTTCGATTTGCAAATCTAGCTAAACGAGATACAGTTTCTACATATCTATGATTATGAGTTTTTTGTTCTACATTATTAATATCAACATAATCATTTTCATAATGTAACCATGGATCAATTGAAAACAATCTACGTAATGGAGATTCATCTAAAATTAATTCTGAAAATTCACCTTTTAATACTCCAATTTCAACACCTAAACCATCCTTTTTTAGGAAATTTAAATAGTTAGGTAAATCAGTTCTTGTTTGCGGAGCATTAGTTTCTGTTTTATTCTTTATTACATTTGAGCTTATATTCATGGGTGCACCAATGATATTGGACAATACATAGCATCATAAAAATTATGTGCTGTTACTTTGCCTGGAGTGGATAAAATATTTGAATAACTTTTTGTAACACAATCATCAAATTGAACTAAATCTATTATATCAAATACTCTACAATAATTCTTTGTACCTGTTGGACATTTATCTTTTGGTAAAGCACCAACAACACCACATGGCTTATGTGGACAATGACCTCGACCAAACATAAATGTCGGAATTTTATATTTAGATGCAATATAACTTGGAGGAAGCACACTCATTAAACATACACAAGGAACTTGATATGCTTCAGATAAATGCACTCCAGCTGAATCTGGACAAACTATAAATTCTGCATTTGCTGCTAAACTAAATAAATCATTTACTTCTGTTTTTCTACTTAAATTTACTACACCATCTATTTCTTCTAAAGCACCTAAACAAGATAAATGACCAATAATATATACTTTTAATTTATACTTCTTAATTATATGTCTTATTATTCGTATATTTGCTGCTGGTGGGAGGTTTTTTGGACGACCAGATGAATGCCATTGAAAAAATACATATTTGTCTTCTTTTAGAATTCCTAGTTTTTTGTAAAATGCTTCATCAGGCTCTAAAATTCTTTGTGGAGTAAATTCACTCCAATTAGGTAATCCGTCATATGGAACTCCAGCCCACATAAACATTCTTTCTAATAAACTTTTATTATCTAACCAAGATCTATCAGCACCATCTGCTATTTCTTTCCAATAATACATTCCTGGTAATACATGATCGAATTCTGCAAATTTATCCCATTCCATATATTCAGCATGAAAGGTAAAACTATCTGGTAAGAATTGCTTAAAAAATGGTATTTTATATTCTGTTGTAACAAAATGAAAATTCTCATTATGATCTTTATTCTTCCACATTCCACGTAAATAAGAAACTATCCACATACTGTCTCCTATCCCTAATGTATGATCACCTTGCATCATTTGTATAATTGAATCTGAACTGTATATCGGCTCTCCTTTATACATCATTATATCAAATCTTGGTTGTAATTTTGTATAAGAATCTTTAGGTACTGAACGTGGTTCACCCCAACTCGCATATACTTTATTATCACGTTTAAAAGACCAATACATCTTTACCCTGCCTTCTTTCAAACATAAATATAATTGTTTCATACATTGTTGTAATATTTGATTCTATTACTGCCCAATTATGTTTTTTTGCTGTTACAATACCTCTTTTTTGAATCATATTATAACAATCAGCATCATCATATAAATCATCAACAGCATCACAAAACATTTTCACATCTCTTTCTGGCACTATAACTGCATTTTTATTATGTTTTGCATATTGAGTAAATCCTTTAGAATCTACTCCAACAACTGGTGTACCTAATGCCATAGATTCCATCGGAACTAATCCCCAAGTTTCATAAACTGAAGGATGAATCATTATATCACAACCTGCGATAATCTTACATTTTTCTTCAAAACTTGGACGAAGATGATATTCATCTACTACATCTTCTCCTAAAGTATTGCCTATTGCATTAATTTCAACTGTTGTATATCCTCTTGCTTTCAGCTCCTCAAAAATAGCTTTTGCAAATTTACCTCCTTTTATAGGTCTAAGATATGCAGACATAAAACATATTCTTTTAGTACGCGGCACAAATGTCTTTTGATAAGGTTCAAATTTATCGTATTCAACTCCATTTGTACATATCAAAGAAATCTTCTCTCCATACTTATTCTCTATTAACTCTAACAGGGATGGGGAATATGTAATAAAGAAGGGACACTCATTATACGCTTCATCTATATATTGTTTAAGCTCTTGATCGTGTTTATAATTTGAGAATATTAATGGGTCAAAATTTTGACAAAACCAAACTCGATATGGGTGTTTAGTTTTATTAACAACCTCCATTGCAGAGAGACCTGAACCAACTATAAAATTATATTTTCTACCATTAAAATTTGGTAACTCATCATATTTAAAAAGGAGTTTTTTAACTTCGGGATCTGCAAATTCAGTATCAGTATAGTATGTATCTAAAAACCCTTTATAATAGACATCAATATTAGCTCCTCTATTACGAAGGATTTGAATATGATTAAAACATATTCTGTCTCCTCCTGTTGGTTCAATATTACCTAATATAAATGCGATGTTAATATCACAAAGCATATTTACACTTCTTGTTCAATTAAATCTTCTAATGACTGAGATAAGTTACTATCTTGCACATTTTCTGGAGTTGGTGGGACACCTTGATTAATAGTTTCTGGATAATAATCTTGCTTAAACCAATCAAATTGAGTATTAATATCATTCATAATAATAGGTGAAATATCTACTTGTTCCGTACTCTTTTCAACTTTAGGATGAATTTTATGAGGAAACTTCATTCTATAAAATGAGTCTGCTTCAAAAGTAGATTGAACAATATTACTAAAATCAATTTCATGGTTAGGTAAACCTAAAAATTCAAATAAATGATTTGATACTCTTTGTGGATCAATAAGAAAATCTTCATATTTCCAAAAATATAAATGATTAACTATATTTGGAATAAAGCCAAGATTCTTTAAACTTCGTAATGGTGCTCCAATTATTCCACCATCACTAAATAATTGAGTTGCTCGACCTGATACATTATTATGTTCAAGATGGTCTGGAAAATCTAATAATAAAGTTTTACGATGTCGCTTCTCTATACTCTTATAAATATCAACTAAATCTCTTAATGTTATTATCATCTTAAAATTAGGATATATCTCTCTTAACCATTCACAACAAGCTAACCAGCCTCTATTTTTATCAACTGTTACGAATTTTTGAGATGGCTCAGATACAAATTGCTGTTTATGAGCCATATACTTTTCAGATAATGACCATGAACTCATAAAAGCTTGAGTTGAATATTTTAATTTAAACAATATATCATCTAAATTTTTCTCGTCTAATTGAGCTAATAGAAACACATCATCACTCCAATTAACCCTCATATTATTTACCATATTACATAATGGTGAGGATGGAGTTGATGCTATAGTAGGATGCATTGCTAGTACATTTGCAAGTAATGTCGAACCGCTGCGCGGTAGACCTGATAAAAATACAATTTCATTCATAATAATCTCTTTCTACATATATTTTATATTCATATAAAGAAAATGAAAGCGCTTATTTTAAAATAAACGCTTTCATATTATCAAATTTTAGTTTTATTTAAGTTATTTGAACAGATACACCATTTGATCTAATATATGTAAATCCACCAGCTACCCACATATCTCCATCTATTGGTGTTCCTGGAATACCACTACCATTAGCTCTCATAGGTGCGGTTCCTCCAACTAATATTGAATTAGGTTCATCATTAAATCCACCAAACATTACTCCAGCAGATTCAGCTTCACTTGTTGCTGCTGTGCCTATCGCAAAGGAACCAGCATGACCGATTGCTGTAGCTTCCATACCAATTGTAAAACAACCAGCATTTCCTCGGGCATCAGATGCAGTTCCCATTGCCATACATCCTCCATTACCTTGAGCAGTTGCTCCTTTACCTCTTGCGAAACAACCATTACTTCCTGTTGCTGTTACTCGAGATCCTGTAGCAAAACAAGCATTCGCTCCTACCGCTGTTGAATTATTTCCACCTACCCAAGAAAACTTACCTACTGCTGTATTAGCACTTCCTACTATAAATTGAAAACCATCAGTACTTCTACCTTGACTTAATGATCCAATAGATGTGGACATTGGACCTACAACAGTAGTAGATCCTCCAACAGCAAGAGTAGCTGGACCTCCACCAGTAGCTTTTTGAATAGTTCCTAAACATATAACTCCATTTGAACCACTAGAGGTTCCACGACCTCCAATACATATAACACCATTATCTCCTAATGTTGTATTATTTGATCCAATAA
>Ga0224508_10002848_pt1 | contig 14512 bp, 12 predicted proteins | sample SF_Jan12_sed_USG_4_FD_170157 | JGI IMG/M metagenome (GOLD analysis project Ga0224508, IMG submission 170157) | Sediment microbial communities from San Francisco Bay, California, United States - SF_Jan12_sed_USGS_21 | ecosystem: Environmental > Aquatic > Marine > Sediment | place: USA... | reverse complement strand
GACCGACCGCTTGGTCACGACTCGCTGTAGGAATTCGAGTGCCTGATGGATACGGGTTCCACGGCCCTTGGCCTCGAAAGCCAAGACCTCGCGCAGGACGCGCAGGCCGTGTTCGCGGCCTTTGCGCGGGGGCAGGAAAAGCTCGACTTCATCGGTAAACAAGAGCAGTCCAACGCGGTCGTTGTTGCGTAGCGCGGAGAACGTCAATAGCGCGGAGACTTCCGCGGCCAGTTGGAGTTTCGTCGAGGATGCTGTGCCAAAGCGCCCCGAGGCGCTGGCGTCGACAAGCAAGACGACCGTGAGTTCTCGCTCCTCCGTGAACTTCTTGACGAACGGGTGACCCATACGCGCGGAGACGTTCCAATCGATCGTCCGCACATCGTCACCGGGGACGTATTCGCGAACCTCTGCGAATTCCATTCCGCGGCCCTTGAACAACGAGTGGTATGAGCCCGCTAGGCTCTCCTCGACAAGGCGACGTGTCCGGATTTCGATTCGGCGAACGCGCCGGATCAATTCCCGTGGCGTCACGGAACCTCCACTCCATCGAAGACGCGCTGAACCACCTCGTCCGAACTCACCGACTCCGCCTCGGCCTCGAAGGACAGGATCAACCGATGACGCAACACGTCCGCACCGATCGCCTTCACATCTTCGGGCGTCACGAAACCGCGACCTCTGATGAACGCGTGGGCGCGACCCGCGGCAACGAGCGCAAGGGTCGCACGCGGGGATGCCCCGAACTGCAGGAGCCCTTCGAGATCGAGACCGTGTTCCTTCGGTTCACGGGTCGCGTGGACAAGACGCACTGCATAATCCTTGATCCGGTCGTCCACATAGATCGCCTCGAGCGCCTCGCGCGCCTTCAACAGCGCGCCGAGATCGATAACGGCCTCGGTTTCGGGTTGCTGGGAACCGCCCATGCGGTCGAGAATCTCGCGTTCCTCTTCGGGTGTCGGGTAGTCCAGTTTCAATTTGAGCATGAAGCGATCGACTTGGGCTTCGGGCAGCGGGTACGTCCCTTCCTGCTCGATCGGGTTCTGCGTCGCCAGGACCAGGAACGGAGTCGGGAGCGGGTGGGTCGTGTCGCCGAGCGTCACCTGACGTTCCTGCATCGACTCCAGCAAGGCCGACTGCACCTTGGCGGGTGCGCGGTTGATCTCGTCGGCGAGAACGAAGTTGGCGAACAGAGGTCCCTTGCGAGGCTCGAAGTCACCTGTCTTTTGGTTGTAGATCAATGTGCCGGTGAGATCTGCCGGAAGCAGATCCGGTGTGAATTGAACGCGTTGGAAACTACCGTGGACGGCCCCAGCGAGTGACCGCACCGCGAGGGTCTTGGCCAAACCGGGGACGCCTTCGAGCAACAGATGGCCGTCGGCAAGCAAGCCGATCAACATGCGATCCAGAAGGTAACGCTGGCCAACGATTACTTTGCGGACCTCGGACAGGAGGCGCTCCATGACGGCGGACTCCCGCTGGACCCATTCCTGAACTTCTCCTACCTCACCGTGTTGCATCGATTACGCCACCTCTCTTGTCTGTTGCCCGGAAAATCGAGCCCGAACATCGTTCGACGCCTGGCTCGACAAAAAGCCGTGCCCCACGAAGACTCACCTGTTTGGAAGCGAGGGAAGCATTGTAAAAACCTCCAAAAACTCTGTCAAATGGGGCCCCCGTGGCCGCCCCGGGTCAGGAACCTATATTCGGATTCGGGTGGGTCCGCCCACCCCCGGAGGGTGGAATTTGCAAAGCAAGTTGGGTGTGGGCTTCCTTTTGGTGGCCCTGCTGTACGTGATCGTGGGTCTGGCCGTTCCGCGGTTCGGCTTCGAGCCTCTGCCCGAGGCGATCCTCACCGCCTCGACGTACCTGGTCATCGGTCTGAGCGCCGCCTGGTTTCTCTCGATCCGGATTAATCGCCGAATGCGCGCCCTGGCCGCCGCCGCCGCCGAAATCCGTTCGGGCGATCTGACACGTACTTTGGACACCTCCGGCAACGACGAAATCTCCGACGTGGCCAGCGCGTTCGCGGTCATGGCCGAAGGTCTGATGCACGTCGTTCACGAAGTACAACGCGCCGCGACCGAAATCCACACGTCGACTCAATCACTCGCCCAGACATCCAACGAGATGGACGGGATGGCGTCCGAAATCGCTACGGCGGCCGCCGGGATCGCCGCCGGGGCCGAGAGCCAAATGATCGAGCTTGGCCGCACCGATCACCGGACGCACGAACTCGCGGACATCGCATCGCGAGTCGCTTCGGGCGCGCACAATGTCAATCAAGCAGCGTCGGAGGCCGCGCGCTGTGCGCGCGACGGAAGCGACGACGCGAAGCGTGCAGCCGATGGAATCCTGGATCTCAGCGGCCAGAACACAGAGGCTTCCAAGAGCATGGAGGGCTTCCGCGAACAGGCGTCGGAGATCGGCGCGTTGATCAATTCGATTCGATCGATCTCGCACCAGACCCATCTCTTGGCGATCAACGCCGCGATCGAAGCGGCGCGAGCCGGCGAAGAAGGACGCGGGTTCGCGGTGGTGGCCGAAGAGGTCAGCCGGCTGAGCGACAACGTGCGCGGTTTTGCCGAGCGTATCTCGGGGATCAGCGAGGAGATCACCGCCGGTTCGACCCAGATTGGACGCCAATTCCGCCTCAGCACGCAGGCGGCGGAGCGCGTTGGCGAGAACGTTAGCCGGATGTTGAAATCGTTCGACGGGATCCTCGAAGAAACACGAAAGACCGCGGATCGATCGTCCGAGATCCAACAGTTGACCGCCGTTCAAGACAATGCAGTCAACGAAGTCCTTGATTCCTTGAAACGAATCTCGAACATCGTCGTCGCCAACGCCCGGGGCACCGAGGAAACATCAAAGACGACTCAGAGCCAACGCGAGTCGATGCGGGAAATGACGCATTCCGCGCGAGAACTCGCGGTCGCTTCGGATCAACTACGTGAGTTGGTTTCGATGTTCCGGGTGGAGCAGCGGTGAGCGATCAGGTCGACAGGCAATCCGCGCTGACGTTTCGCATGGCGCGTCGTCGTTACGCGCTGAGCCTACGCAGCACTGCCGGGGTCCAGGATCTGGGTAAGGTCCGGCGGATTCCGGGTGCGCCGCCGCACTGGCTGGGAGTCGCGGACTGGGGTGGAAGCGTCGTGAATGTCATCGATCTCCCGGATCTGCTCGAGGACACGTCGATCGAGTCGGTGAAGTCGGTCGTGCGCCTGCGCGAACCCCATGCCGGAATCGCGGTTTTCGTCCCGGCGCATTTGGGGCTGTGTGAGTTGAGATCGCCGCAAAACCCCGGCGATTCCGCCCTGTATACGGCGCTCGGGGGTGGCTCCGACACGTTCCACTGGATCCACCTGGACTCCATCGTGGCGGCCTGTTCCAAACAGACGGTCCCGTGAAGCGCGCTCGCTATCTCGGTCTGTTCCTCGAAGAGGCCCGACAACACATAGAAGCCGCGTACGTAACGCTCGAACGTTTTGAAGCTCGGCCCCAACAGCCCGACACACTCCACGCTTTGATGCGCCACTGCCATTCGCTCAAGGGCATGGCCGCGACAATGGGATTCGAGCCGTTCGTCGAACTTGCCCACCGGATGGAGGGCCTACTTCGCGAGTTGGAAAGACGCCCCCGTATGTGGAGCCGTGAACTGGCGCCGCTGTTCCGCGAAGGGCTGGATCAACTGAACGCCTGGTCCGAACGAATCGCCGACGGTGACGCTCCGACGAAGACCGCAGCGACACGGACCTTGGTTGAGCGCCTCGATACGCAACTCGATGAGCCGCCGATTCAACCATCGCGAACGCCCGCGCAGTCGGATCCGGAAACACCCGCTCTATGGTCCGTACGCCTATCGCTCCATGCTGCGAGCGCTTCGCCGGCGCATCGGATCGTCTCGACCCTCCAACGGGTCAGCACGCTCGGCCGAATCCTGCGCGTGCGGCCACCGCACCTCCCGTTGGACGACGAACCCGACGCGATGGAGCTTTACTTCGAATTGGCCAGCCCGCGTTCCCCGAAGGCCCTGCGTAGACGTTTGCTCCAGTTCGCCTGGGTTTCAGACGCAGAGCTCTCGAAGGTGGTCCGCGCTGCCCCGCGTTCCGGATCGCCGGAATTGCCGACCATCTGGACGCGTGTTCCTGCCGACGCGTTGGATTGGATCGCCGACACGCTACGCGCGTTGGCGATGGAACGTTCCGCGGGTGCGGGAGGCTCGACGACACAGCGGGTAAGTGACGATCGCAGCACGTTCTTGATCAAGCGCTTGTTCGATCGCGTCGACGAATTGCGATCCGTTCCGATCATGTCGTTGAGTCACCGTCTCGAACCCGCCGTGCGCGACGCCGCGAGACGTGACGGGAAGAAAGCGCGATTCCGTATTCACGGCGGCGAATTCGGTCTCGACCGAGTGCTCCTGGATCGACTCGTCGGTCCGCTGAGGCATCTGGTGCGCAACGCCATCGCGCACGGGATCGAATCGCCACTGGAGCGGCGTGCCGCCGGGAAATCGGAAGAGGGCGAGATCCATCTGACCGTTAAACGAGACGGAGATCACGTCAACGTCTCGTTGACCGACGATGGTCGTGGGATGGATCCGCTCGCGCTACGGCGGGCCGCCGTCCAAGCGGGCGAAATCGATGCCCCGGCGGCTGACGCTCTCGACGACTCGGCAGCGCTCCAGCTGGCCCTGCGTCCCGGCGTGACGACACGCCCGGCCGCGGATGATGTCGCCGGTCGGGGGTCCGGTCTGGATGCCGTCAGACGTGACCTCGAAGAATTGGGGGCGCAGTTCGAATTGACCTCGACTCCCGGACAAGGATCGCGATTCGTGTTCGGGCTTCCGTTGCGGCAGGCGTTTGTCCAATCCATCGTCTTTCGCCGCGCCGGACAGCTCTTCGGGATTCCCTTGTTGTCGGTTCGGCGCGCGACCTCGGCCGACGCCCACCCCAGCGATCTCGACATCGTCGATCTCGGCGACGGTCCGCCCGGTCCGGCTCCGGCGGGGTATCTCTTGATCCTGGATGAACCGGAACGACCGGTTGCGTTGATCGCCGACGAGGTCATCGGACGGCGCGAACTATGGATCCAACCGCTGGCCCAATCGCTATCCGCCGCAACTTATGCCAACGGCGCCGCGCTGATCGAAAACGGCGCGATGGCGGTAATGATCGACCCCAAGAAGCTCGTCGCCCATCCGTCGTAACCCCCCTGGTCTAAGATGCGCAGCATCGCAATGGATCAACCCTTTTCAAGACCGCGCAAACGATTTGGGCAGAACTTCCTGCACGATCGATCCGTGATCGATCGCATCCTTGACGAGTTGGATCTGTCCGCAGCAACGCATGTGCTCGAAATTGGACCTGGTCGCGGCGCCCTGACGGGGCGACTGCTCGAGCGTTCGGATCGCGTTGTTGCCGTCGAAATCGATCGCGACCTGGCGCAGCGGCTACGAGAGGGATTCGATCCCGACCGGTTGGACGTTCTCGAGGGTGACATCCTGGATCTCGACCTGGAACGCCTTGCCGTGGAAACCCACGGTCGATCGGCGCGCTGGACCGTCGCCGGCAACCTCCCGTACAACATCTCCAAGCCGATCGCGATGAAGCTCGTCGAATCCGTCGCCTCGATCGACAAGGCCGTGCTGATGTTTCAGCGTGAGGTAGCGCAACGGTTTCTGGCCGCACGGGGCAGCGCCGACTACGGTCCGCTCAGCGTCCTTCCGCGGGCGGTCTACCAAATCGATCGAGTCATCGACGTGCAGCCGGGGGCCTTCCGCCCGCGTCCGACGGTGGTGTCGACGGTCACCCGCTGGACGGCGCGACCTGCTGCAGAACGCCCGACCGAAATCGAGATGCGCCGGTTGCGCGCGGTGTTGAAGGCGACGTTCGCCAACCGTCGCAAAACGTTGAAGAACAACCTCCGCAGCACCCTGGGATCGGACGAGTTGCTCGAACGGTCGGGGCTCGACGGCACACGCCGTGCACAGGAACTGTCCCCCGCTGAGTTGCAGGCGCTCGCGGCGCTGTGGCCCTTGGACTAGCGCTGGTATCCTCTCCCGTCCTAGCCGTCCCACCGGCTCCGGGAGAAGCGTGTCGAAAACACCCCAACTGGAGATTGTTCCGCTCGGCGGTCTCGGCGAGTTCGGGATGAACCTGATGCTTTACCGCTGGGGCGACGACTGCCTCGTCGTCGATGCGGGGATGATGTTTGCCGGTTCCCACCTGCCGGGGATCGACTTCGTGGTGCCGGACATCTCTTTCCTGGAGCAAGCCGGACGTTTGAACGGCATCGTGTTGACCCACGGTCACGAGGATCACATCGGCGCGGTGCCCCACCTGCTCGAACGCTTTCCGGCGCCGGTTTACGGATCGGACTACACGCTCGAACTATTGCGCCGGCGCTTTGCGCAGCGGCAATCGGCAACGACCCCGGTGCTGCGACGATTGCCCATTTCGCCGGAAAGCGTGCGTCTCGGTCCGTTCCGCGTCGAGGCCATCCCCGTCGCGCATTCGACTCCCCAGTCGCGGTTGATCGCCCTGGAGACGCCGGTCGGATGGGTCGTCCATACAAGCGATTTCAAACTCGACCCGAACCCGCCCGATGGCGAGGGCACCGAACAACAGCGCCTGATGGAAATCGGTCGCCGTGGTGTGCTCGTGCTTCTATCGGACAGCACGAACGCCGACCGCGCCGGGACGACGCCCGGCGAAGCGAGCGCGCATCGCGGGTTGGACCAGGTTCTTCAGGGCGCTACGGAACGAGTCTTGCTGACGACCTTCGCCAGCAACGTCCAGCGTCTGGCCGGTCTGGGCAAACTCGCCCAGGCTCACGGTCGTCGCCTCGCTTTGCTCGGCGCCTCCGTCAATCGACATGCCGAGGTCGCCCAGCAACTCGATCTTCTGCCGCTGCACCCGGGCCTACGTATCGCCGGCGACCGGCTGGCCGAACTCCCACGCAGTGCCGTGCTGGCCGTCGCCAGCGGATCCCAAGGCGAACCGCTCTCGGCGATGTCGCGCATCGCGGCCGGGAAGCATCCCGACCTGTCGCTGGATCCCGGCGATACGGTGATCCACTCGGCTCGGATCATTCCCGGAAACGAAAAACCGATCGGTGCGATGATCAACCGGCTGATGCGGCAGGGAGCCCAGGTCATCACTTCCGCCGACGCCCCCGTGCATGTCTCCGGACATGCGTCAGCGGCTGAATTGCAGCAGTTGATCGAATGGTTGCAACCCCGCTGGTTCGTCCCGATCCATGGCGAGTACCGTCAACTGCAGGCCCACAGCCGGCTCGCCGTCGATGCCGGACTCGACCCGCGGCACGTGCTGCTCGCCGAGAGCGGCGACCGCATCCGTGTCGGTGAACGAACGTTCGAGATCGTGGGACAAGCCCCGGTCGGGCGCACCAACATGGAATCCGGCGGCGACGCGGTCCCCTGGGAACTGGTGAGCGATCGGAGAAAAAGCTCGAAACACGGAGTCGTGGTCGCCGTCGTGGATATCCATAAACAGACCGGAGCCGCCGCGGGTTATCCTGGCATCGCTACACGGGGGTTCCGACCCCAACTGGACGACGAGGAAGAGATGCTCGACCTGTTTCGTCAAACAATCGCGGAGGCGCTCGCGGAAGCACCCGCAAAAGAAAGGCGCGATTCCAAAGCGCTCGAGGCCCGTATTGAAGTGCATTTGCGGCGCTGCATCCGGCGAAAGGACCAGCGCGCCCCGCTGGTCATCGCGATGGCCCGACTCGTATGAGCCGGCGGTCGAACTGGTTCGATCGTTTGCGAAAGAGCCGGCGTGCCCGCGAACTCTCGGGCCTCCTGTTATGCGTTACCTCGTTCGCGTCGATCCTCGCCGTGCTGTCCTACAGCGCCGCGGACGCGACCTGGTTCGGCCAGGGCGACCCCGACGGCAACGGTACCGTCCGAAACGTCATTGGGGTGATCGGCGCCCTGTTCGCCGAAGGCTTGCTACAGCTATTCGGCGTCGGCGCGTTCGTATTGCCCATCCTCACGCTGGTCCTGGGATGGCGCATCTTCCGCCTGTCTTCACAACCGATCGACTGGGGCCGTATCGCCGCAATCGGCGCCCTGTTCCTCACGCTTGCAACTCTCTGCGACCTGATCTTCGGATCAATCCGGTATGGGGGCGAGTCCTTCCTGAGCGCCGGCGGTTATCTCGGTAACCGGGTCGCGTACGGCCTGCGCTCGATCGTCGCCACGACAGGGGCGATTCTGTTCTGCATCGCGAGCGTGTTGATCCTGGTCGTCGTGACGACCGGGAGTTCGCTATCGAACACCTTCGATACCGTGCAGTCGGTGACGCGCAAAGGCGTCGCCAAGGTGCTCGACTTCTGGGCCGAACGTCGTCGCGTAGCGACTCCTGCACGGGCACGGGCCCGCGGGATCGAAACCCGCCCCGCCGGCGACACTTCTTCGGCCGCGGAAGCCCCACGACCGGCGATCCCTGTTCCGGCGCCCGCCGCGACGGCGCAGGCTCCACCGGTTCTTACTCCGCAGCGCGTCGCGCCCCCGCCCAAACCCGCCAAACGATCGTCCGAATCGCCACGGCAGCAAGAGTTGGCCTTGGGAAAAGGCGAACGGCATTACGAATTGCCACCACTAGAATTGCTCAACGAACCCAAAGTCCAGGACACCGAGAGCAAGGAAGCGCTGCTTCGACGTGCCGAGCGGATCACGGAGAAATTGCGTGAATTCTCGATAGACGGCGAGGTCGTCGCGATCCATCCAGGCCCGGTCGTCACGACTTTCGAGTTCAAACCCGAAGCCGGAGTCAAGTATTCGAAGATCACCGGCATGACCGATGATCTCTCGTTGGCCCTCAAAGCGGAATCGGTGCGCATCGACCGCTTGCCCGGACGATCGACGGTCGGGATCGAAGTTCCCAACGAGCATCAGGAAACAATATTCCCCCGCGAGTTGCTGGCGTCGGAAAAGTTCTCGGACTCAACGTCGAAGTTGACGCTGGCATTGGGCAAGGACATCCACGGTGAAGTGTTTTGCGCCGAACTCGACCGCATGCCGCACCTGCTGATTGCGGGGGCCACGGGCGCGGGGAAATCGGTCGGTCTCAACGGCATGATCGTCAGCATGCTGTACAAGGCAACACCGCGCGATCTGCGCTTCATCATGATCGACACGAAGATGATCGAACTCGGCGTGTACGCCGGGATCCCGCACCTGCTGATCCCGGTCGTCACCGATCCCAAGCACGCATCGACCGCATTGCAGTGGGCGGTACGCCAGATGGAGCAACGCTACCGTAAGCTGGCCGCGGTCGGGATGCGCAACCTGGCGCAGTACAACACGCTCCTGGCGGAGGAGCCGGAACGCAAGATGCTCGACCCCAAGACCGGGGAAGAGGTCGCCCTCACGCATCTCCCCAGTATCGTCATCGTGATCGACGAAATGGCCGATCTGATGATGATCGCCTCCCACGACGTGGAGGAATCGGTGATGCGACTGGCCCAGATGGCACGGGCCGTCGGCATTCACCTGATCCTAGCGACGCAGCGCCCGTCGGTCGATGTCATTACCGGAACGATCAAGGCCAACTTCCCGTCCCGGATCGCTTTTCGCGTCAGTCAAAGGGTCGATTCGCGAACCATCATCGATCAACAAGGCGCGGAGAATCTGCTCGGACGAGGCGACATGCTGTTGCTCCCGACGGGGAGCTCGCGAGTCATCCGGATGCACTCCGGCTACATCAGCGAGCCCGAGATCAACCGCATCACGTCGTTCCTCAAGCGCATGTGCGAACCCGACTATGACGAGTCGATCCTCGAGGAACCCAAGGAAACGCGAGGCGGGATCGAGGGTGCCGAACGCGACGAGATGTTCCTCGACGCCGTGCGTACGGTCATCAACGAGGGGAAGTGTTCGATTACGCTGCTCCAGCGCCGCTTACAACTAGGCTACGCTCGCGCGGCGCGTATCGTCGACATGATGGAACAGGAAGGTGTGGTCAGCCCCGGTGAAGGAAGCAAACCACGTGAGGTCCTGGTCGGTCCGGAATTCGTCGATCAGTTAGAGGTCCGGTGAACCGCCACGCCGCAGCGCTGTTGGGTTTGCTGATCCTGATGGCCGGCGGTTGCTCCCGGACGTCGCGCGACGCTTCGATCGAACCGCTGGACAACCCCGCGCCGCCCGGGAGCGTGTTCCCGTCTTTGGTCGTCGATCGCGACCGCGTCTTACTCTCCTGGACGGAACCCGAACCGCTCGACGGGGATCCGCGGGTGCGCTTCGCCGCACTGGAACACGGCGAGTGGAGCGCCGCCGAAACGATCGGCGCCAGTTCCAGGCTGTTCGTCAACTGGGCTGATTTCGCGTCGATGGCGGTGGACGGGAACGGATCCCTGGGCGCGCAGTGGTTGGTTCGCGGAGTCGGGTCGAGTTGGGCCTATGGCATCCGCTTCGCCGTGCGTGGCAACGACGGCGAATGGAGCGTTCCGTCGATCCCCCACGGCAAGGCACACCCGGGCGAACAGGGATTCGTGTCGCTGCTGTCGGAGGCAGCGGACGAGTTCGAAATGGTCTGGCTCGATGGGCGCGAAATGGAACGCGGTGGGGCGATGGAATTACGGCAGACGGTGTGGAAGAACGGGCAATACCGACCCGAGCGAATCCTCGACCAGGATGTCTGCACTTGCTGCCAGACCGATGCTGCGTCATTCGAAGCTGAGCGTTTTGTCGCCTATCGCGATCATGCGGCGGGGGAAATCCGGGACATCAGCTACGTTCGTTTCGATGGCGAAAGCTGGAGCCCCCCGACTCCCCTTTCCGGCGATGGCTGGCAGATCGGCGCCTGCCCGGTCAACGGCCCCGCGGTAGCCGCGCGGGAACGCGCTCTTGCGGTGGCCTGGTTTACCCAGGCGCAAGATCAACCGCGTGTGTGGATCAAACGGTCGAACGATTTCGGAGCGGTCTTCGGCGACGCCATCCGCCTCGATGAGGGCGACCCCATCGGCCGTGTCGACGCGGTCATACTCGCCGACTCCAGCCTGGTCGTGGTGTGGCTGGAGCGCGTCGAGGGTGAGGGGCAGGTAAGCCTGCGCCGCATCGAGGACGATCGAGTCGGGCCCGTCGTGGTGCTGGGTCGAACCGCGGCGCACCGCGAGTCGGGATTCCCGCGGATCGCGACGGACGGCTCGAACGTGTGGGCGGCGTGGACCGACACCAGCCGCCCAACACGCGTGCGGTTAGCTCGGATCGCCTGGTAACGCGCGCAGGTAGTCGTGCGTCGCGGACGCCGGATCCGTTGCAGCGGTGATCCCCGATCGTACCGCGACGCCACAAACCCCCACGGCAAGAACGTTAGGCAGATTCGCGGGTGTGATTCCGCCGATCGCGAACACCGGGGTCCCCCGGGCCCGGGCCACGATCTCCGCGAGGGCGTGTGTCCCGATCCCCGCGTGACCCGGCTTCGAGGCGGTGGGGAAGAGCGGTCCGGCGATGAGGTAGTCGGGACGGTCGGCCAGCGCCTCCCCGGTTTCTTTCCGATCGTGGACCGAACGCCCCAGCAACGGCCACGCCGCGCGATCGCCGCGGCCAAGCGGTGGCTGGGACGCCTTGAGATGCGCACCCAGGCCGTCATCCCGCGCCCACCCGGGGGCCCCGTTGACGACCACCGCCAACCCGCCGGAGGCGCTCAACTCCGCCAGTTCCCGACGCCACGCATCGGGCTCGATCGACGCATCGCGCAAGTACAACCAGCGCGCACCGGCGCATACGGCCCTGGGGAGCGCCCCATTCTCGATCGATTCACGATCCACGACCCACAGCAAGGGTGCCGGCAGCACACCCGGCTTCATGCGGATTCGATAAGACCCGCGGATGGCGAAGAGGCGTCGGCGAAAAATTTCTTGGGGATGCGGCCCGCGTGGCGTGCCGACAACCCCGCCTGACATGCATCGCGCATCGCCGCGGCCATCAAGACCGGGTGACGCGCGCGGCCCACGGCGCTGTTCAGGAGAACCGCATCGCAACCGAGTTCCATCGCAAACGCGACATCCGAGGCCGTGCCGACACCGGCATCCACGATCACCGGAACACCGGCGCGTCGCACGATCAGTTCGATGTTGTGCGGATTACGGATCCCCAACCCCGATCCGATCGGCGCCCCGAGCGGCATCACGGCGGCGCAGCCGATCTCCTCGAGGCGCAGCGCCATGATCGGATCGTCGTTGGTGTAGGGCAGGACGTCGAAGCCCTTCGCCACGAGTTCCTTGGCCGCCGCAAGAGTGGCTTCGCTATCCGGCAACAGGGTTTCGTCGTCGGCGAGCACCTCCAACTTGACGAGGTTGCACTCGAAGGCCTCGCGCGCCAGCTCGGCGGTCGTGACCGCATCGCGCACCGTGTAACAACCGGCCGTGTTCGGCAACAACCGGTAGCCTGCGTCCCGCAGCACGCCATAGAGATTACCGGATTCGTTCCCGACACCCACACGACGAACCGAGACGGTGACGATTTCACACCCCGAAGCCGCCAGCGCCTCGAGCAGGACACTCCGGGACGGGTAGCGCGCGCTGCCGAGCAACAAGCGCGAACCGAGGTCGATCCCCGCCACACTCCACCCAGCCGTTTGGTTTCTTGGGTCCACCTTAACCTCCCTGAACCGCACCGACGACCTCGACGCGGTCCCCGTTTTGCAAAGCATGCCCCGACCAGACGCTGCGTGGAACGACGGCTCCGTTGACCGCCACGGCGACCCCCGCTGTATCCGCAAGACCCAGTTGCCGGATCAACTCGACCAAGGTATCCGCAGAGGTATCGCGCGTCTCCCCGTTAATCTGCAGGGCCAACAGCGTCATGACAGGATCTCGCGTGCGCCTGCCCTGCGCGGATCGAACGGGGCGAGCCGGTCGTCCGGCGGGTCGTCCTGGAGCCATCCGGCAATAGCGGTGGCGGTGACCGGTGCAAGCAAGATCCCGTTGCGGTAGTGACCCGTCGCAAGGAACAGGTTGTCGACGGCCGTGGGGCCGATCAGCGGAAGATGGTCGTCGGTCGCCGGCCGCAAACCCACATCGACGGAGGAAAACGAAAGGTCGTAGCTTCCCGGAAGCAGTTCCCAGGCGTGTCGCAACAGATCCATCACCGCACCGGCATTCGGCGAAGTGTCGAAGCCCATTTCCTCGACCGTCGCTCCGATCAACAATTCACCGTCCTCACGCGGGATCAGGTACACATCCGGGCTGCGCGCGACGTGGCGCAGCAGGACGGGGCCGTGCAACCGCACCAACTGCCCCTTCACCGGACGCACCAGGAACGGCGCCGCGGGTCCGAGGATCTCTTCTGTCGTCCATGCGCCGGCGGCCAGGACGACGTGCGAGCCATGCACGACCTGTTCTCGACCCTCGGGATCGGCCCCGCGCACGCCGACCGCGCGCCCGTTCCGCTCGATCACCTCGTTGACGCGTAGCGGGCAGAGAAACCTCCCGCCGAGCGCCTGCACCGCCCGTTGAAGGACGCTCAACAGGGCCCGCGGGTCGACTTGCCGATCGTCGCAGACGCGAAGCCCACCGAGAACTCGTGGTGAGAGGTGCGGCTCGAGTTGCGCGACGCTTTCCGCGGTCAGCCGCTCGACCGGAAGATCCTTCGTCAGGAGAAGGTTTTCGAGCCGCTCCAACTCTTGTTGATCGTCACGGTTGAGCGCGAGCCACAGAGTTCCCTCCTCGCGGTAGCGGGTGCGGCGGCCCGCCGTGCGTTCGACGTCCGCGACGAACGCCGGATACCGCCGAGCGGACTCCAGGCACAGTTCGGTCAAGACCTCCGGCTGGTCCTCCGCTTCGAACACCGGTGCCAGCATGCCCGCCGCCACGCCGCTCGCACCGGCACCCGGCCGGGTGCGCTCGATCACCACCACCGAGCGCTCACGGCGAAGAAGTTCGTAAGCGATCGACAGACCGATCACCCCGGCGCCGACGACGATCGTGTCGAACGCCGGACTTGCCTCGTGCCCGTTCATGCGAAAGCACCCTGGACGATCCACCGATCGACCTCGGCGCGCACGAGGCGCGCGGCCTGACCTGGGTCGGCCTGGGTCACGACCGCGGACAGCACCGCAATCCCCCACGCGCCGGTGGAGAGCACGTCCATGACGCTGGACGCCACGATGCCCCCGATCGCGATCACGGGCTTGTCGACCGCGGCCACGATCTCGGCGAGACCGTCCAGACCGAGCAGCGCCGCCGGGCGATCCTTCGAGGTCGTCGCGAACACCGGGCCGACCCCGAGATAGTCCACCGGCTCCGCCGCGGCACGAACCGCCGTTGCCAGATCGTTCGCCGTGGCCCCGATCAGGGCGGCCGCCGACAAGCGTCGGCGGGCCTCGAGCGGCGATGGATCGCCGGCTCCGAGGTGAACACCGGCGGCCCCGCTACGACGCGCCACTTCGATGTCGTCGTTGACGATGCAACAGGCTGCGGCGGTCTTCATCGCCCCGACGATCTTTGTCGCCGTCTCCAGCCGGATGTCGTTTGAGAGAGGTCG
>Ga0224508_10002847_pt1 | contig 14512 bp, 19 predicted proteins | sample SF_Jan12_sed_USG_4_FD_170157 | JGI IMG/M metagenome (GOLD analysis project Ga0224508, IMG submission 170157) | Sediment microbial communities from San Francisco Bay, California, United States - SF_Jan12_sed_USGS_21 | ecosystem: Environmental > Aquatic > Marine > Sediment | place: USA... | reverse complement strand
GCACCCGCCGCCGCGACGCCGAGGTCAGCGCTGGAGCGGGGCGTCCTGGCCGTGGCGGCCGGCACCGGCGGCGAAGCGGGCCGCCCCCTCCCTCGTCTCACCGCTCTTGATTGTCTCCATACCCACGTCGGTTTCGTGGGAGAGGGCGGCACCAAGGTCGAGAGACCACTGGTCGCAGGCCGACCGCCGGTCGCTCCGGAGGCAGTGCTGGGGCAGGCTGGTCAGGTGGTGGGCGAGCTCGACGGCGACGGGCAGGGCCTGGCCCGGCTCCGTGAGTCGGTTGGCCAGCCCGATCTCATACGCTTCCTCTCCGGTCACCTCACGGCCCGTCAGGATGAGGTCCATGGCCCGAGAGTGGCCGATGAGCCGAGGGAGGCGGATCGTCCCTCCATCGACGAGAGGCACGCCCCAGCGGCGGCAGAAGACACCGAACACGGCGTCTCGGGCAGCCACTCGGAGGTCGCACCAGACGGCGAGCTCGATGCCTCCGGCCACCGCGTGACCCTCGACCGCAGCGATCGTCGGCTTCGACAACACGAGGCGCGACGGGCCGACAGGGCCGAGTGACCCAATGATCTCGTCGCCCGGGGCCCGGTGGACGGGATTTCCCCTCCCGTCGGCCACCGCTTTGAGGTCAGCCCCACTACAGAACGTGCCGTTGGCCCCGGTGAGCACTGCGACGTCGAGGTCGACGTCGTTGTCGAAGGCCAGGAACGCCTCATACAGCTCGGCCGCCGTCGGACCGTCGACCGCGTTGCGGACGGCCGGTCGAACGATCGTCACGATCTGGACCCGCCCGTCCTTGCTGACCTCGATGTTGTCGTACACGATGCTGCTCCTGCCGGTGGTGCTTACGTGCTCCGGTTTCAGGTCGACCGCCCCGGAGCCCGCACGGTCGCCCAGTCGTCGGCGACGACGTTCTGGCCGGAAATGTAGCGGACCTCCTCGGCGGCAAGGAAGCGAAGCGCCGCACCCTCCAGTCTCCCCGATCCGCAGCAGCCTCACGGCAGCGGTCGCACCCGCCGTTGTGATGCTGGCGCGAACAGAAGACACCGGCGGGAGACTCTCGATCCGGTCTTCCCGAATCGGGCGGGCGCTGATGAAGAGCGGTCTCGACGAACTCCGAGCAAGGTGGTTACAGGCCATCCTCTGGACGCCAGCCCACTACGAACGTGGCCACGCCTCCACCGGGCCACCGGCTGGCACCAACTGGACAAGACCAGGGCCTCAGGGGCTCAGGTAGCGTTCGGTCGACGCCTATGATGCAGAGATCACGATTGCCCGGCACTCCTCGGGCGACGCCCGCTCGTCCAGCGTGGCGAGGTCGATCATCCAGGTTCGGACGTTGGTGCCGGTGACCTCGTCGGCAACGGTCGAGCCGATCGTCGGGTCGAAGTAGTTCCGGCGGAAGCCGCGCTGGTCGTACAGCGCGCACTCGGAGAGGCGGTTCATGGCTTCCTCTTCATCGTGGTAGCGCTGGACGAGCTCGCAGACCGTCAGGCTTGGCGCGGCGCTGGAGGGTGGCGCCTGGCCGATTTTGCCGGCGAGCTTCCGGCTGGATTCGGTGGCAGCGGCCGCCGGGGGAAATCCTCGGCGGGTGGCCTGCTTCCACTTGCCGGTCTCGGGGTCCTTGCTGTGAACAGCTTGAAGTACGGCGTACCGTTGGGTGCACGGTGGACGCCTGTCGCCTTCAGCATCGCGCCCTTCGTAAGAACTTGAGAAGTGATCTATCTTCTCCGATCTCTTCTCACGGCCGATCTTCTCAGCGCTTCCGCTGGCCAGATTCCCGCTGTGACCTGGTCAGGGTGGCTCCGGGGGTGAGGGTCGAACTCACGACCCACTGACTAACAGAACGCAAACGGGGGTTTGCCGGGAGTCGCACCGACTGCCCGAGAGTGCCCGAGAGTGCCCGGCAGGTACCTTGAGCAGGGGATTCACCGAGCAGGACTTGTCCAGCACCGCCCGCCACTGACCAGGGTTCCCAGGGCGGATCTTCTCACTGTCTTCTCACGCGAGGTCCGAGATGCGGATGAACTGCCGGCCGGTGTGGAGGTGTGGGGATCAACCCTCGGTGGGGGTGTCACCGGCTACGTTCATGGCATGGTGGTCACCGACGTCCCTGATCTCGCCCTCCTCGACAACGAGGCACGTCGGGATGCCTACCGCACACAGGCCAAGGTCTGGGACATCGACGCTCACCCGTCGTTCCGCCCGATGGTGGCCAAGCTCGTCGAGCAGTACAAGACCGACCGGCCCGAGCTGTTCACCGACGAGCATCGCTAGCTGGTCCGATGCGCCGCCAGGTTCGTGTGCATCCAGCCTTCTACGCGCGCCTCAACCTGACCGGCGCACCCGAGCTACGCGTTCGGTTCCTGGCTGGTCACCTGCCAGGCGTCGAGGAGGACTTCGCCAACGACTTCGAGGGCCAGCTGCCTGCGATTGACGGTCGGCTCGATGTGCGAATGGTGCTCGGCGCAGGTGACGGAATGACCTACGCCGTCTTGGCCGACTTGGACGACAACGGCAGCGCTGCCTATTTCACCAACTCCAACGCCCCTCAGATCTTCCGAGTCGCCGAAGACGACGAAGAATGGGTCGTGACGACCTGGGCCGACGCCACCGGCACCATCACCCAAGAAGAGGGGTTCAACCTCGGCGGTATCGTCGTGTCCCGCAACCGCCAAGTGCTCATCGTTGCCCAAGGCAACGTCGGCAAGCTCTGGCGCTTCGATCTCGCCACCGGCACCGCCACCCAGATCGACACCGGTGACACCGACCTCACCAACGCCGACGGTCTCGTCCGCCGAGGACGCCACCTCATCGTCGTACGCAACTTCTCCCAAGTGGTCACCACCCTGCACATCGACCGAAACGGCCACCGCACCCAACTCGTCAACGAACTCGCCACCAACCCAGATCAGGTGTTCACCACCGCCGCCATCGCCCGGGGTCGACTCCTGCTCATCGACAGCCACTTCGACGAGGAGATCGCCGAACCACCCTACGAAGTCGTGGCACTCCGCCTGCGAACCGTGTTCGGTCGCTAGTGACAACCAAGCCACTCTCGGCATCCACGGCCGGCCGCAACCACCTTGCGGTCGGCCTGGCGGCCGTTCTCACCCTCCTCCTATTCAGCTGTAGCACCGAGTCGACCGAAGGAGAACAAGCCGACCTCAACCAACAGCTCATCGTTGCCGCCTGGGATAACGACCTCGAACGGGCCCGGGATCTGATCGCCGACGGGGCCGACGTCAATCACAAGGACGGCAGCCAGCAAAGCGCCTACCTCATCGCCACCAGCGAGGGCTACCTCGAACTGCTCGAACTCACCCTCGACAACGGCGCCGACGTCACCTCACTCGACAGCTTCAACGGCACCGGCCTCATCCGAGCCGCCGAACGAGGCCACGCCGACGTCGTCGAACGCCTCCTCGAAACCGACATCGACGTCAACCACATCAACAACCTCGGCTGGACCGCCCTCCACGAAGCAATCATCCTCGGCGATGGCGGCGACCGCTACGTCCGGACCATCCAACTCCTCCTCGACCACGGCGCCGACCCGAACCTCCCAACTCAAGCCGACGGGCACAGCCCACTCACCCTCGCCGAGGGCCGAGATCAAACGGCAGTCGTTGCACTCCTTCGTAGCACCCAATAGTCCGCCCGACCCGCCTGAGCGAGACCCAGGTGGGAGGCGTCGCTGAATGGCATCACCCCGCGCAGCGCGCTCGATGTCGCTCATCGACGACACGGCAGATGCTGTCGCAGGAGCCGCCGTCTTCTGGATACCTGCGAGAACTGCGAGTTCTATCGCTCGCTGAAGCGGGTCAGCGATACGACAGGTTGACCCGTTCGGTGGGCTACGTTGACGAGGTTCTGGATGATGGTTCGAGTGCGCCCTCGGGCGCCACCGGGATCGCCGCCTGCTCGGGCGACCGCCTCCATGTCGACTCGGACGTACCCACCGTCGGTCGGACGTAGTGGGTTCCCGACTGCCGACTCGCCTGCCAGGTACTCCTCTGGAGCGACGCCTAGCCAGCGCACCAATGCGAGCACGCCATCTGCTTCGGCGTCATCAGCCTCGCTGTAGCGACGAATCGTTGAGGCCGCCACGCCAACCTGGCGAGACAAGGCAGCCCAACTCAGGCCCTCACGCTCCCGTTGAGCATCGATCGCTCGGAAGAGTCCTTCGAGGTCGAACAGTGGTGTTGCCATCGCCACAGAGTCTTGGTGGGGGCCTGTCAGGCTGCGACCTGGGCCAGGCGGTGAGCCACGCTCGTGCGCCGGTGTTCCTCGAACGAGACGATGGCCGACGTGGCGGTTCCGAGCCTGGTCGGGCTTGTTGGCCCGGGGCCGGTCCTGCACATCGGCATTGGCTCGGACGGTGTGTCTGTTGCGCTCTATCTCGACAGCGACGGCCGCCCGCACTGGGGGCGTAGTGATGACGGGACTGCTTGGCCGGCGGATCGAGAGATCGTGTTCTCCAAGGATGGTCGTGACTACAGCTTCCATGGGAGCGCAGCGACCACACCCGCAGTAGCTCGTCAGCTGGCGAGAGAGTTCGTGAACGCACCTGCTTCTCCCCCGGCCGGCGTGGAGTGGGTCCCGGACCCATAACGGCCGACTGTGATCAGTCGTCGATGGCTTCGGAGAGGATGATGCGATGACAATCGGGGTCCAGGACGGCGAACTCTCGTCGGCCGTAGTCGTAGACCTCGGGACCCCATTCGATCTCAACGGCCTCGCCAAGGTTGGTGAACTCGGCCAGGGCGTCGGCGATATCGATCCAGATCGTGAGCGGACCGGCGGGGTGGTGGGCGCCCTGCTCAACGAGCTGGAGGCAGACGTTGTCACGGCAGACGATGGCAAAGTCGGGGGCAGGCTCGCTCGTCGCCAAGTCGGAGCTGAATCCCAGGTGGGTGCAGTAGAAGTCGATACTCGCACGGACATCGGCGACCGGAAGCCTCGGTTCGACTCGCCTGAAACCGGTCACCTCGCTCGCCTCAGGTGAGGAGCTGGTCGAGGCCGGCTTGGAGGGCATCCCGTTCACCGACGATCGTGAACCCCCAGGCGAGAACCGGATCGGGAGCGGTATCCCAGGTGGCCTCAGCATCAAAGAGGTAGAACACGTCCCAGGCCGGCCCCGACTGCTCCCACGGCATGTTGTCGGCGAACCACCGTCCGCTTGCTGCCTCGGGATCCCAGAAGTGAGTGACCTGCGGTCCGTGGATCGTCTCATTGGCTTCGGTCGCTCGGTCGTGGTCGCCCCCGAGGACGGGCTCCCACACGACATAGGTCCGGAGGTCGTGGTCGGTGTAGCCGCTGATGAGATCGTGCGCCTCACGGGCGCCGAGCAGACACGTCGGTCATATGGGATCGACGAGCAGGATCATCCGGGGATGACCAACATCCGCGTTGAACGCCGCCTGGAGCTGCTCGACGCCGTCGCAGACGATGATCTCGCTCACCACTCCCCCACCCGATCCGGATTCGTCGGCGAACAGATCGGCCTCCAGGCCCGGGACCGAGACCCTGACCCTCGGCGCCTGCGCCCGGCCGTTGCCTCCGGTCGCCGACAGGAAGACGAACACGGCGAAGGCGATGACGCCGACGAGGGCAGCGACACCGAGGAGCCACGCTCGCACACCGGTGAACACGCCTCCCAGCGTAGTTCCGGTGTCCCGATCGATGAGCGGCGGGCCCGAGTTGTCATCGACCGGTGATGGCGGCCCGGAGCTGGTCCAGGGTCGGGCTTCCGGCTGGGCCGTCGGGGGTCTGGTAGACCCGGCACGACAACCCGACTGGGGCGTCGGAATCGGCGAAGGGGTCGACTCCATCGATGAGGACGCTGGGCGAGCCTCGGAATCCGACCCGCTCGGCCTCGTCCGGAGTCTCGACCAGGTGGCGGTGGACGACGAGGTCGGGGAACTCGGTCTGGAGCTGCTGGAGGTGACGATCGGCGTCGGTCCAGTTGGGGCAATCGTCAAAGTAGAGCAGCGTGATCTCCATGAGCCTGAAACCTAAACGTTGATCCCGAGGAGAAGGTCAAGCAGTAGCGTGGACGGTGATGCGGATCGGAGAAGTAGCCGAACGATGCGGGCTCCCCGCCCGAACGATCCGCTTCTACGAGCGCCGAGGGCTGCTGCCCGAACCAGAGCGGGAAGCCAACGGCTACCGGCGATACGACCCGACCGTGGTCGACCGTGTCGGCTTCATCCGCAACGCTCAAGCGGCTGGGCTCACCCTGACCGAGATCGGCAATGTGCTCAACATCCGAGACGCCGGAACCGCCCCTTGCGCCCACGTGACCGATCTCCTCGAAACCAAGCACGCCGACCTTAGGGACCAGATCGCCCGGCTCCGGGACCTCGAGCGTGACCTGCGAGCGCTGATCGAGCGGAGCCGAAGGCTCGACCCGGCCGACTGCGGGTCGGACGAGATCTGTCACATCCTCCAACCGGACGCCCAGACAACCCCGGCGGGGTCGGGCACAATGGACTCATGAGCGAGTCGGAGCATCGAGGCCGCCGCTTCACCCCTGACGAGGTCAGCGAGATCCTTCGTCGAGCCAGCGAACTGGCTAGCCAAGACGATGACCAGTTGACCTACGACGATCTGGTCGACGTCGCCGGCGAGGTTGGGATCGACGAGCAGGCCATCGCCGATGCCATCGACCAGACCGACCAGAGCATCGAGCCGGCTCCGCCTCCACCGATGCCCGCTCCGAGACGGACTCTGGCCGACTACGTCCTAGCCTGTCTCTGCCTGCGGCCCCTCCCTCAGGCCACGCCGCCGGCTCCCCGGGCGTGACCGCAACAGACGAGCGCATCACCCCGGCCCTCGATGCCTTCCTCGCCGGTGACACTGGCCGTCTCCAAGCGGCCATCGATGCCGACCCCGAGATCGTGAACCTGGTATGGAACGACAACACCCTGATCGAGTGGGCCACCCAACCACCCCACGGCGTCGACCCCGCCGTCATCGACGTGTTGATCGCAAACGGGGCCACCCTTGACCGGGCCCTCAACCTCGCCGGCTGTTGGAACCTGCCCGACCTCTGCCGCCAACTCCTCGCCGCCGGCGCCAACCCGACCGCCCGAGCCGATGCCGACATCACCCCATTGGAGTCAGCGGCCATGCACGGCTCCACCGACTCCGCTGCGCTGCTGATCGAGCACGGCCTCCACCGCCCCACCCTCTGGCTAGCCGCCGCCGTCGGCCGCCTGGACCTCGTCCGGGAATGGGTCAGCCCCGACGGGCAGCTCCTCAAACCACCCGGCCCCTACCGAGCCAACTGGGCTGACGTCGGCCACCCACCCGGACCCGAACCGACAGACGACCCCGACGAGATCATCGGCGAAGCCCTCGTCTTCGCCGCCGCCAACGGCCGCCAAGAAGTCGTCGACTATCTCCTCGACGGAGGAGCGGACATCAACGCCCGGCCCTACAACAACACCACCGGCCTCCACTTCGCCATCATGTTCGCCAAGACCGCCATGGTCGCTCACCTCCTCGACCTGGGCGCCTCCACCCAGATCGAGGACGACCGCTACCACAGCACTGCCGGCGGTTGGGCCGATGCCTGCGTCGGACGCAACCCCCACGCCGACGAGATCAAGGTGCTCGTCGACGCCGCTAACACATCTTCTTCGTGAGCCCGGAGAACGAGTTCTTCGAGGCCGTTGGTAGCGGTGAGCTGGAACGGGTCCGAGCTCTGGCCGAAGCCCACCCCGACTTGGCCGCGAGGCGACGTGATGGGGCAACGGCCCTCCACAGCGCAGCGATTGCTGGTAACCAACCGGTGGCCGATCTTCTGATCGACCTCGGCGCTGACCTCAACACCAGGGACGACGAGCATGGTGCGAAGCCCGCTGGGTGGGCCAATGAAAAGGGCCACGCTCAGCTGGTCGTTCATCTCGTTGCACGAGGTACCGATGTCACCCTCTGTGAGGCCGCTGGCTGGGGACTCGCAGACCATGTGACGGCGCAGCTCGCAAACGACTCATCCAACATCGACGAGCACCACGGTTTCGGCAGCGCCCTTCACTACGCCGCCGTCTGGGGCCACGACCAAATCGTCGATCAGTTGCTGGCAGCTGGCGCCGACCCGTCGGCCCGCAGTATCGAAGGTCTGACCGCCGTCGAGCTTGCACGCTCCCAGGTAGAGACAGACGGCCAGCGAACAACGATCGTCCTACCCGAACGGCGCCGGGAGATCCTTGCCGGTTGCCGTCGCATCATCGACCACCTCGACCCTCCGTAGCGAGCAGGGCCGCCGCCGCTGCACGGCGACCCTGCACCCCGGGCGGGGTCAGAAGGGCTCCTCTCCGGTCTCGGCGGCTGCCTCGGCCGTCGCTCGGCGGGTTGGCTCGGGGTGGTCCGCGGGGAGTAGTCGGAACCCCGGCGAGCAGATCGTCCGCCGCTCGCAGCCAGCAAGGTGAGGTGTCGATTCGGAGAGCCGACGCAGGAGGTTGTCACGCAGAGGTCGTCGCACCTGAAGCGATAGTTCTTGGGTCCCTCTTGGGTTTCACAGCGAAACGCCCCCGGCCTGGTGGCTCGGGGGCGGCGACTCCCCTACTGGGGACCGGCTCCGGGGGTGAGGCTCGAACTCACGACCCACTGATTAACAGTCAGTTGCTCTGCCAGCTGAGCTACCCCGGATCGAAGGTTCAGAATATACCAGCTCCTGCTGTATTCGCCCGGGGAATCCACGGCGGCTCGCTGGGTCAGGTGGCCACAGAGAACGCGGCGCCCCGCTGATTGTGACCGCCGGTCAGGCCGTTGACCAGGAAGTCGACCGAGTGATACAGCTCCTCGAGCGGCACGGCGGGGTGCAGGCCAGCGTTGGCGTGGAGCCGTTTGTCCTCGGTCGCCAGCTCGTCGAACAACGTCAGGCACTCGTCGCGGCTGAACAGCTCGTCGTCCAACTGCATGAGGAACAGCACCGGCACCTCTATGCGGTGAGCGGCGTCGGTGATGGTCGGACGGTAGTGGTCAGGCCCGGTGATGCCCATCAGGCCGAGCACCGCGACGACGATGCGCTGCTCGGCCGCCACGAGCGGGGCGCCGTAGATCGTGCCCATCGACAGACCCCAGTACCCGACGGGCCCGCCACCGACGTCGGGTAGTGCTTGGACGAAGTCGAGCGCGGCTCGCCAGTCGGCCAGCATGTCGGCGACGGTGCCCGGCCGCCGCCACTCGGGCCAGAACGCCTCTCGGCCGCCGTCACCGATCTGGCGGCGGCCGTGCACGGGGCCGTCGAGCGACAGCGCAGCGAAGCCGTGCTGACCCACGAGACGCTCGACCAGCCAGGGGATCGGCTGCTGGTACCGATCGCCCGACGCGCCGTGCCCGAGGCAGACGAGTGGCATCCCCGCCCCGGACGACGGGTTCTGCCACAACGCGGCGGTCACGATGCGGGCGTCTTCGATCGTCAGCTCCCGCACCCGGAGCCCGTTGCGTTCGACTTCCTCCACGACTGCCATCGGCCGGGTCTATCGCGACACCGGCCAACCTGTCGAGACCGTTGGCGGCAACCGACCGCCTGGAGATGCGGTCAGTCGAGGTAGTCGCGGAGCTTCTCACTCCGGAGCGGGTGGCGGAGCTTGGCGAGCGTCTTCGACTCGATCTGTCGGATCCGCTCCCTGGTCACCCCGAACTCCTTGCCGACCTCTTCGAGTGTGCGCGGGCGGCCGTCGACCAGACCGAAGCGGAGACGAACCACCTCCGACTCGCGGTCCGACAGGTCGTCGAGCACGTCGCGCACGGTCTGCTCCAGCAGCTTCCGGGCAGCGAGGTCGAGCGGGGCAGCGCCCCGATCGGGGATGAAGTCGGCCATCGACGTGTCGTCTTCGTCGCCGACGGGCGAGTCGAGCGAGAGCGGGTCCTGGGAGGCGATCCGGAGGATCTCGGTGACCTTCTCGGGGTCGAGGTCGACCTCGCTCGCGAGCTCGTCCATCGTCGGATCGCGTTCGAGCCGCTGAGCCAGCGCCCGCTGAGCCCGGACGACCTTGTTGATCGACTCGACCATGTGAACCGGAACCCGAATCGTCCGGGACTGGTCGGCGATGGCCCTGGTGATCGCCTGGCGGATCCACCAGGTGGCGTAGGTCGAGAACTTGAAACCCTTCGAGTGATCGAACTTCTGAACCGCCCGCATCAGCCCGAGATTGCCTTCCTGGATCAGATCCAGGATCGGGACCCCCCGACCGACGTAACGCTTGGCGATAGAAACGACGAGCCGGAGATTGGCCGACGTCAGCTCTTGCCGGGCTCGCTCCCCGTCCTGGGTCAGCCGTCGCAGCTTCCGCTGCTCTTCGAACGACAGGCGCCGCCAGCTGCCGTCGTTGAGCCGGTCGGTCGACTCGGCCGCCGCCTCCGCCCCAGCTTCGATCCGCTTGGCCAGCTCCACCTCTTCCTCGGCGGTGAGGAGGGGCACCTTGCCGATCTCCTTCAGGTACATCTTGACCGGATCGGCCGAGCCGGTGGCTCGGGCCATCGCGGCAGCTGCCATGCGAGCCGGATCCTGGCGCCGCCGGAGCCGCCGGTCATTCTCGGCATAACCTTCCAGATCGGGTTGGACCGGCTCGTCGTCGAACGGGATCTGGTTGTCGATCAGAAAGAGCCGGACCTCGGCCAGAACCGCGGGCGTCAGCTCGACACGGGGCATGACGGCGACGACGTCATCCGGGGTTAGTGGGCGGCCGGCCCGAGCCCGAAGCAGGAGTCGCTGCCGGTGCTCTTCGACCAGCGAAGAGCTTGCCTGCGCACCGTTCGCTGCGATGACAGGCTGGTCGGTCACGTCACCTCCTCCGACTCCTCTACCATCCAAGTTAGCAAGCCCTCGACCGCAGTTGCCTTTCGTTCCGGTTCGCGAAGGTCTTCGAGGCGGTGCCGGAACCAGGCCATGTCCTGGGCGAGGGCTGCGTATGTCTCGCTGTCGGCAGCCCGGGCGGTGAGCCGGCACTGCTCGATCTGCTGGTTCAGGAATCGCTCCCACAACCGCCCGGCCACATCCATCGGGTCGGCATCGGACTCCTCGACCGACAGCCGCTGGATCATCTCGCCCACCTCTGGTCCTCCGTTGTCGATGACCTCATGGAGGGAGCGGAACTTGAGGAGCAAGTCATAGACCGTAGCGCACAGTGGATCGGCGAAGAGTTCGGGAACCAACAGCTCGAGTATCTCGTCACTGCGATGCACGGCCAGACGAAGCGCCTCGAATTCGGGAGTGTCCCGAGCAGGTTGGACACGAACGCCGGCCGCCTTGTCGACCGTAGTCGCACGGGAGCCATCGCGCAGCATTGACCTGATCAGATCGGGCTCGAACTGGCACCGGCTGGCCACGACCATCACGTACTGATCGCGCACGAGCGGGTCGGGGTGCTCGGCCACCATCTCCAACGCCAGCTCGGCGGCCTTGGCCCGCCCCTCCCCGGTCGAGCGGTCGACGCTGTTGATCGCTCGGTCGACCCGGAAGTCGAGGAACGACCTGGCTTCGGTGACGGCTGTGACCAGCCGTTCCGGGTCGTCGCCGGCAAGGTCGGCGGGATCGACACCGGAGGGTAGCGCAGCTACGGCCACATCGAGATCGTGCGACTTCTCCCACTCGTAGAACCGGGCCGCCGCGTTCTGTCCGGCGGCATCGGCGTCGAAGGCCAGCACGACCCGTCGGGCGAACCGGCGGAGGATCTTGACGTGATCGTCGGTGAGGGCCGTTCCACACGTCGCCACCGCCCGACCGGCACCGGCCTTGGCGAACCCGATCACGTCGGTGTAGCCCTCGCACACGATGACCTCATCGGCCTCGACGATCGCCTGCTTGGCCCAATGCAGGCCATACAGGACCCGGCTTTTGGCGTAGACGGCCGACTCGGCGGAGTTCTTGTACTTCGGTCCGTCACCGCCGGGGAGGACCCGCCCGCCGAACCCCACCCCGCTGCCTTGCGCATCGAAGATCGGGAACAGCACGCGGCCCCGGAACGAGTCCTGCTGGCGTCCAAAGCGGTTGACGAATCCGAGCCCACTGTCGGTCAGGTCGTCGTCGGAGAGACGCAGCGCCTTGGCGAGCGTGTCCCAGCCCTCCGGGGCCCACCCGATCTGATAGCGGCGGACGACGTCGCCGTCGTAGCCCCGGCGACGGAGGTAGCTGCGGGCCGGTCCCGCGTCCTCGGAGGTCAGCAGCCGCCGGTGGTACCACTCGACGGCGGCCCCGATCACATCGTGGAGCTTGGTCTTGCGGCGCCGATCCTCGCCCTGTCCCGAGTCGGTGTAGCGCAGCGTGATTCCGGCCTTGTTGGCCAGGCGCTCGATCGCGCCGACGAAGTCGAGCTGCTCCTTCTCCCTGACGAAGGTGATGATGTCCCCACCGACGCCGCAGCCGAAACAGTGGTAGAGGCCCTCCTCGGCGTTGACCGAGAACGAGGGACTCTTCTCGGCGTGGAACGGACACAGCGCTGAGTAGTGACGACCGACGCGCTTGAGCTGGGTGTACTCCGAGATGACGGCGACGACGTCAGTCGCCTCCCGCACCCTGGAAATGTCCTCGTCGACGATACCCACTCATTACAAAGCTACCGCCCGGACAACCCTGGCGTTGGACACGTGTCAGGGCTCACACCAGCCGGTCGCCAAGCCACTCGGCGACATCGGCGATCGGTAGACGGACCTGCTCCATCGTGTCGCGCTCGCGGATCGTCACTGCCTTGTCTTCGAGAGAATCGAAGTCGTAGGTCACGCAGAACGGCGTGCCGATCTCGTCCTGGCGGCGGTACCGGCGGCCGATGGCCTGGGTCTCGTCGTAGTCGCACATCCAGTGCTCCTGGAGCGCTGAGGCCAGCTCTCGGGCCGGCTCCGACAGCTCGGGCTTCTTCGACAGGGGCAGCACCGCCACTTTGTAGGCGGCGATCCGGTGGTGGAGGCGGAGCACGGTACGTTGTTCGTTGTTGACTTCTTCCTCGTGGTAACCGGCCATGAGGAACGCCATCATCGTCCGTGTCGCCCCGGCCGCCGGTTCGATCACGTGGGGCACGTAGCGCTCGTTCGTGGCTTGGTCGAAGTATTCGAGACGGTGGCCAGAGTGCTCGGCGTGCTGGCGGAGGTCGAAGTCGCCCCGGTTGGCGATTCCTTCGAGCTCATCCCACCCCCATGGGAACAGGAAGTCGACATCGCTCGTCGCCGACGAGTAGTGGCTCAGCTCGTCGGGCTCATGCGGCCGGAGGCGAAGGAGATCGGGGCTGATGCCGTGGTCGATGTACCACTGGAGCCGCTCGTTGCACCAGTAGTCGTACCACTGCTCGGCCTCTTTTGGCGGTACGAAGAACTCCATCTCCATCTGCTCGAACTCGCGGGTGCGGAACACGAAGTTGCCAGGCGTGATCTCATTGCGGAAGCTCTTGCCGATCTGGGCGATACCGAACGGTGGCTTCTTGCGCGACGTGTTCAGCACGTTCATGAAGTTGATGAACATGCCCTGGGCGGTCTCGGGCCGCAGGTACGCGACGGCACCGGCTTCCTCCACCGGACCGGCGTGGGTCTTGAACATCAGATTGAAGTGACGGGGCTCGGTCAGCTCGCCGCTGGTGCCACACGTCGGGCAGGTGTTCGGATCGTCGAGCTTGTCTTGACGGTGGCGGGCTCCGCAGTGGCGGCAGTCGACGAGGGGGTCGGTGAAGCTGGCCAGATGACCGGACGCCTCCCAGATCGCAGGCGGCGACAGGATCGCGGCGTCGATGCCGACGATGTCGTCACGCTTCTGCACCATCGACCGCCACCAGGCGTCCCGCACGTTGCGGAGCATGAGCGAACCGACGGGACCGTAGTCGTAGGTGGATCGGAAGCCGCCGTAGATCTCGGCCGACGGGAACACGATGCCGCGCCGCTTGGACAGGTTCACGATCTTGTCGAACAGTTCGGGCGAGGGCTCGGTCATCCCGCGATGGTAACGGCTGGAAGGTGCGGGAATTCCCGAATTGACCATCCAAAACCGGCGAGATCTGCCGACGTGGACCTCGTGTCCGTACTGGAGGTCCCCCACCGGCCCACAGCTGGTCCCGACGCTGTGACGGGCGTCGGCGATGGCCCCCGGTCGGACCCCACGGAGCGTTGGGGCACCGGGGCCGACGTCCCGACCGCCTCACCGGTGTGGTGGCCCTCGCCCCCGTCGACGCTCCGGCGGATGGCAGCGTGGGTCGTCGACGTCGTCGTCATCGTCGGCGCATCCCTCGCCGTCGCCCTCACCCAGGCGAGGACCTTCCAACCAGCCGGGGGCCTGAGTCCGCGGCATCGCGCCCTGCTGGACCGGGTCGAGGAGAGCAGGTCGGTAGTCGTCACGACCGGCGACACCGTGCGAACCTGGAGCGGCGCCGGACTGTGGATCACCGTGACATCGTTCGCCCTGATCGCCCTGATCGTGCTCGCCCTCCTACCGGCCAACCTCGGTGGACGCACGCCGGGTATGGCGGCCGCCCGACTCCGGGTCATCGCCACCGCCGGCACCCCGGCCCGGCTC
>Ga0224508_10002846_pt1 | contig 14516 bp, 10 predicted proteins | sample SF_Jan12_sed_USG_4_FD_170157 | JGI IMG/M metagenome (GOLD analysis project Ga0224508, IMG submission 170157) | Sediment microbial communities from San Francisco Bay, California, United States - SF_Jan12_sed_USGS_21 | ecosystem: Environmental > Aquatic > Marine > Sediment | place: USA... | reverse complement strand
ATTGCCGGTCATGCCCTGGCAAATGACATTAGTGTTTTTGTTAACCAGAATAGACATGGGGTTAGTCGCTGTGTTTCACGAATGTAGACTGCATTCGCTCCCACCAGGAACGCCGGGTTTCTATGCGCACTTCACTCGCGGCCTTAACTGCCTTTTGCGCAGCGTCTGCCATGTCGTCGGCAAAGGTAATTGACGGTCCGGAATCACGCAAACGTTGTTTGGCATATTCCGCGCTGGTGCCAGCCAGTCGAACAACCATTGGTATTTCAATAGGCGATTCTCGATTGGCCAGGATGATGCCGTCAGCAATGGTGTCGCAACGCATGATTCCGCCGCCGAATACATTGACCATAATACTTTTAACGTCCGGATCTGAAAGCAACAAACGCAGCGCATCGCGCACACGATCAACACTTGCGGCCGGTGGCACATCCAGAAAACTGGCGGCATCGCCACCCAGCAATCGAATCGCATCGATAGTCGCCATAGCCAGACCCGCGCCACTGGCCATAAAACCGACATTACCGTCGAGCTTGACGTAATTAAGCCCGTGATGCACCGCTTTTAGTTCACCGATACGCAATTCACTTTCGTCACGCAACTCGCTCACCTGCGGGTGGCGATACAGTGCGTTGTCGTCAAATGTGATGGCAGCGTCCAACGCGATCAACTCATCGTCTTTGGTTATCGCAAGTGGATTAATTTCTATCAGCGATGCATCAAGATCGATATACATCTTGTACATCGTACGAATTACACTTGCTGCTGAATCAGCTTGACTGTTTTCAAGCTTAAGGTGTGAAACGAGTTGCTCGACGATAACGTCTGTCAACCCTGCAACCGGATCGACCGCTACTTTCTTAATTGATTCAGGTGATGTTTTAGCGACAGACTCGATCTCAATACCACCAACGACAGACACAACATAAGTCGGGAGACTGTTGGCACGATCAAGCAATAATCCAAGATACATCTCACTTTGTACATCGCAAGCCTGTTCGACATAAATTCGATGCACTTCGGTTCCCGCGCTACTGGTCTGCTTGGTAACAAGAATGTGACCCAGCATCTGATCAGCGTTTTCACTCACCGCGTCTATCGAATCGACAACCCGGATGCCGCCTGCCTCGTTTGGATGATCCTGGAAATGCCCTTCGCCCCGACCGCCGGCCTGAATCTGCGCTTTGAGTACCCAGCGCGAGCCGCTTAACTCCTGGGCAACGGTTACGGCTTCGCCAGATGCTTGAGCAATCGCACCACGCGGTATTTTTATACCGTGATCAGCGAGCAACTTCTTCGCCTGATACTCGTGAATATTCATCCTCTACCTTTGGCTCTACTGCAATCTATATCTCGTTATCTTAAGCAGAAACTAATCTGGTATACAGTATACCAAAATAAATTCATCCACAAGTGCCCTAGTTCAGTTTCGAGGGTGTTTATAGGCCAGCGTCATATACTTGTTCGCTAGCAAGCTGGCTCCTACCTGTGGTTTGTCCCAGCCACAAGACTCACACTCAATGCTATTAATAGAATATTGCTCGAATCAAATGAGGAATTGATAAATAAATAAACACAATCGCCATGCTATAAAGAAACTGATTGCGAGGCAATTTGGATTTGAAATACTTTTTGTAAATTTGATAGATAAAAATAGTTAACACAATCCAGATAGGGATACTGATGATATACGGCTCTAAAATGACGAGAAATTTCTCCGCTACCATTTGGTTTATTTCGTCGTCAGTGTATTTCATACCTCAATGTAAACTCTGCCTATTCACAATCAAAAGAATTATGCAGTAGGAGCGCCCCCTGTTTTCTCAGGGGCAGGTTTGGTCGCGAACAGTGTTGATCGGATTTTATCCTCCAACCAGAATGCTTACACCGTCCAATGACCGTTGCAACAGCTCTTTCACCAGTAAGCTGGCTCCTACCTGCTCCTTAGTTTGGACAAAATTGCAGGCGACTGTAGCGGCCTTTGGTCGCGAATAATTTTAACGGAACCCTACGCATGCTGAGCGAAGCATCCAGACTGGTTATCTATCGGTTGATACAAGATCGAGCGCTAAGTACTGAAAACTGATCACTGAAAGCTGAGCGCCGAAAGCTAACAGCATCTCACCACAACCAAAAACTCACACTTTCCACAATTGCTAATCAAAGCTCGGGCAATGTGAATCTTCCTCCATGGTGTACCATTGATCGACAATGGATAAACCTCTAACATCTGAATTTGTCAATCTCGTTGAACGCATCAATCGGACGGTGGGTGATGTCACCGCATGGTTAGCGTTGCTGATGGTGCTAACCCAATTCACCGTGGTGATATTGCGTTATGTATTTTCAACAGGATCAATTCAATTGCAAGAATCGATCTGGTACATGCACGGCACTTTCTTCATGCTGGGTGTTGGATACACCTTACTCAAAGACCAACACGTTCGACTGGATATTTTCTATCGCAGCGCGAACGAGAATCGCAAAGCACTGATAAACCTGCTCGGATCATTGTTCCTGCTAATTCCGTTTTGTATTTTTATCGGTTGGTTATCCTGGCCGTTTATCGCAACCTCATGGGCAGTTCACGAAACTTCTATGGAAGTAAGCGGATTGCCCATTTTGTTCTTGTTCAAAACCATCATTCTGATATTTTGTTTTCTACTCGTGGTTCAAGGTCTTGCTCTTTCTATAAAAAACCTCCATCAATTACGTAATATTACCGCCCGATAACTGATGGACTGGCTACAAGCCCCTGAAGTTTTGTGTCTCGCCTTGTTCGCGAGTGTGATTCTTTTATTACTGACTGGTTACCCGGCTGCATTCAGCCTCGCCGGTGGCGCTTTGTTGTTCGCTGTTTTGGCCTGGCTCCTCGGTGTGTTCGATATTTCTCTGTTGCGCGCAATTCCACAACGTATTTTCGCCATCATGCGCAATGAAGTTTTGATTGCCGTCCCGCTATTTGTCTTCATGGGTGTAATGCTGGAGCGATCCAATATTGCCCAGAATCTATTGGAAAACATGGGGCGATTGTTCGGCGCTATGCGCGGAGGTCTGGGAATATCCGTTTGTATTGTCGGCGCATTACTCGCCGCGTCCACCGGAATTGTTGGCGCCACCGTAGTGACAATGGGTTTGTTATCGTTACCGACTATGTTGCGGCACGGTTATGATGCCAAACTTGCGTGCGGAACGGTTTGCGCATCCGGCACCCTGGGGCAAATTATCCCGCCCTCTATTGTGCTAATACTTTTAGGCGATCAACTGTCTTCCGCCTATCAACAAGCGCAGCTTCAACAGGGCAATTTTTCACCGGATGCTGTGTCCGTCAATGAGTTATTCGCCGGTGCTTTGTTGCCCGGTTTAGTGCTAGTGATTTTATATATTGCGTACCAGTTAGTCGTTGCGCACGTCAGACCCTCCGCTGCACCCGCAATGTCCGACGACACACAAGACAATAATACCCCAATACTTACTCTTTCAATTTTTAAATCGCTACTGCCACCGCTTGCACTCATCGTGGCCGTACTCGGCTCGATACTCGCGGGACTTGCATCACCAACCGAGGCTGCCTCACTCGGCGCCGTTGGCGCATTGCTATTGGCGGGACACCGCGCACAACCACAAAAAGGAAACCCCGTTTTGATCGCTGTTATCTCGATCCTCGCGATGTTCTTACTGACGAATGTATATGATTTGCAAATGCACGGCGACCAAAAAGCTATTGAGGATCAAGCCGCCACCATAGCTGCATTTGTTTGTGTTGTTGGACTGCTATGGGGAATCGCAGTCAGCATCGTCCGACTGTACCATCAAACCAGTAAGGAAAATGAAAAGGTATTAGTCGCAGTCATACGCCAAACCCTCACGATCACCTCCATGATATTCGCCATCGTCATCGGTGCGTCGGTGTTCTCGCTAGTGTTTCGTGGCCTGGGCGGCGATCAAGTTATCGAAAATTCATTGACCAACCTACCCGGTGGAACCTTGACGGTTTTGCTGACGGTCATGGTTGTGATGTTTTTGCTGGGATTTATTCTCGATTTCCTGGAAATCGTACTCATTGTCGTACCCATTGTGGCGCCCATTTTGCTTACCATGGAGATCGCGCCGGGTCTTCCCATCAGTCCGGTGTGGCTTGGCGTCATGATGGCAATCAATATCCAGACATCGTTTCTCACCCCGCCATTCGGTTTTTCGCTGTTTTATCTACGTGGCGTAGCCCCGTCATCCATTACCACTATGCAAATCTACCGTGGGGTTGCGCCGTTTATTATTATTCAACTGTTTATGTTACTGGTGTTATGGTACTGGCCAGCATTAGCCACCTGGTTGCCGGGTACGATTTTTGCTCAATGATTCTGCTAGTTTATTAAGGAGAAGTGCTATGAAAATCAAAGTTGAGATTGACACCACCCCCGAAGAAATGCGCCGATTTTTTGGCATGCCCGATGTACAGGATTTACAACAGGATTTGCTCAGCAGTATCCGCGAGAAGATGAAGGCTGGGGTGGAAGGATATGACCCATTTAGCCTGCTCAAACCTTTTTTGCCGGAAAATCTGCGCTCCATGGACGCGATGCAAAAGGCGTTCTGGACGGCTGCCAATTCACAGTCACCGGATCAGGATAAGAGATAGTGCTGTATGCCGGGGTCATAAAACGCCACAACCCTCATTCCATCAACTGCCTGCAAGGCAGTGTCAAAGTGGTTCCGCAACACTGTTAAGGTAAGTGCTGGCCACACGGATTTTTTGTATCTGCGCCAGCGCTCGGATACACTAGCGCCGTCTGAAACATGGTAGAAATACCTCAAAACCGTAGCGCGAAGGTTACTGATTTGCCACGAAATCCCAGCGACAAGCTGAAGAAAGACATTCTCAAGGGCGTATATGAGGAAAACGCCGGGATTGCCAGGGGAAGACCCCCTAAAAACCAACCACCTATAAAGCGCTTCCCGATTTTTTATACGGGTGCCGCGTTGGTGGTGTTGCCGACTTTCCTCGCCGCCTATGTGTACATCCAGGACCGCACGCAACCCGAAATCAATGTTCCCCAAAACTTGAGCCAGACTGCACTCCAGGCAACATACGGTTCGACCAATAATCAAAGTGTTGAAACCACATTTAACACACCACAAGGTCAGTCCGCATCGCCTGCCGGAATCGTTGACATCCCGAGCGCTGACACTGCACGGCAACCGCTGGAATCAATAATAAGTGAAGACCCAACACCAAACTACGAGAGCACCAGCGCAAATTCAGCAACGGTAGCGGTTTATGAATCGAGTCTTCCACTTGGCGTCTCGGCGGAAAAACTGGATCAACCTGAGTTCGACGCCAGTACAATTAACAACTACGACATGGAAGCAGCCGACGTTTCCGAGTTATTCGATCTCAAGGTGAACACCATTGTCATCGACCCAGGTCATGGTGGCGTCGATCCAGGCGCCGTGGGCACCACTGGACTCAAGGAAAAAGATGTGACGCTGGATTTAGCCAACCGTCTGCGTCACCGGCTTTCACGTGACAAGAAATACCGTGTATTGCTGACTCGCGGCACCGATAAACGACTGACGCTTAAAGAACGCGTTTCATTCGCCAATCGGGTCAAAGCGGATTTGTTTATTTCCTTGCACGTAAATGCCATGGAAAAGCAACAAAACGCGTTTATTGAGACTTATTATTACGGCATGCAATCTAATCAGGAAAAATTGTATTTGGTGAAGCGGGAAAACAATAATTCCGGCTACAGCACGGGGGATTTCAAGCATATGATTTCCCGTATCGGTAATACATTTAAAAATGAAGAATCCCGCGCCCTTGCAGCGGCCATTCAATCCAACCTTTACGTCAGCATGCACGCGGAGAATAACAATCTATCATCCTGGGGAATAAAGACCGCACCGTTTGTAGTGTTATTAGGCGTCGATATGCCCAGTGTGTTAGTAGAAACATCGTGCTTATGTAATCCGAACGAGGAAGACCGCTTGCGGGACGTTAATTATCGCGACCGGATGGCGCGTTACCTCGAACAAGGCATTGTAGAATACCTCGATAAATTTGAACCAGAAAAACCAACAGGAGCAATAAAATATGCCAGACAGCGACTCGAACAATAAGACTTTAAGTGTCGGAATTGACCTGGGCACTTCGCGTTCAGTGATTTCGACCAGTTCGGGGGCAAGGCAGTGGGTGGAAAGTTACGTGGGGTGGCCGAAAGACTTTGTCGCGCAAAAGTTACTCGGCAAGAAAATTTTATTCGGCGCGGATGCACTGGAACATCGTTTGTCCCTCGATTTGGTGCGGCCCTTGGCCCGTGGAGTTATAAAAGAAGGCACGGACACAGATGAGGAATCGGTCAAGGAACTCATTGGCCATTTGATTGAGTTGGCCAATCCGGACAAGGACGCCAGCATTCACGCCGCGGTCGGTATACCGGCAGAAGCACTCAAAGTAAACCGTGCTGCAATTAAACAGGCAGTATCAAATTTCGCCGATAAATTGATCGTTGTATCCGAACCATTCGCGGTAGCGTATGGCGTGAATGCCCTGGATGACGCCATGATTGTCGACATCGGCGCGGGCACAGTGGATTTTTGCATCATGCACGGCACTATCCCGGATGAAGAAGATCAACGCAGTCTGCTCACGGCTGGAGACTATATTGACGAGCAGTTATTCGAGTTGATGACTGAACGCTACCCGGAAGCTAATATCACTATTAATATGGTACGCAATATCAAGGAAAAACACGGTTTTGTTGGGGAACCACGCAAAAAAGTGCAAGTGGATTTACCGGTGCGTGGCGTGCAAACCGCGTTTGATGTTACCACCGAATTAAAACGCGCCTGCGAAAGCATTATGCCGGCTATTGTCGAGACAACTATGGATATGATTGCCAAGTTCGATCCGGAATTCCAGGAACGCGCGCGTAAAAACATTGTCCTTGCCGGTGGTTGTAGCCAAATCAGCGGCATAGAAAATTATTTGATCAATGCGACCAAAGAATTCGCGTCCTGTAAGTTCTCGCGTGTGGAAGATCCACTATACGCAGGAGCCGACGGTGCCCTGGGACTCTCCGAGGACATGCCTGCGAAGTATTGGGAGAATATTTGAAGCACTTGTTAGTTTTCAATTCCCTCCCCCTAAACCCCCTCCCGCGGGAGGGGGAAAACAAATTCCTTCCCTCTTGGAGGAAGGTTAGGAAAGGGGATAAATAAACAAGGCGCCCAGCAGTTACAAACAAATCACTTTGCCGCACTCTTTCTACGGACAAATCTCAATAAGAATCGCGCCAGCCACAAAATAAGAAAAATAAAGTTATCGCCAACGCTCCAAAGTAAATAGCGAAAAACACCAATCGCGAAGACCAGCCGTTCGGTTCCCCGTTACCACCAAAATGCGACGCGACAACATCAGGCAATTGAGGATAGTAATAAATCGATTGCAGGACGGCGACAACGGTCACCCCCCCAATAGCGTTCGTGCGATTTTCATTTAAATACGCCGAGAACCACCAACAAAATATATTTTATTGCCTAGCGATTAGCCATTGAAACTTTGGAACTGCACTGGCATTTGACGTCGCAATAACGCATTACGTGCATTCCATTCGGTTAAGTCATCAACATTATCTTTAAGCTCCACCCGATCACCCAACTGAACCGCGACACATTCCCCGTCCCGAAATAGAATACGGTTATTCACCAACGCCGGTACACGCTGGCCCGGTACGATACTGCCGACAAGATTCAAAGGATCGGTCGCGCTGATAGTAACAAATTCACCATCCGCGGATTTTTTACGCATTTCGCGCAAGGCACCCACCGCGTCCGGCAATGCAAATTGCTCGCCGGTAAAACCGGCGACAAATCGCCCGCCACGAATGTGACCCTGGGCTTCCAGACGATGATACACACGTAATAAATCACGCCACGGTGGTAACCAGTTGGCTTCACGCTCCATCAGCACACGAAATACCACACCGTAACGACGTAACAATGTCATGGCGATATGTTCGCTACTTTGTTGCGATGATGCGGACTCATCGATTTGACGCTGACGAATCAAACTCCAGCGACCGGCATGTTCAACACTGACGACAGACTTGCGTCTTGCACCACGGCGTCTACGGTTAAACGATGGACGCTTGACGCTGGACACCAGCAAACCACGCAAACCGTTAAAATTGTCAGAAGTAATCAAGCCAAGCGCAGTCAATTCACCTAATGCCGATTCCAATTGGGAACGCAATGTACCGGTTAATTCGGCAATTTCATCAAAAAATAATGCGCCTTCCATTTTCAGTAAATCGATGACAGCGCTACCGGTCGATGAAAGCCTGAGATCAGCGAGCGTTGTCGCCGGTGTCCATTCACGCCAACTTGCGGAATTTGGCCGCAACAAAAAGCTGATTGGAGTGTTGCGAATGAGCGCGTGAGCACGCGAACGTTTCGCACCCCCCTCTTTGGTCTCTGTCTTCGGTGGCGTCAATCTGGCCCATCGCACCCGACCAGAGAAATTCAACTCATCCAGCATGGACGGCGTATAACCCCAGATACGTGACGGCAATAACTCACTTTCCCATGCCGCCACCGGCGCTTCAAATCCTTCCAATTGTTCGATGACAGTCTGCAATGCATCCGTCCCGTCACCCTGCCCGCCTTGATTTAAGCGGTGCCATGACAGCAAAAAACGCATAAAGTCTTGCGCGGACACTGGCTCTATTTCCTTGCGCAGACGGCCTATGGTGTAACGGTGGATGCGCGCAAGCAAACGGCGTTCACACCATTCGTCCTGCTCTAATGCATTGGAAAAACGGCCCTTAATCACAAAACCTTCGGTTTGCAAGGCCGTTAATGCAAAATCAATATCGCCGGAAGCGAGCACAAAGTCACTCGCTAACTTGCTGACGGTCACCGGGCCGAGTCCTTCCATACGACTGCGTAATAGTTTAACCAGAGCATCTTCGCGTGAGAAGTTATCTTTAACTAAAGCACCCACGGGATCGATTGCAGGATGCAATACACAATCCGAATGCAGCATCGTTGCATGGCCTAAACGCTCCGCCGCTACCCACCACACCTGATTAGACGGCAACTGCAACCGTGTTGCACGCTGTTGAGCAACTAATTCTTCGAAAAACGGTATCCAGGCGCTATCACGACCGCGTTCGCCTTCCTGTTCACGTATAAAACCCAAGACGACCAGACCATCGTGTAGTTCATCGGCATTACGCGGTTCCGGCCAGGCCTCGTCGCGCACTTTTTCGATTGCCGCATCGTCCAGCCTGCCCAAATCCTGCGCGCTTTCAATATCCATATACCCACGCGCCTGCACGGCGAGAGTGCGACGCTCTTCGGCAGGTGCATCATCAAGAAAAGCGTACGGTCTTGCGGAGAGTATTTCCTGTGCCAGCGGCGATGGTCCGTTCAGATCGCGCGTAATCACTTCAATATTGCCTGCCACTAATCGCGTTAATAATTTTTCAAAGCCTTCGATATCCATAACCTCGGTCAAGCAATCATGCAGGGTTTGATTAACCAGAGGATGATCGGGCACTTCGCGTGCACCCACTACATTATCCTGGCAAGCAAGTTGATCGGGGAACACCAAAGCAACCAGGTCTTCAGCGTCGCTGCGTTGAAACTGCGCCGGAATACGCTTGCCGTTACGATTACGTTTTACCGCAAGGGATATATTAGCCACCCAACGCCAGCGTGTACCGAACATCGGCGCCTGCAAAATCGCCTGCACCAACACGTCACGAATATTATTTGGCGATAAATAGCGTTTGACGTCTTCGAGATCGAAACTGTGTGTCGCACCGAGTGACAAAACTATAGTGTCTTCCAAGGCCGCTGCCTGCAATTCAAAATTAAAACGCTGACAAAACTTTTTGCGTAAAGCCAGGCCCCAGGCACGATTAATACGTGAACCAAACGGCGCATGCACGACCAAATGCATATCACCAGCTTCGTCAAAGAACCGTTCCATCACGACGCTGGTTTGTTTAGGCAATACGCCTAAAGCCGCATGCGCTGCACCAAGATAAGCAATGATTTGATTCGCCGCTACCTCGTCGAATCCTTGTGCGACAATCCAGGCCGCCGCCGCATCGATACCATGCGTCAGTTGCTGCTCAATATCGTCGCGCAACTGCGAAACCGCGCAAGACAACTCATCACTGCGACCGGGTGCCTCGCCGAACCAAAATGGAATGTTTGGCGGCTGCCCTTTAGCATCTTCGACGCGAACCGCACTGCGTTCTACACGAATGATGCGATACGATGTATTTCCTAATTGAAAAATATCACCAGCCAGACTTTCGAAAGCAAAGTCTTCATTCAACGTGCCGATCTTGTGCCCTTCAGGCTCGAGAATAACGTCGTAATCGAATTGCTCGGGAATTGCACCGCCGTTGGTTAACGCACTTAAACGCGCACCACGCCGCCCACGGATAATTTTATTCACCGCGTCATAATGCAAATAAGCGCTACGCCGCCCACGCCGGGTTGAAAATCCATCCGCCAGCATCTGCACAATGTCATCGAACTCATTTCGCGCCAGTTCGTTATACGGGCTGGCTTTATTGAAACACGCATACAAGTCGTCCAACTGCCATTCACGGCTTCCGGCCTCGGCAATAATTTGTTGCGCGATCACATCCAGTGGCTTACTCGGAATTTGCAATTCATCGAGTTCGTTGTGTTGCACGGCTCGCAACAAGGCAACGCACTCGACCAGATCATCGCGACTGGTTGGGAACAAACGGCCTTTGGGTGTCGCGTCTACCGCATGACCTGAACGACCGACTCGTTGAATAAAAGCTGAAATTGACCGTGGCGAGCCGATCTGACAAACCAAGTCGACATCGCCGATATCGATACCAAGCTCCATCGATGCGGTAGCCACCAGCCCGCCTAACTGACCGGCTTTCAAACGCTGCTCGGCATCCAGACGATGCTCTTTGGCCAAACTACCATGATGCGCGGTCACCACATCTTCACCCAGGCGTTCGGACAAATACCGTGCCGCCCTTTCCGCCAAACGGCGTGTGTTAACAAAAATTAGCGTTGAACGATGTTCGCGAATCAATTCCGCCAGGCGGTCATAAACTTCCGACCACACTTCCGCTGCCATGATCGCTTCCAATGGCGACTTTGGCATTTCAATAGCAAGATCGCGCTCCCGCACATGACCTGTATCGACAATCGTACAAATTTGGTCGCGCCCTACTAAATAATTCGCAACACGTTCAATCGGCCGTTGTGTTGCGGACAGCCCGATACGTGTCAGTGGCGTTGCGACTAAAGCTTCGAGTCTTTCCAGTGACAACGCGAGATGCGCACCGCGTTTGTTACCGGCCAAGGCATGAATTTCATCCACAATGACACTGCGAACCGTGGACAACATTTTGCGACCGGACTCTGATGTCAATAATATATAAAGCGACTCTGGTGTCGTGACCAAAATATGCGGTGGTTTACGACGCATTTTCTCACGATCACCCTGCGAGGTATCGCCTGTGCGTACCGCCGTCGTCACTTCAACATCCGCTATGCTCAAAGATAAAAATTGATCACGGATTCCAGCAATCGGTTGTTGCAGATTCTTATCAATATCATTCGACAATGCTTTTAACGGCGACACGTACAGAACATGGGTTTGATCTTCGAGGAACCCACGCTCACTGCCTGAACGCACCAAATCGTCAATCGCGGAAAGAAAGGCCGCCAGGGTTTTACCGGAGCCGGTCGGCGCCGTGATTAACGTATGCTGGCCTTGTTTAATAGCAGGCCAGGCCTGTCGTTGACACGGCGTAGCGTTGTCAAAGGCGTGCGAGAACCATGCACTTACCGCAGGATGAAATAATCTCGACGAATTGAATGAAGATGAAGTCAACGAATCTGCAAGATGCTGGGCATAAATAGGAATCTCAGCCTACCACTCTGGCAATCCGAGTCAACCGCTGCCAAACATTGTGTTTTCAAGTCGAAAGCACCACAATTTACACAACATTTGGAGCCAGGCAACACAACGTGGAACTATTAAATCAACTGGCGGAACGCAAAATCGCCGCAGCTTTCGAGCGTGGGGAATTCAACGAACTCCCCGGACACTGCGAGCCGCTGGATCTGGAGGATGATTGTCACATCCCCGAGGAACTACGTGTGTCATATCGAATCCTCAAAAACGCGGGTTACATACCAGCGGAAATCCAGTTGCGACAGGAAATCGAGAACGTTGAGCAATTACTCGCTACTACCGATGACGCGCAGATTTACAGAAGTACGTTACGCCGTTTGACTGCGCTGCGTATTCAAATCGAGCAACAACGCCGGCGGCCGCTGAACATGCAGAGCGAACAACTGTATTATCAGAAAATTATCGAATCACGTTTTTCGTAAACGCCGAATCAGGCTCGATGTATCCCAACGATTGCCACCCATGGTTTGCACTTCGGCATAAAATTGATCGACCAACGCCGCTACCGGCAATAACGAACCGTTACGGGAAGATTCTTCAATACACAAGCGTAAATCTTTGCGCATCCAGTCGACCGCGAAACCAAATTCAAATTCGTCATCGACCATGGTCGTCCCGCGATTCTCCATCTGCCAGGATTGCGCAGCACCTTTGGAAATAACATCGACAACTTGTTTGGCATCCAATCCGGCATTCATGGCAAAGGCCAAACCTTCGGACAAACCCTGCACCAAACCGGCGATACAAATTTGATTTACCATCTTGGTGAGTTGCCCTGCGCCGACCGCTCCTAACAGTGTCACCGCACGCGCATAAGACTGCATTGCGGGCTCAACTCGATCAAAATCCGCCTGTTCGCCACCACACATTACCGTTAACACACCATTCTCGGCCCCCGCCTGACCACCCGATACCGGTGCATCGATAAAATGACCGCCTTTGGCTTTGATTACGGCGTCCAATTCCCGCGCGACTTCGGCTGAAGCGGTGGTGTGGTCAACAAATACTACGCCAGAATCCATACCCTCGAACGCACCGTTCTCGCCAACGGTAACCTGTCGTAAATCATCGTCATTACCCACGCAGGCGAAAATAATTTCAGCACCTTGCGCGGCAGCAGCAGGTGTTTCAGCCATGCGATGACCGTACTCGCCCACCCACTCTTTTGCCTTGCTGCCGGTGCGATTGTAAACGCACACATCGTGGCCATTTTTTGTCAGGTGACCGGCCATGGGGTAACCCATCACGCCCAAACCGATAAATGCAACTTTCGCCATGTTAGAAATCTCCGCTGTTCTTTTGTGTGATTATTATATGTATATCCGGGTCCATCGCTGCTATCGTTAGAGTCAATAACATAATTCAAACCGAATGACCGATCCTGCAACTCAAATCCGCCAGGCCAATGCTAACGATGCGCTGACTCTGGCTGAGTTTAACATAGCGATGGCAAGGGAAACCGAGCAGCGTGAACTCGACCGGACCACCATCACCGCTGGCGTAAAGGCGATATTTGATAACCCTGACCGTGGTTTTTATGTTGTAGCAAACGTGGACGAACAAATCGCCGGCTCGCTCATGATTACCAAAGAATGGAGCGACTGGCGCAACGGCGTTTTCTGGTGGATACAAAGTGTCTACGTGGCCCCTGATTTCCGTCGTCGTGGTATTTACAAAATGTTATATCAACATGTTAAACATCTTGCCCAGAACACAGGCGGTGTTTGTGGTTTTCGCCTGTACGTCGAAAAGGACAACGACCGAGCCCAGCAAACGTATGCGTCGCTGGGCATGCAGGCGACGGACTACCTGCTGTATGAAGAAGAGATAAGTTGATGTTTTTAGAGTTATAAATTTTTTATAACGTCTGACTTTAGCGATATTCCAGTCAAGATTTCTGTGAGAAAATGAATCTATGCTGATAAAGAAACCAAGCTATATCAAGTCGAGCGAAATTACCGACTACGAGAAATTCAAATCACGCCGCCGATTTATTCAAAATGGTGCCGCTCTCGCCCTGGGTCTGGGAAGTGCATCAGTTAAAGCGAATGTTCCAGATACTGATGCCGACGGCAAATTCCTGTCGCTGAAAAAAGGTGAATTTACCGTCGACGAAGAATTGACACCGTATGACGACGTCACTTCGTACAATAATTTTTACGAATTCGCTACCGACAAGGAAGGCCCGGCACAACTCGCTACAAAGTTCAAAGCACGCCCGTGGACGGTTGCCATCGAAGGTGAAATCGCCAAACCCAGAGTTTGGGATGTCGATGAGTTGATCAAACAATTTCCATTGGAAGAACGTATTTACCGTCTGCGTTGCGTGGAAGCATGGTCTATGGTGGTGCCCTGGGTCGGCTTTCCATTGGGTGACCTGGTGCGTATGATGGAACCGACTTCACGTGCAAAGTATTTGCGCTTCGAAACGTTGGTCGATCCATTGCAAATGCCCGGGCAACGACCTGGTATGTTTGGTGCATCACTCGATTGGCCATACGTTGAGGTCTGCGCATCGACGAAGCGA
>Ga0224508_10002845_pt1 | contig 14519 bp, 14 predicted proteins | sample SF_Jan12_sed_USG_4_FD_170157 | JGI IMG/M metagenome (GOLD analysis project Ga0224508, IMG submission 170157) | Sediment microbial communities from San Francisco Bay, California, United States - SF_Jan12_sed_USGS_21 | ecosystem: Environmental > Aquatic > Marine > Sediment | place: USA... | reverse complement strand
TGATGGCGGAGCAGCACTCGGTATCGATGGTGGTGCCGTGGCCGGTATTGATGGCGGAGCAGCACTCGGTATCGATGGTGGTGCCGTGGCCGGTATTGACGGCGGAGCAGCACTCGGCATTGATGGCGGAGCAGTCCTCTCAGGCCCAGTCGACTCCGTCGACCTAGTTAACGGTGTATTCGAGTCAATGGGACAAGTCGTGATGGCCTCACAAGGCATGCTTGCTGGTATGCGCGTTGGCGATTTCGTCTCGGTCGCCGGCTCGGTAGTGTCACCGGGTTGGCTGTATGCGGACGACGTCTCAGTTTCGGCAGACCTTTACGTACCTGGGGCGACCGAGGTGTTTGTTACCGGCATGCTGTCATCGGTTGATCTGGCACATGGAACCGCTCAAATTGGTAGCCTGACGATTGACTACACATCTAGCCTGGGCAGCGCCGACGCGCCATCAGGCGCGATGTGGAGTTTCGCAGGAACACGACCTGTGGCACAGGGCGTTATGTTGTCAGACAGGTCTGTCAACAGATAAGAGGATCATTCGAGAGGGTGGCCCTGGTATCGCTCACCCGGGTCTCAACGAAAGGGACTGCGAGTCCTCTCAATGAACTAAGAGAAAGGCCACTTTGGTGGCCTTTTTCTTTGCCTGCATTTTATAGCGCGCATAAAAAAGTCGGCGTCCCTGCCGACTTAGATCTCGTATCAACCTGTGAAGGAGATGCGAGGGTTGGAGGAGCCATCCCCGAGCGATTAGGAATGACTCGAGAAGGATACTAGGTGCCTTACTCGGAACGAGGTGTGACCAGTTTCACAAATCGATACGCGAACAAGAAAAAAGCGCCGGACGGCGCCCTTACCTGAACAAAAAAGGCGTATTAAGTTAAGTTCGGTTTATTCGGTCAAAGTCGCGCGCAAATTCTGGATGTACTTTTGTAATTTCTCTTGTTCTACGCGTTGCTTGATAACGTCGCGAACACTTTCCAACGTAGGTGGCGTTGTCTCGCGAGAGTCCTCACGCAGAATTACGTGCCAGCCGAATTGCGTCTGAACCGGGGTCTTGCTAAATGCACCGTCTTCAAGAGATGCCACGGCCTGTGAGAACGGCGGAACCATCTGATTTGGTGCGAACCAACCGAGGTCGCCTCCATTGGGTCCTGACGGCCCCGTGGATTTGTCTTTTGCGAGTTCCTCAAAATCGGCGCCTTCCTCAAGTTCCTGAATCAGGCCTACCGCTTCACCCTGCGTTTCAAGCAGAATGTGGCGCGCCTTGAATTCCAGCGGCGGCGCAAGCGTGATTTGCTCTTTGTAGGCGCTCATTATCTCTTCCTCGCTCGCCGCATTGTGAGCAATATAGTCAGTCGCGACGGCTTGAGCGAGAATGCCGCGGGTCTGCAGCTCTATTTGCGCTTTGGTACGCGGATTTTGGGCCAGTTCCTTGGCACGAGGCTGCGTCGTCAGCAAGTAGATATCCTTGAGCTCACCGAGAACCGTGGTGCGTTCTTCCGGAGTCGCCTCAGTTGAAGCCTTTTGAATCCTGGATTCGAGGTACATATCGAATACATCAGAGCTGACGTCAGTTCCATTAACAGTGGCGGCCGTTTGTGCCCAAAGCGATCCGGAAATCAGTAGTGCGATGGTCCCGGTTACTCCGATAGCCAAGTGTGCTCCAGATGTCCTGGAACAAGTTTCGAAATTCATGTTGAGGTCCTTTTAGCGAAGTTGGCGAATTCTATACGATATGACGTCTTGCACGCGAGAAAGCTCCCACAGATTTGGGGCTTATTGGGACTTAAAGTTCACCGGGCGCGTTTGCGTGGATGCGCAGGGCGTGAATTTCGGTCTCCATCATGGAACCCAAGGCTGAGAAAATCATGCGATGGCGCTGAAGCGGACGGCAGCCGTCAAACGACTGAGAAACGATCGTCACGTCAAAATGGCCCCCACCACCTTTTGCACCTTCGTGTCCCGCGTGCAGATGACTCTGGTCTTTTACCAGCAGTTTGACCGGGGAAAACGCGTCGGTGAGTTTTGCTTCGATCGTTTTCACCGTTTCGCTTGTCATGGCAATACGCGATTGAAGGGTTTGACGGTCATCTTGCTGTATACACCGGCACTCATGTAGGGGTCGTCAGCGGCCCAGGCCTTCGCTTCTTCGAGCGACGGGAACTCGGCCACGACCAGGCTGCCCGTAAATCCAGTAGTCCCTGGATCCGGGGAATCGACAGCAGGGTGTGGACCTGCGATCAACAAACGACCCTCATCACATAGCGCCTTCAATCGCGCGACGTGTTCCGGCCGCGCGTTTATGCGCTTGTCTAAAACGCCCGCGTGATCTTCACTGATAAGTGCGTACCACACGCTTACTGCTCCATCTCATCGACACCGTCGCCACCGATCAAATTGGCGATCCAGAATGTCTGCGCGAGCATGAATACAACGGTGAGCGCCATCAGCCCGAATACCTTGAACTTGACCCACGTTTCTTGCGAGAAGTTATAGGCGACGTAGATATTGAGTATTCCGGCCGCGACGAAGAAGAGCACCCAGACGACATTCAGCTTGCTCCATTGAGCCTTGGTGATCCTCTCTAGAGGCATTCCGTCGACCAATCCGAAAAAACGCTGTACTAGCGGCACGTCTCCTACCCAGAAGCTGCCAAGAAATACCGCCGCTACGGCCCAATAAAATACGGTGGGCTTCCAGTAGAGGAATAGTGGGTTTCTGAAGTAAAGCGTCAACGCGCCGGCAATGAGCAAGAATATCGTGGACCAAAAGTACATCTTGTCGAATGACTGTGTACGAACGTACTTGACGAGCAGTCCGATAGGCATGGCGATCATCAGAACGACCAGCGCAAAATAGATGCCTTTATAAAAAAAGGCACCAAGAAACAGGATAAGCGGCAAAAATTCGAAGACCAGGTTCATCGCGCGTATGCTTGGCGGCACAAAAACGTGGCGAATAATAGCGTAATTCAGCCGATCGATACCATTGCAAAGTTGGACTATCCGCGAAGTCTTGGCTCCCCTACAATCCCCGCGTGGCAAAAATCATCGAAATCCATCCGACAGACCCGCAACCGCGGCGGGTGAAAACCATTGTGGAAATTATCCAGAGTGGTGGCTTGATCGCGTATCCGACTGATTCGAGCTATGCATTTGGCTGCCATATTGGCGACAAGAAGGCGATAGAGCGCATCCATCGCATTCGTCGTACGCACAAAAAGCACAATTTCACGTTGGTTTGCGCCGATCTTTCTGAAATCAGTGTCTACGCGAAAGTCGACAACTGGGCGTATCGAATGATCAGGTCGATGACGCCGGGTCCCTATACTTTCGTTTTACCCGCCACGAGGGAAGTCCCGAAGCGGCTGCAGAACCCGAAACGCCGGACAATAGGTCTTCGCGTGCCGGATCACACGCTGGTCAATGCCATGCTCGAGGCGCTTGGTGAGCCCATCATGAGCTCGACGCTGCAACTGCCAGGCGACCACATGCCGCTCACGGACCCACTGGAGATCGAAGAGCGCATCGGTCATCAGGTGGAAGCCATCATCGACGCCGGCCCAACCGGCATCGAGCCGACCACGGTCCTGGATCTTTCGAGCGGTTCCCTGGAGGTATTGCGCGTGGGCCGTGGCGATATCAGCCAGTTCGCCTGACCCTCAGAATATGCGATAGAATGCGGCGAACTGCGATGGAAACCGTATGAAGCCCGAACTGAAGGTCCTGACCCCCGAGGATGCGCCAAAGCCGGCCCAGGACGAAAAGCAATCGCCTGCGCAAGCCGAGATGCCATTCGCCGTCGTCGATGGCGAGCCCGTAACGACACTCCCTCAGGATCTGTACATCCCGCCTTACGCATTGCAGGTATTCCTGGAGGCATTTGAAGGGCCGCTCGACCTGCTGCTTTACCTGATTCGCCGTCAGAACATCGACATCCTTGATATTCCAATCGCGGAGATCACCAAACAATACGTTCAGTACATTGAACTCATGCACGAGTTGCAACTGGAGCTGGCCGGCGAATACTTGCTCATGGCGGCGATGCTCGCCGAGATCAAGTCGCGCATGTTACTGCCGCGACCTGTGGCGGAAGAAGAGGAGGAAGATGACCCTCGCGCGGAACTCGTGCGCAGGCTTCAGGAATACGAGCGCTACAAAAAGGCTGCTGACGACATCAGTGAACTGCCGCGCCTCGAACGCGATGTGTTTGTTGCTAATGCCGATGCACCAGAGCGAAAGGTCGTCACGAAATTGCCCGACGTGACATTGAAAGAACTGCTGCTCGCGTTTCACGATGTCTTGAAGCGTGCGGAGATGTTCTCCAACCTCCACATGCAACGCGAGCCGCTGTCTGTGCGACAGCGTATGAGCGAAATACTGGCGCGGATCAAGGCAAGTAGTTTCACGGGTTTTGCTGATTTGTTCGACGCGGAAGAAGGGCGCATGGGCGTTGCAGTGACTTTCATCGCAGTACTCGAACTGCTGCGTGAGTCGGTTATCGAGGTCGTCCAATCGGAAGAATTTGCCCCGCTACACGTTCGGGCCGCATCGTCGGTCCGATTGGTTTCCGATGAAGATGCGGGTACTGAACCCCAATTTGATGAGAGAGATTGAGAAAGTTTCGGAATGGACGCAACTGAAATAAAATATTTTGTCGAGGCAGCACTGCTCGCGGCCGGACGGCCTCTGAATATTGACCAGCTCAAGGGCCTTTTCGACGGTCGCATGGCGCCTGAAAAAGCTGAGATTCGCAAGGCGATCGCGACGCTGAACGAGGACTACGAAGATCGCGGAATCGTCGTCACAGAAGTCGCTTCGGGCTTTCGCATGCAGGTAAAAGCCACTATGGCCGACAGGCTGCATAAGCTTTGGGAGGAACGGCCGCCGCGTTACTCCCGCGCTTTGTTCGAGACGATTGCTCTGATCGCTTATCGTCAACCGATCACGCGCGGCGAGATTGAGGAGATTCGCGGCGTCTCTGTGAGCTCCAACATAATTCGGCAATTGCTCGAACGTGATTGGGTACGCGTCGTCGGGCACCGCGATGTTCCAGGCCGACCAGCGATGTTTGGAACGACCAAGACTTTCCTTGATTACTTCAGTCTCAAGAAACTCGATGATCTGCCGCCACTCGCCGATCTTTCTGATTGGGAAAGTCTGCGTGTGCAACTGAACCTCCCGGAGGTCGAAGATCAGCCGGAGGGCGGTATTGAAGAGACAGCGGAAACAGCGGCCACAGTTATCCCGGTGCTGTTTCCGGAAGGTCAGCAGGACCAAGGAGAAGCCCTGAGTCTCGCTGCGGGTGCGGAGGTGGTCGAAGAAGCAGAAGCAGACGAGGAGCTAAAGGTCACTAAGTGGCCGGACCCGGTTGGCTGATCGAATTCAGAAAGTCCTCGCGGCCTCCGGTCACGGCTCACGACGGAAAGTCGAAACCTGGATCAGGGAAGGGCGGCTAACCGTCGATGGCCGCCTGGCGGTGCTTGGTGAGCCTGTCGAGGGCACCGAGAAAATCACGCTGGACGGCAGACCGTTGTCTCTGCGGCGCAGTTCGCAGCCGCATCGGCACATTATCTACAACAAACCGGGCGATGAGCTAACCAGTCGCGACGACCCGGAAGGTCGCAAGCTGGTATTCGACTCGCTGCCGCGGCTCAAGGGTGCACGTTGGGTCGCTGTCGGTCGTCTTGATCTCGTTACCACCGGGCTCCTGATCCTTACGACAGATGGCGCACTGGCCAATGCGCTTATGCATCCTTCGGCTGAGATTGTTCGCAAGTACGCCGTAAGGGTTCATGGCGATCCCACTCGAGCAGAACTTGAAAGGCTCCAATCGGGAATAGAGTTGTCGGATGGGCCGGCCCATTTCGACACGATAGAGCACGCAGGCGGTGATGGCGCTAATCGCTGGTTCAATGTGACGCTCAAAGAGGGCCGCAATCGAGAGGTCCGGCGACTTTGGGAAGCCATAGGCTATGAGGTCAGCCGCCTTATTCGTACGGCTTACGGCCCGATACAACTTCCCCGAAAGGTTCGTCGAGGCAAGTATGTGGCGTTGACACCGGCACAGGTGCGCACCCTGTATTATGCAGCGGGCCTCAAACCGCCAGGTGATCCTCGTCGAAGGAAGAGAAGCAATAAATCTTATAAAAAACGATAACTTAAGAGTGTTTCTTAAATAGCATTATTACTGAGCATCAAAGCTCTCTCCTGTCACGCCCTTGCTGTCCGGCCCCAGCAGATAGATGTAAGCCGACAATATATCTTCCGGACGCTTCAGTTTGTCCCGATCTTCGGCCGGATAGGCGGCAAGTCGCATACTCGTGCGCGTGGCCCCTGGATTGATGCAGTTGGATCGCACGTTGCCGTGGCGGTGTTCGTCCGCAAGGACCTGCGACAGCCCTTCAGTTGCAAACTTGGATACCGCGTACGCACCCCAGAAGGCCTTGCCAACGCGGCCCACGCCGCTGCTCGTGAAGATGACGGAGGCGTCTTCAGAAGCTTGCAGCAGTGGCAGAAATACCTGGGTTATGGCAAACGCCGATGTTACGTTGACATGCATCACCCGTTGCCAGAGCACCGCATCGTACTGTTCTATCGAATACCGCTCACCCAGAATACTCGCGTTGAGAACCAGACCATCTATACGGCCGAACTCCTGCTCAACACTTTGCGCAAGTGTGGTGTACGACTCGCTGTTGGCTGACGCCAGGTCCATCACGGCGATGGAAGGCCTGGGCGCCCCGTTGATCGCCTCAATCTCGTCATACACTTTCTCGAGCTTTCCCACGTTGCGTCCATGCAAGATCACCTGGGCCCCGAGGCTCGCGGCGTGCAGCGCTAATGCCCTGCCAATGCCATCGCTGGCGCCTGTGATCAGGATGACGCGATCGCGAAGCAGGTTGTCAGGGTAGGTGTACGATCGCGGGTCGGAGGTCAAGGGTCATTTCCTTCGATCATTGTCCGAGGAACCGATTCCAAAGATTCCAGTTTTTCGAGGTCTTTCTTGGCGTGCACTCCGAGCTCGACGAACTTGCGGGCACCTGGCAGAACGTTGCGTTCCAGAGAGCCGACCGCCTTATTGTAGTTTTCGACACTGCTCGAAAGCTGTCGACCAACGCGGTTCATGTGCGTGACGAAGGTTCCGAGGCGCCCGTACAGGTCCTCAGCCAGTATCCGAATTTCTTTGGCGTTATCGGCGAGCGCAAGTTGGCGCCAGCCATATGCGACTGCTTTGAGCAGCGCCACGAGGCTCGTTGGAGTGGCAAGAATAATCTGCTTGGACAACGCGTACTCGATAAGGTCAGGCTGTTCATTCAGTGCGGCACTCAGGAATTGATCTCCCGGAATGAAGAGGATGACAAATTCAGGACTCTCATCGAACTGTTCCCAGTAGGCCTTGGACGACAGCATGCGGATGTGTGCACGTACGTTCTTCGCATGTCGCTCTAGGCCCAGCTGACGTTGCACATCGTCCTCGGCTTCCACCGCGGCCAGATAGGCATCCAGCGGGGTTTTCACGTCGACAACGAGCTCCCGCTGATCCGGCATTCTGACAATCATGTCTGGTCGAATGACCTGGGAATCACCAACGGTGTGCACTTGTTCAATGAAGTCGCAGTGCTCGACCATCCCTGCCAGCTCCACGAGCCGCCGCAACGTGATTTCGCCCCAGCGACCACGCACCTCAGGGCGGCGCAGCGCTTTGACGAGGTTCTGGGTTTCCTGCGTGAGAGATTTCTGGTTGAGTTGCATCTCCTCGAGCTGGTTCTTGATGCCGCCATAGGCTTCGCTGCGCGACTTCTCGAGCTCCGCAATTTGTTTCTGCGAAGCCTCGAGTGCGTCACGAATAGGTTTTACCAGGGCCTCGACCGCTTTCTCGCGTTCGCTCAGTTCGCGCTTAGCTTTTTCCTGTTGGGTACCGAGATTCTGTTCTGCCAATCTGAGGAAGTTTTCACTATTTGATCGAAGCGACTGATTGGCCAGCTCAGAGAAGGCGGCGGTCAGTTTGGCGTTGGCCAGTTCGAACGCTGCTTCACGCTCGCTTTGAAGAGTTTCCTGATTCTTAAGGTCGTTTTCGATCAGGCCGATTTGATCGATCAGTCTTTTCCGTCGCTGTCGCCCGATCGACCAGACAATGAAGGCGCCGATGAGAAGTCCGATCCCCAGCGCGGGCGCGCCGACTTCAAGGTATACAGGTTCAATGGTTACAGAGATCATGAGGAATCGAGATTAACCGCTTTAAGCACGATTTGCGTCAGTTCCTGGGTATCCACAGCGATGATATCGGCACCCCACTCACGCGGATCATCGTCCTCGGTAATATAGCCGTAAGCGGCGGCTATCGTCGCAACTCCGGCCCGCAGCCCGGCCTCAATATCCCTGGCCGCATCCCCGATGTAGATAGATCGATAAGCGTCGACGCCGGCAATGTCACAGCCGAGCAGGAGGGGGCCGGGCTCTGGTTTACGAACCGAGAGTGTATCGCCGCTGACCGCACAGACGCTGCGCTCGGCAAGTTCCAGTTGTTCGAGCAATGGGTTGGTCAGGTGCTCGGGTTTGTTGGTAACGACGCCCCATGGACAACCGACAGCGTCGAGACGGTCGAGAAGTGTCTCCAGACCGTCAAATACCGTGGTCAATTCGCATAGGCGCTCGGCATAACGCTCTACGTATTCACCGACCAACATCACACGCCGCCCTTCGTCGATGTCCGGGAACCCGACTCGCAGCAGTCCCATGGCACCGTTGGAGACGTTCGAGCGGCCGAGAGCGTAGTCGATCGGATCGTAGCCGTGGTCACTTTGCATGTCCTGCAGCGTCGCGACCATATCGGGTGCTGTGTCGACGAGTGTGCCATCCAGGTCGAAAAGCACGAGGTCAAATTCGTTGTCCTGAATTTGCATCAGTTGGAGGGCCGCTGAAAATACATGAGGTAATTGACGTCCAGACCTGGTCCGAGCGAATACGCTCGAGTGAACGGGTTGTATTGCATGCCTGTGCTGGCGACGAGCTCCAGACCTGCATTTCGCGCCCAGGCTTCGAGCTCGGAGGGTCGAATGAACTTGGCGTACTCGTGAGTGCCGCTAGGTAATAGCTTGAGTACGTACTCGGCGCCAACTATGGCAAACAGGAATGACTTCGGATTGCGATTGATGGTCGAAAAGAACACGTGGCCACCAGGCTTGACCAGCTCGGCGCAGGACCGGATAACCTGCGATGGGTCCGGCACATGCTCGAGCATCTCGAGGCAGGTGACGACGTCGTACTCACCCGCTTCTTTGGCCGCCAGATCTTCAGCGGTCGATTGCCGATAGTCGACTTCGGCACCGGATTCATGCTGGTGCAATCGGGCAACTGACAACGGCCCCTCGGCCATATCGATTCCCGTCACTTCTGCATTCGCGGCAGCCATCGACTCAGTCAGTATGCCGCCGCCACACCCGATATCAACAACTCGACAGCCGGCCAATGTCACATGTTGACGAATCCAGTCGAGTCGCAATGGATTTATTTCGTGAAGCGGCCTGAAGTCTCCTTCGATATCCCACCAGCGGGACGCCAGTGAGTCGAACTTGGCGAGTTCTGCCGGATCCACATTGTCTCTGACCATCGTCATGCAGGCTTTACCTTGCTGTTAATTCTGGTGTCGCTCTGATTCTGTCGCGCCATTCGTTGTTGCGTTCAAACAGTGTGTCCGTATTGATATGGGCAAGCTTGCCATTGTCCAGCTGATGCTTGCCTGCCACCCAGACGTCTGTGACCTGGCTGGCAGTGGCGGTGTAAACGAGTTGCGATCCGACATCGTACATTGGTTGACTGTTGAGAGTGACAAGGTCCACGCAAGTCAGATCCGCCCATTTGCCGGCCTCTATCGAGCCTATCGCGTGCGCCAGTCCTAGAGCTTTTGCGCCATCCAATGTCCCCATACGTAACGCCTCGGCCGCCGAAACCGCGGCAGCGTCGTCTGAGCTTGCTTTGGCGAGCAGGGCTGCGAGCTGGATTTCAGAAAGTATGTCCAGCACATTATTGCTCGCGGCGCCGTCCGTGCCGATCGCAACGTTGATTCCAGCGGATCGATACCGGGTTATCGGGGCAATGCCACTGGCAAGTTTCAGATTTGATCGAGGGCAGTGCGCAATGTTCACACCCGCTTCGGCGATGCGGACAATTTCGGTGTCCGTCATGTGCACGGCGTGCACGGCCAGAAGAGAGGCGTTTACAAGGCCCAGCTCGTCCAGACGTTCGAACGGGCGCTTTCCGGTTTGCTTGAGTGATCCTGCGATTTCCGCGGCGGTTTCGTGCAGATGTATCTGTACAGGGACGTCGAGTTGGTCTGCCAGGACCCGCAGCTCAGTGAACGACTCGTCCGAGAGTGCGCTCATCGAGTGGGGCGCGTAGCAGGACGAGATCAGCGGGTGCTCAACGTAAGGGTCGTGGACGAGGTCCGAGCCCTTCCTCAGATACTCCTCGGCGCTGCGGGCCCAGCTTGTCGGAAACTCAACCACGGGAGTGCCGACCATTGCACGCATATTAAGGTCTACGGCTGTTTCAGCGACGATCTCCGGAAAGAAATATTGGTCGCTGAAGCAGGTAATCCCGGCGGAGAGCATCTCGGCTATGGCTAACGCTGTGCCGTCACGCACCATCTCCGCGCTTACCCAGCGCTTCTCTGCAGGCCAGACTCCCTTGCGCAACCAGGCTTCCAGCGGCAGATCGTCCGCGAGACCGCGCAGCAGCGTCATGGCGGCGTGCGTGTGCGCGTTAACGAAGCCAGGGATCAATACGTGGTCAGGACGCTCGACGAGCACGCTCGGCTGGTAGTTTTCCAGCGCTTCTTCGAGCGGGAGAAGGTCCGTGATTCTGCCGTCCATCACGATAATGGCGTGTCCGGTCAGTACGACTCCGGCAGGCTCGACAGGAATGCACCAACGAGGCGCGATCAGGGTGTCACAGTGCTGCATAGTCGCCGCAGTATACGCGTCGCTGAGATCAGCGCCAGCGCTACATCTCAGTGTCTCGAAAGCGCTGGAAAGACTGCTGTTTGACGGCCTGTTGTGGTATCATTGGCGGCCTTATCGGGAGCTCTGAAAAGGCACTGTTGAGCCCGGCGAAATCAAGATTCGGACCCGCTCGAAACCCACTGCACGAAGACGTTGATATTCCGATCCTGTGGACGGAATTGTGCTGAAATTGTGAGCTAGAAAAGTAGAAAATTATGGCTGAAGTTGCACAGGAATTGCTGACCGTAAGTCTCGAAGATGAGATGCAGCAGTCCTATCTGGATTACGCGATGAGCGTCATCGTGGGTCGGGCACTCCCGGACGTTCGTGATGGCCTCAAGCCCGTCCACCGGCGTGTCCTGCATGCTATGCGGGAACTTGGCAACGACTTTAACAAGTCGTACAAGAAATCGGCACGTGTCGTTGGTGATGTCATCGGTAAATACCACCCTCATGGTGATTCCGCCGTTTATGACACGATCGTACGCATGGCGCAGCCTTTCTCGATGCGCTACATGCTTGTGGACGGCCAGGGTAACTTCGGTTCCGTCGACGGAGACTCGCCCGCCGCCATGCGATACACCGAAGTACGCATGGCCAAAATTGCGCACGAGTTACTCGCAGACATCGAAAAGGAAACCGTCGATTTCGTCGAAAACTACGACGGCTCCGAGAGTGAGCCGTCCGTCATGCCCACACGTATCCCAAATCTGCTGGTCAACGGTTCGTCGGGCATCGCTGTCGGCATGGCCACCAACATCCCTCCCCACAATCTGGGTGAAGTCATCAACGCCTGCCTCGCGGTAATAGAAGATCCGTCGATCGAAGTGCCCGCCTTGATGGAGCATATTCCTGGCCCCGATTTTCCGACAGCGGGGATCATCAATGGCGCTCAAGGCATCTACTCCGCGTACCGCACGGGACGAGGGCGAGTTCACATTCGCGCCAAGACCGAAATCGAGACGATCAATGCCCGCGGCAAAGAGGCCATTATTGTTACCGAATTGCCATACCAGGTTAATAAGGCCCGATTAATCGAGAAGATTGCGGATTTGGTGCGAGAAAAGCGTATCGAAGGCATCAGCGAACTGCGTGACGAGTCCGATAAAGACGGTATGCGTATTGTGATCGAGCTGAGGCAGGGTGAAATCAACGACGTTGTCCTGAACAACCTGTACAAACAGACTCCGATGCAGAGTGTTTTCGGTATCAATATGGTGGCGCTTCGCGACGGTCAGCCCAAATTGTTGAACTTGAAGCAGGTGCTTGAGGCGTTTCTTGCCCATCGCCGCGAAGTCGTGACCCGGCGAACCATTTTTGATCTGCGCAAAGCCCGAGACCGGGCGCACGTGCTCGAAGGCCAGACCGTGGCGCTGGCGAACATTGACGACGTTATTGCGTTGATCAAGGGGTCCGCGTCACCCGCCGAGGCGAAAGTCGGACTGATGGGACGGGCATGGGCGCCGGGCGAAGTCACCGGCATGTTGGAGCGGGCTGGTGATATGGACACCCGGCCCGATGGTCTGGTTGCCGGCAGCGGCCTTGTTGACGGCGAATACAACCTGTCCGCGGTGCAGGCACAGGCAATTCTCGACTTGCGGCTGCACCGACTGACCGGTCTTGAGCAAGACAAAATAATAAAAGAATACAAAGAGATACTAGGGAAAATTAAAGAACTTTCTGAAATTCTTGCAAACCCGGACAGGCTCATAGAGGTCATTCGCGAAGAACTCGTCGATATGCGTGACACTTACGGCGACGAGCGTCGTACGGAGATTGTGCAGGACCACTCTGATCTCAGCGTCGAAGACCTGATACCCGAAGAAGAGGTAGTTGTAACGCTTTCTCACGGTGGCTATGCGAAAGCTCAGCCGATTGTCGATTACCAGGCGCAGAAACGGGGTGGCCGTGGGCGCTCCGCGACCAAGGTAAAAGACGAGGATTTCATCGATAATTTGTTTGTCGCCAACACGCACGACACGATCCTTTGTTTCTCCAGCCGCGGCAAAATGTACTGGCTCAAGGTCTACCAGGTGCCACAGGCAAGTCGCGGCTCGCGTGGCAAGCCCATCGTGAATCTGTTGCCGCTGGAACAGGGTGAGCGAATCAATGCGGTACTACCTATTCGCGAGTACGAAGACGGCCATTTTGTATTCATGGCGACGTCGGGAGGCACGGTCAAAAAGACCCCTCTGAAACAGTTCTCGCGGCCGCGGGCGAGCGGCATCATTGCCGTCGATCTGCGTGGCGATGACAAACTTGTGGACGTTGCAATTACCGATGGTGGCGCAGAGATATTGCTCGTCGCCAGTCATGGCAAGGCCATCAGGTTCAAAGAAGGCGATGTGCGGCCGATGGGACGTGGTGCCGCAGGTGTCAGAGGCATCAAACTGCCTGACAGTCACGAGGTGATCGCCCTGACGATTATTCGGGATGGCCTGATTCTCACGTCGACTGAGAATGGTTATGGGAAGCGGACGCCGGTCGATGATTTCCCCGTACAGGGGCGCGGCGGTCAGGGCGTCATCGCCATTCAGACGACAGATCGAAATGGCCGGACGGTTGGCGCATTGCAGGTCGAGAACGACGACGAAATTATGCTGATCAGCTCAAATGGCACGCTGGTTCGAACCGGTGTTGAGGATATCTCCATTATGGGCCGCAACACGCAGGGCGTGCGACTGATCCGCGTTGAGCGCGGCCAGCGACTGGTCGGTTTGGCACGTATCGAGTCGATCGAGGAAGACGATGAGTAACGCACTGATTTGGTGCGTCGATCCGTCACGGGCGCTCCCTGCGGCAGCGTTATTTACTTAGTGCATTTGCGTCTTTAAACCGTAACAATACGCCGCCTGGAATCATCCTCAATTTGTCCAAGGACCATAGCGACATGTCGCGCGTTTTCAATTTCAGTGCTGGGCCCGCGGCGCTGCCCCTCGAAGTCCTGCAAATCATCCGCAACGATATTCCCGACTGGCAAGGTACGGGTATGTCAGTCATGGAAGTCAGTCACCGCGGCAAGCATTTTGTAGAGGTGGCTGCTCGAGCGGAGGCGAACGTTCGCGAGCTGCTGGAAATACCCGACGATTACAGCGTGTTGTTTTCTCAAGGGGGTGCAACCCTGCAAATGGCGATGGTGCCTTTGAACCTGGCCGGCCCGGATGACACGGCCGACTATGTCCTGACCGGAAGCTGGGGAAAGAAAGCGGCAGGCGAGGCGAAGAAATTCTGCAACGCCAACGTGGCCGCCGATGCGTCTGACAAGAACTTCACCTATATCCCGGACGAATCCGGTTGGAATCGCAACGAAGATGCCGCGTATTTGCATTACACACCAAATGAGACTATTGCCGGTGTCGAGTTTCATTTCGTGCCCGGCGGTGACGTGCCACTGGTCGCCGATATGTCGAGCACGATTCTGTCCCGGCCGATCGACGTGAGCCGCTTCGGTGTCATCTATGCCGGCGCACAAAAGAACATCGGGCCTGCCGGTATTACGCTGGTGATCGTGCGTAAC
>Ga0224508_10002844_pt1 | contig 14522 bp, 12 predicted proteins | sample SF_Jan12_sed_USG_4_FD_170157 | JGI IMG/M metagenome (GOLD analysis project Ga0224508, IMG submission 170157) | Sediment microbial communities from San Francisco Bay, California, United States - SF_Jan12_sed_USGS_21 | ecosystem: Environmental > Aquatic > Marine > Sediment | place: USA... | reverse complement strand
CCTGACCGCGCCCTCGCTCGTACTGAAGCAGTTGATGACGAAGAAACACATCATGTTCAACTGCCCGGTCAATGCACCCATCGAATACTGTCGCCTCGAACTTGTTTGGCACGATAAGCTGAGCCGCGATCCAGGCCACGAATGGCTCCGATCTGCAATCTGCCGGGCCGCCGAAAAAACTGCTGCTGCATAGTCGAGCCGCCTGAATGGCATGGTCCGAGTGCAGGTATTGGAGTAGTCTTTACTGACCGGCGCTGTTGTTGCATTCGAACCAGCGAGAACAATTAAACAATTGCAACAGGCGTCAGCTAAATCATTCAGGGGGTTTATCTCATGCTATTAGCAACTACAGCAATCTATGCAAGCCTGCTCGCCCTGTTCGCACTGTTTTTGAGTGCACGCGCCGGCATCTTTCGCGGCAAATCCGGCATTTCCATTTTGTACGGCGACCCGGTCAACGCGGAATTGGCCGAAAGGGTCCGAGTCCACCAGAATTTTCTGGAATACGTACCGATGATTCTTATCTTAATGGGCGTCATCGAACTGAATGGCGGTTCAACAACGATTCTGCATGCCGTAGGCATATTGTTGATCGTCGCAAGAGTCGCGCACCTGATGGGGCTTAAGCATGACAACATGGCCCATGTCGGGCGCGCCATCGGCGCGGGCGGAACGGCTTTGATAACGCTTGCGAGCGCAGGCTACAGCTTGTGGTTAGTGCTGATGTAATCGTTAATGGTTGTCCAGCGCGTCACGGGCGCCATCTACCGTATTTTCGGCTCTCACGTGAACTCCGTCACATACCTTTAACGGCAAAAGACAGATCCTTACCTCGTTAACAGCCATCAAGGTGAAGGCATGGACGCCAAGCAGAAGCCCACGTTTGCGGATACCTACGTCCTCGACGAGGATGTAATGGATGAGATGGAAAACTTCGAATCGACCCAGGTGCTTTCTGATTCCGACGACGAGCTTGCAGAAACGCGTACTCAACAAAACAAATTTCTCGAGGACGTCGATGAAGGTACTGTCGTCCTAGACGAAGACTCCGCGCAGAAAAAGAGTTGAAAACGCTCGCCCACTGGACGAGATCCGCATGCCAAAGCTCTGCAAGAAATGCGGCCATTATGATCCGACGCCAGAGCTGACCGACGACTCCCGCTGCCCAACCTGTGGCGTGGTCTACGCCAAGCTTCGCCAGCCGCGAGCCGCTGCTGTATCGACACCCGCGACCGTATCGGAAGGGGCTGCCCCGTTGGCGGCCGCATCCACGCCGCCACTCGGATCGAATGAGTCTCGGTTCCACTGGCCACAGTCTCGGTCCGACTGGCCACCGCTGAAGCAGTCAGAAGTGTGGCTAAGCACCGCTGCCGTTTGCGTGCTGTTCGCAATCATCATTTTCGACGATGACAGCTTCGTCCTGCTGCTCGATCATGCCAATCTGGCCTTTCACGAGGCTGGCCATCTGTTCTTCGGGTTTCTCGGCAGCACGCTCGGCCTGTACGGCGGCACGCTGGGTCAACTGGTGTTTCCCATTGTTGCGATGGTGAGCTTCTGGCATCAACGGCATGCGGTCGGCGTAGCCTTAAGTGGCGTCTGGCTGTTTGAAAACTTCTTGAATATCGCGCGCTACATGGCCGACGCGCGTGCACGGCTCCTGCCGCTTGTTGGCGGCGGCGAACACGACTGGTATCACATTTTTCTGCGATGGCGTTCGCTCGACAGCGACACCGATGTCGCCGCCGTCACATTCTTTCTCGGCTGGCTCGGCATGATTAGCTGCATGCTGTGGCTGTGGCGTCGATTCAAGGCCGAGCCCCGAACCCGATAGCAAATTGGGGCCGATGCAGGGTTGCGGGGAAACGGACTATTTCGACGAAACTATAGCGTCCTCGCATGTACGGGCGCGGTCTGCGTACCGGCAAGAAGTTTCAATTTCTCTTGCAACGGCTTTACGATGGCCCGGCCGACGCGATCGCCGAACACAAGTAGGCACGGCGTCAATATCAACGTAAGACCTGTTGCGACGACCAAACCGCCAGCGATTGAGCTCGCCATCAATGTCCACAGTTGAGTCGATGGCGCACCGAAGCTGATCGTTCGGCTGACGAAGTCCGGGTTCATCGCCAAAACCATCGGCATCAATCCAAGCACGGTCGTCACAGCCGTCAGTAGTACCGGTCGTAAACGGCGGGCACAGGTTGTCAGTGCAGCTTCGACGGAATCGACACCTTTGTTGATCAGACGGTTGTACGTGTCAATCAGAATAATATTGTTGTTAACGACGATTCCGGCCAGCGCAATGACGGCAATTCCGCACATGACGATCCCGAACGGTTGGCCCGTAAACAGCAATACCAGCAGTACGCCGGCACTGGAAAACACGATGGCCGACAGAACGAGGACTGCCTGGTAAATACTATTGAATTGCGTTACCAGCAGAATGGCCATCAATGCCACGGATGTAAGGAAAGCTCTGGTCAGGAAGGCTTGCGCATCCCGCTGATCTTCATCCTGCCCGCGATACTCCAGACCTACGCCCGACGCCGCTCCGCTCGACGCAATCGCGTCCTGCAGTGCCGCCAGCTGACCTGACTCCGAAAGACCGTCTTCTACATCGGCCTGTAGCGTGAAAGTTCGAATTCCGTCGGTACGGTTGATCAAGCCGCTCTTCGCGGCTGGCTCGATCGAGACGAAGTTCGAAATCGGAACCATCCCTCTTTGAGTCATCACTCGAAGTTGATTCAGAGAGTCCAAATGGCGGTCCGCATCGGCAAATCGAAGCCGAATGTCCACTTCTTCATCGTTATTGTCCGGGCGGTAATCGGCGATGAAAATACCATTAGTGACCAAACGAATCGCATTGCCGAGCATTGCCGTGTCGGCACCAAAACGCGCGGCCTCCTCGCGGTCAACTAAAACCCGCCACTCGTTACCCGGCAGCGCGCGATCGTCTTCGATATCGACGAAGCCCCCGAGTTGCGCCATGACAGAATGAATCGAATCGATCGCCTCCGAAATTGCGGCCTCGTCAGCCCCGCTGAGCTCAAGAACGATTGCCTTCCCCGCAGTGAGCCCACCCTCCTCTGTGCGAGCCTCAACGATAATGCCCGGCAGATTGGCTGTGAGCTCACGGACGTCACGCAATATCTCGGCGGAAGTCCGACGCGTTTGCCAGTCAGTGAATTCCAGCTGAACGTTGCCAATGACATCCGCGCCAAGACTATTGCCGCCGCCTGAGCCCCCGAGGGTGCGCGAGTAAACACTGTTCACTTCTGGCATCCCGATGACTTGTTGTTCAACAGCGCGAACAAGCTGGTCTTTTTCCCAAACGGAAAGATCGCCGCGGGCACGCACATGCACCTGCGCATACTCGGGTTCCTGTTCCGGGAAGAACTCCGAGCCTTCACCGAACACAGCAAACGCGCCAACCGCGCCGACCATACCCAGCATGAAAGTCGCAGCGACGAGACCAGGCCGTTTCAGCAGCCGTTCCAGCAACCAAAGGTAGGCCGTTGCGAGCGGACCGGACGAGCCAGGCACATCCGGTTCTCCTTCGTGCTTGCTCTTGGACGAAAGCATGGCGCCCAGTACCGGCACAAAAATGAGCGCCATCGCTAAAGAGGCTGCGAGGCAGGCAATTACGGTAATCGGCAGATATTTCATGAACTGACCGACCATGCCCGGCCAGAACAACAGCGGCACGAACACTGCGAGCGTCGTCGCCGTCGATGCGATGATCGGCCAGGCCATCCGTTTGGACGCGGCCGCAAACGCTGCGCGCGGTTCCATGCCGCTCTTCATGCGCCGGTCAGCTAACTCGACGACGACGATGGCGCCATCCACCAGCATGCCGACGACGAGAATCAGGCTGAACAGGCTCACGATGTTGAGGGTCAAGCCGAGCATGTCGATGACGAGAATGCCGGCGAGAAACGAGCCGGGAATAGCGAGCCCGACCAGTAGCGCCGCGCGAAACCCGAGCGCACCAACAATGACAATCATCACCAGCAAAACCGCGCCGATGATGTTGTTCTGCAGGTCACCGAGAATTGTCTTGACGCTCTTTGATTTGTCCTGCAGAAACGTAACGGAAATCTGGCTTGGCCAGTTTTGCTGCTCGGCCTCGATCAGCGCCCGTGCCTGATCGACCGTCTCAATAATATTGGCGCCGACGCGTTTGGTGACCTCAAGCGAAAGCGCGAGATCACCATCCACGCGTGCAAATCCGTTTGGATCTTTGAACCCGTAGCGGATTTCAGCGACATCCGCGACGGTGATGACCTGCTGACCGTCTGCCTTGATCGGCATGGAAAGCACATCTTCGATCGACTCGATAACGCCAGGTACTTTGATGGCAAATCGACCGGAGCCGGTATCAAGCGCGCCGGCCGCAATCAGCTGATTGTTATTTCGGACAAAGTTGAATAGATCGGTAAAGGAAATCTGGTAGGTCTCGAGCACTGTGGGATCCACGATGACGTCGACGACTTCCTCTCGATCGCCGCCTATGTCAACTTCGAGCACACCCGGCAGGCCTTCGACTTTGTCTTTCAGGTCGCGAGCGATCGCAACCAATGACGTTTCCGGCACCGGCCCGGACAAAACAGCGGTTAGCACAGGAAACAGCGCAACATTGACTTCACTGACGCGCGGCTCATCTGTATCGCTTGGCAGTTTCGGCCGTGCCAGGTCGACCTGTTCGCGCACATCGCGCAACGCGCGTTCTGAATCGAAACCGGCATCGAATTCGAGCATGATTGAGGCATAACCCTCGCCGGCCGTCGAAGTCATTTCCTTCAGGCCTTCAATCGTTTGCAGTTCCTGCTCCATCGGCCGAACCAGCAATCGCTCCGCATCAAGCGGCGAAATGCCTTCGTGAGTCATCGAGACATAGATATTCGGTATCGCAACGTCGGGCTCTGATTCCTTGGGAATCGTGATGTAAGCCGAAGCGCCGGCGATGACTAACACCAGCAGCACAAGCAAGGTCGTGCGACTGCGGCTAACGGCCGCGTCAATAATGCTCATTGAGTTGCTGCCGATTCCTGTACCAGCGCGACTTGAATGGGTTGCCCCTGCTCCAGAAATCCCTGGCCGCTGACGACAACATTCACAGAATCCGGCAATCCCGAAACCCAGATACTCTCAGGCGTCGAGCTGATAATCGAAACGGGGATGAACTGAGCTATGCCGAGTTTCGATGCGAAAATACCGACTTCACCGCGTGCCGTTCGCACGAGCCAGCCCGGTGCAATCTGATGTGCGGTCACTTCTTGTGTTGGAATAAACGCTTCAGCGCTGATGCCCGCGGGAATTGCACCACTCGAGTTTTCGATCTCAACCTCAAGAAGAAAAGTACGAGTTGCTTCATCAGCGATTGCAGACAGGTAGCGTACGTGGCCCGCCACCTGCTCGCCCGTCACCAGCCTGACGTTACTCACGGCTCCAACTCGAATGCCGTTGTGGCCCGCTTGAGAAACACTTGCAACGACAACCAACGGGTCGTTATCAACTACGTCGAAAACCGCGTCACGAATTCCGACATAGTCGCCAATTTCGACATCCAGTGAATTAACAATGCCATCGAAAGGGGCGCGCAGCGTGGACTTCGCAATGCTCAGCTCAATGCTCTCAACATCCGCCCGCGCGGCCTCTAGATTGGAAAATGATTCATCAACCTGCGTGCTGGCCATATGGCCTTCTGCATTCAAACGCTGACCGGCCGCATACTCGTTTTCGCGCCGGACCAGCATCGCGGCCGCTTTGCGCAGCTGCGCCGGTTTATCATCGATCGCGAGCTGGACAATCGCCTGCCCCGCGCGGACAACTGAACCACGCTGAACCAGAAGTTCTTCAACACGCCCGGCGGTTTCCGTCCGTACGGTGACCTGGCGATTGGGCGCTGTGTAGCCTTGAAGTCTTTCTTCCTGAGCCACGGATTCGCTATCGACTTGCCTTGCTTGAACCAGCGTCGCGTCGCGAACGCTTTCCGGTGCGGCCGTGGTCTGGCTGGTTTCTGCCGTCGGCGGGGAAGCCGCATCCGGTCCGGTCATAAACCAAACCACGACGGCCACGGCCAGCACGGCCGAAAAAGCGAGGGAAAATCTTCGACTATTGATCATTTCATTTAGTTTCCACTGAACAATCTGGGCAAAAAAAACGAATCAGCTCACTTTACGTAACTGACGGCCCCATTTAGCTAGCACATCCTCTGTGTTCTTCGTCGCGATGCCATAAAAACGCAGCATGTCCTGCAGCCTCGCACGCGCACCTTTGGATTTACCCGGCAGCCCTTCTCGGGTCTTGGCTGCAAGCTTCTCGATCCGACGCATTCTCGTGACGTAACCTTCCAGCAACTTCGCGTAAGGATCGTCCGCTAACCGAAAATAGTCCTGCCGATCGCCAGGCCGAGTGGTCCGCTCGATTACGCCAAGCGACTCAAGAATCCGGGCATTGGTACTCACGCTCCCTCGACTGACTTGAAGCTTCTCAGCCAGCTCGGAAAAACTATGCGTCCCACCTTCAATAACGAAGTACCCGAACATTCGACCGGCAATCCTCGGTAAGCCATCGGCCTGCGCCGACAAGCCCATTTGCTCCACGAATTCTTCAATTGCGCTCTTTGCCATAGAACGCACTGTAGAGTGTTTCGTCTGTTTAGTCAACACTAAACAGATTGGATAATGTGAGATTATGTAATACGCCGGGGCTGCGATTAACCCTTCGGCCCCGGCGCTAGAACAGCGTGTACGAGATCATCCTGCCGCAAAGAATCACGACTGCCCAGAACGAAATCGAGGCAATCCCCATCAAGCGGACCGAAAGCATCGAATCGGCCGAGGCTGCTTCAGCTGGCATTCGCCGAACCAGAAAGTGAAAAGCGATCGCGTTGATCCCCGCGAGAATTATGACCAGGATCTTAATTCGGAAGAATGTGTTTTCGTAGGCGGATGTCGCGAATCCGGCAAACAGCGCGAACCCGCTCAGAAGCATTACGCTGAACCCGAAAACGAACCACTTCGATAATGCGCGATAAACGTCGATTAGCGGGTAACCCTTCAGGCAAACGCCAATCATGCGGAGATCTACCCAAAACAGTATGCCGACGGAAAAGATCAATCCGAGTATATGAATCCCGACAAGGACCGGAAATCCGTAGAGCGATTCACGCGTAATCGCGCCGAGAGCCGATGCTTCGAGCCACTCAAGAATCTCAAGCATGGTTACAACCCAAGAAAAACACGGTAGCCAACTCCTCCGCTACTCGAAAAGAATGAACCAGCACGCGACAACAGCCAGCGATATCCAGAACAAAAGACCAATAACGCCAATTGCCCGAAGCAGCGTCGCATTTAAGGCGGGGATTCGGCGCACTGCACGATGCACCGTGAACTGATAGATCGAGGCACCGAGCAACAGCGCCATCTTGAGTTGGAATACTCCAGCCGGCGCTGTATATGAAGCCCGTGGTGAAAACAGCGCAAAACCAGTGATCAGACTAATCGTCAATCCAATTCCCAAGATCCGGATAGCAGGTCGAGCGATCGCCGCGCTCGGCCACCGACCCAACAGCAGGCCCGATGCCCTCAGGTTCCAAACAATTCCCCCGCTCATGACAAGCGTAAAACCAATGAGATGTGTAGCGCTGAGCGAAGCCGTCAGCCAAAGCGATTCGCCGACGGTTCGTGCGAGCGTCGTCGATTCAAGCCAGTCGAAGATTTCCAACACTTCTCCTTAGATCAATTGCGAAGGCAAGGACGCTTCGGAGTGAGCGATGCGGTGGTTATCAGCGTGGACCTTCATAGCCTGGCAGACCGAAGTCGGAGCGCATTCGATATCACCGAAACCGAAGAAAGGCTCATCGCGAGACTCGCAAATACTGGGGAGAGCAACAACCCGAACGCAGGATAAAAAACGCCCGCCGCGATCGGGACACCGACGGCGTTGTAGCCAAACGCAAAAACCAGGTTTTGCCGAATGTTGCGCATCGTTCGGCGCGACAGTCGGACCGCACGAACGATGCCGGTCAGGTCGCCGCTCACGAGTGTGACGCCGGCCGACTCCATCGCCACATCGGTGCCCGTGCCCATCGCAATGCCGATATCGGCCTGCGCGAGAGCAGGCGCATCGTTTACGCCATCTCCTGCCATTGCGACGACCGCGCCCTCCGCTTGCAGCCGCTTGACGATATTCGCTTTGTCTTGTGGCAGAACGTCGGCGATTACGTCGTCTAATTCGAGGATTTTCCCAACGAACTGCGCGGTTCGCTCATTGTCACCGGTCAGCATCACGACGCGGACGCCTTCGCGTCTGAGCGTTTTGATTGCATCCGGCGTTGTCTTTTTGATTGCGTCCTCGATCACCAGTAGCCCAGCAGCAGTTCCATCGATCGCTGCATAGATCGCCGTCGCGCCACGTTCGCGTTCCTTTTCGGCAGACGGCGCCAATTCATCGACGCTGATGTCGTGCCGCTGCATCAGACGCAGATTGCCAACCAACACCGTATGCTCACCCACTTGCCCCCAGACACCCAGTCCCGGATCAGAATCAAAATCTCGCACCGCCGGTAGTTCCAAACCATCGACCTTGGCTCGAGCAACAATGGCGCGGCCGAGTGGATGTTCGCTCGACGATTCGATTGCCGCTGCCAGTTGGCAGACTCGCTGTTCGTCGAAACGCCCAATGGCGACAACGCGTTGCAAGGTCGGTCGTCCTTCGGTCAGCGTGCCGGTCTTGTCGACAACGACCGTTGTAATTCTCTCTAGGCGCTCCAGCGCTTCGGCATCCTTGATCAGCACCCCGGCCTGGGCACCGCGTCCGACGCCGACCATGATCGACATCGGCGTCGCCAGGCCGAGCGCACACGGGCAAGCAATGATCAGCACCGAAACGGCAACTAACAGCGCATAGGCTAACTTCGGATCCGGCCCAATGGTCCCCCAGACAATGGCTGCGACGAGCGCACTGCCGACTACTGCCGGAACAAACCACGCCGACACCTGATCGACAAGCCGTTGCACGGGCGCCCTCGATCGCTGTGCCTGAGCGACCATGTGAACAATCTGAGAGAGCAGTGTGTCGCCACCGACGTGATCGGCACGCATGACGATGCTGCTTGAGCCGTTGGTCGTCCCGGCTGAGAGCGGATCGCCCAGTTCTTTTCGGACGGGCGCAGGCTCGCCGGTCAGCATGGATTCGTCGACATGGCTCGTTCCATCCAAGACTTCGCCATCGACCGGAATTTTTTCGCCGGGACGGACTCTTAACCGGTTGCCGACGCTGACCTCTTCAAGCTGAATGTCGCTTTCGTTACCCGACTCATCGATCCGATGAGCAATCTTCGGTGCGAGCCGGAGCAGCGCCTTAATAGCCCCCGACGTGCGATCACGCGCTCTGAGTTCCAGCACCTGCCCGAGTAAGACCAGCGTGACGATGACGGCGGCGGCCTCAAAATAGAGCGGCGGCGAACCTTCAGCGCTAAGGAACGATGCCGGCAATACACCGGGCGCAATCGTAGCAATCAACGAGAACAGCCAGGCCGAACCGGTGCCGAGCGCAATCAGCGTAAACATGTTGAGGCTTCGGTTGACGACCGACTGCCAACCGCGCGCGAAAAACGGGTAGCCGCCCCAGAGGACGACCGGTGACGCAAGAGCAAGTTGAGCCCAGGCCACATTCGAGTGGCCGAACAGCATCATTGGATCGATGGACGGGATTAATTCCCCAGCCATGGCCCACAACAATGGCGTCGTCAGAACCGCGCTGATTAAAAAGCGGCGCTTCATATCGGCAAGTTCTTTATTTTCGTTGTCCTCGGCAGTCGGCGCCAGCGGCTCGAGCGCCATACCGCACTTAGGACACGGGCCGGGCTCGTCGCGGCGCACTTCCGGATGCATCGGACATGTCCAAACGGAAACGGGATCGATCACGGCGCCTTCGCTACCTCCGGAATTTTGATGTGAAATCTCGTACCGCGGTCATCGGAACTCGCCTCGATCGTCCCTTCGTGCAGGTCAATGATTGACTTGACGATCGCGAGCCCCAGCCCTGCACCTTCGCCGCCACGCTGTCTTGAAGGATCGACGCGATAGAAGCGGTCGAAAATCTTCGAAAGATCTTCGGCCGGGATTGGCGTGCCTGGGTTTTCGACGGCGATAGTTGCCGCGCCGTCGTCCGCGCGGCCAAGCTCAATCAGCACGGTCCCACCGCTTGGCGAATGACGAATAGCGTTGGACAGCAGATTGCCGAGCGCCTGCTGGAACAGCAGTCGATCGCCAACAACGGTCACCGTCCCCGCTAAACGCAGTGAAACATCGCGCTCGTCTGCCCAGGCTTCGTAATAATCGAAGAGCGCATTGATTTCAGCCGCAAGGTCGATAGCGATCGATTCCCTCTTGCTGCCGCCATTGTCTGTCTGCGCCAAAAACAGCATATCGCCGACCATTTGCGCCATGCGGTCGTACTCTTCTACGTTTGAGTAGAGTATCTCGCGATACTCGTCGATCGTGCGTGCCCGTGAGAGTGCCACCTGCGATTGAGTCATCAGATTGGTAATCGGCGTGCGCAGTTCGTGCGCAATATCGGCATTGAAATTCTCGAGCCGCTGAAACGAATCGTCCATGCGACGCAACATCTCATTGAACGATAGAGCAAGGTCGCTGAGCTCTCGTGGCACAGACTCTGGTGGGATTTCACGAGCGCGCTCGTTGGCGCTGACCCGGCGCATGCGATTGACGATTTCGCGTAGCGGTGCATGGCCCTGGCGCACTGCGATCCAACCCATGACACTCATGACCACAACGCTGCTAGCGATCATCAGCCACAGTGTTCGACGAAACGAGGCGAGAAACGTCAGGTGATAATCGATCGGCGTCGCAACAACGACGGTGTGAACGTCCGGTAGTGCTGGGTGGTCTCTACTCGTCCGCCTGACCAACACGCGATAGGCTTGGTCGTCCGCATTAACGAGCTGAATCGTATCGCCTTCCGGTGCGCCGATGGCAGCGCGACCGATCCCTGAAAGGTCCGGGTGCGCGCTACTGCTATACACAAGCTGCCCGTCGTCTTTGGCGATATATAACGTCGCGCTGTGGTGTCCGATCAAGATATCATCGAACCGCCGCTCGACGGGCGCCAGATCGGACGCCGACTGCACGCCCGCAAGGGCCTCGATTACCGCGTCAGAAATAATCGCGAGCTCCGCTGAATCGCCTTCCTCGAAGTGGTCCTCCATCTCGCGACTGATGACCCAGCCAAAAATCGGAAAAACGACGGCGGCAGCGACAGCGAAAAACAGCGTCAGGCGAGTCGCAAGTGACAACGGACGCATTGCCATTCAGGCTTCCCCCGACGCTTCCAACATGTATCCCATGCCGCGCACCGTGTGGATCAATTTCGGCTCGAAGGCATCGTCGATTTTTGCCCGCAGGCGGCGTATGGCTACATCGATGACATTTGTATCGCTGTCGAAATTCATATCCCAAACCTGGGAAGCGATCAATGAGCGCGGCAGTACTTCGCCCTGATGACGCATCAGCAACTCGAGCAGCGCGAACTCTTTCGCGGTGAGCGAAATCCGCTGCCCGGTGCGTGTTGCCCGACGACGCATCAGATCCAGCTCAAGATCGGCAACGGTCAGGTTCGCATCGACTGAATTCGTGCCTCCCCGCCGCAGCAGCGTACGCACGCGCGCCAGAAGTTCCGCGAACGCGAACGGCTTCACGAGATAGTCGTCGGCACCGAGGTCGAGACCCTTCACGCGGTCGTTGACGCTGTCGCGTGCCGTCAAAAAGAGCACCGGCAAATGCTTGCCTGCCTCGCGCAAAGACTGAAGAATCCGCCAGCCGTCAATGTCCGGCAACATGACGTCGAGAATGATCAGGTCGTAGCGTTCTGTATTTGCGAGGTGATGGCCATCCAAACCGTTACGCGCAAGATCCACCCGAAACCCCGCTTCGGTCAGCCCCTGACGGAGATACTCGCTGGTCTTGGGTTCGTCTTCGACGATTAGAATTTTCATTGCCGTCCAACCGATGCCCAGATTAAGAAGGCACGCCTGTTAGGAACATGACATACAAATGACAGGAATGTCATGCACAAGTCATTAGAGTGTCAGTGCCGGACCGATAAGGTGGGAATCTATAGACTCAACGGCACAGGATGAAACGCAAACCGCACTTTTCAATCGCGCTGCCGGACACCCGAAGGCGACGCTTCCTCGAAGGCCTGGTCGGCGGCGGCGTGCTGCTCGGCGCTTCTTCTTGGCTGCGGCCCGCCTGGAGCCAGACGGCTCAAACGGCGACCGGGACACCGCCGGTACTCAGTGGAACAGAATTCAATCTCACCGTCGCCGAAACGGCAGTGAATTTTACCGGCGAGCCCCGCCTGGCAACGACGATCAACGGCTCGATCCCGGCGCCGATCCTGCGGTGGCGTGAAGGCGATACCGTCACATTGCGAGTTACCAACCGCATGTCGGAACCCACGTCGATTCACTGGCACGGCATCCTGCTGCCGTTTGAGATGGACGGCGTGCCGGGGATCAGTTATCCGGGCATCGCGCCCGGCGAGACGTTTGTATACCGGTTTCCGGTCCGGCAATCGGGCACTTACTGGTATCACTCCCATACCGGTTTCCAGGAACAGACCGGTATGTACGGTGCCCTGATTATCGACTCCGCGCGCAGCCAATCGCCACGCGTTGACCGTGATTACGTGGTGCAGCTTTCTGAGTGGACCGATGAAGATCCGATGCGAATCTTCGCCAAGCTCAAGACCGAGAGTCACTACTACAACTTGAATCGGTTGACGGCGAGAGACTTCTGGCGCGATGTCTCCGGGTCAGGCTTTAGCGCAGCGCGCGGCCAGCGTGAGATGTGGAACCAGATGCGCATGAGTCCGACAGATCTCGCCGATGTCTCCGCGCAGACCTATACCTACTTGATGAACGGGACGACGCCAGCCGGCAACTGGACGGGAATGTTCAATCCGGGTGAACGTGTGCGGCTGCGATTCATTAACTCGGGTGCGCAAACATTTTTTGACGTCAGAATCCCTGGACTCACCATGACGGTCATACATGTCGACGGTCAGGACATCGAGCCCGTGACCGTGGACGAGCTGCGGGTTGGTGTCGCGGAAACCTACGACGTAATCGTCGATCCCGCCGATCAACCGTATACGATTTTCGCTCAGTCAATGGACCGGACCGGATACGCGCGCGGCAGCTTGAGCCCGCGGCAAGGACTGACGGCTGAGGTTCCTGCACTGGACGCACCTCAGATGCTCAGCATCGCCGACATGATGGGCGCGATGGCCGACAGCAGCACGATGGATCACAGCGCCATGGCACAAGACGCGGCAATGGTGCACGCACGACACGCGCGCAGCGAGTACGGACCGAGCGTCGACATGCGTGTGGATATGCCGAGAACCAATCTGGACGATCCCGGCATCGGGCTTAGGAACAATGGGCGCCGCGTATTGACCTATGCCGACATTCGCACGATCGGCGGGCCGCTCGATGCGCGCCAACCAGAGCGCGAAATCGAACTCCATTTAACCGGCAACATGGAACGCTACAGCTGGTCTTTCGATGGACTCGAGTTCGGCAAATCGACGCCGGTACATTTTCGTTATGGCGAACGACTGCGTGTTGTGCTCGTCAACGACACGATGATGACGCATCCCATGCATCTGCATGGCATGTGGAGTGAACTGGAAGCGGCCGACGGCGAATTCATGGCGCGCCGGCATACGTTTTCGGTGCAACCGGCTCAGCGCGTAAGCTTCCTCGTAACGGCCGACGCGCTGGGCGGATGGGCCTGGCACTGCCACATCCTGTATCACATGGACGCGGGCATGTTCCGCGAGGTCGTCGTCGCGTGATCGGCACTCAAAAATATCCGTTGAGCCCGCGCATGTTCTGCGCACTTATCGCGGCTGCTATTGGCAGCGCGTCCGTTGGAGCCGAGCCCGCTGCCGTCGAAACACCGGCGAGTGAAATGCCTGCCATGCCCATGGACCAGGCCAACGAAACCGAAATGGCCATGGGCTCCATGCAAGGAGGCCCGCCGCCACCCGATGCACGGGATCCTCACGCCTATTCAGGCGGGCAGGATTTCACGATGGGTCCCGCGCGGCCACGGCTCGCCGACGTCAAGAACTTCAGCTCCGTGCTGGTCGAGAATTTCGAGACAACGCGCAACGACGGCCATACTTCGGTTCCTTTCGATCTGGAAGCCTGGTTCGGCAAGTCCTATGAACGCGCTGTGTTCAAGGCCGAAGGCAATTTACAGAGTGGCGACCTCGACGAGGCACGCTCGGAACTGCTCTGGGCTCACGCGCTTTCACCCTACTGGGATTCTCAGCTGGGGATACGTTATGACAGCGGTAAAGGCCCGAACCGCAGCTGGCTTGCGGCAGGAATCGAAGGGCTTACGCCGTATTGGTTTGAGCTGGACGTTACCGGCTATATCGGCGAATCCAATCGTACGGCGCTGCGCATCGACGCTTCCTAT
>Ga0224508_10002843_pt1 | contig 14525 bp, 15 predicted proteins | sample SF_Jan12_sed_USG_4_FD_170157 | JGI IMG/M metagenome (GOLD analysis project Ga0224508, IMG submission 170157) | Sediment microbial communities from San Francisco Bay, California, United States - SF_Jan12_sed_USGS_21 | ecosystem: Environmental > Aquatic > Marine > Sediment | place: USA... | reverse complement strand
GAGCTGGTTGTCGTCATGGTCATTGTCGGCCTGCTGGCTGTTGTCGCCGTGCCACGCTTTTTCGGAAACTCCGTTTTCGAAGAGCGCGCGTATCGCGACGAAGTCATTTCTGCATTACGCTATGCCCGCAACCTCGCCGTCGGCAGTGGTTGCCCGGTTCGCGTCCGACTCAATGCGGGTTCTTACGACCTTGCGCAACAGGCAATTGTTACTGGCCACTGCGATGTTTCCGACGTCACCTGGCCGGTCATCGTCCGGCTACCGGATGGCCAGGCGCTTAATAACACGGCGCCGAGTGGTGTGGCGATCGCGCCACCGCTTACCGTTGTCTTCGATGCAGCCGGCCGCACTAACCTGGCTGGCGACCAGCTCATCACTATCGGTGCCGGCTCGTTCACGTTACGAGCCGGGAGCGGCTACGTATCACCATGAAGAAGCGTAATGCGCGTGGCGTAACCCTGATCGAGCTGGTAGTGGCCATTGTGGTCATCGGTATATCCGCCAGCGTGATACTCGGTGTGCTGAGTTCCAATGTTGGTGCCAGCGCCGATCCGATGGTGCGGCAACAGGCAGTGGCAATCGCGCGGGCATATATCGAAGAAATTCTTTTGCGAAACTTCGTTGATCCGGACGGTACCGACGGCGAAGCTGCACGTATTGATTTTGATGATGTCGACGATTACCACGGCCTGATCGATACCGGTGCCCGGGATCAATTCGGCAACGCCATTGCCGGTCTTGGGGATTACAACGTCGCGGTCACTGTGACTGGTAGCGGCGCCTTGCCGGGTGTGCCGGCGGCGGACGCGTTGCGAGTCGATGTAACAGTGTCACGTGCGCCGTATCTCAATTTCACGCTTAGCGGATACCGGACTCGGTGAAGTACCGTCGTCCACAAGCGGGATTCAGCCTGGTCGAGCTGATCATTGCTTTGACACTGACCGTCATAGTCACAGCGTTCGCCGCGATGTTCATTGCAGGTCCCGTACAGGGATATACCGATCAGACCCGGCGCGTAGCACTGGTCGATAGCGCCGAGAGCTCGCTGCATCGTCTCGGGCGCGATATTCGCAGCGCGCTGCCTAATAGCGTACGCATTGTGGCGGTTGGAACCGGTTTTGCCCTCGAGATGTTAAACACCGTTGACGGTGCACGGTATCGGAGCGGCCCGCCGCCAGCGAATGCAGCCCGGGTTCTGGATTTCAGTACAGCAGATAATCAGTTCAATGCAATTGGCGGTTTCGGTCGCACGGCGACGCCGTTTTCATCGATCACACATTATTTGTCGATCTACAACGTCGGCGTGCCCGGAGCCAGTGCCTGGGAACTGGCCAACGTGATTACACCACCGGGCACCCAGATCGATATTTTGGCCGACGCCATACCCGGTGAAGACAATGTCACACTATCCGGGCCGTTTCAGTTCTCTTATCCGTCACCGACACAACGGATGTATCTGATCGACGGTCCGGTGACCTGGCTTTGTGATACTGGTGCCGGAACCTTGACCCGTTACAACGGCTATGTAATCGCTACAGACCAGAATAGCCGCGACAGTGACGCGGAACTGACCGGGGCAGGCGCCGTCGCGACGCGGGTGGCCGAAGACATTACGGCGTGCGCGGTGAATTACGCCCCGGGTATTGCGTGGCGCGCCGGTCTGGTAAGCGCACGCTTGCAACTGGCTCGGGCCGGCGAAAGCGTGGTGCTGCAGCACCAGATTCACATTGAGAATGCGCCATGAGGCCTGGCAAACAAAGCGGTGCCGCATTGGTCGTGGCGATTTTTTTAATAGTCACGCTGGCGTTGCTTGGCACAGTTGCCGTGCGGCTTAGCGGCGTGCAGCAGCAGGCGGTAAATCTGTCACTGCTCTCCGAACGTGCACTACTCGCCTCACGGACGGGTATCGAATGGGCCGTTTATCGTGCCCTTGGCAGCGGGATCTGCGCTGCGGCCAGCACCCCATTGACCGAGGCGGGGCTCAACGGCTTCAGCGTCGATATCGCTTGCAGCAGCACGACACATAACGAAGGCGGCGCAGTAACGACGGTCTACAGACTGGAGGCATTCGCCCGTGCTGGTACTTACGGAAATCCGGACTACGTCTCCCGCCGCGTCAGCGCAGTAGTCAGCCGAACGCTATGATACGAACAAAACACAACATCGCCCTGTTACTGGTCGGTTTTCTCCTGGCACTGGCCGTCAATGCGACACAGGTCTGCACAACAGTGACGCTGGTGAATAAGGATCTGAATGGAATTTCCGGCAATAGCGATAGCAATGTCATCGCCGTCGGCAAGGACGGTAATATTGCGATATGGGATGGCACTGCCTGGTCGGCCATGATCAGTCCCACGACCGAAGACTTGCTCGATGTCGAGGTTGTGGATGCGAACACGGCATTTGCGGTAGGCAAGAAGGGCACAATACTGCAACTCATAGGCGGTATCTGGTTAGAACAAATCACACCGACCGACAAGGAACTGCAGGGCGTCTGGTCGGATTCGGCCGGGGAGGCCTGGGCAGTTGGCAAGAACGGTTGGGTACTTTACTGGAACGGAACGACATGGAGCGATGTCAGCGCGGCGGCCCAGACCGACGGCAAGGAACTAACCGATGCCTGGGGTGACAGTTGGAGTGTGTATGCACTCAATAAGGATGGGGTGTTGCATCGATATGACCGGGCTGCCGGCACCTGGGATGCACCGGATACGATCTGCAAACTCGGTGGCGGCAAATTCGAAGACCTGTGGAGCGATGGTGCCGGCAATATCTATCTGGTCAGCAAGAAAAACGTATACCTGCACGATGGTATGACCTGCACTGTGCTCGCGACGGCCAACAAAGACCTGTTGGGCATCCATGGTGTGGCACCGACCGGGCAAATCGTAGCAGTAGGCAAGAACTCACGCGTGCTGGAATACGACGGCACAACATGGACAGAAACCGACGAAGGCATCGAGGAATTTCGCGATGTATGGGTTTCACGCAACGGCAACGCCTATTACGCAGGAAAGAAAGGTGAGCTGACTTCATGCCAGTGTATCGACTGTATCGTACCCGGGTTTCTCGTCATACACGATAATTTCGGTATCCACTGTCTCGACGAAATAATACGCGTTGAAGTCATCGATGTGACCAGCGGCAATCCCTACGCCGACTACAGCGGGCAACTGGTATTGGATACCGGGAGCGGTATTGGCAGCTGGTCCCTGGTGGCCGGATCCGGTCTCTTCAGTGACCCATTGGCCGATGGGATTGCCAGCTACATCTGGCCCGCGGGTGAGACTTTCGCCGAGTTTGCCTTAAGCTACGTCGAAGGACCACCAGTCCTGGACGTGGATACGTTTGATACGGTGGATCCAGGAACCCGTGACGATGACGGAGAGGGTGCGCTGGTCTTTTCCGCCAGTGGTTTCTCGGTTACCGCTGCCGCACTGAGCAATCCGCCGCCTGCCGTAGTGACGCCGTTCGCCGGTCCGGTAACCTCCGGCACCGATTTTCCACTGCATATCACCGCTTATGGCCAAACGCCCACTGATTCGCAGTGTGGCGTCATTGAAAGCTACACGGGTGTGCAGAATCTCAAGTTTTGGTCAGCCTACGTTGACCCCGGGACAGGGACCGTCCCGGTTACTATTGATGGCGGCGTGGTTGCCACGGCCGAAGCTGCGGCGGCGGGGCAACCGGTGGTATTCGCCAACGGTCAGGCCAGCGTGCTTGCCAAATACAAGGACGTTGGTCGTATCCAGATACTTCTCAAAGACGACAGCCTGGCGCACCCGGATCTGCCCGGTGGTATTCGTGGTGCCACGGCGGTATTTGTTTCGCGCCCCGATCGCTTTGTGTTGAGCAATATTGTCAACGCCGACGCCAACCCCAATCCCGCTGCGGTCGATGCAAACGGCCCGGTGTTTACCGCCGCGGGTGAACCATTTGCCGTCACGGTAACGGCACTCGACGCCGAAGGCGATCCAACGCCGAATTACGGTCGCGAGGCTGTGCCGGAATCTGTCTTGCTTACACCCGCGCTGGTGGACCCGGGTGGCGGTAATAATCCACCTGTGGGCGCCCCGATCGGTTTTACCGTCTTTTCAGGTGGGCAGGCAACGGGCAACGACTTCACGTGGTCCGAAGTCGGGATTATTCAGCTCATTCCCTCGGTCGCCGATGGCGACTACCTTGGCAGCGGTGATGTGACCGGCAGCGCCAGCGGGACTTTGGGCGTTTCGTTCCACATCACTTCGCTACCGCCTTGAACGCTCCCAGTTTCGATACCCGGTGCGATGCGGGTGGATTTACTTACATCGGTCAGCCCTTCGATTTCCTCGTCGCCGCCGTGATTTCCGTTACTGCGCAGTCAGCCGGCAACACTACGACGCAAAATTACACGGCTGATTTCTGGAAACTGGACAACAGTAGCCTGGCCAATCGTATCTATACACCGGCAGTTGGTACGCTGGATACCAGTGGCCTGCCGGCGACAGCAACTGACCCGGTGATCGCCGATCTGGGTGGTGGAATGGGGACCCTGACTTTTTCTTCGGGCACCGGATTGCTGTTTCAGCGCAGCAACCCCGTGTCGCCCTTCGATGCAGACATCCAGCTCAGTATCGATGTCATTGACACCGACAATGTTGTGGCAACGGCCAACCGGGTGACTTTTGGCAATCCCGGCGGGATTGCTTTCGACAGCGGACGTAGCATGCGATACGGGCGGGTCGCCGTGGACAGTGCATTGGGATCGGAGCGAGTCGATCTAGCCGTTCCGATGCGCGTACAGTATTACCTAGCTGCAGCCACCGGGTTTGCCACCCATGCTGGCGACAATTGTACCGACGCGGTTTTGCTGTCGCTGTCTGCCTACGCCGGAAATCTCATTGCCGGCGACACCTGCGTCATGGACAGCGGCGCACCGGGTGCGAGTGGCGCGGGTTGCGCCGCACCGGCACCGGCAATCCGGCAATATCGCGAGCCACCGCTGGTCGGTGACTTCAACCTGTTCCTGGCCGCCCCCGGCGCCGGCAATGACGGCAGCGCCACTGTCACGGCTGACGTGCCTGCGTGGCTGCGTTTTGACTGGGACGGCGCGCTCCCGGGCGTCGAAAATCCCTCCGGCCGCGTTACCTTTGGTATATTTCGCGGCGACGACCGTACGATCTACCAGCGCGAAGTGTACTGAGACCGCTCCAAGTCGGCGGCATTTATTGTCCTGGCCCCGGGGTAGGCAAAATCGCGTATTCCGGTGGCAACGCAACCTGTTCAATATAGGCTTATGCGAATACTCCTTGTAGAAGACGATGCCCGGCGCTTCGAACCGCTGCAGGCGGCGCTGGAGGCAGAGTGTTATGCGGTGGATTTCGCAATGGATGGGAAAACAGCTGACGAACTGCATTTCGTTAACGGTTATGACCTGATAGTGCTGAATTGGACCATCCCGCCGCCATCGGGAATCGAGTTGTTATGGTATTGGCGGGAAACCGGTGATGAAACACCGGTTCTCATGATCACCGATCATCGAAATGTCGAAGACCTCGTCTGTGCACTAGATGGCGGTGCCGATGACTGTCTGGCCAGCCCATTTTCACTCGCAGAATTCCTGGCCCGGGTGCGCAGCCTGCTACGCCGTCGCAGCCGGCCGTTGCCGGAACTCACGGTTTCGAACATTCATATGGATCGTGCGGCACATCGTGTAACTCTGGGCGACGCCCAGGTGCAGTTGTCACCGAAGGAGTTCTCTATCCTGGAGTATTTCCTGACGCGTCCCGGCGAAGTCATAAGTCGTACCGAGTTGATCGAACACGTGTGGGACGATTCCTTCGATTCGCTTAGCAACGTGGTTGACGTGACCATTCACAGGTTACGGGTCAAGATCGACGGTGGCCGGGAGAAACCGCTATTGCGTACCGTCAAGGGTGTTGGCTATGTCCTGGGCGACGAACCCGACTGACTCCCTGTTTGTGGGTGCGCCGGGCAGTGCCCGGCGCCTTTGTCGACTCCGCCCTTGCGGACGTTGTCATCTTCCCTTAGTAGCAATAGCCATCGAGGAAATCGTAGGTCTCATAGGGTTTACCCTTCACAAATGTAGTTATGAGATCTTTGTAATGCATTTGCGGTATTCCAACCTGGATTCCGGCTTTGTTGAGATCGATGTCGCAGATACCCTGGTTGGGCCGCATCTCAATGTACATTGCCCTGAGATCCAACGCATAATTTACGAATGTGCGTGACGTTACCGGCTGCACTGCCAGCATGCATTCTGCATAGGGAACGCCGTTCGCGCTCATGACCAGCCGCAGATCAGCGTTCATCGCGCCTTTGATCGTGTCGAAACCCGGTACCTTGCTGGGTACTCTGACTCCAACGATCGCTTTGAAGGTCTCTCTGTGCACGCCTTCTTCGTCATACCAGGCCTCGTGGACTATTTTGCCGCCGCCCTTGACCATTCGCGGTTCCATCGGCTGCAATACTGCGCCCATGACATCAACCTCTGTATCGATGACGGCCAGATCATCGATGTGTGTCATCGAAAAATCGTGGGCGACTACTGTCTCTCCCACTACAACAGCACCACTCTCCGCATACGCCAGTGGTGCGATTGCCATGGCGAGCAAGGCAACTATTAACCTCCTGACGTTCATCTTTCACCTCCTTGGCTTTGCCACCGGAAATTTCTCCGGCCTCGTATTAAACATAACCGGGCGAACCTGACAGGGGGGTGACAAGAATCGGAAGTGGCGAAAAAACCGACGACTTTAGGTTAAACCGGGTGTTCGATAACCGGGTGCGCCGGGCAACGCCCGGCGCCCTTGTTTGGTCCCGTTCTTCAGGACATTGCGTTATTGGCAATAGCCCTTGAGGAACTCATACGTTGCATAAGGTTTTCCCTTCACGACGACCGTGAGGGCATCCTTGTACTGCATCTGCGGGATTCCGATCTGGGTTCCTGTCTTTAGGACATCGATATCGCAGATACCGCGATTCGGTCGGACGTCCGAGTATTTTGCTCTGAGATCCAGTTCGAACATGACAAATGTGAGCGAAGTTCCGGGCTCGGCTGCCAGCATGCATTCCGCATACGGAACACCGTTGGTGCTCAGAATAATACTGACATCAGCATTCATCGCGCTCTTGAGCGTCTCAAAGCCGGGTACCTTGCTCGGTACGGCAACGCCAACAATACCCCGATAAACCTGTTTGTATACGCCATCGGCGTCATACCAGGCCTGGTGGTGCACCTTGCCCGCGCCTTCGACGGACAGAAACTCCATCGGCTCCAACATAGCACTCATGACGTCGAACCCTTCGGCATTTGCTGCATCACCGATATGGGTCAGCGCCAGATCCCTTGCGATAGCCATCTCATCAATAACGCTACCGCCCTCTGCATACGCCAGTGGCGCGATTGCCAGGGCGAGCAGGGCAACTATTAACCTCCTGACGTTCATGATTCACCTCCTTAAGCGTTCTCACCGGAATCTTCTCCGGCTCGTATTAAACATAACCCGGCCAACCTGACGGTAGGGTGACAGCGATACAAAGCAGAAAATTGCCTGTGATTCAGTGGATTGGGTGTTCCATTTTCCTCGTTCGGCCGGTCCCATTTGGCATGGCCCCTCAGGGCGTGTTTTTGTAGTTGTTCCATATGTGTGCTACGGTCGCACATATATGGACATGGAAGCAAATCTCCGACAAGCTGTCCGACGCGCCTGCCAGCGGCTGATGCGACCCATTGTGGCGATGTTGTTGCGTAGTGGTATTACCTGGAAGGAGTTTGCAGATTTGTCCCGGACTGTATTCGTCAGAGTTGCTACCGAAGGCTATGGCCGCAAGGGCAGGCCGACCAACGTATCGCGTGTTGCGATTCTCACCGGTCTGAGTCGGCGGGAAGTGACGCGGCAACGCAAATTGCTCGACGCCGATGACCAGATGTCCAGCGACAGCCAGATCAGTGTCGCAGCGAGAGTGTTGTCCGGTTGGTACCAGGATCCGGACTTTCTCGGCGGCGATGGCAATCCGGTCGATTTGCGTCGAACGGGACCTCACCCGAGTTTCGAGTCATTGCTAAAGCGTTATTCGGGCGATATTCCACCGGTCGCGTTGAGCAAAGAACTGCTGGGTGTCGGCGCTATCCGCGAGCAGTCGGACGGTACGCTTAGTGCGCAAAGCCGTTATTACATGCCGCTGCAATTGGATTCGAACGCTGTCCTGCGCGCCGGCAGCGTATGGCACGACCTGGGCGAGACCATCAACCATAACCTGACACGCGGTAAGAGCGAGCCGGGACGATTCGAAGGACGGGCAACGAACTCACGACTGAGCCGCAAAGCGGTCGCTGCTTTGCAGCAGATGGTGGAAGAGAAGGCTCAGGCGTTACTTGAGGAATCAGATCAATGGCTTTCAGATCATGAGTCAGAAGGTGAAAACGAGGGGGTCCGGGCTGGTATCGGAATCTATCTCATCGATGACTCCAGGAGTGAATGACGTGAAATTTCAAAGTGTACTAGTGGCTCTGGGTACGGTTTTTCTGGCTTCTTGTGGAGGCGGCGGTGGTGGCGGTGCATCGTCGACGCCACCGCCGGTTACGAACCCGCCACCGCCCGACAGCGGCATTGATCGTGGTGGTGTGGCGCAAGGCGTGATCACAGGATTTGGCAGCATCTTTGTCAACGGTATCCGCTTCGATACGAGTTCGGCGTCGTTCACCATCGACGACAACCCGGGATCGGAGTCGGATCTGGATGTTGGCAAGGTGGTTACCGTGACTGGCAGCATTGATGACGATGGCCAAAACGGAACCGCCGACGACGTCATTTTTGACGACGAAGTCGAAGGGCCTATTGATAGCATCGATATAGCTGCCGCCACTCTGGTGGTGCTGGGTCAGTTGGTCATCGTCGATGCCGGCACGCTTTTTGACGACAGCATTGTTCCGAATGCCCTCGATGGTCTTAGCGTGGGGCAGGTAGTGGAAGTAAGCGGCTTCGTCGGTGCCGACGGTAGCATCACCGCTACATATATCGAACTGACCAATGACACTGAATTTGAGATCACAGGGACGGTTTCGGCACTCGACACGGGGGCCATGACCTTCGAGATAAACGGGCAGGTCATAGATTATTCCGGCGCAACGCTGGAAGACTTCCCCGCCGGTCAGATCGAAGATGGCATGCGGGTCGAGGCAGAAGGCACAACGATTGGCTCGAATGGCGAGCTGGCCGCCACCCGCGTCGAGTTCGAAGACGATGATCTGCCGGGCGAGGAAGACGATGATGTCGAAATCGAAGGCTTCATTACGCGGTTTACATCGGCTACCGATTTCGATGTGTCCGGTCACGCCGTTACCACGACCGGTTCGACGATATTCGAGAACGGAACCGCCGCCGATCTCGCCGAAGGCGTCAAGGTCGAAGTCGAAGGCAATTTCGATAGTAACGGCGTATTGGTGGCTGAAAAGGTCAGTCTGCGTCAGAACGCCGACATCGAACTCGAAGCGATGGTCGATAGTACCGATGTCAATGGCGGAACGCTCACTGTGCTGGGTCTGGTCATCGCCACGACCGATGTAACCCGGTTCGAAGACGACAGCGACCAGTCGCAATCGACTTTTGGGCTGGGAGACATCTCGAGCGGCAACTGGGTCGAGGTCAAGGCGTATCTGGACGAGTCAGGAAACCTGATTGCAACTCAGGTTGAGCGCGATGATGCCGAAGACGAAGTGGAGATCAAAGCAGCCGTTGAAGCGGTCGCGCGACCGGACCTGCAGGTACTGGGCCTGACCATCCAGACCGATGCCAATACCGAGTACGAGGATATTAACGAGCTGCCTTTGAGCGCAGACGATTTCTTCGCTCAGGTGGATGTTGCCACCCGGGTACAGATTAGAGGGGCTGTACTGAGCGGTAACGTAATTCTCGCCAGCGAGATCGAACTGGAAGAAGAGGACGACTAGGAGAGAGGCCGTTGGTCAAGATCGCCGGGCCCCGTCGTTGCGGGGTCCGGCTTTTTTTTGCCGGTTGTCACGATTCAAACCAGTCATCGAGAGTATCGGCTGCGAGTTCTTCGATGGTGTGCTCATTGAATGCCTGATAGGCCGACCAGTGACCGATCTTGTCCTGGATAGCGAGCGCGTCCATTGCGTCTCCCACGGACAGTTGGCCGCGGTAGTGCTCAATACGCTCCTTTGCATAGGCGTTACAACGGGCGAGGAAATGCGTGACGATTCGCTTTTTCTCGGCGGTGGAAGGCATACTGGTCTCCACGAGGCTCCAGGGTTACACAATAGCTTATGAAGAAGCGGCTTATCATCGCAATATCCGGTGCCACTGGTGCCGCCTATGGTGTGCGCCTGCTGCAAGAACTCGCCAAGCGACCGGACGTGGAAACCCATCTGGTGGTGTCGCGGCCGGGTATGCTGAATATTGCCAGCGAACTGGATATCAGCCGGGAGACGCTGCACGGCCTTGCCGATGCCGTGCACGACGTGCGCAATATCGGTGCGACAATCGCCAGTGGTTCGTTCCAGACCGATGGCATGATCATTGCGCCGTGTTCGGTCAAGACACTTGCCTGTGTCGCAACAGGAGTCGCCGATAATCTCATCGCGCGTGCTGCCGATGTGGTGCTAAAAGAGCGCCGGCGTCTGCTGCTGCTGGTACGCGAGACGCCGTTGAACCTGGTCCATCTGCGTAACATGGTGACCGTAACAGAAATGGGCGGGATCATTTTTCCACCGGTACCGGCGCTGTATATGCAACCTGCCACCATAGACGACATGATTAATCAAACAGTCGGCCGGATGATGGAATTGTTCGATTTGGATGCCAGCCACCTGGTCGAACCGTGGCAGGGCATGATCCGCGACCATTCGAAGACCTGAGGCAACCACGATGACGGGGAAGACGGCCAATAAATGCCGCATCGCAGTGGTACAGCAACCACCGGTGTTTCTAAACCTCGATGCCAGCGTCGAGCGTGCCTGTGGCTATATTCACGACACGGTGCAGAACGGCGCCGATGTCGTCGTATTTCCCGAGACGTGGTTGCCCGGTTATCCGATCTGGCTGGATGCTGCGCCGGGTGCCGGTTTGTGGGATCACCCGCCGGCCAAATCGCTGTTCAGACTGATGCACGAAAATTGCCCCACAGTTGACGACGCGGCCATTGTCGCATTGCGCTCCGCGACGGTAGAGGCGGGCGTATACGTTGTAATGGGCATGCAGGAGCGTGACGGCGGGACGCTTTATAACTCTATTCTCTATATAGATCCGGAAAAGGGCGAGTTCAGCGTGCATCGCAAACTGATGCCGACGTACACCGAGCGCCTGGTCTGGGGTCGTGGCGATGGCAGTACCCTGGAAGTGCTGGAAACTCCTTTCGGTAATCTGGGCGGACTGATCTGTTGGGAGCACTGGATGCCCCTGGCACGTGCAGCGATGCATGCGCGCGGTGAGACCATGCATGTTGCCCAGTGGCCGTGGGTCAAAGACATGCACCAGGTCGCGTGCCGTCATTACGCGTTCGAAGGCACCTGTTTTGTGGTTGCTGCCGGCGGTATCCTGTCACGCGCCGAGATGCTGGAAGGCATCGATTCGGCCGGTGCCGGCACCGAGGCGCGAAGCCTGCTGGAAGAAATACCCGGTGCAGATGCGAATCTGTTACTGCAGGGTGGCAGCGCCGTTATCGGTCCCGACGGGCAGTATGTCATTAAACCCGTTTACGGCGATCGCACCACTGTGTTTGCCGACATCGATCCGGGCGCCGTTGCTGAAGCACGCCTGACCCTGGATACAGACGGGCATTATTCCCGACCGGATGTATTCGAACTCAGTGTCGATACCCGTCCCCGGCGCAACGTCGATTTCACGTAGCAAGGAATTTTGGACTGCAGCTCCTCTTTCGCTTTCCGCGATTGCCACGTGACGAAAGCCTCGCTCCCCTACATGCCACCAAGCCGGTCGTTGACTATTTTCTCGGCGGCAGACCGTTTTTGCGTGACGTCGTCAAATAATGCGGCCATCGCGCGGCCACGGGCGAGATTGTGATCGCCACGGGTGGCATATGTCGCGTTATCCCAACCAAAGTAGGCCTCGCGCAGCGAATCGCGCAGGAAACGTGCCGAAAGTTCCAGGCATATACGCGCAAGACCCATAACCAATGATTGTTTTTCTTCGCGGCTAAGCCAGCCCGGCGCCGCCGACGCATAACCTGTTAGCACATGGTCGAGTATTTCCAGATCCAGACTCGCACGCAGTTGGACTTCGGTGCGTGGATTACACCAGGAACGCAAGGCGTCGCCCATTTCCAGCGGCCAGGCCATGCGATTCACGGTATCCAGGTCCACCAGGCAAATCGCACGGGAGTGCTCGTCAAAAATGATGTTGGATATTTTCAGATCGCCGTGACAGTGACGTAATGGCAGCTTGTCGATCTCGCTGAAGCGTTCTGTAATTTCCAGTACGTGTTCTGCAAGCGGTTGGACTTCGGCATACAGTCGGTGCCCTTTGTGTCTGGCCAGGGTTCGTGTCAGTTTTGTCAGATGTGCAGGTGTATCGTGAACATGACCACGGCTATAGCGGTAGTTGTAATCAAAGTCGCTGAGCGCCGCGTGAAACTGTGCCGCCATATGTCCGGCTTCGTAAGCAATGGTCGGACTTGTAACTGCGTTGAAGCTGCGGCCCGGTATATAGCTGAGTAAGCGCCAGATTTTGCCCTGATAATCACAGCACAAAGCGCCATCGTCGCAGGGTATGAGCAATGGCGTAGTCAGGCCCTGTTGTCGCAGGTGGCCGGTTACCGCCTGAATATCGCGGTTGACCGCAGCATCGAAGACCGGGTGCAGGTGCTGCAGTATGAACTGTTCGTCATCTGCATCCATCAGAAAGGTCTGGTTGATCAGACCCGAATCGATTAGTTGTCCGCCGGCACCGGCCAGCCTGCGCCAATGGTGCAGTACCTCAATTGGAATTCCGGCGTGGCTCACGGCGTGTCCGCTGCGCTCCCGGTGTACTGGCGAATGTGATCGCGTGTGCCGACGTAGTACAGGCCCTGGCCCAGGTCCCAATCGGCCGGGTCGGGATAGGGCGCCTCATTGTGGTCCGCGGTTTCCGAAGCCGTTATCAATTGCTCGTAACGATCGATGTCGAGTCGTCTGCGTTGCGCCAAATGCGTGGCGGGATCGATATGATCCGCATAGCGTGCCGCATTGGCCACGACCACACCGGTACCAAACGCCGCACCACAGCCGCTGCCGTAGGAAAACATGCTCAAGCGCTGCCCGCCGGCCGGGTGTGCCTTGCGCAGGTAGTCCATCAGGCACAGAAACAGGGAACCCGTATAGATGTTTCCGACGATACTGTTCAATTCCAGCCACGGTGCGACCTGACGCTCATAAGAAGCATTGATCTCGGTCATCTTTGCCTCATTTTCTTTTGCAACGCTAATTCCCCATTCGGTTTCACAATGACGGTGGTGCGCTTTACGTGCCATCTTGGTGAACGGTACGTGATAAAAACAGGCATCGATGTTATCCAGTCGCAGCGGCTCCCAGGTTCCGGAATTTTCACAGGCATCGCGCCAGGCACCACTGAAAGCATCGAGGTAGCAGTCGATGGAATAATGGCCATCGGCAAATGCGTACTTTGAATACAGCGGTCGCCAGAAGTCCATAACCTGGCGGGTGTAGTCGCCAAAAGAGGTCGGATCCAGTTCCAGCAACCGCGGCCGTTCGCTCACGACCATCGCGACAGCACCGGCCCCCTGTGTGGGTTCGCCGGGTGTATTCAGACCGTAACGGGCGATGTCCGATGCAATGATCAGGGCTTTGCGACCACGGGCACGACCGGCGCTGATCCAGTCCATTGCTGAGGTGAGCCCGGCCATGGCGCCGTAACAGGCATGCTTGGTTTCAAATGTCCGGCAATTGGGCGCCAGACCCAGCATGTCATGTACATAGACGGCGACCGGTTTGCTGTGGTCGACGCCGGTTTCAGTGCCGACTATCAATGTGCCAATCTCTCCGGGATCGATATCGAATCGATCCAGCGCGCGATGTGCCGCAACTGTTGCCATTGTTACGGTGTCTTCGCAGGGTGTGGCAACCGCCATTTGTCTTTGACCAAGTCCATGGATGTACTTGTCCGGGTCGACGCCCCGCGCGGTCGCCAGGTCCGCCATCTCCAGGTAACAATGCGTGCCATGAAATGCCATGGCGTCGATACCTGCGACCCTGCTTGCTGAGCCCATTGCGCCCCTCGTGTCATTTACCTGTCTGTCGGCGGCGCTTAGAGTACCCGTTCTGGCGTCCGGAACCTAATCGAATGACCCCATGAGCAAGACCGACTATTTCGGCCTTTTGTATGACGCCTTGCGTGGTACCGATGAGGATCATACCCGCGGTCTGATTCGCCGCAGCATTGTGCTGCTGGCGATTCCGATGATGCTCGAGATGTTGATGGAAGCGGTGTTTGCCGTGACCGATATTTTCTTCGTCGCGCGTCTGGGTGCAGCGGCGGTTGCCGCGGTCG
>Ga0224508_10002842_pt1 | contig 14526 bp, 14 predicted proteins | sample SF_Jan12_sed_USG_4_FD_170157 | JGI IMG/M metagenome (GOLD analysis project Ga0224508, IMG submission 170157) | Sediment microbial communities from San Francisco Bay, California, United States - SF_Jan12_sed_USGS_21 | ecosystem: Environmental > Aquatic > Marine > Sediment | place: USA... | reverse complement strand
CTTCCAGCGCATCACCCGCTACGCCGCCGCTATCCCGCAGTACACCCTGGGGCACCTCGACCGCCTCGCCGAGCTCGACCGGGCGCTTGCGCCGCTCACCGGACTGCACCTCCAGGCGAGCTGGAAGGGCGGCGTCTCGGTCGCCGACTGCATCCGCAACGGCGAAGCCCTGGCGCACCGCATCGCCGACGCGCCCGTGGGGGTGCCGGCCTAGCGTTGCGATTCCAAAGCTTCATATCCCGGAACGCAAAGAAGGCGGGGTCACCACGAAGCCACAAAGGCACCAAGAACGCATTCAGATCCTTTGTGTCTTCGTGCCTTGGTGGTAAGGACTTCGCCGTCGGGGGAGGGGCGTCTTGCGGGACAGGTCGCAGGGGCGTCTCGAAGGCCCCCTTCACCCGACCTCCACGTCCAGGATATGCCGGGGGGCGAAGGTGACCACGTCGCCGTAGGCCAGCCCGTGGCGCTCGGTATAGAGCAGGTTGTTGTCGATCCGGCCGCGGTAGAGCGGCGCGCCCTCGGCCTCCGCCACCTCGGTGACGAGGGTCCAGAAGCGCTCCGCGTCCACGTCCTCCACCGCCTCCGGCGCCGGATCGAACTCGGCGCCGATCTTCGCCAGCGAGCCCGGCCGCAAGCGTGCGACCTCGCGCGGGTCGGGCAAGTGGAAGGTGTCGGGGTAGGCCCGGTGGCGCTCCCAGGCATCGAGCAGGCAATAGAGGGCCGTCGCCTCGCGCACGCCTCTATGACCTTCCGAAATCAAGCGAACTTTTACTGTGCATGGGCTCGTTCCGTTTTTTTTCGGGCCGGCGCCGCCCGTCATCCCTCGCGGGCGCGCTCGCGCAGGACGAACTTCTGGATCTTGCCGGTCGAGGTCTTGGGGATGGTGCCGAAGACGACCACGCGCGGGCACTTGTAGTGGGCCAGGTTGTCGTGGCAGAAGGCGATGATCTCCTCCGCCGTGGCCTCGGCGCCGGGCTTCAGCTCGAGGTAGGCGCAGGGGGTCTCGCCCCACTTCTCGTCCGGCTTGGCGACCACGGCGGCGGCGGCCACGGCCGGGTGCCTGTAGAGCGTGTCCTCGACCTCGATCGAGGAGATGTTCTCGCCGCCCGAGATGATGACGTCCTTGGAGCGGTCGCGGATCTGGATGTAGCCGTCCTCGTGGCAGACCCCCAGGTCGCCCGAGTGGAACCAGCCGCCCTCGAAGGCCTCGTCTGACGCCTTGGGGTTCTTCAGATAGCCCTTCATGACGATGTTGCCGCGCAGGAAGATCTCGCCCATGGTCTCGCCGTCGCGCGGCACCGGCTCCAGGGTCTCGGGGTCAGCCACCATGACGCCTTCGAGCACCGGATAGGTGACGCCCTGGCGCGACTTCTTGGCCGCCTGCTCCTCGATCGGCAGGTCGTCCCACGCCTTGTGCCAGGCGCAGACCACCGCCGGCCCGTAGCTCTCGGTCAGGCCGTAGACGTGGGTCACCTCGATGCCCTTGCCGGCCATGGCGGCCAGCACGCTGGCCGGCGGCGGGGCGGCCGCGGTCATCATGTTGACCTTCTGGGAAAACGCGCGCTGCTCCTCGGCGCCGGCGCCCAGGATCATCTGCATGACGATGGGCGCGCCGCAGAGGTGGGTCACGCCGTCCTCGGCGAAGGCCTTGTAGATCGTGCCGGCCTCGACCCGGCGCAGGCAGACGTTGGTGCCGGCCATGGCGGCGACCGTCCAGGGGAAGCACCAGCCGTTGCAGTGGAACATCGGCAGGGTCCAGAGGTAGACCGGGTGCGGCCCCATGTCCCAGGTCAGCACGTTGCCGATGGCGTTCAGGTAGGCGCCGCGGTGGTGGTAGACCACGCCCTTGGGGTTGCCGGTGGTGCCCGAGGTGTAGTTGAGCGAGATCGCCCGCCACTCGTCGTCGGGCAGGGACCAGGGGTGCTCCGGGTCGCCCTCCTCCAGGAAGGCCTCGTAGTCGAGCGCGCCCAGGCGCTCGCCGCCGGGGCTTTGAGGATCGACGATGTCGACCACCGGGATCTCGCGGCCGAGCTTGGCCAGCGCGTCCTTGAGGATCGGCGCGTACTCCGTATCGGTGATCAGCAGCTTGGCCTCTGCATGCTCGAGGATGAAGGCGATCGCCGCGGCGTCGAGGCGGGTGTTGAGGGCGTTCAGCACCGCGCCCAGCACCGGCACGCCGAAGTGTGCCTCGAACAGCGGCGGCGTGTTGGGCGCCATGACCGCGACAGTGTCGCCCGGCCCGATACCGCGCTTTGAGAGCGCCGAGGCCAGGCGCCGGCAGCGCCGGTAGGTCTCGGCCCAGGTGCTGCGCTCCGGCCCGTGCACGACGGCAATGTGCTCCGGATGGACCGTGGCGGCGCGCGGCAGGAAGCTCAAGGGAGAGAGCGGCGTGTAGTTGGCCGTGTTCCGGTCCAGGCCGCTCTCGTAGGGATTTCCCGACACGGCGCTTCCTCCCGTCCCTGTTCGTAGCCGTTCTTGGAGACCATTCTAGCGGCCCCGCGCGCCGCGAAAAGGGCCTAGCGCAGGCCGGGGTTAAGCCTCCGTTAACCAAGCCGGGGGCGAAGAAGTCGCCGGAGATTCATTCTTTCGCGATGTTTTGGTGGTATTGCCTCTCCTCTTGAAGGGAGATCTTGATCATGTCGGATCACCGGATTAAGCACAGGGCCCTCTACGGCCTGTTGGTCGCGGCCCAGATACCCTGTTTGGCGCTGGCGCTGTTCGCGGCCGTCCTCGTGGCGCATCGCGCGGGCATCGTCGAGGGGCTCGGTCCTTGGGACGCGACGCCGCTGCTGCTGGCGGTCGGCGGGACGGTCTATCTGGTTACGCTGGTCGTCAGCCTGGCCGGAAGCCTGGTCATCGGCCTGCCGCTCGGCGCCTTGGCGCGAAAGCTCGGCTGGCGGACCTGGCGGACCTGGCGGGGCCTGGCCCTGCGCGGGATCGCGATCGGACAGGTGGCTGCCCCGGCCGTGGTCTTCATCGTGGCGGCCCTCGGCGGCGGTCCCGTGGATGGTGAGGCCGTGCTCGAGACCTTCTCCGCGCAGACGATGATCGCCGGTGCCCTGCTCGGCACCTTGGGGGCGCTCACGTATTGGAGCATGGTCTATCGGCGCAAGGTGCGGTTTGGCTCGCCGTTTCTGAGCGACCACCCCTAGGCGCGCCCGCCCGGACGCACCCCGGCGCAACCCCGCGCGCCGGGCGACCGGATCGTGCCCCGCCGGCCGCTGTGGCGCAGCTTTGTTAAGCCGCCGGGGCGCGACGAGGAACATTTCGTCTTTTTCGCCGCTGGTCCGGACTTCCCCTTGAACTGGGTCCGAAGCTGGCCTATAACCCGCCTCCCGCGCATCCGCGGGACAAGTGAAAGACGTGGAAACGATCATGAATCACCAACCGCGAGGCAGCGACTGCCTCATAGGATTGGATCGAACCGGGGCCTGACACGGCCTGTTCCGCGCGTGTCTCGCCCCCAGCGATCCCGGAGATCGAGGAAAGGACGAGACAGATGAAACAAACATTCCAAACATAGGAAAATGCCGGCACCCCGGTATTGGGTAGTCGGGCTTCATTCCCTTAGGTGCGTTGGGGCCAAGCCACTATGGCGCGGGCTCTGCCATGCCCGGCCGGCGCGCTCGGCCCCGTAATGGGTCTTGCGTGTGTCGAGGACAGCCCGGGTTCGGAAACGAACCGCGTATCACGGCGATGTAGCTCAGCGGTAGAGCACCGGGCTCGAGGTCCGGAGGTCGCGGGTTCGAGTCCCGTCGTCGCGCCACGGATGTAGCTCAGTGGGTAGAGCACTAGACCGTTAATCTAGCTGTCGAGGGTTCGACTCCCTCCATCAACCTGCCTGAAAAGCAGACACCAATCTACGGGTGCCGGAAGGGGTCCAGGCTCCCCGTGTCGTCCGACAGCTTCGGCTCGAGGGCGCGCGCGGGGCCAGGCGCGCAGACGTCCCGCGCGTCCCCACCCCGCAGCCAGCCCGCTGCCGGCAGACCGCCGGGCACACCGGACCGGCTCCTGGCGCCATTCCGCGCCATGCCGCCCGGCTCCCTCGGCCGTCGCCCGCCATCGGACTGTCCGCGCTGGGGCCGCCCCCGTCCAAGCGTCGGAGCCCTTTCGCGCATCCGACCATCGCTTTCATTAGGAACTTTGCGTTCCACCACGAAGAAGAACTGTTGAGGAGTATGAGCAATGCTGTACAGGGCCGTAAGGATTGCGGACCACGAGCTGGGTCTCCTGTTCCGCGACCGGGTGTTCCGGAACGTTCTGGGGCCCGGTGTCCATCGCCTGCTTCGGGGCGCGAGCCTGCCGGAGGTCCGAAATCTCGACCTGCGGCAGATGCCGGTCAAGGACCCGGCGCTCTCCGCCCTGCACCTGACCCACCCCGCGGTGGTCGACGAGCACTTCGCCGTGGCGGACGTGGCCGACACCCAGCTCGGCCTGGTCTTCGCCGACGGCAAGCTGGTCAACCTGGTCGGGCCCGGTCAGCGGGCGTTCTACGCCAAGGGGCTGCGGCAGATCGCGGTCCAGGTGGTCGACGCCGCCGAGACGATCGAGGCGCCCGAGGCGCTGGTCGCGCCGTTGACGCGGCTGAACGCCCAGGGGCTCGTCGCGGTCGCCGAGGTGCCGAGCGTGTCCGTCGGCCTGCTCTACCTGGACGGCGTGCTCGAGCGGCAGCTGAAGCCCGGACGCTATGCCTTCTACCGGGCCGCTCGGCGGGTCGACGTCGTGACGCTCGACCTGCGCCTCCAGGCCCTCGAGGTGACCGGCCAGGAGGTGCTCACCAGGGACCGGGTCGGTCTGCGGGCCAACGTGACGGCCGTGTACAGGATCGCCGATCCCGTCAAGGCCGTCTCCGTCGCGGCCAACCTGCGCGATTACCTGTACAAGGAGGTGCAGTTCGCTCTCCGGCAGGCGGTCGGCACCCGGACCCTCGAGGAGGTGCTGGGCGACAAGCAGGGCATCAACGCGGCGATCGCCGAGCGGCTCATTCCCGAGCTCGGGGATGCCGGTCTCGAGGTTCCCTCCGTCGGCGTGAAGGACATCGTCCTGCCCGGCGACGTGCGGGAGCTGATGAATCGGGTCATCGAGGCGGAGAAGACCGCGCAGGCGAACGTGATCAAGCGCCGGGAGGAGACCGCGGCGACGCGCTCCCTGCTCAACACCGCGAAGCTGATGGAGGACAACCCCATCCTCCTGCGGCTGAAGGAGCTGGAGGCGCTCGAGAAGGTCTCCGAGAAGGTCGGCAACGTCATTGTCGGAAACGGCATGGACGGCGTTCTCGAGGACTTGGTGCAGATCAAGCCGCGCAAGCCGCAAAAGGGGCATAACTGACTTCGGGGCGGAGGTTCCCTCAAAGAATCTCCCCCCGTCTTTTAGGCCATTTGACGAAGCCATTTGTTCAACGGATCCGGGCCCCGGCAGGCCGCCGGCTCCCGGTTGGCGGGCGGGAGGAGGGGACTCCGCCCCTCCTCCCTGCGGCGGGCGCCGGCCTCGACGGCACGCACTGTCCGTGCCCCGCCTCTGTAAAGCCTTTACACAAGAACGGCGTTCTCCTGTGGGCGGAATTGCAAGGCGGGCGAAATTCCCGCATGCTTGGCCGGCGAGCGCAGACGAATGGCTCGAGAGTTACGGAAGGGGGAAGACGATGGGGCGTTTCGACGAGGTCTACCGGCGTTCGCTCGAGGATCCGGAGGGGTTTTGGGCCGAGGCAGCCGGGGCGATCCATTGGGAGAAGACCTGGGACAAGGTCCTCGACGACTCCGAGCAGCCGTTCTATCGCTGGTTTGCCGGCGGCGTGCTCAACACCTGCTACAACGCGCTCGACCGCCACGTCGAGAACGGCCGCGGCGGCCAGGCCGCGCTGATCTACGACTCGCCGGTCACCGACACGATCAGGACCTACTCCTACAGCGAGCTGAGGGACGAGGTCGCGGCCTTCGCCGGCGCGCTCGTGGCCCGGGGGATCGGCAAGGGCGACCGGGTCATCGTCTACATGCCCATGGTGCCCGAGGCGGCGATCGCCATGCTGGCCTGCGCGCGGATCGGCGCGATCCACTCCGTCGTGTTCGGCGGCTTCGCGGCCAACGAGTTGGCGACCCGGATCGACGACGCCCAGCCCAAGGCTATCGTCTCGGCCTCCTGCGGCATCGAGCCGGGCCGGGTGGTCGCCTACAAGCCGCTGCTGGACGCGGCGATCGAGCTGGCCGGGCACAAGCCCGCCACGTGTATCGTCCTGCAGCGCCCCATGGAGCCGGCCGGGCTGATCGCCGGGCGCGATCTCGAGTGGGGCGACGCGGTCGCGCAGGGAACGCCGGCCGACTGCGTGCCGGTCGCCGCGACCGACCCGCTCTACATCCTCTACACCTCGGGCACCACCGGCCAGCCCAAGGGCATCGTGCGCGACAACGGCGGCCACGCGGTGGCGCTCAACTGGACCATGAAGAATCTCTACGACGTGGCGCCGGGCGAGGTCTACTGGGCGGCCTCGGACGTCGGCTGGGTGGTCGGCCACTCCTACATCGTCTATGCGCCGCTGCTGCACGGCAACACCACGGTGCTCTACGAGGGCAAGCCGGTCGGCACGCCCGACCCGGGCGCCTTTTGGCGCGTCATCTCGCAGCACAAGGTCGCGACCATGTTCACAGCGCCCACCGCGTTCCGGGCGATCAAGCAGCAGGATCCCGAGGGCGATCATATCGGCAAGTACGATCTCCAGCACTTCCGGACTCTGTTTCTGGCCGGCGAGCGCTGCGACCCGGATACGCTGCACTGGGCCGAGGACAAGCTGCAGGTGCCGGTCATCGACCATTGGTGGCAGACCGAGACCGGTTGGGCGATCGCGGCCAACTGCCTGGGTATCGAGCACCTGCCCGTCGTGCCCGGCTCGCCGACCCGTGCGATGCCGGGCTGGGACCTGCGCGTGCTGGACGGCGAGGGCCAGGAGGTCGCGCCGGGCACGATCGGTGCGATCGTCGGCAAGTTGCCTATGCCGCCCGGCTGCGCGCCCACCCTGTGGAACGCCGACGCGCGCTTCAAGCAGGCCTACCTCTCGACCTTCCCCGGCTGTTACGAGACGGGCGACGCCGGCTACATCGACGACAAGGGCTACGTCTTCGTCATGGCGCGCACCGACGACATCATCAACGTGGCCGGCCACCGGCTCTCGACCGGCGGCATGGAGGAGGTGCTGGCCGCTCATCCGGACGTCGCCGAATGCGCCGTGATCGGCGTCGCCGATCAGCTCAAGGGTCAGCTGCCGGTCGGCTTCATGGTCCTCAAGGCGGGCGTCGAGCGGGCGGATGGCGAGATCGTCAAGGAGGTCGTCCAGATGGTACGCGATCAGATCGGCCCGGTCGCCGCCTTCAAGACCGCCGCGGTGGTCCAGCGCCTGCCCAAGACCCGCTCGGGCAAGATCCTGCGCGGCACCATGCGGGCGATCGCCGACGGCGAGGCGTACAAGGTCCCGGCGACCATCGACGACCCGGCGATCCTCGACGAGATCACCGTGTCGCTGAAAGACGTCGGCTACGCCAAGGACGGCTGAGCCGGGCCGTCCTCAGTCGCGCCGGGGCTCGCGCCGCGGCGCCCAGTCGTCCGGCGTTTCGTGATCGGGGTGCTGATAATCGACGAGCTTCGCCAGCTGCTCTCGCGGCGTGGTCGCCTCCGTGGTCTCGACCGGAAGAGCGGCGAGGCGATCGAGCCAGGCAAGCCGGCTCTCGACGCCGTAATGGACCGTCGGCGGCGTATCTTGCGGCCGGTCGAGACTGCCGATCGTCACGTCGATCCACTCGCTGCCGGCGTAGCGGAAGCTGAGCGGCGTGCCGCAGTCCGGACAATAATCGCGCAGCGCGATCGAAGAGCTTTCGAAGGTGCGTGGGCTTCCCCGTGTCCAGGCGAAGTCCGCTGTGCGCACTGGCGCCAGAGCGGCGAAAGGGCCGCCGACCGCCTTCTGGCACATGCGGCAATGGCAAAGGTGCGTCCCCTCGGGCTGCGCATACAAAGCGTATCGCAGCGCCCCGCATTGGCAGCCGCCGGTGAGCAAGGCCTCTCTTGAGCGATCTGTCACCCCGCTTCCCCGTCGGTTTGGCAAGGCAGTAGATTACAGAACAAAGGTCATGCTGTCCCGCCGCGGACCCTGCAGGCTCAGTGCTTCAGAAGTTGTACGAGAACCCGAGGATGCCCAGGGTGCCGCTGGACGCGTTGCCTTCGCGGTCTTCCAGCGAGCTGTGCAGTATGTTGACGCTGGCGACGATGCCCGGGCCGACCGAATAGGACAGGCCGGCCTGGACGGTTTGCAGTTCGTCGTCTCCCTCGGCGCTGGGGCGACTAGTGTCGATAAAGGCGCTCCTCAGATAGTCGACGCCGATGGTCCAGGGCCCGGTTGCGTAGCTCACGCCGGCATCCCAGGACTGGACGCTGACCGGCCCCTCGCCCACCTCCCTGGTGTAGAATCCGCCCAACCTCAGGCCTGAGAAGCCGATGCTCGTCCCGACGCTGTAGCGTTGGAGATCCTCGTCCGTGCCCGGCAGAGCTCCGCCGAGGCTGGGGACGACCGGGGCCGTGGCGCTCTCAAAGCCGCCGGACAGCGCTACGTCGATTCCCTCAATGGATTCGAGGTAGGTGACGCCGACCGCGAAGTCCCTGCGTGGGACAGGATCCTGTTTGGCCTGCGCCCGCAGGGTCGCGCTTTCCACGGCGCCGGGTCCGGCCGAGGTATAGGTGGCGCCGAACTGCAGGCCGCTGAAGCGCGGCGTGAAATAACTGACGGCATTGTCCTCGGCGGTGCTGTAGACGTCGGTGGGCAGTTGCGGGCTCCGCAAGGCCGGACTGGCGCTTGTCGCCCCTTCCGGCAACAGAAAATCGTTGACCCGGCTCGCGCCGAAAGGCAGGCCGACGGCCGACGGGACGAACCGTTCGGAGTAGATCGCGCTGCTCTCCTGACCGAGCTCGATCCGGCCGAAATCCTGCCTGGTGGTGGCGGAGCCCTCGACAACATCACTCGAACCTGAGGCGTGGCTCATGAATCCGCCCAGCTGGAGTTCCGCGCCGTCACCTGCCATGACAGGGAAACACGCCAGCACGCCGACCGTCATCACGGCCGCCGCGGCAGAGATAGGCTGGGTCCGTCTCCTTCCTGCAAACCCGGGCATGTTTCCGCTCGCTCCAAGGTTCAACGCGCCGATAAGCGTTAGCCGCCAATTCGGTCGCGCTTATGAAAAAATGGCTCTCGGCACCTTCGAATTCAACCGATCCTACACTTTGAGCAAGATATAATAGCCGGGACTTATCTCATGCACAAATAATAGATAGTTGCTCCTATTTTATGCCGGCCGACCTACCGGCGGTTCGGCAGGCGGGCCGTTGCCCGGGTCGTCGCGGAGCCGTCGAATCCCAGGCTCTCGATCGAAGACCTTAGGCATGACGCCTACCGGATGCCTGCCGGCCCAGCGCAATTTGCTTCTTGTTCCGCCAGGCTTCGCCGGTGACGACCACGCAGCTCCTGCCCGGAACCTCGTTCGACCAGTGACGGCCCTCAAGCTTCACGCCTTTGTTATGGAGCGTCTACAGGACCTGGACTGTGCCGTTCCAGAAAAACGATCGCGCTTGGCGCAGTCTCCGGCCACCGTTCACGCTCTCGGCTTGAACCTGGCCGAAGGCCGTGGCAGCTTGGCCCACGATGGAGCCAGAGGGAGGGCACCTTGGCATGCGCTTGAAGGACAAAGTCGCGGTCGTCACCGGCGCGGCCAAGGGAATAGGCCTGGCCTGCGCCAAGGCGTTGGCGGCCGAGGGTACAAAGGTCGTGCTGGCCGACGTGGAGGTGGCCGCCGGCGAAATGGCGGCCGAGGAGCTCCAGGCCGGCGGCGCCGAGGCCCTCTTCGTCGCGTGCGACGTCGGCGACAAAGCCCAGGTGGATGCACTGATCGGCTCGGCCGTGGCCGCCTACGGCCGGCTCGACTGCGCCGTGGCCAACGCCGGGATCGTGTACGCCTGTGACTTCCTGGATCTTGCCGAAGAGGACTTCGACCGCGTCCTGCGGATCAACTTGAAGGGCGTTTTCCTGACCGGCCAGGCCGCCGCTCGCCAGATGGTGGCGCAAGGCACGGGCGGCACGGTGATCAACATGTCCTCGGTCAACGCCGTGATGGCGATTCCCTCGATCACGCCCTACGTGGTCGCCAAAGGCGGGGTCAATCAGCTCACCAAGGTGATGGCCCTGGCGCTGGCCGACAAGGGTATCCGGGTGAACGCCATCGGCCCCGGTTCGATCATGACCGAGGTCTTCAAGCAGGTTGTCAAAGACGAGGCGGCCATGGCCGGTATCCTGTCGCGCACGCCGCTCGGGCGCGTCGGCGAGCCGGAGGAGGTCGCCAAGGTCGCGGTTTTTCTGGCCTCGGAGGACTCGAGCTACATCACCGGCCAGACGATATACCCCGACGGCGGCCGCCTGGCGCTCAACTACACAGTGCCGGTGAAGGAATAACCGGGGCTCAGTCGCCGGGGCTCAGTCGCCGGGGCTCAGTCGAAGGTGCCGAGGGAGATTTCGGCCTTTTCGTCGAACTCCACCGGCTCCGGCAGGGGTTTGCCGGCTCTTTCGGCGGCCTTGCGCGCCCGCTCGACGACCGCGTTCAGGTCGCTCTGGCTGCACAAACCGAGCAGCACCGGATCGCGTGGCCGGATGTTCGGGGAGTTCCAGTGAGTGCGCTCTTTGACCGCCAGGATCGTGGTCTTGGTCGTGCCGATCAGCTTGGCGATTTGGGAATCCCTGAGTTCCGGATGATGGCGCAGCAGCCAGGCGATGCCGTCGGGCTTGTCCTGGCGCTTGGCGACCGGCGTGTAGCGCGGCCCCTTGGTGCGCTTGGACGGCTGCGGCAGGTCCTGCTTGGCCGGGGTCAGAACCGCCGTCGGGTCGTTCTGGCAACGGTCGAGCTCTTCCCGGGTCAACTGGCCGTTGGCGATCGGGTCCATGCCTTGGATCCCCACAGCCACCTCGTCGTCGGCGATGCCCTGCACCTCGAGCGTGTGCAGCTCGCAGAATGCGGCGATCTGCTCGAAGGTGAGCGACGTGTTCTCGACCAGCCAGACGGCGGTCGCTTTCGGCATAAGCGGCTGTGCCATGGATCCTCTCCGTGCCTGCGCCGGCTTTGGCCGGCCACCGTCGCGCCTTGGCGTCCTGACGGTGTCTCTCTTGTTGGAAATATCGAATCTATTGAAGTATATGCGCCCGCCGGCCCGAAATTGAAAGGCTCGATCCACTAATTCGTCAATACAATCTTGCCGATATGGGCACTCGATTCCATTAGGCTATGGGCCGCGGCGGCCTCGGCCAGAGGAAAGCTCTCGGCGATGACCGGTTTGACCTCGCCTTTTTCGATCAGTGGCCAGACCTTTCGCCTCAGGTTATCGGCGATCGCGGCCTTGAACTCGGGCGATCGGGCGCGCAGGGTCGAGCCGGTGAGGGTCAGGCGTTTGAGCATCATCGGCAGCAGGTTGACCTCGACCTTGGATCCTCCCAGGAAGGCGATGTAGACGAGGCGGCCGTCCGGCGCCAGAGCTTCGATGTTGCGCTGGACATAGTCGCCGCCGACCATATCGAGGATCAGGTCGAGACCCTTGCCCCCGGTCGCCTCCTTGACCGCCGCGACGAAATCCTCCTCCCGGTAGTTGATCGCCCGTTCGGCGCCCAGGGCCTGGCAGGCCGCGCACTTCTCGGCCGAGCCGGCGGTGGCGAAGACCCGCGCGCCGAAGGCCCTGGCGAGCTGGATTGCCGTCGTGCCGATGCCCGACGAACCGCCGTGGACCAGGAAGGACTCGCCCGCCGTCAGAGAGCCGCGGTCGAACACGTTGCTCCACACCGTAAAGAAGGTCTCCGGCAGGGCGGCCGCCTCGGCGAGGTCGAGACCTTCGGGCACGGGCAGGCACTGGACCGCCGGCGCCGCGCAGTACTCGGCATAGCCGCCGCCGGTGACCAGCGCGCTCACCTCGTCGCCCGGCGCCCAGCCGTCGACGCCATCGCCCAGGGCCACGATGGGGCCGGCGATCTCGAGGCCGGGGATGTCCGAGGCGCCCGGCGGCGGCGGATAGCCGCCCAGGCGTTGCAGCACGTCCGGCCGGTTGACGCCCGCGGCGGCGACCTTGACCAGCACTTCGCCCGGACCTGGGTCCGGGCGCGGTCGGCTCGCGGGGACCAGGACCTCCGGGCCGCCGGGCTCGCGGACCTCGATCGCTGTCATGGTGGCGGGAAGCGGCTCGCTCATCGGCGTCTCCGGTCGGGTGAAACAGGTCGGCATGGCCTAGCGGGCCTGTTGTCTAGTATGATTGCCCGAACCTGGCAAGACACCGATGCGGGAGGCAGCGGCCATGGAACTCGAGGACCTGGAACCCCGGAAGAAGGCCCCGAAAGTCAAGGACCTGGAGGTCATGGGCGTCGAGGAGCTGGAGGAGTATCTCGCCGAGCTCGAAACCGAGGCGACGCGGGTCAAGGAGAAGATCGCCGCCAAGAAGGCCTATCTCTCGGGCGCGGCGGGCCTGTTCAAGACTTGAGGCCGCCGGCGGCGCGAGCGAACGAACAGTAGCCAGCCAAGCGGCCCGAGGAACAACACCATGACCAGCCAGCCGACGCGAGGGCCAAATGGGCAGCGCGCGCCGGGCGGCGGCGTCCACGAGCCGCCGCTCGGCGATAGAACGACATGGGCCAGCGGCAGCACGAAGCCGCAGACCAGAACCAGCCAGGCGATCACCGTCGCGCTCATGACGCCAGTCTGGCCCAATCGGCGCCCGACCGCCATGCCTGGTTAAGCTGCCTGCACATTTCTGCCTGTTCCGCGCCTCCAAGCCGCCGTCTTGGGCAGCTTCCTCGGCGGATCGGTAGCCGTGTTAAAGGCGCGTTAACCATATCGGGCCAAATTGGCCCACCGGTCGGGCCGTTTCCCGAGCACTGCAAGTCCTGCGCGCTCGGGTCACGCAGCGGCGACCTACGCCCTTTGACGCACTCGATTAGGAGGCAGCAATGTTTTCCAAGGATACCAAGACCAAGAGCGACACCGTGATCTCGGCGCCATCGTCGGGCGGCGCTTCGCAGCCGATCAGCGCGACCCCCTCGATCATCAGCGCCGATCTGCGGATCACCGGGAACCTTCACAGCAACGGCGATATCCAGATCGACGGAAAGATCGATGGCAACGTCGACAGCAAGTCGCTGACCGTCGGCGAGAATGCGGAAGTCAACGGCACGATCACCTGCGAGCGGATCCGGGTCTGCGGCAAGGTCAGCGGCGAAATCAGGGCGACCTCGATCGTGCTCGCCAGGAGCGCCAAGGTCACCGCGGACATCGCCCACAAGAGCCTGGAAATCGAGTCCGGCGCGCGCTTGGAAGGCGGCGTTCGCCATCTCGAGAGCGGATCTGCCAAGGACGCCGAGAAGAGCAAGCCGCTTGCTGCGGAGACGCCCAAGATCGCCAAGATCGCCGACGCGGCGCCGAGCGCCTCGGCCAGCCAATCCGGCGGCGGTAGCGCTGCCGTCCTCTGACCGGACGCCCTCCGCGGCAGTCCCTGCCAGGGTCGAAGGTCCGTGAAGTCCGCTGCCTCGAGGCCCGGGCCGGCGCCGCAATCGGGATGCCGGGCCCGGGCGGACGGGCATTGCGGGGGGCACTGTTCCGGCCTGCCCCGGAGGGCCTATGACGCGTGGCCGGCCGGGCGACAATTTTTTGCGCCGATTTTAACAATTTCTTAGCGCCTCCTACCTATACTGGACTGTGATGGTTAGGCCCCTATCGGGGTACCTGGTCATCGGTCGGATCTTGTATCCGTTCCTTGTAACGCCTCCCTGTTAACTCGCCGCCGGGTTGTCCGGCGGCTTTTTCTTTTCGCCAAACCGGTGTTTCAATTGCAATTTTAACGATTCATCGCTTGACCCGGCCCCGTCATCTTTCTAGGCTTCGGCCACGGCAAGTTGACAGGGTGAGGCATCAAGAAACGGAGGGCCGCGGTCCAGATGGCTGGATCGGAAGGCCCTCCAGTTTTTTTTGGGCCTGCATTTCAGACGCACCTGGCGATCTTCCCCACGGTCCGTATGGCGACCGGCCGGCACCGGTCGGGCAATTTCAGCGTTTTGGCTGCCGCGAAATTATGTATGGTGGGACCGGCCTCACCGGTCAGGAAAGGCGGCGCCATGGCTGATCCCAAGTTCCTCAAATTCGACACCCTTTCGCTGCACGCGGGCCAGCGGCCGGACCCGGCGACCGGCGCGCGGGCGGTGCCGATCTATCAGACGACGTCCTACGTGTTCCGCGATACCGAGCACGCCGCAGCGCTGTTCAACCTGGAGCGTGCGGGGCACATCTACAGCCGGATCTCGAACCCGACCGTGGCGGTTCTGGAGGAGCGCGTCGCGGCGCTGGAGATGGGCGTCGGCGCGGTGGCGGCGGCCTCCGGCCACGCGGCCATGCATCTGGGCATCGTCACGCTGATGGAGCAGGGCGCACACATCGTCGCCTCGGCCTCGCTCTACGGCGGCTCCGTCAATCTGCTGAC
>Ga0224508_10002841_pt1 | contig 14527 bp, 13 predicted proteins | sample SF_Jan12_sed_USG_4_FD_170157 | JGI IMG/M metagenome (GOLD analysis project Ga0224508, IMG submission 170157) | Sediment microbial communities from San Francisco Bay, California, United States - SF_Jan12_sed_USGS_21 | ecosystem: Environmental > Aquatic > Marine > Sediment | place: USA... | reverse complement strand
AGTGCGCTGGTTCTCGCGGGGGGGTTATTGTCGGGTTGCGCCAGCAATGCCAAGCTCGAAGAAATTCGTATGTTGGCTGAGGAGTCGAAAATGGCTTCGCAGGATGCTGCAGCTAAGGCTGATCAAGCTGCCCAGGCGGCAGGCGTCGCTCAACAATCTTCAGCTAATGCCGAACAAATGGCAAACCAGGCGATGCAAACATCGTTAGCAACGGATGAAAAGATTGAACGCATGTTCAAAAAATCCATGCAGAAGTAAGCAAAAATTATTCAAGTTTGATACAGGCCTGGTGGTGAAAATCACCGGGCCTTTTTATTTCTGAGAGTCATTTGGAGAACTAATCATGCAGGTACGCAGGTATAAAGCCGGCGAAGAAGATGTTCTTTGACAAATATGTCGGGATACAACGCTTAAAATAAACATCCATGAGTATGGCGCTGAGCTGGTTCAGAAGTGGGTAGTCAGGTTAAAAGATAAATCGAGGTGGGAGAAAAGAATTTATAGAAAAAACCCTTTTGTGGCAGAACAAAACGGAACGATTACGGGATTTGCTGAACTCACTAAAATGGGAAAGGTCAGCGCGTTCTATAGCCACTACGAATGGCAAGGAAAAGGTGTCGGATACGCTCTTTATGAAGCGATTGAGGCTGAAGCGTCACGACTGGCAATGGATAGTATCCAGGTTGAATCCAGTTCAAGCGCAAGCGGCTTTTTTGCAAGAAAAGGATTTCACGTTATCCGGGAAAAAGTAAATCTGACCGACGGTATTCCTTCGAAAAGTCTTTTGATGCAAAAACGGCTTATAAACTAAGCGCTTAACGAACACGCTTGTTTTCCCGCTACATGGTTGGTGTGGCGATTAACTTTTACTTGATACGGCGATAGGAATCCCCCTTGGTTGTCGTGCATAACGCAAGGCGGCGCGATAGTCGACTTTGTCATCCATCCCCTGATTACGCAGTTCATAAAGTGAATCAATAAGGGGTTCGAGGTCGCTGCGTTGGGTTTCCCGGTCTTCGTCGAACGGCGGATGCGCCTCCAGATACAAGATGTCGCCATTCCAGCCTAGTTTGTAAGGTTGATGCACGATGCGCACCTGCGTGCCGACACCAACATTGTTGAACAGGGTTTCAATATCATCGGGATAAAGCCGAATACACCCATGAGTGACACGCATGCCGATGCCACTTGGCCGGTTGGTGCCATGAATAAGATAACCCGGTAACCCGAGACGTAATGCAAATTTGCCTAGTGGATTATCCGGGCCAGGTGGCACGAAAGTAGGTAAATAATCGCCATCCGCGGCGTGTTCCTTGCGAATAGATTCCGGTGGACGCCAGGCCGGATTCGCCGTCTTAGTGACAATGGACGTATCACCAAGAGGAGTTTTCCAGTCGTAGCGTCCGATACTGACCGGGTAGGTTACAACTTTTGCTGGTTCATTAACGCGCGGCTTTGGGAAATAATACAGACGCATTTCCGGCACATTCAGCACTATGCCTTCACGCGGCACATCCGGTAGTACGTACCGTGTTGGTAACAAAATCCGTGAACCGTGTTTTGGTAACCATGGATCAACGTCCGGATTAGCCAGTACTAATTCGTCATAGCCGAGGCCATAGGCCTGGGCGATATCAACAAATGTATCCGCACGATTAGCCGTGATATAAATCATTTCCCCGACCAGATTCTGATCGTCCGCGGGCAGCAGGAATGTCGCCGCATGGGCCACGCTCGTACAGCAGACAAAGGCCAGAGTCACAATAATTTTAAGCAGGTTTGTCATGCGTAAGTAGTTCGATAAACGAAACCTTATTGTCGCTAATTTAGTGATATAAAAAAAGCCCGGTTATTCCTTCTTCAAGGCTGCTCCTGAAACAGGAGAATACGCTGCAAAGTTCGAGACAATAACTAACAAACGGGATAGTGCTACGCACTCTGTCGGTATCGCGATGTGGCTTGTGCAAACGTGGAACCCCGTGAGGTTCGAATTGTCTGACTGGCAGCATGGTCAATTCGTCTGTATTGTTACGGTTTTGAGAGGGATTTTATGGTTTTGCATACAGCCCCGCTCGTATAATACTGTCGTCAAAAAACAAAGGCTAATTTGCTATCTGATATGGCGGCAATCGTTTCACCCACACAACCTATACCGGCAACGCTCGATTCGGCGATCGAGCACGGGTTGCAATGGTTGTTTGACCGTCAGCACGAAGACGGTTACTGGATGGGAATTCTGGAGTCGAACTCGTGTATGGAAGCCGAGTGGCTGCTCGCCCTGCACTTTTTGGGATTACACGATCATCCATTACGCGAAGGTCTGGTTAACGCGATTCTTAATGAGCAACGTGATGATGGTTCCTGGGAGATATTTCACGAAGCACCGACCGGCGACATTAATTCTACCGTGGAGTGTTATGCAGCCCTGCGTTCAACGGGGATGTCCGCAAGCGACGAGTCACTGATCAAGGCGCGGGAATGGATTTTCGCCAATGGCGGGCTGCAGAAAGTGCGCGTGTTTACTCGTTACTGGCTGGCGCTGATAGGTGAGTGGCCCTGGGACAAGACGCCGAATATCCCGCCTGAAGTGATTTTTATTCCACCGTGGTTTCCGTTCAATATCTATAACTTTGCCTGTTGGGCGCGTGCGACTCTGGTGCCGATCAGTGTGTTATCGGCACGACGACCGGTGAAACCGCTGCCGGAGAAATCACGTTTGCATGAGTTGTTTCCCGAGGGCCGCGAGAACATGGACTATTCGTTGCCACGAAAATTGCGCAAATGGTTTTCATGGGAATCGTTTTTCCGTTTGACTGACCGGCTGCTACACACCTATCAAAATTGGCGTCTGGTTACTACCGGCAGAGAGGTCGCTATCGTGCGCAGTCTGGAATGGATTGTGCGGCATCAGGATTCCGACGGCGCCTGGGGCGGTATTCAACCACCATGGGTTTATGGGTTGATGGCATTGCATACCGATGGTTATGCATTGCACCATCCGGTGTTGGCAAAAGGTATTGGCGCGTTGGAAGACTTCTGGTCACATGAACGCGACGGCGGGACTTACGTGCAGGCATGCAACTCACCGGTGTGGGATACCTTGCTGGCCATGATGGCGTTACTGGATTGTGGCGTGGACTACAAAACATCGCCCGCATTGCGAGAAGCGGTTCGGTGGACTTTGCAAAAGCAGGTGCATACACCCGGCGATTGGGCGGTGAAGATGAAGAATGTAAAGCCAGGTGGTTGGTCATTCGAACATGCTAATGAGTTTTATCCCGATATCGACGACACCGGTGTCGCATTAATCGTATTGGCCCAGGTGCGAGAACAATTGAGCGATGACCCCAGCGAACGTGAGGCCATAGATGATTCCATTATGCACGCCAAACAATGGTTGATGGCAATGCAATGCCGCAATGGTGGATGGGCGGCATTTGATAAAGACAATGACAAGGAAATCCTGACCCGCATACCGTTTTCTGATTTCGGCGAGGCGCTGGACCCGCCCAGTGTTGATGTCACCGCGCACGTACTGGAAGGTTTGGGTTTACTTGAAACTGAGCGAACCGATCACGCTATCGCGAAAGCGCTGGATTATATTCGCGAGGAACAAGAGTCCGAAGGCAGCTGGTTCGGACGCTGGGGTGTTAATCATATCTACGGCACGGCGGCGGTGTTGCCTGCCTTGAAAGTGTTGGGTGAAGATATGAGCGTGGACTATGTGATCAGGGCGGCACGGTGGTTGGTTTCTTGTCAAAATACGGATGGCGGTTGGGGTGAATCGCCCATGTCATACATGGACGACAGTCTGCGTGGTGAGGGCGAAACCACGGCGTCGCAAACCGCCTGGGCGATCATGGCCTTGCTTGCCGTGGATGGGGATGACTATGATTCACACATTCAACGCGGCGTTGACTACCTGGTTGAGAATCAGATCGATGGCTCCTGGCATGAAGAAAAATATACCGGCACGGGTTTTCCGGGTTATGGCGCCGGTGCGCGAGCGGATCTCGTGCACCTGAAAGCAAAATTGCAGCAGGGTAATGAGTTATCGCGTGGATTTATGATTAACTACAACATGTATCGGCATTACTTTCCATTGATGGCGCTTGGTCGTGCGCGTAGATACCTCAATAACGCTTAATGAATGCAATTGAGGCGTATATACGATCGCGCAATTTCGGTTTAGCATTTAAACGCGGTCGACGACACTTCAATGGTCGCGAATCGCAATTTAAATACAATCAGCGCGAAGTTTTTTACCGTATCGGATCATCCGATGCTGGTGATGCATTGGAAATACTGTTTTCCGGTCGGCATTGTATCTATAGCCTGCCGCCATCGTTTCAGCCAAAAGTCATCTGGGATATCGGTGCGAATATAGGGTTTGCAACACTTTATTTCAAAAAACAATATCCGCAATCCAATATTTACGCGTTCGAGCCGCAAAAAGACAATTTTCGGCTGCTGGAACGTAATACCGCTGGTTTGCCCACTGTCACCCTTTGTGAGTATGCATTGGGAAAAGAAAACGACAAGGTCAAACTCGCGGCAAAGTCGGAACGTTCCACAAATAGTTTTTCTACCGTTTTACATGGCGACGAACATTTAACAGCGGACGTAGTAACGGTGCGCTCCGTGGGCGACGTGTTGCAGGAGCATGATGATACGGGCGTCGATTTAATCAAGATTGATACCGAAGGTGCAGAGTACGATATTTTGTCAGCCTTTCCCGAAGTGATATTAAAAAACGCGACCATAATTGTCGGGGAATTGCATGGAATCAAGGATGAAGAAACGCTGGCGTTATTACGGCAGCATTTTGATATCACCATAAGTGACTATTCAAAATCAACATGCCCTTATAGAAACTTTTTAGCGACCAACCAGCAAGCGCGTGTGGAATATTAGTAGAAAAGCCCGCGAATTTAGGAGGGCTGATGCGCTCGTTGTATCTATTCCTACTAGTGGCCGAACATGGATGAGGGTATTTTTGCATGCTTATTTCGCGGAAATTTCAGATACCGAGTTTGACTGGCACGCCCATAAGACGGTTAACAAAACTTTTCCCCTTGTGCTTTTTACCCATGACTTGTGGGCTCACCGTCACACCACCAGTACATGGCGGCGTTGGCGGGGACGAAATCGGATACCTGACGATTTACGCCGCGATAAAAAAATTATTCTGTTGGTGCGCGATCCGCGTGATGTCATGGTGTCGTTGTATTTTCAACTAAGCAAACGCGAGAATCGATTTTCCGGTGAGATGGATGTTTTTTTGAAGCACCCAAAGTTTGGCATTGAATCGGTGGTAGGGATTATGAATGAGTGGATTGACCAGTGGTGGGGCAAGCCAACGTTTAAACTTATTCGATATGAAGATTGCCGTCGCGATCCTCATCGTGAATTCGCTTCGTTGCTTGAATTTATCGGCGATATTGCACTTGATGATGATTTGGTTGCGAAGAGTCTCGATTTCGCCAGTTTCGAAAAAATGAAAAAACTGGAAAAAAATAAAGATGTAGCGAGCAAGAGTTTGCAAGCGGCAAACGAAAACGACCCTAACTCATTTAAGGTGCGACGCGGAAAAATCGGTGGTTACAAAGATTATTTAGATGTCGGCGATCAAGCGTATCTTGAATCGGAAATTGCTAGGTTAGATGCGCGATTCGGCTACCAACAAGTTGTGACAACGGATTAGCGAAACTTTGAATAAATCAGTCTTTCGATGAATCTGTCTCGAATTGTTCAATAAGATCGACGGTCAATTCGGCACGTCCATACAGTTGTTGAGTTTCGCCGTAGTGGATGCCGTTCTCACGCCATTGGCCACGCTTTGGCGACGTTAACATGTCAGCGAATTGTTGGTTGAACTCATTTTGATCAAACGGCATCGGGTTAACAAGCCCGGCATCGGCGCGCCTGACATGATTAGCGTAACCACAGTTGGCGGTCACTAACGCTGGTGTTCCAGCAACAATAGCTTCGAGTATGACGGTGCCGGTATTTTCACTGCGCGCTGCGTGCACAAATAAGTCGGATGCGAACAGAAATCGTGGCACATCATCACGGCCTTGATAAAAATGCACTTGTTGCTCAATACCTAACCGGTTTGCCAGCCTGGTAAAAGGTTTAGCGTCGTCCAGGCCAACCACTAATAAGTGACAATTCGTTCTTATTTGATCCGACAATGCCGCCAGTGCTCGAATGGTTCTGTCGACACCTTTACGCTGAAAATCAGAACCGACACAAAGTACCAGATTGTCATTCTCGCGAAATCCAAATTCCATGCGAAATTGTTGGTTAATGTCATCAGCGTTGGCTGGTCGCATATAGTCGGCGCCAACCGCAGGCGGCAATACAGTGAACCGATTTTCGGGCGTATTGTAGTAGTGCATACAATGATTTTTTTCGATCTCTGACAACATCAACAATTGCGTATGAGCAGCCGGCGAAAAGACTTCGCCTTCATAGGCCGCGAAATGTCTGTATCGTGCGGTATAGCGGTAATACCAGTTGCGCAGAGTGCGCGCTTTATGTTCGAAGCACGGATCGGCGCCATAATAAATGTCAAGACCGGGCATCTTGTTGAAACCTGTTACACGATCATACTTTTCCGCTGCAAGTAACGGTAGTGTTATCTCGGTAAAACGCCGGTAGCGATTGTGGTTACGCATAGGCGATACATCGATCTCGTGAATATTTAATTCGATTGGCTTCTCGCCATGCCACTCCAAGGTATACACATCAACGGTGTGTCCGCGCTTTGCCGCGGCCATGGCGATGTCAAAAAAATCCCGTTGTAAGCCGCCATAAGGAAAATAGTTATACAGTAAAAACGCTAACTTCATTTTTGTTCTCTCGCTAGACGGCGCTTAACTGTGCGGTTAGCAACTTCACGCATAGTTGTTTCCGTTCGAGGCCTGCTCCATTGTCGCGCCTCGCCATAAGCGAGAAAGACACGCAGTCTATCCGTGTGGTTAATACCGGCGATCACATGACGATTAATTTGAATCAGATTACGCATTTGCAAATGCTTACGTGTTAGTGCCGGGCTGTGTGTGCTGCGATCATGGTCGATGAATACAACGGTACGAGGGTTTTGTGGGTCGACCAATATATTGGTCACAACGAGGTCGCCATGAACATAGCCCAGATTATGCAGCTTGCCGATTTGTTCACCTAAGGTAATAGATAATGCGTGTTTGAATTCTTTGCGTTGCGAGCCGCTTAAATTATTTAGCAGACCCGGTAGTTTGCTCAGATCTATGTAAGGCAGTTTTTCAGTGACGAGCAGACCGCGGTAAACATCGTCGTGCGCGGTATCGCCGCAAACATATACCGTCGGTGTCAAGAATCCTTTTTCACGCAATTCCTGGGTAATACGGAATGCTCGCCGGTGTTTGGATTCTCGTACCCGCTCTTTTATTGCGCTCACACCGCGCGATTTTTTATACAGTTTAAAATAAGTAGCGACGGCTTTATTTTCACCCGGCAATTCAACACATTTGCTATGGGCATGGCGCGAATTACGCCAATCCGTTTTGTGTTCCCTAATAAACGACTCGATACACGGCCACCAAGCATCATGCCAATGACCGGTGTTAACTGATAAAGTCCAATCATTACGTTGGATGCGTCGGGTTTGGCTCACAGAGTATTAGCTAAAATAAATAAGCGTGAATAATTGACTTATCGCTATGCTGATGTCAGTTGCTTGAAAAAAGCGTATTATGGACAATCGACCAACAGCCATTTAGTGCGAGTGAACCGACATGGGTTTGTTTTCATTTTTCAGTAATAAAGGAAAATCCGAGGATAAAACTAAAAAAGGTGAAGCCGTTGAGTATAACGGTTATACCATAACGCCTGCACCACGAACCCATGAAGGACAGTATTTAACCGCGGGAATAATTTCCAAAGAATTTTCCGAAGGCCTGCGCGAGCAGCATTTTATTCGAGCCGATTTTTTCACGAGTTGGGACGATGCGTGTGCACAAGCGGTGGTCAAAGGAAAACGAATTATTGAAGAACAGGGGGACAAACTGTTTAGCGATTTAAGTTAGTTGGTGCATCAATTTTGCGCATCGTAATTCCAATGATGAATAAATTCAAACCAGTGCTCCTCGACTAAACGCGCATCGTTCGGGTCGCGTGTGTAAGTGTTTTTCTTGTAAGATTTGTTCATATTCAGATATTGCTTGAATCGTGGTTTGGCGGCGCTAAAGTCACGGATATCTAATTGCGTATAAATTCTTTCCAACTCATCCATTGGCTGTTGTTCGAATGTTTCGAAGCGCACTTGCACGAATTGGTTCTCCGGCAATTTAGCGCCGTCGTGTAGCATGATATGCATTAAACGCGGATATGTAGTCAATACCAGTCGGGATATATCGACTTGAGTGTAATCCTGCAACGACAACTGGTGCAGCAGACTGGAATAAAAATGTTTAGTGGATGGGTACACATCGTAAGGGTTGCGATAGATGTGAATAAATTTCGCATCCGGCCACAATTCCAGCAGCCGCGGGATGTGGGCCGAATAGACCGGGTTTTTTACTAATACAGATTTTGAGTAGTGGCCTGCGGATACTTTTCCCAGAAAATGCGTTAGATAATTCTTCCATAAGTCTATATCTTTTACCGATGCGCCATCGAAGAAAACACCACGATTAAAATGAAAATCAAAACGTTGTGGAAAATACAAACCGTGGTAATAAGATAGTGGAATCATGTTAGCCAACGCGATGGAGTCTTCCTGTGGTGAATCGATATTGACGGCAACATTATCGATATAACGATCCTCAGGTAAGGCTTTCGCCAGTAGCGGTTTAAGAAAACGTACAATGGAACGTATGTCCCACGGTAACCCCGCTTCCAGTGGCGATATGTATGCGAAGTCGCCGGATTGACTAAGCACATTGTGTAAATGTGTTGTACCGCTGCGCCAGTGACCCACAATAAATACCGGTGCGGGGATATTACTTGATCGAGAGTCGTAGGTTAGGAGTCTTTCAGCAGTTGAGAAAGGCCATCGCATCAGACATGCGCCGAGTGCAATGGCGATTCGTGAATACACCGATGCTGGAATCGGACCATTGGTCGTGAGTAACCAGGTCAAGGTTTTTATATTTGCACCGCATAAGGGGTGAAACAAGGCGGGTTTGTCCGGGGAAGTAGTCACACCCGATTCTGAAATGTCTATGCGGCTGGTTTGTAATCTTGAAGTGTAACTACCCAGTCGAAGCGACACGGGCTTTGATGGCTTGGCTGGCCAGCGTTTTGCCCAGATTCCAGACCGAGCCAGGTACTTTATGCGCGTCTGCAATAACATCGGTAACGGCGTCAACAATCCACTTATTATCGTCTTCCGTTAATATCAATGGCGGTAAAAATTTGACGATGTTCATACTGTGCCCTGCCGTCTGCGAGAGAATGCGATGATTCTTGAGTAGTGGAATCGTGATCATTTGACAAAACAAACCTTTGTTTGCTGTTTCCAGCATTTTCCAAGCTGTTTTTAACGACAGGCTTTTAGGTTCGCCGAATTCGATGCCGATCATCATGCCTTTGCCGCGTACGTCGTGCAGGAGTTCATAGTCTGGAACCAGTGATTTTAGATCTGCAATAAGTCGCTCACCAAGTTCACGCGCGTTTTCAACTAACCTCTCCTGCTGCAAGACTTCCAGCGTTGCCAGTCCCGCTGCCATGGCTGGATTATTCTTTGAGAATGTCGAACCATGTACTACCGCACGATCCATACGGCTAAACACTTTCTCGAAAATCCATTTCTTGCAAGCTACTGCACCGGAGGCCACAAAACCACCGGACAATGCTTTTGCCATACAAAGGATATCCGGCTCGACGTTCCAATGTTCGACTGCCCAATAACGGCCTGTCCGCCCAAGACCGGTTTGTACCTCGTCGGCAATCAGCAAGGCGCCATGCTGTTTGCATAATTTTGCTGCCTCTGACAGATAATCGTCCGGTGGCAGAAAAACACCGTGGCCTTGAATGGGTTCTACGATAAACGCGGCAATATCGTTGACCGACAGTGCCTGCTCCAACGCGCTCAGATCACCAAACGGAACCGAAACGAAATTGGGTAAGAAAGGCCCGAAGCCATCGCGAAAATATTCATCGCCGGTTGCAGATAACGAACCCATGGTTAGACCATGATAACCATTGTCGCAATAAATGATTTTTGTACGACCCGTAGCGCAGCGACTGAATTTAATCGCTGCTTCTACAGCTTCGGCGCCGGAATTCGCGAAGAAAAACTTATCCAGACCAGCCGGAACGATTCCAGCTAACTTCTCCGCTAATAAACCCGACAATATCGAGGCGTCCAGTTGCACGAGATGGGGTAGCTCCGCATTGAGAACATCGGTTATGGCTTTTACCACCTGCGGATGATTACGCCCCAGCGCAAACACACCAAAACCGCTGAGTAAATCAAGATAGCGCTCGCCCTTATCATCAAACAAGTATGCTCCCTGAGCTTGTACATAGCGTTGGTCAAACCCGATGGTCTTGAGTACCTTGACCATTTGTTCGTTTAGATAAGTTTCGTGCAGAGTGAACGCTTCTTCATGGCGTTGCTCGATGAGTTCAAGAATATTCATAAGAAACGTATTTTACGGAGTATGCGTATGCAGTGTGTTTACTAATGACGTGCTTGTACTGACATCACTTGATTTGCCGCTTCAATTCCCGACAGATAAGCACCGTGGGCGGTGGCGAATGCGTTTGTCGATGTGGCTTCGCCGGCAAAGAACAACCAATCGTCAATTGGCTGGCCAAGTACCACCCGTAGATTGGATTGACCCGGCAGGGCATTAGAATAAGTGCCCTGTATCAAGGGATCGCTATGCCACATCACACTTTTCGCCATGGTTATTTCTTTGACAATGGCAGAGCCATACATTGCCATAAGTTGTTGTTTCGCCCATTCGATAGCCTGCGGCGAGTTTGTTTCTTTAAACTCGGCACACCACGGCCCACCCAAGTGACAGATAATGACGTTTGTACAAAACGGTTTTATTTGAAACCCGATGGCTTTAGGCATGCTGGGTTCATGGGTGTGGTATTCATGATCCGGCAGTGATGATGCCGGATCAAGTTTAAATATGACTTTGCCACCATGCCCAAGCGGTACTTGAGAAGCTGCAAAGAGTTTCCAATCCGGTAGCACTGGGTCGAATGTAAGCGCATTTGAAGTTAATAGATTTGTTGACACGGTCACAATGACGGCACGGGTTCGAATGTTGCCGCTATTTGTACCGACGATAGCTGAGGAATTCCTATAACTGATATTTGTCGCTTTCGTGTTCAATCGAACATCAATGCCCTCGGCGTAGCGGGCGATGATTGCGCCATAGCCGTTTTTAACTGGCCAATCTTCGTTGGTTTCAGTGTAATTACCACTGTCCATTACTGACAGCTTTTCCGGGGCTGTGGTTGTGATTGCTTGCAGTATATGTAAATAAATCGGTTTCCATTTCTTATGCGGTGGGATCACATCGACAACTGGAATATCCAGTCCTTTTTCATGCGCATGGGTCAGGGCCTCATCGCATTTATCCCAATATAGATACGAGTTATTTAGTTCATCGTCACTCTCCCAGCGATCACCCTGGTGTATACGCCACTCGGCTGGTATCGTTTTGTATTCTATGTTCCAGTTATCAGCCATTTCCCGTAGCGGATTGATGCTGGCCGAATGCAGCCAGTGGCAACCCCAATCAACCGGAACACCAAACGTTTTTGTATCCGTCCAGGCGCGACCACCGATGCGGTCTTTGGCTTCCAGTAGTTCTACCGAATAGCCTTTGGCGCACAAGGTCTTCGCTGCGGAGAGACCCGCAGCGCCTGCGCCAATAACAACAACGTCGATATCCGTGGTTCGATTGTTCATGGATTGTGGTGGGGATATTCGTTTTAATGAATTCAGAATTAAGCCGTTATACTACCGCTTTTCAAGCAATCCCGAAAAACAAGTATGGATAGTCAATTTTATATCGTCGTTTTTGTGTTTGCGGCGTTTTGGTGTGTATTCACATACAACCGTTTCATCAAGAAGAAGAACCGGCTGGAAGAGGCCTGGAGCGGAATCGATGTGCAACTCAAGCGGCGCTCGAGTTTGATTCCTAACCTGGTAGAAACGGTCAAAGGCTATGCCAAACATGAGCAGGCCACTCTGGATGAACTGACCCAACTCAGGACAGGTATTGACAAGACGGAGTCGGTTGCCCAGCGTGGTTCCGAGGAAGGCAAAGTGTCCAACGCCCTGCGAAGCTTGCTCGCAGTGGCGGAAAATTATCCGGAACTTAAAGCAAATTCAAACTATCTTGAACTGCATAAAAATCTGGATGAGATTGAGGATCAGATTCAACTGGCGAGGCGTTATTACAACGGTAGCGCCAGAAACTGGAATGTTATGGTGGAATCTTTTCCCAGTAATTTAATTGCCAACATATTTCACTTCGTGCAGACGGAGTACTTTGAGCTTGAAGCTTTAGAGGAACGGGCGGTTCCAAAAGTCGAGTTCTAAGTTCACGGAACTTTGAAATCCACAGACAGCTTGGTTTTCGTAGACTGCATGGTTTACATCTCATGTTTGAAAGCGTTTCGTACAATCAGGCGTGAAACAAAGTTTGTCTCGATACTGCCAGCTTTGTTGCTGACTTTATTCGGCACATCAGTATTCGCCGACGAACGCATCCTCAGTTTTCACAGCGATATAACCGTGCATGAAGATGCATCCATGACGGTGACGGAAACCATAACCGTGCGGGCGGAAGGCAATCAAATCAAACGCGGTATATATCGGGATTTTCCGACGCAATACAAGGATGATTCGGGAGGACGTTATAACGTTGGATTCGATGTGTTGTCGGTCATGCGGGATCACGAACGAGAGTCTTATTTTATTGAAGCCATTACCAACGGCAAGCGAGTATATATTGGACGGAAGAGTTTTTTTTTGCCGCGGGGGCAATACACTTATGAACTCAAATATAAAACTAATAGACAACTCGGATTTTTTGATGACTACGACGAGTTATATTGGAATGTAACGGGTAACGACTGGTCCTTTGCAATCGATAACGCCAGCGCTACTGTAACCCTGCCCGATAGGATCAATAAAAACGATATCCAACTATTTGCTTATACGGGGCGCCAGGGCGAAAAGGGTGCGGACTATACCCAGCACTTCAATGAACGGGGACGGCCGGCATTTGCGACAACAAAAACACTTCGCGCACGGGAAGGATTGACCATATCCGTAGCGTGGCCGACCGGTTTTGTTCAACGTCCAACCGGCATGCAAAGTGCGATCTATCAACTTAGAGGGCATACGCCGGAGTTGATTGGTGGTGGAGGTTTGCTCGGCGTGTTGCTCTACTATTTGACTATCTGGCTCAGGGTGGGGCGCGATCCTGAGAAAGGCACTATTATTCCGCGTTTCGAACCGCCAAAGGGCTTGTCTCCTGCAGCCGTGCGTTATATCTCGAAAATGGGTTTTGATCACCGTGCATTTGCAGCCGCGGTGATCAATATGGCGGTGAAAGGTTATATCTCCATTGTAGAAAACGACAAGAAATATACCCTGCGTCAGGAGAGTATCGACGAGTCAGTATTATCCAAAGGCGAGAGTAAGCTCGCGAGAAAATTATTTCGCAGCTATCGCAATATTGAGTTGAAGAAAACCAATCACAAAATTATTTCCAGTGCCATTGATGCTTTAAAACACTTATTTGAAACTGAATATCACCGGGTTTATTTTTTTAAGAACAGTGGTTTTCTAATTGCCGGTGTTTTGGCAGTCATTGTCATTGTTGTCACGTTTGGGATGACGTCAGGTGTGGTCAATCCAGAATCCTTTGGCATGATTGCATGGATATCAATCTGGTCTATCGGCGTTTATTTTTTGTGGGCGCAACGCCAGATTGTTTTGGCTATCGTATTCACAGTTATCGAGATCGGCGCATTGGCGTCCTTCATCGACGTGTTCTCCGTTTGGCAGGCGGGTTTGTTGATTATCCTTATCGGAATAAATATTGGATTCTACTATTGGTTAAAAGCGCCGACCCTGTTGGGGCGAAAGATCATGGATGAGATCGAGGGTTTTAAAATGTATCTGGAGGTGGCGGAGGAAGATCGATTGAACGAACTAAATCCACCCGAAAAGACGCCCGAGTTATTTGAAAAGTATTTACCCTATGCACTGGCGTTGGGTGTCGAACAAAACTGGTCAGAAAAATTTTCCGATGTGTTAGCGAAAGTAACTACTGACGGCAGCGCATATCACCCGGGATGGTACAGCGGTTCCGATTGGGATACCGGGCGCGTTTCGGGTTTCACCTCGTCGCTGGGTTCCAGTCTTTCATCTGCCGTGGCCTCGTCATCCGTGGCGCCGGGTTCCAGTTCTGGTACTGGAGGTGGCGGCTTCTCCGGTGGCGGGGGAGGTGGCGGTGGTGGAGGGGGGTGGTGAGTTCAACCCACACAAAAAGAAAAGGCC
>Ga0224508_10002840_pt1 | contig 14528 bp, 11 predicted proteins | sample SF_Jan12_sed_USG_4_FD_170157 | JGI IMG/M metagenome (GOLD analysis project Ga0224508, IMG submission 170157) | Sediment microbial communities from San Francisco Bay, California, United States - SF_Jan12_sed_USGS_21 | ecosystem: Environmental > Aquatic > Marine > Sediment | place: USA... | reverse complement strand
AGTTATCGGCCCGACCGCATACGACGTTGTGTCGCTATTGGAAGATGCGCGTCGTGACGTTTCTCCTGAATTAATGTATGCGATGAAAGTGCATTATTTCAAGGCGTTTCCAAACATCGACCAGGAAAACTTTGAACAATGGTATTCCGTACTCGGTGCACAACGCCATTGCAAAGTCGCGGGAATATTCGTGCGACTTTGTCTGCGCGACGACAAATGTCTTTATTTAGAACATATTCCCCGGGTCATTCGATTGTTAGGCCAACATGTAAATAAGCCCGTCCTCGCTCCGTTGAATGATTGGTTGCAATCTTACTTGCCTGAATGGCAAAAACCGTTGCATAGAATCAGATCACAAAATGACGGAACGACGGGCAGAAAAGCACTTGCCGGTCTTCCCTCAACGGGCAAATAAACAAATATATTCCCTCTCCCTTCGGGAGAGGGCTAGGGTGAGGGGTAGAAATTCGACACAGTTGGCATTAATTCTTCTCACCTACTGCCCCTGCGAGAAGTGGTACAGGGATGTACCGTCTACGGAGCTAAGGATGCAAGGCAGGGGATGAGGGAAATTTTATAATCAATCCTTAAACCGGAAATACGAATCAATCAGCCCAGGTACGCCACGCAATGATTTGCTCCATCAAGCCGCGGGTTGATTCGTTTTCAATATCTCGTGATACGCCATTCTCAATTTTATCCAAGAAACCATCCGCTAATTGTTTGCCAAGTTCTACACCCCATTGATCGAACGTACAAATGCACCAGATGATCCCTTGCACAAACACTTTGTGTTCGTACATCGCGATCAAACTACCCAGCGTGCGCGGATTTAATCGTTCAACAACAATGCTGTTACTCGGTTGGTTTCCTGGATAAGTTTTATGCGGTGCGAGTTTGGCGCCTTCATCATCCGTTTTTCCTTGTTGCCGCAGTTCTTGGCTGACTTCTTCAAGATTTTTTCCAAGCATTAAGGCTTCGGTTTGCGCCAGATAATTTGCCAGCAACATTTTATGTTGTGATGAATTTTCATATTCGCTATTCGCGGCGACAATAAAATCAACTGGCACCAGCTGCTTTCCCTGATGCAACAATTGAAAAAAAGCATGTTGGGCGTTGGTACCTGGCTCACCCCAGATTATCGGCCCGGTGGCGTATTCAACGCACTCGCCATCTCGCGCCACGGACTTTCCGTTACTCTCCATATCGAGTTGCTGAACAAAGGCGGGGAAACGCGCCAGACTTTGCGCGTAAGGCACGACTGCATGAGTTTGTACATAGAAAAAATTGGTATACCAAACTCCTAACAAAGCCAGCGTCACCGGAATATTTTCATCAAACGGCGTATTACGAAAATGTTCATCCATAGATGCCGCGCCGGACAACAAATTGTCAAATTCGTCCATACCAATAGACAACGCTATGGGCAAACCGATGGCTGACCAGAGCGAATAGCGGCCACCGACCCAATCCCACATTGGAAAAATATTTTGTGCATCGATACCAAACTTCTCAGCGCTTTGAACGTTACTCGTTACCGCGACAAAATGTTTATTAATTGCACTTTCGTCACCGCTTTTCAAAAACCATTCGCGCGCCGACTTCGCATTGGCCATGGTTTCCTGAGTGGTGAATGTTTTTGACGCGATAATAAATAATGTCGATTTCGGCTCGACTTGTTGCAAGATGATTTCGATGTCGCGTGGGTCTACATTCGAGACAAAATAAAAATCAATTTCGGAATGCTGCCACGGTTGTAATGCCTGGGTAACCATAGCCGGACCGAGATCGGAACCTCCAATTCCGATATTAATGACTGATCGTATACGTTTACCGGTACACCCTTTCCATGTTCCTTTACGAATAGCATCCGAGAATTCACGCATCAATTTTTGCGTGGCGCGTATGTCGGGAATGACATCATGACCATCAACCAACACAGGCTTATCGGATTGCTGACGCAACACTGTATGTAAAACGGCACGATCTTCGGTGATGTTAATTTTCTCGCCTGAGAACATACGTTCTATGCACTCTTTCAGTCCGGCATCGTCGGCAAGCACACGCAGTAACGTCATTGTTTGGTCTGTTACTCGATTCTTGGAATAATCCAACAACATGCCATTCAGGCGCAGCGAGTATTTTTCGAATCGTTTGCCATCTTGAGCAAACAAATCATGCATATGAGTAGTCGCGATTTCATCGCAATGATCTTGCAACGCTTTCCACGTTGTCGTGTTTGTCAGTAAAGTCATTTTAGTTTTTCAATTCCATCGCCAGCCAATCATTCAAAACCCGGACGTCATCACCTGAAACCAACAATCCTAACTTCGTGCGCCGCCATAAAATATCTTCCGCGGTTCGCGCCCATTCACGTTTGACCAGATAGCGCGCTTCCGCTTCGTACAAGTCCGCACAAAGATTTTCTCCCAACTCATCCAATGATTTTGCTTCACCGACAATAATATCAGCACATGTTCCGTAGTTACGCGCATAACGCCATGCGAGTTCCGCCGGCAACCATGAATGGCGTTCACGAAACGATTTTAAAAATCCATCGAAATCCACGTTAGCAATATCGCCGCCGGGCAATGGCGCATGCGCCGTCCAGGGGGTCGCGCTAATGTTCAACACATCTTTTAACTCATCCATCACGTGTTCCGCGAGGTTTCGATATGTGGTGAGCTTGCCACCGAATACCGACAACAACGGCGCTTTGTTATCAGCCCTATTGGGTTCGAGACGGTAATCCCGTGTGATAGCGGAAGCGTCATCACTGCCATCATCAACCAGGGCGCGCACACCGGCAAATGACGATACGACATCCGCTGCCGTTAATTTTTGTTTAAAGTAACGATTGACGACAACACACAAATAGTCAACTTCTTTTTTTGTAATTTCCACATCGCCCGGGTCACCCTGATAGTCGACATCGGTTGTCCCGATAAGAGTGAATTTTTGCTCATAAGGAATAACAAAAATGACGCGCTTATCTACGTTTTGAAAAAGATAAGCGTATTCATGTTCGTATAATTTCGGTACAACAATGTGACTACCCTGAACCAGACGAATACCGTGCTCGCGTGATAAGCGCAGTCCTTCATCTATGAAGCTCGTCACCCACGGTCCGGCGGCATTCACAATGCAACGTGTGGAGATCGTTCGATTAGCGCCGTCCGCCGATTGCAACGTCACCTGCCAATCATTTGTATTTCGCGTAGTTTTAACGCATTGGGTACGGGTCAAAACTTCAGCACCGCGCTCGACCGCATCCATCGCGTTCAAGACGACTAACCGCGCATCCTGCACCCAACAATCGGAATACACGAAGCCTTTGCTAAATTGATCGGCGAGCGGCTGCCCCGTCACATGTTGCTTTAAATTGATACCCCGGGAAGTCGGCAATAATTCGCGTCCACCGAGATGATCGTACAAGAACAAACCCAGGCGAATCATCCATGCCGGTCGTTGTCCGGCATCGTGCACCAACGCCAGTTGCAAAGGCCGAACAATATGCGGCGCCAGGCGCAACACGACTTCGCGTTCCTTCAATGATTTGCGCACCAAACCAAATTCGTAATACTCGAGATAGCGCAAGCCACCATGAATCATTTTCGAGCTGGCGGACGACGTGTGGCTCGCGAGATCGTCCTGCTCGCACAATAAGACCTTTAACCCTCGACCGGCTGCGTCGCGAGCGATACCGACGCCGTTTATCCCGCCACCGACAACCAGAATGTCATAATCCATTGTTATATAAGTTCGACATTTTCCAAGCGTTTAATTATGAGGTTTTAAGTTAGGTTAGCGATTTTTAGAGTACGAAGTTAATTCGCACAATCTCCTTCACATGGAAAGGCCACAAATTTTTCCTTCCTCCTTTTCCATCCCCTTGGGGGAAGGAACTATTGCCCTCATCCTAGCCTTCCCCCGCTGGGGGAAGGAACTCATAGCGTCTTCGTCCCCTTCTCTAGCTTTCCCCTCGCGGGGAAAGATCAGGGATGGGGGAGATAATTCACCTAATCACATGCCCGAAACACTAAACCGTCACCTCACTTACGGATTTTCTATTGTGAAATCAAAACGTTGCTTGCGTTCCGTGGTCTTGTCCTCCGGGTCAAACTCAATCGTGGCCTTCAGCCGCTGACCGCTGATCGCAATATCGAATTTCTTGCCTAAATCCTCGTTGTGCAGGTGCAATAAAATGCGAAAGCGGCCAAATTCATCGGTTTCAACCTGCGTGAGCCGCGTATCGTCCCCGCCAAGAAGCTCAACCGGAACATTTGACACCATTGCACCATTTTCATAGCGGACTTCGCCGTAAATCACATAGCGATGATCAACTTCGTGGGTTGCGAGTGCGTTTACGGGCAGCGCCAGCAGGTAAGCCGCACCTAACCAGAAAAACGCCATCCTGAGCGTCGCGAAGGATCCAGAACGAGTCGTTTTCAAGCCTCGACCCTTCACTCGCTGCGCTCTTTCAGATTGACAATAGGCATGAATTTACAAGGATTCTAATATAGAAATATATAACTAATTGTTCTTATTAAATAAAATGGTGCCGATGAGAGGAGTCGAACCTCCGACCTACTGATTACGAATCAGTTGCTCTGCCAACTGAGCTACATCGGCTAAACCAGTGATTTGCCTGATTAAACGGCGCGGAAGTATATACCGACAAGTGACTTCGTGGCATAAGTTCAGTAAGTAAATCTTCGTATATTTTCCTGTTTCACGTACACATAAATACCTACCACTTGTCGATTGGGACTACCGCTTATCGATGGATTTAATCCGTGTATACTTTTTAACAATCCGGCTATCCTCTCCAGACGGCAATTATGTTAATTTTATAGCTCAACCATACATGAACGCATTATAAAGCAACTGGTTGGGGGTCATGAATATAGGTCAGTATAAGACGAGTCTTCAAAACGGGATGCGGTGGTTATGAAAATAACCTCAAACCGATGTTTCCGTTCGAATTCAAAGAATGCGTCGGGATTTACCATGATCGAGTTAGCACTGGTTCTCGCCATGTTAGGCGCATTAATCGTCCTGGCAATTCCCAGTTTTTCTCAGTTCTTTGAAAACAATCGAATAACTACTCAAACTAACAATTTCGCCTCCGTAATTACTGAAGCACGTGGTGAAGCGATTAAAAGAGGCAACAATATCGTTTTGTGCGCAGGAAATTTTAGCGCAGGCTGTACCGGAACATGGAATGATGGTTGGATAATGTTCGAAGATTTAGATGAAGACGAAGTATTGGACGATGTAATGGCGAGCGCAAATGACATGTGTGCGGATGGCGAGGAATGTATTGTGGAATTAGGAACGGAAGGCGTTGAACTAGTGGCATCGACAGATTTAGTTCTGTCTTTTCAATCAAGCGGTGAATTAGTCGCGGCGTTCGATGATTTACCCCAATTCTGTATTACCAACAATCGCGCACTAACGATGAATGCCGTTGGGCGCATATCGATTACCAATGAAACCTGCCCAACCCCATAACAATCGGCCTCGTCTCAATGCTATTCGCGGAGGATTTCCGCATCGGATGCAGGGCGTCACCTTGCTCGAAACTTTAATTGCTTTCTTTGTGTTATCCGGTGGCATGTTGGGATTAGCATTTATGCAAGCCCAAGCTATCAAGTTAAATACAGAGTCCTATGTGCGTACACAAGCAACGATTCTCGCATATGACTTAATTGATCGCATAAAACTCAATAACATCAATATCGCCAGTTATACATTGGATAAAGTGAACTTTGATTCAACTTTATCGTGTGATCCAGGGATATCAGACGCCGTTAATGACCTTGGGTGTTGGCAAAAACTGGTCGCATTAAAATTACCACAAGGACAAGCGTCAGTAGCCATCGATACGCCAGTTGCGAGTTCGCACACACTTACACTGTTTTGGGTGGAAAGACTGACACGCGCAGACCCAAATGATGCCAGCGCCCAAGGCGAAGAGCGCAGTCAAAGCTGGTCATTTGTGTTATGAGAATGAAAAGTAAAAAAACCAGCCAACACGGCCTCACAATAATTGAATTCATGATCAGCATTGTGTTGGGTTTGATTGCCGTGGCCGCCGCCGGAACCGCAACGTATTTGTCCCAGAAAAATTATACTAATCAGGAAGCCATGGCGCGGTTACAGGAAAACGGCCGCATTGCCATGCAAATGCTTTCTTATGATATTCGAATGGCGGGGTTTTTCGGGTGCGTCGATGAGATCGAAAGCATTACCGATCACGTCGTGGGCGGTGCCGGTTCCTTGTTCGAAGCGAAAGCCCTCGAAGGTCTGGAATTCGATGATCCGACATGGTATCCGTCGGGCGAACCGCATGCCAATGTGAGCAATGTCGTGTTGAGTACGGATACTGACGGCATTCTAGTTAAATTTCTCTCGCCAGATACCAATGTCGCGGTGGAAGAACCCTACATGCCCAATCGTGCTGGTGTCATTCACGTCAGCCCAAATAATGTATTAAATCAAGGTGACATTGTCGCCGTGACCGATTGCGATACCGCCGATATCTTTCAAATTACGACAAAAGGCAGCGGCGGCGGCAATACTGTCCCGCTTGGTCACGCCACCGGTGGCAACGTGTCCCCTGGCAATCTAAGTCCAGTGCCGTGTCAGGGCAACAAACACTGCATGTCCAAAACCTATGAAGAAGACTCGTTTATTCTTAAATTCGTCGCCGTACGTTATTTGATTTCCGATGGGCCAAACGGCCCCGCTTTGCTGCGTGAACAACTGGCCAATGACGGCGGTAATTCCATTGTGGTTGCCCGGGAAATGGTGCAAGGCATCGAGAACATGCAAATACGTTATGGCGAAGACACCGATAATGATCGAATTCCGGACGCATACCGTAGCGCGGACGACGTTGCCAGCTGGGATAACGTAATTAGTGTGCGTATTGGTTTATTGGCTCGCAGCATGGCGCAAACCCGATTCGGCACCGCAGGCGAATACGGTGGTGCTGAAGATATCGACACGCGGTCTTATGATCTTGACGGCGACGGTGTTAAGGGTGGCGCCGAAGACCCGGATGTCGCCGATGACCGAGTGATACGTCATGAGTTCGTATCGACTGTATTCATTAGAAATTTGAGATGAAAAAGCCGGCGAATAATTTGTCTAACCCCCAACGACGCAAGCAAAGTGGTGTTACGCTGGTCATTACACTAATTCTTATGGTTTTGATTACTGTAATTGGTATTGCTTCGCTAAGAACTACGTCACTGGAAGAAAAGATGGCGGCCAATATGCAACAATCAACGCGGGCATTCGAAAGTGCCGAGTCTGGTATTCGCAAAGCTGTATCGGATGTCAATAATTTCAGCGTGTACAACGATACTAACAATCCTGTAGTGCCGGATGATAGTCCGTTTACCTTCCCAGAAAATGCAAGTACCGCTGCCGAGGAAACGGGTAAAGCCGATGTCAGAGTCGGCTTTAAAGGCTGGTCGGTCCCTAAACGCGCTTCCGGTTACAGCGTTGTGCATTACAAAACCGCTAATTTTGAGATCGAAGCGACAGGATCAGCAGCAGGCAATGCCAAAGCAACCGTTGCCCAAGGTCTAGGGCAAATAGTTAACAAAGAGTAAAGACTATGCAATTAAATAAAATATCTATTGCATTCCTGGCGTCCACACTGATTGTCGGATGCCTGGGCATCGCGCAGGCTGACGATACCGACATCTACTTATTGCCGTCGAACATCTCGCGTGACGATTCACCTAATGTTTTAGTGATTTTCGATAACTCCGCCAGTATGGACCACGGCAGTGTGCTCACACCTGCGACGTTTGAATCTTCCACAATATATCCCGGCGCACTAGGAAATGAATTTAATAACACGTCGGTTTCTGCTGGTGATCCGGCGGATTACGTCTATTGGTGTACCAACGACTCCCCTGTCACTTGCAGCCAATTCGACGAAAATCTAAGTGCCGCCAGTGTCGCAGCGCAACGCGTAGAAGTTGCGGCGGTTTACGGCACACCAGCGCCGGGGGGCGGCTGCGAATCCGCGATGACCAGTCTTGCGATGGGTGGTGGTTCCACCGGTATTTATATCGACAGCATTGTTGGTTGGAAAGAAAACACGAACAACGGCAAGGGAAAGTGGGATGATTTACAGGATTTAACAGCAACTCCGGATGCCACCAATCACCTTGAGTGCCAATCTGATGTACCCGCGGACCCATCTGCTGGTGCGGATTTTGCTAATAATGGAAACAGTCTTAATTACACCCAAAGATACACAAACAATGCCAACAAAGCGTTGGACTGGAGTGCTTTTCGCACCGTGACGCTGTATAGCGCAAACTTTTTGAACTATTTGACCGACCCGTCCGCGACATTAAGCGCGACCCCACGAATGACTGTCGCCAAAGATGCCGTCAAAACCATGATTGACTCCGTACGTAATGTTCGTTTTGGTTTGATGGTGTTTAACAAGGACGATGCGTTGGAATCCAATACCGCCGGCAACCACGGTGGCCGTGTGTTAATGGGTATCGATACCATGGACGATGCCCGGCGTACCGCCATGAAAGGTTTAGTCGATCAACTGAGCGGCCACCCCGATGCGGATAATCCGTTCGATCCACATTGCGATCCTGTGGATCCATTATGCACAGGAACACCGGAAGCGGAAGATGCAAATGAAAATGAAACAGGTGCAAATCGCTCGCCGCTGGTTGAAACCCTTTGGGAAGGGATGCAGTACCTCGGTAGCGAAAATATCGTATTTGGCGACAATCAGTTCCCAGTGGATCCGGACACGGCGAATCCTCCCGCAAGTCCTAATTTTTTCGACGACGAAGCGGTCACGATACCGGCTTATAACACACCATTCAACATTAACTGCCAACAAGCGTTTGTCATTATCGTTACCGATGGTGAACCGCAAATGGATAGTGCAGCGGATGGCGATATAGGAGGGTTAAGCGCAAATCCAAGCGATGACGGCCAGGATATTGAGTCCGATGATGAAAACAATGGTTTGCTGGATGAGCTTGCCGGTTACATGTTCAACAATGATCTGGTGGATGATGCAGTCCAAGACGGAATCCAGCGCGCCCGCGTATACACAGTCGGCATTGGCGTCACCGATCCCGCGGCCATAACACTACTCACCGAAACGGCGGATCAGGGCCACGGACTGTTTGTAGACGCGACGAATATCAATACCGCGGTCAGTGCACTGCAAGGTGCGGTAAACGACGTCACCGCCAGCACCAGTTCTTTTGTAGCACCGACCTTGTCCGTCAACGCGTTTAACAAACTGTTCAATCGCGACGAAGTCTATTTCGCCCTATTCAAACCAGATTCGACCATCCGTTGGAACGGTAATATCAAGAAATTCAAACTGTGCAACGCACAACAGGATGACGACGGAACTTGCGACTTTGGGGAAGTTATTGACGCAAACGACGATCCCGCCATCGACCCCGCCACCGGTCGTATTTTCGATACCGCCCAGGATCTGTGGGGATCGGGGCCGAGTGGGGATGAGATAACCGCTGGTGGTACCGGTGAAAATATTCCGCTGCCTGCGGATCGAAATGTATACGCATTCGCCGATGATTACGCCAATCTCACATTTCCCGTTAATTTAACTACATTTCCAGTAGAAACGGACGCGGCAAACAGCCCGCTTTATGCCGACATTGATCCGGCGTCTAGCGGTGACCCCACCATATTAGGCCTGGCTGCGGCGGCGACCCAGGGCGAGGTCGACGATTTAACGAACTGGATGCTGAGCCAGGACTCTTACGACGAAAACAATGATGGTGACACCACTGATCAACGCTGGTCATTCGCATCTCCGTTACATGGTCAACCAGTGGCTGTAACTTACGGATTCAAGGCTGCTATCGACGCTGATAACGACGGTGAGTTGGACCCACCGGAACCGGTTGTCAAACTATTTGTTGGCACCAATGACGGCCTCATTCGTATGATTAACGATGGCACCGGTGCGGAAGAATGGGCATATATCCCACGCGAAATATTGGCCGATCAAAACCTCTTGGCGCAAAACGGCGAGATCTCGACCTCAAAGTATTACGGCATGGACGGTACGCCGAGTTTCTGGATAAACGACCAGAATAGCAATGGCATCATTGAACCGAATGGCGATGACGGGGCCGTGGGTGGTGGTGACGACGAGTTTGTTTATATGTATATCGGTATGCGCCGTGGTGGCAAACGTATTTACGCTTTCGATGTCACACCAAGTGGCATCTTAACTGATGACACTACCGGACAGATCGCCCCCAAATTATTATGGGCAATTGATGGGGACACCGACGCGGATTACGCCGGGCTTGGCCAGACCTGGTCGAGGATTCAGGTGACCTCAATCCGGTTCCGTTGCAATGGACAGGCATGCGATGACGGTGACGCGTCCACTGATGACAGCGAAGCACGTACGGTTTTGATATTCGGCGCTGGCTACGATAACAATCAGGACAACACCATTAACGACCCGGCAGGTACCGGCCCGGATTCCATAGGTAACGGTATTTACATTGTTGATCCGGAAGACGGATCTCGCATACTGTGGATCAGCAACACCGGTTCAGGCGCGGATGTCGAACTCGCTGACATGGACTTTAGTATTCCGTCCGATCTCGCACTCGTGGATGGCAACGTCGACGGTGATGATGATCGCATCTACGTGGGCGACACCGGTGGTCAGTTATGGCGAGTTGATCTTGGCGAACAAGTCGACGTGAATAACGCCGGTGGTACGGCCGGCGCGCGTTTGGCTGATTTTGCATGCACTGATGGCACCCGGCCGGATTGTACTGGTGCGAACGGTACAGACGTACAAGATCGGCGTAAATTCTTTTATCCGCCCGATGTCACCTTTGTACGTGATTCAGTATTCACTGACCCGGACGCTGACGCGCACCTTTACGATTTAGTTACCGTGGCAACCGGTGACCGCGCCGACCCGACGGATAAGTTTACCGAAGCCGACATAGTAGCTCCTGTTGAAGCAGTACATAACCGAATTTATGCAATTCGCGATTTCGTACCGAATGACATTGTTAATGCGAACTACCCGTTATGCATTACCGGCACCCCCGGCTCTCTCTCATCCTGCGGTGGCCCGATCACGGAGGGAGATTTACTCGACGTAACCACGACTCAAAACGTAACGGCTTCCGCGTTGTTTCAGCGTGAAGGGTGGTTTATTGGACTCCAGGAGGGTTCACCGATCGCCACACCGGCAGGTAATAGCACATGGATAGGTGAAAAAAGCCTCGCCAGCACCTTGATATTTGCCAATATTTTGTTTGCCACCACTTTCGTTCCCGCCAACGATCTCACTGCGCAACAAACATGCTCTAAAGACGAAGGTTTGGGTCGCGTATTTGCACTGAATTTATTTAATGGTGAAGCAGCCTTAACTGATGTATTTAACGCATTCGAAGCTACAACCGGTTTTGACCCACTCACCATATCCGTTTCAGACCGCGCGGCGACCATAGGTGGTGGAATACCCTCCGAAGTCACTATTGTTATTCGTGAAGGTGGTGTTACGGGACTGGTCGGTATCAGTGGCGGTACCGCTAGTCCACCGGTTAATCCATCGGGCGTTCCCCAGTTCGATACGTTCTGGCAGCAAACAAGATAGGGTGGTTCCAGATATGCGTTGTATGAATCATTCAACTCAGATGCCGTCCGAGCAAGGCATGACTCTCATTGAATTGATGATTGTCGTTTCCATCGTTGCTATACTGGCGGCTATTGCCTATCCGTCGTACCAGGATCACACCAGACGCGCGCGACGCACGGATGCAAAAATTTCTTTAACGGAAATGGCAAATCTGCAGGAAAAGCACCGCTCAATAAATCTGGCGTACACCACGTCAATCAGCGCATTGAACTACAGCAATATTTCACCAGACGGCTACTATCAACTCAGTATTCCAACTGCTACCACAATCTATGTTTTGCAAGCTGACGCTATCAATACCGGCCCTCAAATTGACGACACCGGCTGCACTACTCTCACGCTCAACTCCCTCGGCGTACAAACACCTGCCAACCCGGATTGCTGGGGACGTTAGTTAGTCCCCACCCTCCCTGCCTTCGCAGGGACAGGCTCTAACCCCTCCCTCTAGAGGGGGAACATAAATTCCTTCCCCCGTTGTGGGAAGGCTAGGATGGGGCTTAATAATACTTAACCAAACTTACAATAAACCATCCCTCCCTGCCTTGCGTATCAGGATCGGCTTGATTATGCGGCGCTTGATCGTCTGCATGGTTGGTCATCTTCGTCTCTCGCTGCCATCTCATCTCTCGCTGCCATCTCATCTCTCGCTATAATGAAAAACGACAGACTGGCACAGCAACGCTTAGGCTAATAGGGCGTCCTTAATTGAGCGCTTACAGAGCAATTGGACTGCGATGTAGTTGATCCAAATCAAGGAAGGTCGATTTTTAGTTTGCTTTAATGCTCCCGGGCGGCATTTTGTCGCACTGACTCAGAACCAAGCGTTGTGTCCTGACAGGAGGAACAATAATGCCAGACAACGAAAACCAATCCCCGAGTTCCAATCCAAGCAACCCATCCGACGACAAGAGTGAACGCATCCCAGGGATGCAGTCATTGTTGGACAATCCCTTTTTATTGCTTTTCATTGGCGTTGCGATGCCCACGGTTTTTTACATCGTTTGGGGGATCATGGAAATCGTCACTTTACCCGTCGCTCCATGATTCAAATCCTAATTTAGGAGATTCGTAATGACTTCATATATGCCCCCAGCCGACCGGATATGGTGGAAAATGCCCGTCGGTAGACAAGAATTAGTGTGGATTGCCATATCGCTAGTCTGGTGCCTGATCATGTTTATCATGATGCCGTACTGGCATGTTTACGGAAAACAGAACTTGTCCACCGAGGCCTACCAAACCACCCCGGCGAAGTTCGGAGCCAAAGTTCAGGCCATGATCAATGAACACCAGGTTCGCGAAGAAGCGGGTATGCCCGTTGTGAAGCCCCCGGCTGGCAGCGATGTTTATATGCTTGGCAGACTGTGGCAGTGGTATCCCATTTTGGAATTGGAAAAGGACAAAAGCTATCGATTGCATTTGTCTTCCCTCGATTGGCAGCACGGGTTCTCGCTGCAGCCGATCAATGTCAATCTGCAGATAGTGCCAGGATATGAAATGGTGTTGGAAATCACGCCCGACCAAGCGGGAGAATACGGCGTGGTTTGTAACGAATACTGTGGTATCGGTCACCATACAATGGTGGGCCGAATTTACGTCGGGGAGTAGATAATTATGGCTGAATTTCGTACTTGTCCAGATTCCGGATTTTATTTTCACAAATCCGCGGAAAGTCTGATGAAGGTGAATGCAGTACTTGGTGTCGTCTTCCTGCTGGTGGCCGGCATCCTGGCAGTGGGCGTTGTGTTAACGCGCTGGCAGGGAGTGCACCTGCTGTCGCCGGAAGCCTTTTACATGGGCCTGACGGCGCACGGATTAAACGCGCTCATCTTCTGGATTATATTTTTCGAGATGGCGATCCTGCACTTTGCCGCGTCGACGTTGCTGCGCTGCCGCCTGGCAACTCCGGCCTGGGCCTGGTCAGGGTTAATTTTGATGGTGATTGGCGCGGTCATGAACAACGTGGCCGTGTTTCAAGGCAACTCGAGTGTGATGATGACGTCTTACGCTCCGATGCAGGCGGCGCCGCATTTTTATCTGGGCTTAATCCTGTTCGCGGTTGGCGCCCTGATTCAAGTGTTCGTATTCTTTGGCACCCTGGTCGTGGCCCATCAGGAGAAGACCTACGAGGGGTCTGTTCCATTGGTGACCTTTGGCGCGATCACCGCGGCGATTATCGCGGTATTTACCATTGCCTCGGGTGCGATCATTTTGGTTCCTACCTATTTGTGGTCGATCGGCTATATCAGCCACATTGATGCCGAGATGTACCGTATCATCTGGTGGGGAATGGGGCATTCATCCCAACAAATTAACGTTGCCGCCCATGTTGCAGTTTGGTATTTACTCGCCGGTGTCCTGTTTGGCGCACGGCCGATGTCCGAGAAGGTCAGCCGCACCGCGTTTCTGCTGTATATCCTTTTTCTGCAACTGGCCAGTGCGCACCACATCCTGGTAGATCCCGGCGTCGGTACGGAGTGGAAGATTTTCAATACCAGTTATGCGATGTACCTCGCGGTACTGGCCAGCATGATTCACGGCCTGACCGTGCCAGGCTCCATCGAAGTCGCCCAGCGTAGCAAGGGCCTGACCAATGGCATGTTCGAATGGCTGCGTAAAGCCCCGTGGGGCAATCCGGTGTTTTCCGGCATGTTCCTCTCGCTGATTGGCTTTGGGTTTATCGGTGGCATATCAGGTGTTGTGATGGGCACCGAGCAGATCAATATCATCATTCACAATACGATCTATGTGCCGGGACATTTCCATGCGACGGTGGTTATCGGCACGACGCTTGCGTTCATGTCGTTGACGTACT
>Ga0224508_10002839_pt1 | contig 14529 bp, 16 predicted proteins | sample SF_Jan12_sed_USG_4_FD_170157 | JGI IMG/M metagenome (GOLD analysis project Ga0224508, IMG submission 170157) | Sediment microbial communities from San Francisco Bay, California, United States - SF_Jan12_sed_USGS_21 | ecosystem: Environmental > Aquatic > Marine > Sediment | place: USA... | reverse complement strand
GCTGCATTTCCGCCGCGGAGGGGGCTGATACGTAACGTGACCGCTGAGGCAAAAAGCAACGAGACCACCGACAGACTCGGGCGCAATGCACGGGATCTGCGCATCTCGGTGACCGACCGCTGTAACTTTCGTTGCGTGTATTGCATGCCGAAGAAAGTTTTTGGCGCGAACTACAAGTTTCTGCCGCGCGCTGAACTGCTGAGCTTCGAAGAGCTGGAGCGCGTCGCCAGGGCATTCGCGCAACTCGGTGTGCGCAAACTGCGCATCACCGGCGGCGAACCGCTGGTGCGCCACGACCTCGAGCAGTTGCTCGAGCGACTGGCGAACATCCCGGGGATCGAGGACCTAAGCATGACCACCAATGCGTCGCTGCTGACGCGCGAGCGTGCAGAGGCCATCAAGGCCGCGGGCGTGAATCGCATCAATGTCAGCCTGGACGCGCTGGACGATCGCACGTTCATGGCCATCAACGACGTCGGCTTCCCGGTGCAGAGAGTGCTGGACGGGATTCAAAACGCCGAAGCCGCCGGTATCGCCTCGATCAAGGTGAACATGGTGGTCAAACGGGGCGCCAACGAGCACAGCATCGTACCCATGGCGCGTTTCTTCCACGGCACCGGACACATCGTGCGGTTCATCGAGTACATGGACGTCGGGCATAGCAACGGCTGGTGCCTGGACGACGTGGTGCCGACGGCGGAAATTGCGGCGCTGATAGATCGCGAGTTGCCGATCGAACCCACGCAACCCAACTACCGGGGCGAAGTTGCCAAACGCTGGCGTTACACCGACGGTGGCGGCGAAATAGGCATTATCTCCTCGGTAACACAGCCTTTTTGTGGTGAATGCACACGTGCACGCCTGTCGGCGGTAGGCATGCTCTACACTTGTCTGTTCGCCACTGCCGGCCACGATCTGCGCGCCGCGTTGCGCAATGGACTGGATGACGATGCACTGCGCCAGACCGTCGCGTCGATCTGGGGCGCGCGCGCTGATCGTTATTCGGAGCGGCGCAGTCTGGCAACGGTAAACCTGCCGAAGATCGAGATGTCGTACATCGGCGGTTGAGAGCCGGTGACCATGAACTATCTGGCCGAATCCGCGGCTGCCGCATGGCAGGCCTACAATGCTATGGAAACCACCAAACAGCGTCATATCACATTGCTGGCCGGGCTGGAGAACCGCTACGGCTCGCTGGAGAAGGCGCAGGCCGGCGAGGCGCTGCTCCTGGATAAGCTGCTGCATGACCACGACGCGCAGGTGAAACGGTTCACCCGCGAAATGACGGCGTTGAAAAGCGCGGACCTGGCGGCGCATGCTGCACTGCTGGCTTACATGCGGGAAATAAACGCCACGCTGGCGCGTTACACGGCCGATCAGGATGGGCCAACCGGGCTGGCCTGAGCGCTTTCGGGGAGCACTGTGCCTGTCGGCGTTGCGCACACGAGTGGCGATTTTTCATCAGTATTGATGCTGGCGGCTTCACGTGCTTTGCCGCCATCGGCAGGATTCATACCCCGTGGCTGTGACGAAAGTCGACCCCGTGGAAATGCGCCGACCGGGCCTTGCAATCACCCGTGAGTGTCGATCCCTCGCGTTCGATAGCCGTGACAACATCCTGGATTCACGGTCGTTTTCAGTCGTCGAAATAATCTACAGATACAATTTTTATTTGACTTGGTCCCAGCATTGCTTAATGTATCGGTGATTTCGCATGTTGTTAATACTCGATGGTAGTGTGTGAGTAGTGATCAAGCGAAAAATCAACGTGGGCAAGGCATACAAATATAAGCCCCGTTGATTGTTGGACGAGGGCCAAGGATATAAAACGGCGAAGTAATTCGGGTAAGACCCGCGCCATTCTCAGCACCCGCATGGCGGATGCGACTGCCCTGCGCGCGTCTTCGGTGCACGTCACAGGCACAGTGCTGCTGGCAGTACTGGCTTACGGCTACCTGCTGGGATTTCCGGCACTGGCGCTTATTTTCCTGGGTCGCGCGATGTTTTTCGCCACCCGCCTGGAATGGCTGGCGCTGACGCAGAGCGCGCTCGCGAGTGCCGTGTTTGCGCTGGTGGCTTACCTGCTGCATAGGATCCGGCCGACGCCACCGACTCTCCTCGAGCTGCCCGAAACCAGCGCGCCCAAACTGTTCCAGATGATCGAACATGTGCGCCAGCAATGCCGTGCGCCGCGTCTCGGCCGGGTGTTTATCGACGACGGCATGGACGTGCGCATGATTTACACGCCGCGCAGCGGCTTTCCTTTCAGCTATTCGTACAGCCTGGTGGTCGGTCTCCCGGCGATGCAACTGCTGTCACCGCTGCATTTCAAGGGCCTGGTGGCGCGCCGTCTCGGTCAGGCGTCGCGCCGCAACAACCGCCTGACGGGCTGGCTGAGCGCCCTGCGCTATCTTGGCCCGGGACTGTTGAGCGCGTGCCCGAACTGGCGCAGCGTCGAGAACATCGTGGTGCGGGCGTTTTTCATCTGGTACACGCCGCTGTACAAAAGAGTGAGTGTGCAGGTAGCGCGTGTGGATGAACTGCTTGGTGATCTCTACATGATGGACCTGGTCAACGATCGGGATGTAGCCGAGTTGATGTCGGCGCAGATCATTGCCGAGCGCTATCTGAAAGAACACTATGGTCCGGCCATTCTCGAACAAGCGCGCAAGCGTCCCAATCCGCTGCCCATTATCTACAGTGGGATCGATCGCAAGTTCAACCGCTACTGGTCGAGCACCGATGCCAAGCGCTGGCTGCAAACCGCATTCGCCAGCGAGTCGGCAGCGAACGATCCCAGCCCGTCGTTACGCCGCCGTCTGATCGAAATCGGTCACCGCTCCCCACGCCTGCCGTCGCCCCTGCGCCAGGCTGCCTCGAGGGTATTGCTGGAGGGTGCGCTGAAACCCGTGATGGCCAAACTCGACAGGGCGTGGGCGCGCCGCGTCGCAAACGATTGGCGGGACCTGCACCGGAGGGCCAGGCAGGAGAACCGGCGTCTGGGACTGCTGTACAAGAAGTCCCGTACCCAGCGCCTGACCCACAATGAAGCACGCGAACTGGCGTTGCTGGTCGAACGCTGCCACGGCAAGACCAAAGCAAAACCGTTTTTCGCACAGCTTTTGAAATTGCACGGTGACGATGCCGCGGCTAATTTCGCCGCCGGCCGCTTCCTGTTGTCTATCGACGAAGAGCGAGGTCTGGAGGTGCTCGACAAGGCCATGAGCCTGGATCAGCGATTAGCCGCACGCGCCACTCGTCTGATCGAAGGCTACAAAACGGAGCAGCGTCGCGCAGCTAGCGATTCGGGTGAGTTCCCCACTATCTCGGATACGGAATTGCCCATAATCGTCACGGAGACACCGGAGGTCGTCACCGAGACCGCTATCCGTCAGGCGGTTTCGCAGATCGGCGAACACGGTGCGATCACCGATCTGAGTCTGCAAACCGCCATCAGCGGCCCGCACCAGGTGGCTGAAGCCAGTGCGTCTGCCGGTGTCAATGGGTTGGGCGGAGCAATTTCCGAATCCGGCGTGCGCGGCGCGGCGGCGATCGAATCGGGGTTGCGTGACGCTGTGAGCAAGACGGGTCAACCGGTACTGGCCATGGAGAAAGCTACCCCCCGCGCGGGCACCGGAACCGGATTGCAGAAAGCCGTGAACCTCAGTGCAGCGGGCGGTGGGAAGATAACGGATCTGGGCGCGACGCTCGCCAACAAGGCGCTGCGTCACCCGCTCGCCGGGGGTGCCGGTCTACAGAAAGCGGTGCATGACACCGGCACGCACAACAACGTGTCAGACGATAACAATGACAGGTCGGACACCAACGTGGAGGGTGTGCAGGCTTATGCTGTTCTGCGCGCCTCGGTCACCGGCGAGAGAATACAGACCACCGCGTATACCACGGGCGAGCGCATAGCAATTTCCGATACTGCACCCGACAGGGGCGTAACGGAAATGGATCTGGACAAAGCGCTTGCCGCCACAGCATCGCACAATTCGGTTACGGCAGCTCGACTGCAGTCAGCGGTGACTGACAGCGCCGTACGCAAGGCCATCAGCAATACCCAGTTGCGCAAGGCGAACTGACCGCCCGCCTCCGCGGTCAATATCGTGTGTGAGTACTAACACGGGAAATCGCCCTTTTGGCGGTTGTCCGTTCTGTCACCGAAATCTTGGCGAGACGAACGGCGAATGGCTGGCAGGGACATTTTTCACGAAGTGCAGTGCAAGCCACGGTGCTGTGGATGGATGTGGCTTGCGGTGCTGCTGATCGTTCTGGCGCCAGATCCAGCTTTAGCCGCCCAGGATATGCAATTGCGGGTGTATGCTGGATTTTTCGATACAAAAGCCTGGATCGACGGTGACGGAACCGAAACAATGGAGGCAGGTGTCGAATTGCGTGGCGCGCCGATCGCGGACACGCCGGTCGCGCCGCTGATCGGCACCACCGCCAATACCGACGACGCGTCATTGTTTTACCTTGGATTGAGCTGGAGCCACTGGCTAACCAGCGGCTGGCAGACGGCGATGAGCTTTGCGTTCGCTCGGTATGAACAGGGTGAGAGCAGAGAACTGGGCAATGATCTGGAGTTCCGCAGTGGTATCGAAATCGCACACCCGTTTACCGGCGGGTACGCGCTGGGGATGCAGTTCTACCACATATCCAATGCCGGGCTCTCGGACTTAAATCCGGGTAACAATTCTCTAGTGTTGTTCTACAACATACCGATACGCTGACAACCGTGCCGCGGGGCGGTTGATTCGGTCCGCGAAACCCTATCGACGTGCCGTCGCCAATGCAACGCGTTACGCTCAGAAGACGGCGTCCGGCAGCTCGCCGTCTGCGCGGGTAGTGTGGGGCCAGCTGTCGTCGCTGAGGCGAGGTGGTGTCCGTTGCCGCTGCTCCGGCCCGGAATAGGCCCTGCCGAACGTGTTGTGCGCGGCGCGAAACTCCGGGGCTGTCGCGTAGCGCGCCGGCACGATAAGACGTGTTTGGGTTTTGGTGGTCATGCAAGCCTCGTTATTGTTATTCTCAGGGGCGGCGAATGCCGCGCCGCCTGAGGTTGGGCAAGCTCGTAATTATCGACAAACGCGACACCGAGTCGAGCCCATTCGTACGCCGGGTTAAAATCGCCGGTCGATGCTCACGCTGTAAAGCAGAAACGCGCCCAGCACCACGCTGCATATGAGCAAGACGCCCAACAACGAATCCGAGCTGGCTGCAGGTAGCATTACGGCGGCCGAGTAGGCGGTGCTGATGCTCATTTGTCCATCCATACGGTTGCTGCGATAGTCCGCGCTTACCATAACCCGTGCGTGGCGACAGGCCGGTGCAGCCGGTCACCGGCGGTTGGTGAAATGTTCAGCAGATCCGGTCCGTGCGGTGAAACGCATTGATTATCGGTACCGGTGCGGCCACAGTTGCGGCAGGCCTAAACCGGAGATCAGCCGCATGAACGAGGACAAGACACTAACCAATCACGAAGTCACCATCTGCCTGGCCGGAGGCGCCATGCTGGGTCCGTTCAACGCGACCTGGGGCGGCGACGCGGTAAGCGACGTGCGGGAGCTGTCTAAGGACTACGATGCATTTCTGCAGGGTGAACCCCAGACCCGCTATAAATATCACCTGCACGATGCGGGAAACCGGTTTTCACACACCCTGATACTGAATTTCAGCAATGTCACGGCGATCTACGACCAGGTTAATCTAACCGGGCGCTGACCCTGATGCGAGCGTGGCCGGGATAAGGTCACCGCAGTTACGGACAGGCCTGAAAACGCACGTAGCCGAAGCGTACCCCGGCTGCCTGCTGGTACAAGCCACCGCCGCTGTATTGCTCCGTCAGCGTGTACGAACGTAGCTGGCAGAACGGATCTTCGGGGAGTCTGAACAGCACGTAGCCAGGCATTGTTCGGCGTAACGGTACTCCCAGCGCATTCTTATGAATTTTGTAACTCGCACGGCTCAGGAATGCCGTACGAACGTCGGCCTGCGGGTGCATTTCCGCCACCTGCCCTCGGGCCAGTGCGGTGCTGTAGTTGTCCGCTTTGTCGGCCGGTGTTTTCCAGCTGCCGGCGGTACTTTCGACTTCGTGGCGCAGTGCATCCAGCCTCCCCCTCTGTTCCTTCCACAGCTCACTTTCAGCGTTTTCGATACCGGCGGCGTTCAGCAGGGAGCTGACGTTTGCCATCACGGCCTCGCGGCCATGCGCGCTGAAAAAGAGTTTTTCTTTGAACGTCACTGGTCCTTCGAAAGTAAGCCAGCCGTCATTTTCCCGCAGCTGCGCCGGGCTTTGAATCGTCGCTGCGCCCGTTACTGCGATCGATTGGCGGGCGCTGTTGAGCGCCGCCGCCTTGATCAACTGATCAGCGCGCGCCGCTGCGTTGCACCAGAAGCGGGGGTCGTGTGCAGGGCGGTTGACCACGAACCAGCAGGGTCGCGCGGTCAGGGTAGCGTAGTCGACACTCTTACAGACGTTCAACACCTCTTGCGCGGCGCCGCGATGTTTCTGCACGCCCTCGGCTGAAGTTATCTGCGAGTTCCCGTGCTGCAACTGGTTGATCAGCCGGTTCACGGGATCGCGGTTCTGCGGTGTCATGGCCTGGTTCTGAAAAGCGACGCATTGCTGCTTGTGCAGTGTCTGCTGCGCATTGGCCGTAAGCTCGGCCTGTTCGCGTGCGGCCTTTTGTGTTTGCTGCTGCTGTGCGTTGGCTTCGCGCGCGGCGTCGAACGGCGTGTTCATGGCTTCGGCCCAGGCGCTGGCTTCCGCCAGACGCCTGGCGAGTTCCTGCCCGTCCGCTGTGCTCCGGGCGCTGGACGAGATCTGACCGTTCCAGGCGCCGATAGCGTTTTTCAGACTGCGAAGGTATCCATTGTAGTAGCGATCCACGGTTTGGAACGGTACGCCGGCTACAAAATCCTGACCGTCGAAGATGGCTTTATCCTGGCGCATGCTTTCGCTGTCCAGATGTTTCGTTATGATCTGCTTCTGATAGTCCGTCATGCCGCCCGAGGTCGTCGACTGTTTCTTTTGCGTAGTGGCGGCCGTACCGTTCTGGCCCGATTTTCCCGCGCGAAATTCCGGGTAGGCCTGCTGCATCGCCTGTGCCCAGGCGAGTTTTTCCTCGAGCCGCGCAAACAGTGCCTGGCCTTCCGCGGAGCCCGCATCGCTGGAGGAAAGCATTTTCCAGCCGCGCAGCGCCCGATTCATGCTGTCGATATAACTGTTGTAGTAATCCGTTGCCGTGCGCAAATCCGCCTCCGGGCTGAAAGCAACCCCGTCGAATACGACGGTGTCCTGTTGCATCTTCGGGCTGTCCAGGTAGCGGGTTATCTGTTCACGCTGATAATCCGTCAGCGACACAGCCTGTGGCGCAACCAGCATCAGGCCCGCGAACACAAACAGCAGGTGGTAAGAGTTAGGTGGGGCGATAGTCAGTCCAGCTAGTTGCATGGGTGTGCCATTGGTTACTGTTGCCGATGGATTAATATTACCGCGTCGTTGCACGCAGGCGTAATCGAAGTTGCGTATTCTGGTTCTAGGCGCTTATGGATTTATCGGGCGGGCGCTGGCGCGCCGCATGGTGGCTGCCGGCCACGAAGTCACCGGCCTCGGGCGCTCGCGGGCGGGACAAAGACTGGTGCCCGACATCGCGTGGCGAAGCGCGGATATCACGAGGCTGTCCGCTGCCAGTGACTGGGACGAGCACCTGCGTGGCGTCGATGCGGTCGTAAATGCTGCTGGTGCTCTACAGGATGGCGCGAAGGACAATGTCAAGGCAGTGCACGAAACAGCGATCACGGCATTGATCGAGGCGTGCGAAACACAACGCATAACCCGGTTCGTGCAAATCTCGGTGCCTGGTGCCACCACCGGTTCGACAGGCGATTTCCTGCGCAGCAAAGCACTTGCAGATCGACGCTTGAAACAGAGCCATCTCGACTGGACGATCCTGCGCCCGGGGATCGTGATCGGCCGGGACGCATATGGCGGGACAGCGCTGTTGCGCATGCTCGCAGGCTTCCCGCTGGTACAACCGCTGGTGTGTGGCAATGCGAGGTTGCAAACGGTGGCACTGCACGAAGTCGCGGAAATCGTTTTGCTCGCCGCCGCAGGCGATCTGCCTCGGCATGCCGACTTCGATCTCGTCGAACAGCAGGAGCATAAACTGGTTGACCTGGTCGCACGTTTTCGCCGTTGGCTCGGCGCTGCACCGGCGTATGCACAGATCGACGTGCCGACCTGGGTGGCAGCCATGCTGGCCGCTGGTGCCGACGTGCTGGGATACCTTGGTTGGCGTGCGCCGCTGAGATCGACCGCACTGCGCATCGTCGCCGCCGGCGTGGTGGGCGATGCGAAACCTCTGCGTGACTTTCTCGGACGTGATCTCGCCAGCGTGGACCAGACTCTGGCGGCAATGCCCGCGACCATCCAGGAGCGCTGGTTCTCGCGCCTGTATCTCGTGATGCCGTTGATGATTGCTACGCTCTCGCTGTTCTGGGTTGTCAGCGGCGTAATCGCGCTGGCGGATATCGACGCGGCAGCTGCGTCGCTGGGCGCAGGATCGGTAGCAAGAACGGCCGCCCACAGTCTGGTTGCGGGTGGGGCGGTTGTCGACATTGCCCTGGGGTTGGGTGTGCTGTATCGGCCCTGGGCGAAATCAGCTTGTGCCGGCATGGTGACAGTTACGCTGGTATACCTGGCCGCAGGAACTTTGCTGGCACCGGACCTCTGGGGCGATCCGCTTGGACCCTACCTGAAAGCGATTCCAGCGGCGGTGCTGGCGGCGATAACACCGGCCGTGTTGCAGGAACGATGAGCATGGCCATAGAGATATTGCGCTGGCTGCATATTGTCGGCGCTGCGGTGCTGTTGGGAACCGGCGCCGGGATCGCGTTCTTCATGATGATGAGTCATCGAACACGCAACCCGGCGGCAGTGGCGCATACCGCTGGCGTCGTGGTGGCAGCGGATTGTGTGTTCACGGCATCGGCGGTGGTATTGCAGCCGATCACGGGCATCGCGCTGGCGGTAATTCTGGGGTGGCCTGTCTTCGATGGCTGGGTGGCCATCTCGATGGCGCTGTACGTGCTCGCCGGGATCTGCTGGCTGCCGGTCATCTGGATCCAGATCAGGATGCGCGATCTTGCCCGCGAAGCAGCGCGATGCAACGCCGACCTTCCTGCCGGCTACTACGCCTGCTACCGGTGGTGGTTCGGGTTGGGAATTCCAGCGTTTCTGGCGGTGTTGGCGATCATCTGGCTGATGGTGGCCAAACCCGCCCTGAAGCTGTTGGGTTGAGGTAAAGACCCTACCCTGTCACTGCCCGGGACACAGCGTCGACCAGGCGCGCTGCAACTCGTCGGGCACATCGGATAAAGGCGTATGCTTTGTTTCTGCATCGATATCGGGCAGGTGCAGCACGCCGTCGGGTTTACCTTTGGGAAACACGCTGTCCTGATCGAACAGCACCGCCCCTTTGACCGGCACGCTGGGCAACTGATTGCGTACCACCGCAACAATGTCCTGAAGCTCCGTCAAGGGATTGGCGAACTTGTAGCTGCCCTTGCGCATTACCTGTGCCCATTGATCGATTTTTTCGGCGCCGAAAATCGCACCGGGATAACGCCTTACCAGCACCACCAGCAGATACGCCGGGGTCATCACCAGGTAGTCGATATTGACGGTTCCATCCAGGCCATCGGGGATTACCACGTCGCTGGCCACTTTCGCGCCCAGGCTGCGAATCGCCCGGCGGATGCGCCGCGCGTCCAGGTATCTTCGCAGCGGGGCGCGCAACAACCAGGGAGCGACAATCACCACCGCGGCGGCCGAGAGGAACCAGCCATCACGTGGAATGTTGACGATACTATCTAGTAGTGCGTCCATGGCAAAATCGTTTCAGCATTACCGAAATACGCGGCGCGCGGTTGTCCGCCGCGTATCCTCGTGCAATCTGCCAGCACAATGCGTGCCTGCGCCGCGGGCAACTGCTTTTTGCGATCCAGGGCGACCGGGCCGTGTGAACCAATGCTGTTCACGATGCGACTCGTGCGCCCGTTGCGCGCGGCTATTTCTCCAGCAGGCGTGGCATCAGCTCGACAAGGTTGCAGGGCCTGGTGCGGTAATCGAGCTGATGGCAGATCAGTTTATCCCAGGCTTCGGCGCAGGCACCGGACGAGCCCGGCATGCAGAATACATACGTTGCGTTGGCGACGCCGGCCACCGCGCGCGATTGCACCGTGGAGGTAGCTATCGTATCGAACGACAGCACACGGAACATTTCACCGAAGCCGTCGATGATTTTATCGAACAGCGGCAGCAAGGCTTCCGGCGTGCCGTCGCGGCCGGTGACACCGGTGCCACCCGTGGTCAACACCACGTTAACTGCGTCCGCGTAAATCCACTGCGATACGCTGGCGCGAATCGCGTATATGTCGTCGGGCACGACGACTTTGTCTATCAGCCGGTGACCGGCGTCGGTAAGCCGCTGTGCCAGCAGGTGGCCGGACTTGTCGCTGGTATCGTCGCGCGAGTCGGACGCGGTCAACACCGCTATGCCCAGTGATTTGAATTCGCGTTCGGTCATGCAGTCCTCTGAAGGCGCAGGATGCGCAGGCTGAGTGCATTAGACATGCTGTCAACGTCGCCCGCAAGCAACGGGATCGCGTGATCTCGCCCCCAATTCAGGCTAGACTCCTGGCATGATCCGGGTGAAATTTTTTGCCAGCCTGCGCGAGCAGTTCGGTGCCGCGGAACTCGATCTGCCGACGCGTCCGGGAATGTCGGTTGCCGAAGTCTGGAATGCCGCGGCCGGTCAGCCGCTGCCCGACTACGTGCTCATGGCGCGCAATCTCGAATACGTGCAGAGCGACAGTGTTGTGGAGGACGGTGACGAGATTGCGTTTTTCCCGCCCGTGACGGGCGGTTAACCGCAGGCAACATGAGGTTTAGCGGCACATGATAGAGCTGCGCGCGCAGGAGTTCGATCCGTGGCGCGAGCTGCGGGCGTTCGAAACCGCTCATCCCGAACTCCATGGCAAAGCCGGAGCCAGTGCGGTGTTCGCAGGCACAATGCGCGATTTCAATCAATCCGACGATGTTGCCGCCATGTTCCTGGAACACTATCCCGGTATGACGGAGAAACACCTGAGCGCTATCCGCGACAGCGCTATGCGGCGCTGGCCATTGCAGGCCGCACTGGTCATTCATCGTATCGGTGAAGTGCGGCCCGGCGATACCATCGTGCTGGTGGCGGCATGGTCGGCACACCGCGCCGCGGCGTTCGATGCCTGTCGTTTCATCATGGAAGACCTCAAGTCCAAAGCGCCGTTCTGGAAAAAAGAGAGGCTGCGAAGCGGTGAGCGTTGGGTTGATTCCAACACTCCGGGCTTCAGCAACTAGTAATCTACCAGCCTGCTACGTCGTTCCGGGCCAGGGCTTACATCAGGCCATAGAACGGCTGTATCCTGACGCGTACGCCGGGTTCCACGTTGCCGGTGTCTTCGTCCAGCACGATGAAGCAGTTGGCGGCAGCCATTGAACTGAGGATGCCGGAGCCTTGCATGCCGGTCTTGGCGACTCGCAGTTCACCGGTTGCGTCGTGCGACAAAATACCGCGCTGGTACTCCATACGCCCGGGTCGCTTGCGCAACCTGGAGTCGCAAACCGCCAGCATCTCCTGCGGCAGCCGCGCTCTCTCACCGCTCAGATGGCGCAGGCTGGGTTGCACCAGTTGATAGAACATCACCATCGCCGCCACCGGGTTGCCGGGTAAACCGAAGAACAGCACCGATCCTAAAAGACCGAATGTGAACGGCCGTCCCGGCCGCACGGCGACCTTCCAGAAGCGTGTGTCGCCAAGCTTCGCCAGCGCTGGTTTGATGAAATCCGCCTCTCCAACCGAGACGCCTCCCGAGGTGATAATCACGTCGGCGACATCGCGTGCGGCGACCAGCGTCTCGTGCATCGCCTGCGGGTCGTCCGCGACGACACCGAAATCGATGACCTCGATGCCGGCGCGTTTCAACATCGCAGCCACGGTGTGCCGGTTGCTGTCGTAGATCGCGCCTTCCGACAGTGGGTCGCCGAGGCCGCGCACCTCGTCCCCGGTGGAGAAGTAAGCAACCCGAGGCTCGCGTGTCACGGCCAGTTCGGCGATTCCCAACGAGCCCAGAAGCCCGACGTGCGCCGGCCAAAGGCGTGTCCCGTGCGCGATGATCACCCCACCTGCTTTTATGTCTTCCCCGGCGAGGCGCAGATTCATGCCGGGTTCCACGTTGTCAACACTGACGATCGCGTCTCCGTCGCTGTGTGAGCGCTCTTGAATGATCACGGTATCCGCGCCGTGCGGCACCCACGCGCCGGTCGTGATGCGCACGCACTCACCTTCGTTCAACTCGCCAGCATAAGGTTGACCTGCGAGCGCCACACCTACTTCGCGGTAACGGGCGCCAGCTCTAGCGCCCGCTCCCGAGGTATGCAAGGCGTAGCCGTCCATCGCGGAGTTGTTCTGCCTCGGCACATCGATCTGTGCCGCGATGTCCTCGGAGACCACCCGGCCGAGCGACTCCTGCAGCGAGAGGTATTCGTGACCGGGCAGTGGCGGCGCGGCGGCGAATACAGCGTCGCGCGCCTTGTCGATTTTAATGAAATCGGGTTCGGATTCGTCCAGACAACTAGGATCCGGCTGCGACTGCTTGTTCATGCGCATGAATTCTGCGCCGTATGCCCGGCGCGCTCAAGTGCGGATTTGATCCGCTGGCAACTGCAGGCAAGTCGCGCGAAAATGTGCTATCTGAAGTCCAGGCGCCGCTCGAGAGGCGCCGACAATGACGGAGGTTGGAGATGAAGAGAATTCGCGATTTGCTGGCGGGGAAAGGCGGCGAGATCTGTTCCGTCAGCCCCGCCGCGACGGTGCACGAAGCCGTGAAACTGCTGGCGGAAAAGAATATCGGCGCACTGGTCGTAATGGAAGGCGAAAGTCTGGCAGGAATCGTGTCGGAGCGTGACTACCTGCGCAAAATAGCGTTGGGACAGAGTGATTCGAGTGGGATCACTGTCGCTGAAATCATGACATCGCCCGTCGCCTGCGCGCGCCCCGAACAGTCGGTGGAAGAATGCATGGCGATGATGACCGACAAACGCATACGCCACCTGCCGGTCGTCGAGAACGACATGGTGATCGGCGTGATCTCGATCGGCGATCTGGTGAAAGCCATCATCGCCGAGCAGCAGTTCATCATCGAACAGCTGGAGCACTACATCGCGGGGTAGGTGGTCAGCCGTTCGGAGTGGTTGTAACATTCCGACCTGCCTGCGAACACGCCACCTTGGTTCGGCGCCAGGCCGATACGCTCGTTGAATGTAAAAACACCAATGAGTGACAAAGGTGTTGCGCGCCGTGCAGAAGCGTTGCGCAGCAATCGCTACCCATGAGCGAGCGCCGTTGGAGAAGCAGAACAACCTCTGTAAACGGTCTGCTTTGCATAGTCTTTCGACCACCCGGTCACTGTGTCGGTTGGTCTCCATTCTCAGCCCTGATCCGCCACCCGCGATTCGCCCGGGTGCTTCATTGCCACCTCGACAGTCGTGTTATACGATGCTTGGCAACGCGCGCTGTCCATACCGAACGCGAGGAAATCGAAATGAGCTCCACTGCCGCGAAGAAAGTCAAAGCGACGGCACCGACCTACACCCTGACCAAGGCAAGTGACGACAATTACGTCCAGGGCCGCCGGAGCTTCATGTACTACCGGGAGCTCGGCATCACCGAGGCTACCGCCGGTAAGCTGCGCTGTCAGGTCATGGGGAGCAAGGACGGGCTGTCGCAACCCACCGGCTGGCACATCCACATCTGCGACGCGCAGGTCGTGCACATTCTCAGCGGCTGGGTCGACCTCGAGTTTGCGGGCGGCGACAAGGTCCACCTCGAATCCGGCGATACTATGCTGATTCCGGGCGGCTTACCGCACAACGAGACCGCGACTTCCGACGCATTCGAACTGTTCGAGCTATCGATCCCGGCCGACATGGGCACCGAGGTCTGCGACCCACCTGCGTGACCGGCCGTCGCAACGCTCCAGCCTAGACTAGACGCGCGTCACTCACCCATCACCAGACCTTCGCGGCGGGGGTCCGCGCCACCGATCAGCTTGCTGTCCGCGATCAGGATGGCGTGCAGCCCGGAGTTGAGATCGCGCACCTTGACCTTGTGCCCACGCGCTTCCAGCGCCGCCTGCCAGGCAGCGACGTCGGTGCCCGCTTCCAGATCGGTGGCGCCGTTGCGGTTCACGAAGTGACCCAGATTCAACGCCTGTTGCGGGTCCATTCCGAAGTCGAGTACAGCCACGATCGTCTTCGCGACATAGTTGATGATCCGGCTGCCCCCCGGGCTGCCGAGCACCAGATAGGGGCGGCCGTCTTTCAGCACGATCGTCGGGGCCATGGAACTGCGCGGCCGCTTACCGCCCTCGACACGGTTCGCCACCGGTCGGCCGTTACTCTCGGGACGCCGGGAGAAG
>Ga0224508_10002838_pt1 | contig 14529 bp, 11 predicted proteins | sample SF_Jan12_sed_USG_4_FD_170157 | JGI IMG/M metagenome (GOLD analysis project Ga0224508, IMG submission 170157) | Sediment microbial communities from San Francisco Bay, California, United States - SF_Jan12_sed_USGS_21 | ecosystem: Environmental > Aquatic > Marine > Sediment | place: USA... | reverse complement strand
CCCTGGAGCGTCGACTTCATCCGTGTCAGGTCTGGGTTGACCACGCTCAGCGTCGGGGAGCCGAGTATTGCTTGCGAGCCTAATGCTCTTACAAAGAGAAGCCCGGGTACCTAGTATGTGCGTGCCTTCTCTAAGTAAGTGAATTACGGACATGTTGTTTGCTACTCCGCCGCTTGGCGATCGTGAGCTCGAGGTGATTGCCTCGATCGATGAGACGCGGGAGCGGCTCCGTTTCATGTTGCGTGAGCCCCGGCGGTGGTACGGCCCCCTGCGGCGAACGGCGTTCGCGCGCAACGTACAGGCTTCCAACTCTATTGAAGGCCACAACGTGAGCCTCGATGACGCCGCCGCGGCGATTGGCGGGGGCGAGCCGATGGAGGCTTCGGACGAGGACTGGGACGCTGTGCACAACTATTGGGATGCGATGACGTACATCATCCAGCTCGCCGACGATCCCCATTTCGCATACAGCCAAGCGCTGGTCAGGAGCATGCACTTCGTGATGATGCGGCACGATCTGACGGCGATGCCTGGCCTGTACCGGCCGGGTGCCGTATTCGTGTGGAGCACGGGTGAGCGGGAAGTGGTTTACGAGGGTCCCGACCCGAATGAAGTACCGGCTCTGGTCGAGGAACTGGTCGTCGAGCTCAATCTGGATGCCGGCGCCGACCCGGCGATGGTGAGGGCGGCGATGGCGCACCTCAACCTGGTGATGGTCCATCCCTTCAAGGATGGCAACGGGCGGATGGCACGGGCGCTCCAGACGTTGGTGCTTGCTCGCGAGCGGATCCTCGCCCCCCAGTTTTCCAGCATTGAGGAGTACCTCGGGCGTAACACCCCCGCCTACTACGAGGTGCTCGCCGAGGTGGGGAGCGGGAATTGGGATACGGACCGGGATGCTCGACCTTGGATCCGATTCGTGCTCGTGGCCCACTACCGCCAGGCCCATACCCTTGGTCGGCGCATTCGGGAGTCGGAACGACTCTGGGAGGCCATCGACGGCGAACGGCGGCAGGCCGGCTTGGACGAACGGACCATGGGCTCTCTCTACAACGCAGCCGTCGGGCTCCGGGTCCGGCGACCCGACCACATCGAATACGCCGACGTGAGCGAGCGGGTCGCCACCTCCGACCTGAAGAAACTCGTCGATACCGGCCTCCTCCGAGCCGTTGGCGATCGGCGCGGCCGTCACTACCTGGCCAGTGAGCGTCTCCAGGACCTCAACCGGCGAATCCAGGAGGAACGCAAACCGATCCGGGACCCGTTCGAAGATACCGACTGAAATCCTGCTGCCCGGGAGAGCAAGGGGTTTCTCTGCTGCTCGGTCCTAGAGCGCCGTTCGAGTCCCTTTGGCCGTGCCATTCCCGTCACGCCGGGAGTGGCAGAGAGGCGTCGCATCGCGTCGTCGCACCGTGCTCGGACTGCTGCGGAGCAATGCCGGGGGCCGCTCGGTCGGACTCCGGACCCGAGCTCGGTGCCGGGCATGGGCTGGATGAACGGCCCTGCGTGTTGTCGCGCAAGGCCTCTATCGCCAGCGCTGGACGAGATGGTACGACTGTCTGGATGATGCCTGCGGCAGCGGCAGGGATGCGTCGCCTCCAGGAGTGGCGAAGCGAGTCTCGTCCCGTCGACGCACCGACGCCGAAGATTGCAGCGATGGCGCTCGCCACGATGTTGCTCGTGGGTCTCGCCGCGGGCTGCTCCGGATCGTCCCCACAGTCGGAACAGTCCGACCCGGCTCAGATGGTTGACAGCGGCTCGTGGTATGCGAAGGAGCGGTGGCCCCACGACGGCAACCCCTATGAGACCCAACACTTCGTCGTGTACAGCGACGGCGCAGGCTCCGAGGAGCGGCAGCGTCTGGCTTCGCTCGCCGAAGAGGTGTACATCGAAGTGATCGACGAGATGGGCGTCGACCCAGCCACGATGTTCCGCTTTCCCGCCGATCAGGAGAAGATCGACCTGTACGCCAACAGGTACAACGTTCTGTGGGGTGGCGGGGCACGGGCGTACTACGCGGGCGTGATCATCTGGTCGTTCGACCACGAAGCTGGGCCGGAGAGCACCAACGTCGCGGCGGTCCGAGCCACCTTGAAGCACGAGCTGGTTCATGTGGTGGAGGCGCTGCTGAAGGGCCGGTTCACAGGCAATGTCGCGGTGAGTGACCCGCGGCGCATGCCGACGTGGTTCAGCGAGGGCGCGGCCGAAGCCCTCTCAGGAGGGTCAACCGCCGGCAAGCCCCGCACCGTCGAGCACATGAATGGACTCATCGACGAATACGGGCCCATCAACCCGATCGCATGGAGGGTCGACCTCCCGCCCTCGGATTACGTGCTGGACGCGTATCCCAACTACCACTACCCGATGGCTCAGCTCGCCGTGGAGTATCTCCTCGACGCAGATGGTCTGGACAGGTCCCCTAAAGACCTTGCAGCCGTGATGGTGGAAATGGGCAGCGACGCCTCATTTGCCGAGGCATTCGAGAACCACATTGGCATCAGCCAGTCCGACTACGAGTCGCAGTTCTTTGCGCTCATGAATGGATATCTTCCCCAAAGCGAGTTTCCCTTCGAGGCGGTCGCATTGGCGTTGGCATCACTGTTGGCCGCCGGCGTCATGGGTGGCTCCGTGGTGTGGGGTCTGCGGCGCGCGTCGGCAGGCGCGGGTGTGTCGCCCGAGTCGGGTGTGACGGTGTGGACCCGCCGTGCGCGCAGGGGGTTCGTTGCCGAGGTCTCGACCTTTGCGTCGTTGACCGTCGGCTCCGTTGCCCTTGCCCTGTTCTCTATCGGATTCGACGATCTCCCAGCAGGCGCGAACCGCGCCCTCGCGTATGCGGCCACCGCGGGCTACCTCATCGGCTCCATCGCCATCGTGATGTGGGGTATTCGACGCTGGGCCTACGGATCGCGTCGCGCATACCTGATACCCCCTCTGGTCATCGTTGCCACTCTCGTCTTGAACGAGCTGATCAATCAGATCCTCCTCTGAACGCGTCACCACAGCGAAGGCTGCCGTTCGGCACGTCGCGGTCCGTCACGCGCCCTTCGCGGATTGGCCGTTGGTCAAGGGCATTGCCTCGCCGAAGACATCGAGAAGACCCGCAGCGCCGGCCTCCGAGAAGACCTCGAACGCATGCTCAGATGCCTTGCGAGCCTCTGGGACGGCGCTGTCGATCAGCGTCGCAAACAGCGCCTCGAGCAGGGCACGATCCATCTGGAGCCAGCGGAAGGCCAGAGCACGGGAGAAGCCCGCCACCGCCTCTTCCGTACGTCCGCGCAGTGCCGCCAGTGCACCGTCGACGGCGCTCCCGACCCCGTCGATCATTCGGCCGCGCCAAGGGCCCGAGCGCAGACCGGCGGCCACCGTCTCCAACCGGTCGATGTCGCCCAGCATCGCAGCAGCGAGCATCGCAATCATGAGGTGGTCCGGGAGTCGGTGTGGCTCGGCGACGTCCATCATGTCCTGAACGGCGGCCTCGAAACGACCGGACAGGAGGTTCAACCTCGCACGTGCGAGCGGAGCTGCGGTCTCCGACTGCGGGTTCGCGTCGTCGACGGACCGGCGCACCGCCTCGTAGGCCGGCTCCAGCGCGGCCCGATCGCCGCGTTCGACCCGGATTGTGAGATCCGTGAGGTGATACCACAGCGCGGACGCCTCAGACATCTCGATCCGCTCGCGCACCTCATCTCGCAAGGCTTGGGCCTCGTCGTACCGCCCGTCGCGGTCTAAGTAGGCGGCCACGGCCCATGTGAACGACCCGATGAGTCCGACGTGGCCGAGCCGGTTGGCCTGCTCCATGCCCGACCGACAGGTCTCCATCGCTGCCGTGTGGTCGTCGAACGCAAGAAGGTGTCCAAGGTTGTTGGCGGCCCGCAGCTCGGCCAACGGCAGGTCGCTCTCCCGCGCATATCGGGTGGCGCCTTGGAGCAGGGCGATTGCCTCGTGCATTCGGCCAAGGTTGCCGAGTGCTGTGCCGCTGGTGATGAGCCCGTCGACGATGACCGGAAGGAGGCCGAGGCGCTCCGCCGGATCCATGATGCGGCTCCCCATGTCCGCCGCCTCGCGGTCGCGCAGCGCCATCAAGTAGGCACGGGCGAGGCCGGCTGCAGCCGCCACCACCGCGGGCTCGCTGAGTGACGGGTCGGCGTCCACGATCGGTTCGAGCACCTCGATGGCCTCGAGCGCCCGAAAGGCGTGGCACAGCTCTTCGCCTACGAGCGCTGCTGCGGCGGCGATGTCCGCCGCCGTGCCGCGCTCCTGGTACCAATCGAAAGCCCGATAGGCGTAGCCGATCGCCGTCTCGTGGTGGGCGAGTCCGCTCGCCGATCGAGCTCCTCGCTGCCACAACTCCGCTTTGGCCCTCGGGTCGGTAGTGAGCGCGAGCGCATACTCGATCAAGACGAGACTCTGCGCATGCGAGTGCATGCGGGCGGCACGTTCTGCGGCCTCCGATATGGCTGCGGTGGCATCTGCGGCGAGGAGCTCCGCCTCGGTCGCGTCGTTCGTGGCGCGGTGGGCGGCCATGAAGTGGCTCGCTGCGGCTCCGGCCAGCTCCGTGTCCCCTTGGTTGGCGAGGAACTCGGCGGCTCGTCGATGCCGCACCCGCCGCTCGTCACGGGTGAGGCGGTCGTAGGCCACCTCCCGGATCATGCTCTGCACGAAGCGGTACCGGCCCCGCTCCGGAGAACGCGGATCACTCTCCAGCTCCAGCAGCTCGCGGTGGACCAGCGGCCCCAGCAACTCCTCAACGCGTGCCGTGTCGAGCCCCGACATCGCCGCGAGGGCGGTCGCGGTGAACGAGGCACCGAGGACTCCAGCGTCCTGCAGCAGCGATCGAGCACCCGACGGCAATCGATCGAGGCGCGCACCGATGACGGCCCGCACCGTGTCGGGCACGCGAATGGTCGACAGATCCCGCGTGGGGGTGCAGCACTCGCCATCGTCCATGGCGAGGTCACCATCCGCGATGAGCATGCGCACCAGCTCGACTGCGAAGAGCGGGACGCCGTTTGCTCGTTGGATGATCGCCTCACAGAGGTCCTCGCTGATTCCCTTAACGATGCCGCCCACCAGCTCCATCATCTCCTCGTCGGTGAGCGGCCCGAGGTGGGAGGACGTGAAGTTGCGGCGTCCCGACCCCCATCGGGGAACGCGATCAAGAAGGTCTGGCCGCGCCAGGGTGAGGACGAGGATTGGATGGTGAGGCGATCGCTCGACCAGCTCGCCGACGAAATCGATGAGGCCCGCATCGGCCCAGTTGAAGTCCTCGAACACGAGCACGCAGGTGCTTCGCTCTGCGATCGACTGGAAGAAGCTTCGCACGGCGGCGAAGAACTCACTGCGATCGTCGGTCGGCGCTTCGTCGAGACCCAGGAGCGCTGCGAGCCGGGGCTCGATCCACTCCTGATCCGCAGGTGTCGCGACGTATTCGGCCACGGCGGTGCGGAGCCTGGTCCGACTGCGAAGCGGGTCGTCGGTCTCGGCGATCCCGGCACGTTGGCGCACCATCTCGCCGAGCGCCCAGAACGTGAGGCCCTGGTCGTACGCAGGGGACCGCCCGTCGTGCCAGTAGACGTCTCGGACGAGACCCCCAACGTACTTCCGCAGCTCCCAGGCGAGCCGGGACTTCCCGATCCCGGCCTCACCGACGATCGACACCAGGCGGGCTCGACCCGTGCGTTCGGTTGCATGGAGTACGTCCTTCAGCAGATGGAGCTCCTCCTTGCGACCCACGAATGTGGGCTCCAATCCGCCCTTTCCGGTTCGCCGAACTCGATCGGTCATCGCCCGAACGGCTCGCCACACCGGGACGGGCTCCGACTTCCCTCTGAATCGATGCTCGCCGAGCGGCTCGAACTGAATCGCGTCCCGCAGCATGCGGTAGGTGGCGTCGCCCACGACGACCGTGCCTGGCTCTGCACTCGTCTGTAGGCGGGCCGCCGTGTTGACGAGGTCGCCGACGATGAACCCTTGCTCCGGCGTCGCCGGCGAGACCGAGGCCTCGCCGCTGAGGACCCCAATCCGGACGGACAGGCTCGCGGAGTCCCGCTCCCCACCCAGTCGCGTCACGGCTTCGGCGAGCTCCAGCCCGGCCCTGACTGCCCGCTCGGCGTCGTCCTCACGGGCAACGGTGGCGCCCCATACGGCCATGACGGCATCGCCGATGTACTTCTCGACGACACCACCGAACCTGGCGATGATCTCCCGGGCGCAGTCGAAGTAGGCCGTCAGGGCGGCTCGCACGATCTCGGGATCTCGCGTCTCCGAGAACGAGGTGGAGTCCACGAGATCGGCGAAGAGCACAGAGACGAACCGGCGTTCGTGCGGATCGCGCTTGAGCGTGTGGGCGTCATCGGCGTCGTCGGGCTCGGCGTCTTCGGACCCCGCTTGATCGAGCGCCGAGCCACACTCGCCGCAGAACCTGTCGGTGGGGTCGTTGGACGCACCGCACCGTGGGCAATCGCGGCTGAGCGGCTTGCCGCAGCTACGACAGAATCGACGGGTCGGCTTGTTGTCGCTCCCACAAGTGGTGCACACCATCGAGCGTCACGCTCCTCGGCTCGCGCCATCAGGCTACCCCGACGTCGCCTGGGCCGGAAGACAACGTCCGGCCAATGCGGCGAAGCCGGGTGCCAAGTGCGGTGCGGGCCCCAATCGCGCGTCGCCTATCATTGGGGCTTCGATGTCGGTGACGAACCCGCTCACCAGATTGCCTGTGCTCAGGCCGGTGCCGATCTTCCGTGGTCTGACCAAGCCTGCGCTCTTGGAGGTTGCGCGCAAAACGGCCGAAGTCGCCTATCCCGCCGGTGCGACCCTCGTGAAACAGGGTGACCCGGGCGACAGCCTGTGCATCATCGCAAGCGGCACCGTTGAGGTACGCAGGGATGACCGTGTGGTGGCGCAGATGACCGCGGGCGATTACTTCGGAGAGATCTCGCTGATCGACGGCAGACCGCGCAGCGCAACCGTTGTCGCTGTGGATGATGTGGTCCTGCTCACGCTCCGCGCCTCCGACTTCGGCTCGCTGCTCTCAGTTCCCTATGTGGCCCGTGCTGCCCTCGCCGGCCTCGCCGCTCGCGTGCGTGAGGCACACGCCGCCCACGGGCCTGAGCCACTCTGACCTGAGCTCACCGAGGGTTGCGTTCGCTTCGCGAGTTGGGCAGTGAGCGTCTGCAGAAATTCCCAGAGGCGCCGAGACTTACCTCGTACGATAGACTGGGACAACAAGCAGGAAACAGATGGTTGCAGAGACTGAACCGGTAGAAGAACGTCGAATCCCTTTGAGCAAGGAGCGGGTGCTCCGCGCCGCGATCACCGTCGCCGATGAAGGCGGTATCGAGTCGCTCACCATGCGCAAGCTTGCAGAGAAGCTGGGGGTCGAGGCGATGTCGCTGTATCACCACGTGGCCAACAAAGAGGCTGTTCTCGATGGTGTGGTCGATGGCATCGTTGCCGAGATCGAAGAAGCCGCGGACGGTTTCGATGTCCCTAGCGACCTTGTCGATTGGCAGTCAGCCGTACGCCAGAGAATTCTCACGGCCCGGGAGATCATGTTGCGTCACCCGTGGGCGCCTGGTGTCTTCGAGACGCGCACCTCTATCAGTCCGATCATGATGCGCTACTTCGACTCGCTGCTCGGGCTCCTTCGGGAAGGAGGCTTCTCGTACGACCTCGCCCACAAGGCCATGCACGCCGTTGGCAGTCGTTCCCTCGGGTTCAGCCAGGAGTTGTTCAAGCCGGACAACGCGGAGCAATCGGACGAGGCCGACGCGGCCATGCTCGAGCGGATGGCAGATCAGGTCCCCTACATGGTTGGGATGATGATGGAGATCGCCCACGACGACCCTGATTCGAACCTCGGCTGGTGCGATGCCCAGACCGAATTCGAGTTCGCACTCGATCTGCTGCTCGACGGTCTCGAGAGGCTCCGCGCTCAAGCCTGACCCTCGTCGCCGTCCAGTCGTCGCCTTCCAACCGTTCCGACACTTGCCGATTTGGCCCCTTGACACTCTTACGCCGTATGGCTAACTTACGCTGTACGCTTACAACGTACGAATGGTGCGTGGCGCATGAGGAGGGACAAGAGACCATGACAGTGCCCGTCGCACGGCTACGCACCGCCCGGACAGGGGAAGAGACCACAATGAAACCATCCCGCGGACCGACGGCTCGTCCCGCCGGCGATCACATCATCGAGGCCCGCGGCCTCACCAAGAGATATCGCGACGTGGTCGCCTTGGACGGTCTCGACCTGGCCGTGCCCGAGGGGACCACTCTCGGGCTGCTCGGTCCCAACGGCGCCGGAAAGACGACTGCCGTGTCCATCCTGACCACGCTCCTCGAACCCGACTCCGGCACTGCCACCGTGGCGGGAGCGGACGTGGTTGCTCGCCCGGGTGAGGTGCGAAAACGCATCGGCCTGTCGGGTCAGTACGCAGCTGTGGACGAGCACCTGACAGGGTTCGAGAACCTCGACATGATCGGGCGGCTCTACCGCCTGGGGGCGAGGAACGCGAAGGCCAGAGCTCGGGAGCTGCTCGACCGGTTCAGCCTTGCCGACGTTGCCGACCGGCCCGTCAAGACGTACTCCGGCGGCATGCGGCGCCGTCTCGACCTCGCCGGCGCCTTGGTGGCTGAGGCAACCAGTGCTCTTCCTCGATGAACCCAGCACCGGGTTGGACCCGCGTAGCCGAAACGAGCTTTGGGAAGTGATCCGGGATCTGGTCGATCGCGGCAGAACCCTGTTGCTCACGACGCAGTACATGGAAGAGGCCGACCAACTGGCGGATCGCATCCTGGTTATCGATCACGGACGCCAGATCGCCCATGGCACTGCGGACGAGCTGAAGGCCATGGTCGGGGGGGAGCGAATCGAGATCTCCCTTCAATCAGGTGCGAGCCTGGAAGACGCCCGCCGGGTGCTAGCCCGATTCTCAGTGGGTGCCCCTCATGTCAAGGATCGAACGGTGACCGCCCCGGTTTCCGGCGGAGCCCAAACCCTCACCGAGGCGCTCCGCTCCCTTGACTCCGAAGGCGTCAAGTTGCGGGACGTGGGCTTACGCAGGCCAACCCTTGACGACGTGTTCCTGTCACTTACCGGTCATGCGGCCGAGAACGTAGAAGCGTCCAGCGCGGACGACATCGAAGAGACGAGCCCTAGAGAGCTCGTAGGAGCGAAGGGGACCCGCTAATGGAACGAGTCAGCTACGCATTCGCCGATGGGATGAACATCGCCAGACGGAACGTGATCAAGATCAAGCGGGTGCCGGAGATACTGGTGGCCGTGCTGATCACACCGGTCATCATGGTGCTGCTGTTCGCAAACGTGTTCGGCAGCGCCATCGACATCAACGGCGGCTCCTATCGGGAGTTCCTCCTCGCGGGCACCTTCGCCCTGTCATTGACTTTCGGCGCCACGTTCACCGGAGCCGGTCTGGCCGACGACATGCAGAAGGGGATCATCGATCGGTTCCGCTCGCTGCCCATGTCCCGGTCGGCAGTCGTCTTCGGCCGAACGGCCAGTGACGTGATCTACAACGTGCTCTCGTTGATCATCATGGCCCTTGCCGGCCTCGCCGTCGGATGGCGGTTCCACGACGGATTGGGCAGTGCATTGCTGGGATTCGGGCTGCTCCTCCTGTTCGCCTACGCCATCTCCTGGATCATGGCCTACGTCGGGCTCATCGTTCCCAGTGCTGAGGTAGTCAACAACGCCTCGACGATGGTGCTCTTCCCGCTCACCTTCATCGCCAACACCTTCGTTCCCGCCGAGAATCTCCCGACCCCACTACGGATCTTCGCCGAATGGAATCCCGTGTCGGCAGTTACCCAGGCAGCCCGCGAGCTATTCGGCAACATCCCACCCGGGACACCCGAGCCAACCGCGTGGCCGCTCCAGAACGCCGTGCTCTTCACACTCCTCTGGGTCGGGCTCATCATCGCCGTCTTCGCCCCGCTGGCGGTGCGCAAGTATCGGCACGCAAGCACCAGGAGCTGACGAATCTGGCGGCTCGGATGATTCCGTTTCGAGCCGAAGTCTCGTCTCGGGGCGGCAGCAACATACCTACCAGACAAAGAGAGAAGTGATGTCAGCCAAGGCGACGCGTTGGAAGAGAGGATGAAGGCTCCAAGCAGCCCGCGGCTGTCGAGCTGAGGCTCTCCGGCTGGCCATGCCTCCTGTAGTCTCCGCACCGTGAGCGTCCTGCGAAAGCTGTTTAGCTGGGTGACCATCACCTCGCTGGGTGTTGCAGCGCTGGTATTTGGCCTGTTGGCCGCCGTGCTTGATCATCGAGACAGCACGTCGGGACTCCAGGTGGGCCGTTTCCTGGAGAACTTCTATCGGGAGAACCGGGGCACGTTGGTCGGCATCGGAATCACGGTGCTCATTCTCGACCAGCTCTACAAGCGCCGCGAGGACCAAGAAAAGCGCGTCAGGCTGACGAAAGCCCTCGCCAGCCCAGACCCGGCGGCTGCGTTGACCGCACTCGAGGCGCTGCGCACCGAGGAGTGGCTGGACGACGAAACCTTGCTCGGAATCAATCTCCACGAGGCGCGTCTCGAAGGTGCCGATCTCCACGGTGCCAATCTCCGCGGAGCGTATCTCGCTGCAGCCGAGCTGGCGGGTGCGAAGCTAGGCAGGGCCGACTTGAGGGGAGCCAATCTGACAGACGCCAGCCTTCGTGGTGCAGATCTGAGGGGCGCCCGGCTCGTCGGTGCGACCCTGGACGGCGCCGACTTGACTGCAGCCGATCTGAGCCGAACCGACGTCGAGGATGACCAGCTTGCTTCAGCGCATGCACTGCTCGACGCCACTCTGCCCGACGGGGAATGCTACGACGGCCGGTTCGATCTCGCCGGCGATCGGGAGCTGGCGGTTCGGCTCGGCTTTGCCACCGGGGACTCCACCGCGATGGCTCAGTTCTACGCCGTCCCGCTGGCCACCTACGCACACACGCTCATCGACGTTGCCTGAACGCCCACTTGGAGCCGGTTACGTCTTTGCAGTCCACGTTGATGCGGCGCAGTGCCAGCTCGGCGTCCGGCCCGCCTATGGCGCACAAGGCTGCGGTCGCCGCCTCTCGTACGTTGCTGATCGGGTCATTGCGCATGATTCTCGTCAGTGCGGCCACGGCTGCACTTGCTTTTAGCCGTCCCAGCGCGATAGCCACGTCGCCGCGCACGAAGCGGTCTGCGTGGTCGAGATGGTCGATGAGCGGTCGGATTGCGAATTCATCTCCGATGGTCCCGAGGGCGAGAGCCGAAGTGGCGGATACGTCGGGGTCGTCGTCGTCGAGCCGACGCACAAGTGCTCTTGTGGCGGCCTCGCACTCCAACCTGCCCAGGGCCTCCGCGGCGGCAAGGCGTACATCGACGTCCTCGTCCGTCAGTGACTCGATCAAAGCGGCGCAGGCCGATTCGTCTTCCAACTGGCCAAGCGCGCGGGCTGCGTCCTCGCGGATCCTGTCATCAGGGTCGACGAGGCGGCGCAATGCCACCTTGATGGGCTGAATCGCCTCGAGTTTGTCCAGCAGGTCGTTGATGGCCGGGCGGTACAGCGAAAGCTGTTCGACGCCGTCGGCGGCGCGCAGCCTGGCGAAATCCACCATGGGCGCGTTCGCCATAGTGGGCGGGGTCTCGCATTCCTCGATCCGTGCAACGAGCACTGGGATGTTTCGACGCTTGGCGTGTTCGACATCAGCGCGGACCCAATCGGACGCGATGGCGCTGGCGGAGAGCAGCACGACATAGGCGCTCGCGTCTTCCCGAGCCTCGTCGATCGCCGATGCCCAAGCACCGCCGTCCTCGATGCTCGTGGTATTGCGCCAGACGTCGTTGCCGGCCTGTCGGAGGTCTCCCTCGATTACGTCGGCGAAGGAGCTGTCTTGTCGCGAATAGCTCAAGTAGGTGTGGCTCACGAGACCTCCATCTCGGCCGAGCCTACCGGGACGCCGAACGGGCGGCTCAGCTGACAAGTTGCCGCGTCGTGAGTCGCCGGCGGCGCACTCACATCATGAGCGTGGAGCGACTCGAGGTCGTCGCCCCCGTCTGGGTGGGCCGGTCCCAAGTTCGTCGCCGGCGCCGACGCGTCCCGTGTGCGTTCTGTAGGTTCGTATGAGGAGCCACTAACAAAAGGGGGTTCTCCTATGTCCACCACGACGAGGCGCCTAGCGGTAATCGCTGCATTCTCGGCGATCCTGCTGGCCCTGTCGCCACTGTCTCCGGCCGGAGCCGGGCACGACGACGACCCGAAAACCAAGAATCTCCATCCGATGGGGCACATCGAAGAGGCGGGCAGCCTGTTCTATGGGCCGCCGAGTATCCAAACCGACATCGCCTTCTGGGGGAAATACGCTTTCCAGGGCAACTGGCAAGGATTCAGTGTCCGTGACATCTCGGCGCCGGGGAACCCCAAGCCAGTGTCGTTCACGACCTGCGATGGGAATCAGGGTGACGTTGTCGTGTGGGACGACGTGCTCGTTCGTTCCTGGAACTCGCCTGCGTCGGGGACACAGGATTGCGACGGGACGATTGTGCCGGCAGGGTTCGAAGGCGTGCACGTCTTCGATGTCAGCAACCTGGCGGATCCGGTTCTGGTCGGATCGGTCGAGACCGAGTGCGGATCGCACACTGCGACAGCTGTGCCTGACCCCGCCAACGACCGGCTGCTCGTCTACAGCAGCTCCTCGGGGCCCTGTGTCGGCATCGACATCATCGAAGTGCCGTTGGACGATCCCGCTGCCGCAGCGTTCCTTCGGAACGAGCCAGCCGACCGCGATTGTCACGACACGGGAGTGATCCTCGGCGATGCCATGATGGCCGCCTGCGCAGGTGACGAGGGCTTCGCGGTGTGGACGCTAACGGGCAGCGGCTCGCTCGAAGACCCGGACTTCCTCTATTCGAAGTCGATCCCGGGCGTGGCGATCGGGCACTCGGCCATGTTCACTTGGGACGGTGAAGTGATCGTCTTCGGTCACGAGCCCGGAGGTGGCGTGGCGCCACGCTGCCAAGCGTCGACTGATGATCTCGACAAGTCGGCCTTGTTCTTCGATACAGACACGGGCGATTTGCTCGGCATGTGGACGCTGCCCCGGCCGCAGTCCGCTACCGAGAACTGCACGATCCACAACTACAACATCGTGCCGATGCCCAACGGGAATTACATCCTGGTCAGCGGGAACTACCAGTCGGGCACGAGTGTCGTCAACTTCACGGATCCGGCCAACGCTGTCGAGATCGCCTACTCGGATCCTCCAGCGATTGATCCGATCGACCTCGGAGGTGCGTGGTCAAGCTACTGGTACAACAACTTCATCTATGAGACGAACATCACGGAGGGTCTCAACATCTTCCGCTTCAGTGGCAATGCGACGGCCGGCGCCCTCAAGCTCGACCATCTCAATCCGCAGACGGCGGATTTCACGCTGCCCTGATTGACGTTCACAGCTGACAGCGAAATGGAGGTGGGTGGTTGCTCCCACCCACCTCCATCCGCGCCGGCGTTGCCGGTTGGCGCGGGATGAGCGCTGCATACCGGCCAGAGCGCCAGACCGCCTGAGTCTCGTACCCCCGCAGCGGGAGCAAGCGGCGGAGGGGCACATTGCCCCCTACGAGGTCGCACAGGGGGTGCGGCCGACGTCGCTCAGAGGATTTGCTCGATCAGATCGATCCGCTGGGAAGGGCGAGGGCGTTACGGTCCCACCACCCGTCGGCGAGTTCTCGGTGGACCGCGTGTGCTAACTGCCGATCGAGACACAGTCCACGGGACTCCTGTAGCGTGCAGGGCTCGTGACCGAGAGCGACCGACCTGCCACGCGCCCATTCGATGCCGGTGGCTCCTTACGGAGGACATTGGGCTTGGTGGGCGTCCTGGCTCTGTCGATCGGGGCGATGATCGGATCCGGGATCTTTGTGCTCCCGAGCCTTGCCTTCAAGATCACCGGGCCGTCGGTGGTGCTCGCCTACTTCATTGCCGGCATAGTGGTTCTCCCCGCCGTGTTCTCCAAGGCCGAGATGGCAACGGCGATGCCAACGGCCGGAGGAACCTACCTGTACATCGACCGCGCGATGGGGCCGATGATGGGAACGATCGCCGGGTTCGGCGTTTGGTTCTCGCTCACGTTCAAGGCCGCGTTCGCCTTGGTCGGGCTCGGCGCCTACCTGTCACTGTGGGCCGACGTCGACGCTCGTCTAGTCGGGCTCCTCATCGCCATCGTGTTGATCGGATTGAACCTGGTCGGGGTGAAGCAGTCGCTAGCTTTCCAGACGGCTCTGGTGGCGGTCGTTGGAGCCGTGCTCGTCGGGTTCGTGCTGACGGGCGCACCCAGCGTCGAAGCCGCCGCGTTCGATCCGCTGCTGACCAATGGGACGAAGGAGCTGTTCTCGGCTGCGGCGGTGGTGTTTGTGTCCTACGCCGGGGTGACCAAGATCGCGTCGATCGCCGAGGAAGTCCGGCAGCCTGGGCGGACGATCCCCATGGGCATGTTCTTGTCGATCGGGCTGATGATGCTCCTCTACCCGGCAGTCGTTGGA
>Ga0224508_10002837_pt1 | contig 14533 bp, 13 predicted proteins | sample SF_Jan12_sed_USG_4_FD_170157 | JGI IMG/M metagenome (GOLD analysis project Ga0224508, IMG submission 170157) | Sediment microbial communities from San Francisco Bay, California, United States - SF_Jan12_sed_USGS_21 | ecosystem: Environmental > Aquatic > Marine > Sediment | place: USA... | reverse complement strand
ACAACACATCAATCCATACTTAGCAGTAGAGATTCCATAATTTTCTTATATTTGATAACGATTTCCAGTTCATTTTTAGTAGGATTTTTTATTATTCGTTCAATCCTCAAACCGATCAATCATTTGGGAAATATTGAAAGGAAGATTTCAAACGGAGATTTTAACACAAAGATTGAAAAAATCAGCAACGATGAACTGGGAAGTCTTACAGAGTCATTTGACAAAATGATTCAAGAAATTAAGAAATCAAGGGTCAATCTTGAAAAAACCACTGCCTTAAATTCCCTTGAAGAAATATCTGCTCGTCTTGCCCACGACATGAGAGATCCTCTTAATATAATAAAAGGAGTATATCAATTATTATCTTTAAAACTTTATGAAAAGTTAGACGAAAAAGAGAAAATAAATTTTCAAAGGATGGGAAAAGGAATAGATAGATTAGAATTCCAAATTGATGATGTTCTAAATTTTGCTAGGACAAAAGCTTTAAGATTAGAAACCATTTCAGTGAATAAATTAATTCAAGAAAGTGTGTACCTATCTATAATTCCAAAAAACATAATACTCAATATTGAGAAATCAAAATTAAATCTAATTTGTGATAAAGAAAAAATGATTGCGGTTATTGCAAATTTAATCAAAAATGCCGTTGAAAGTATTGGTACAGATGGTAAAATTGAAATTAAGATAGAAGAAAACAAAGACCATTTAATAATAAAATTCATAGATTCAGGTAAAGGTATAGACGAAGATAAATTAGATCTAATTTTTGCGCCATTATTTACCACAAAATTTTCAGGTACTGGATTGGGTCTTTCAACTTGCAAAAATATCCTGACACAACATAATGGATCCATTTCAGTAAAAAATAATCCTACTACTTTTACAGTTACTTTGCCAAAAAACCTAAAACCGTAACAAAAGATTTTTCAGAATTTAATATATCCAGTTCACCAAAAATCTGGATACAATCACATCTGACGAATGGAATCAAAAAAGTAGTTCATGCAGAACCATGCTTCTTTCGGTCTATTTTTTTAACCATGATAATATTGCTAAACAATTTTTCTTCTGAAAAAATTTATGAATCTATTAAAAAAGAAATTCTCATTAAACCATTTTGCCATCTTTAGGAGTGCTTAAGGTCAAATTCTAATACAGTCATAATTTTTAAAATTAACACTAGGGTTTAGATAATCTTACTTTGTTTTGAATTTTTTTAGGATTAATGAGAATTAATTTTTAAATTAACATTTCCCTTTTGCTTTTTTAGCTGTTGGACAGTTTCCGCCAGAGTCTCCGCTAGTAGTTTTGCCTCCTTTTTGTTCTTTTTCTACTGTTACTTGTGAATTTAATTCTGCAGACTCGTCTGTTACTACTGACACTTTAATTTCATAGAAACCTGCTTTCCAGTTCTTTGTATGTACACCCAATTCATATGGTGCATTACTATCTGTACCTATTTTGGTACCATCAAGGTAAAAGCTAACTGTAGGAGTAGTTATTCCAGTTACAGATGCTGTAATGGTTAGTTTTCCGTTTACAACTGAACCATCAAGAGGATTTGTAATTGAAATGGATGGCACTTGAGGTTCAACTGGTGATTCAACTGTAACTGAAACCGTGTCGGTGTTTGTATCTCCGTCATCATCTGTTACACTAAGAGTATACACATTTATTCCAAGTGGAACAGTTGGTGTAATTGATACCGTATTGCCAATCACCTCATTATTGGAATTGGTCCACACATATGCTGCAATACTTCCATCACTGTCTGATGATCCTGAGCCATTAAGGGTTACACTTTCATTGCCATTGTCATCTGAATCAGTTACTGTCTGATTGGGACCTGCATTTGCTGATGGCGGTACATTATCTGGCTCAACTGGTGATTCAACTGTAACTGAAACCGTGTCGGTGTTTGTATCTCCGTCATCATCTGTTACACTAAGAGTATACACATTTATTCCAAGTGGAACAGTTGGTGTAATTGATACCGTATTGCCAATCACCTCATTATTGGAATTGGTCCACACATATGCTGCAATACTTCCATCACTGTCTGATGATCCTGAGCCATTAAGGGTTACACTTTCATTGCCATTGTCATCTGAATCAGTTACTGTCTGATTGGGACCTGCATTTGCTGATGGCGGTACATTATCTGGTTCGCTCCAGGGATACAATGAAGATATGCCTGCAATATCATCTGAATGCAAAACCCGTAATACTCCATGATAGGAGGTATACATTACAGCCTGTGAATAACTTGAATGACTTAGTCCCAAGACGTGCCCATTTTCATGTAGCATGACTGTTTCAATATCATAATGGTTTGTTCCATCTGTAGCCCAAGTAAAACTAGTGTTAAGGGCAATATCTGCCTCATCGATGCTTAGGCCATACCAAGTTACTCCCAAAATGTTGGATCCACCAAGATCGACCCAAGCCACATCATTATATCCATCATAAACTTGGCTTCCAGGACATTCATCTACAAGAGATGGACATCTGCTAGTTTCACTGCCATAATCAAAAACAAATGAAGAAGTTGCCACATTATTCCATGTTGTATGAGTGTTTAAAAGGGCAGAAAGTCCTGCGCCACCAGATGGATCATTTTGAGGATTATAATTTTGAGTAACAAAATCATTGTCAAGTGATCCGTCTCCAAATTGGTTCCAATAGACCCCATTTGTTACAAATTTTTCACTGACGAAATGTTGGGCCCCATGTTTTGCAAGAGCTTGTTTGACTACTTCATCTTTGTCAGCTCCATGTTGAACCAAAACCCACATGTGAACAGCAAGATCTTTTCCAGGTATTTTTCCCATTGCTGATACCATTTGGGGTTTTTCATTTGATTTTTCATTAGGGTTTTGCCCACTAGCTGCTAATGGAAATGCTATAACACTTAATGAAAGCATCATTATCAAAAGTCCTGCAAATATTGTTTTAATCATCATCAAAGCTCTTCAGCAATAGTAGAGATAATTTTCTACTAAAGTGTATGTCAGTAACGAAACAATGTTACACAAAATCAAAAATTATTTTCAAAATCAAAAACAAATTTGTATTAAAACAAAATTACAAATAGGAAATTTACCAAAGTATTTTTTTTATTTTAAAATGATAATGATAAATTCTAAATCACAAAGATATGACATCAAAAAAGGAAACAGTATAAAATCACACTCCACATGATTCGCAAAATTAGTAAGGTTCATTATTATTTTTTGAATTTCATAAACATGCAGAAACAAAATTAAAAAGTGCTAATCTTTTAAAAAATTGACATTTTTATTCAAATAGTTTTGAACTTCTTCTACGTCTTTATCTCCTCTTCCTGATAGCGTTACTACAATTGATTCTGATTTTTTATGCTTTTTAGCAACTTTGACTGCCTCTACAATTGCATGAGCTGATTCAAGGGCAGGAATTATTCCTTCAGTTCTGGTTAATAGCAAAAATGCATCAATTACTTCTGCATCTGTGGCTGAATGATACTTTACTCGTTTGTTGTCTTTTAGGAATGAGTGCTCTGGCCCAACTCCTGGATAATCCAATCCTGCTGAAATGCTATGAGTTTCAGTGATTTGTCCTTCCTTATCTTGTAAGAGATATGTCATCATTCCATGCAATACCCCTTTTCTTCCAGCAGAGAGTGTTGCAGAATGGAATCCTGATTTTAGTCCCTTGCCTGCAGCTTCAACACCAATGATTTCAGCATTTGTGTCAACTAACGGAAAAAATGTTCCAATAGCATTTGAACCTCCTCCTACACATGCAATCACACAATCTGGTGTTTTGTTGTTTAATTTTTTCATTTGTGATTTTATCTCCTCTCCAATCACGCTCTGAAAATCTCTTACCATTACCGGATATGGGTGTGGACCAACTGCAGAACCCAAAAGATAGTATGTGTTTTTAACATTTGTAATCCAATCTCGGATAGCCTCATTGATTGCATCCTTTAGGGTCTTTGATCCAGATTTTACTGGATGAACCTTGGAACCTAACATGTTCATTCTAAAGACATTTAGCTTTTGCCTTATAGTGTCCTTATATCCCATGTATACTTCAGATTTCATTCCCAATGCTGCACAGGCCATAGCCGTTGCTACACCATGTTGACCTGCTCCAGTTTCGGCAATAATTCTTTTTTTATTCATTTTTTTTGCAAGTAGTGCTTGACCTAGGGTGTTGTTAATTTTGTGAGCACCTCCATGCAACAAGTCCTCTCTTTTTAGATAGATTTTAGCTCCACCAATTTTTTCAGTCAAGTTTTTTGCAAAATATAACGGTGTGGGTCTTCCTGCATATTGCTTGAGGTAATAATCTAATTCTTTTTTAAATCGCTTATCATTTTTGAATTTAAGATAATTTTCTTCTAGTTCCTGTACTGCTGGAACAAGTGTCTCAGGTATATATTTTCCACCAAACTCACCAAATCTTCCATCTTTAGGATATTTCAATATGCCTTAACCAACTTTTTTACTTGTTCTTCAATGTTGTTACTTTTCATTATGCTAGAACCTACCAAAAATGCATCAGCTCCACAATTTTTTAGATATTGAATGTCTTCAGGGGTTTCTATTCCACTTTCAGAAAGTATTGGTCTTGTTTTGTGAAATCCTTCCAAAACTGTTTTAGTTGTGCTAAGGTCAATTTCCAAAGTATCTAAATTTCTATTGTTAATTCCTATCAAATCTGCCTCTGTTTTTAATGCATTTTCAAATTCTTTTTTTGTATGAACTTCTAACAACACCTGTAAACCTTTTTTATGTGCATAATTTACAAATTCGTCAATTTCTTTTAAAAATTCTTGATCAAAGAGTGATTGAATGAGTAAAATATAATCTGCACCAATTTTTTTTGCAGCATCAATCTGAATATTCTCAATCATAATATCTTTCATTAAAAGGGGCACATCGACTGATTGTCTAACTTTCATAAAATTTTCTGGTGAACCATTAAACAAGTGGGGTTGAGTTAAAATTGACAGTGCTTTTGAGCCTCCTGCAATCATTTTCTCGGCTATTCTTACAGGATCACTCAACGTTCTGATTTTTCCGAGGGATGGAGAGGCAAATTTGATCTCAGTTAGAAGAGTGGCATGAGTGTGAGTTTTTATTATTTGCAAAAAATCTTTAGTTGATTGTTGTAAATTACAGTCTACATCATATGTTCCATCATTAATGGCCATCTGTGAATTGTTTACCAATCTTTTTAGTATATTTTCAGCCATTAACAATCTCCTTTAGTTTTGAGTAATCCCCAGTATTCTTTACAAAGTTTTCAAGTAATCTAAATGCATTACCATCTTTGATTGTTTTTAATGCAATCTCTACTCCGTCTTCAAAATTTTCTACAATGTTTGAAACTATTAGCCCTCCTGCTGCATTAAGTGCAGTAGTTTCAATCATTGCCTGATTTGCAGTATCATTTAAAACTCCTACAAATGATTTGATTGCATCTTCCTTTGTTTTAATTTGAATATCCTTTAGCGATGATTTATGAAGTCCTACTACCTCAGGATCAATGGCATTCATCAAAACTTTATCATTTCGTAAGACACATACTCGATTAACTGAGCTGGTAGAAAACTCATCCATTCCATCGTCTGAACGTACTGTCATGATATTTTCAAATCCTTTTCTTTTCATAATCAGTGGTAATCTATCTAGATATTCTATGGAAAAAACTCCGACAAGTTGATTTTTTACCTCAGCCGGATTCGATAGTGGTCCAAGAAGGTTAAACGCAGTTCTTTTTCCTATTTGCTTCCGTGCAACAGAAACGTGTTTCATTGCTGGATGAAATTTTTGTGCAAACATAAAACAGATGTTGTGTTTTTGCAAAATATCTGCAATGTTTGACGGATCTTGATTTAGATCATAACCAAAATACTCAAAAATATCTGCACTGCCTGAAACGCCTGAACTTGACCTGTTTCCATGTTTTGCAACAACTCCTCCTGCAGCTGCAACTACAAAAGATGCTGTAGTTGATATGTTGAAGGTTTGAAGCTTATCACCACCAGTACCGCACATGTCAATAACGGTTCCTTGATTTTTGGGTACAACTTTAAGAGCAAATTCGCTCATCTTGTCTAGCATCCCCAACAACTCATCATCAGTTTCTCCTTTATTGGCCAAATTCAATAGAAAGGAAGTATTTTCAGAATCTGTCGTTTTTCCTGATAAAATATCTGTCATTATTCCATTTACTTCGTTATATGTAAGATCCGTTTTTTCTTCTAATTTTTTTATCATTTCTGAAATCATTTTTTCTCTGCCACCTGTCTTATGAAATTTGCAATAATTTTTTTTCCATCCTCAGTCATTATAGACTCGGGATGAAATTGTACCCCTTCAATAAGGTATTTCTTATGTCGTATTGCCATAACTTCGCCATCATCCTCAGCTGTTGCTATTACTTCTAGCATTTCTGGTATGATCGTCTTATCTCCAACTAATGAATGATATCTTGTTGCTTTGAAGGGATTTTTTACTCCTTTGAATAATTCTGAGTTGGTATGTTTTACAGGACTAGTTTTACCGTGTCGCACACAACCTGCATTGGTCACCTTACCTCCAAACGAGGAGATAATTCCTTGATGACCTAGACAAACTCCTAGAATGGGAATCTTAATTCCAATATTTTTTATTACATCACTGCATATTCCAAAGTATTTTTTGTCATCAGGAGTTCCAGGACCTGGAGATATAATGATGGCGTCATATTTTTTTTGTTTTATTTCATTTATCGTAATTTTATCATTTCTTATAACTTCACACTCAACTTCTAGTTCCCCAAGATATTGTGCAATGTTGTACACAAAAGAATCATAGTTGTCTATTATTAGAAATTTCAATTTGATGCTTCCTTTAATGCTTGTAACATTGCTTTTGCCTTATGTTCAGTTTCTTTGAATTCATTTTCAGCTATTGAATCAGATACAATTCCAGCTCCTGATTGAACAAAGCCCTTGTTTCCTTCAATGAAAATACTTCTAATTGCAATTGCAAAATCACAACACCCATTGTATGAAAAATATCCAACAGCTCCTGCATATGGTCCTCTTTCCTCAATCTCCAACGCGTCAATTATCTCCATTGCTCTTACCTTAGGCGCACCTGATACAGTTCCAGCCGGAAATACTGCCTGAAATGCATCAAACATGTCTTTTTCTGAGGCTAAATTTCCAACAACATGGGTAACAATATGCTGAACGTGGCTAAACCTCTTTATTTTCATTAAAGATTCAGGACGTACAGTTCCATACTTGCAAACTTTGCCAATATCGTTTCTTCCCAAATCCACGAGCATCGTGTGTTCAGCTATTTCTTTCTCATCGTGAAGTAGCTCTTTTTCAAGTTTTTTGTTTTCATTTTCATCATCTGTTATTTTTCTTGTGCCAGCTATTGGGAATGTTTCAACTTTATCGTCAGTTATTCTTACTAACATTTCTGGAGATGCACCGATTAGCGTTTTATCATTTTGTTTAAGGTGATACATGTATGGTGACGGATTTAAATTCCTTAAAGTTTTGTAAAGTGTAAGGCTGTCTCCATCAACATCAAATGCAAATTTTCGAGATAAAACAACTTGAAAAATGTCCCCTTCATAGATGTATTGTTTTGCTTTATCAACAATTCTGGAAAATTCTTTTTTATCCATGTTTGGAATTATTTCAGATGCACTAAACGATTCAAAATTACCCTCTGATATTTTAAATTCACCAAATTTATTTTCATCGTAATAAAAATAAAATAATTTTTTGTGTATATTGTCATATAAAATCCCGTCATCATAAATTCCAAACTCCATTAATGGTTCTGAGGCATTATGCATGTTTGGAATTTCCTCCACTAATCTTATTGCATCATAATTTACTATGCCTACTGCTCCTCCCAGATATCTATATTCTCGGTTTTTTGATTTTTTTAACAATTTTTTTAGTTCTGCATAGGGATCATCTGTTTGAATAATCTCTGTGTCTTGATCTTTTTTGATAACTTCTACTTTATTGGAATACCCCTTTATGATTATTTTTGGATCAAAGCCCATAACTGATGTTTCTGCCAGAATCTCAGGACCTGTCAAAGATTCAAAGAGAAATGAATTCGAATAATTGCGAGAAATTTTATTGTAAATTTCAAACTGATTATCTGTTAAATCTAGGGGTATTATCTGAGGCACAGAATTTCCAAAGGTATCCACCCATAAACAAAATTTTAGCCGTTTATTATTTAAACCCTTTAATTTTCTAGCCATTAACCTTTCTTATTACTTCAAAATCATGCCATATTGTTAGAAATTGAGTTACTTGGATTCCAGAATAACAAAAGAGGAGTTTATCTCAATTAGGGGCGCAAGGCAAACACAACTTAGTGCACAAAACGCATTGAGACTTTTTGATCATTTTTGCAAAATATCTTTGTTAAACCATAAAGATTTTGAAATTATTTTTTGGAAAGTAAAGAAATAAATCAAAAATAAATTAGGCTAGTTTTTGTTTTTTATTGGTAGGCAAAGAACATAATCCAATTTAGCCACCGATTGTTTTGTTGTTGGTTTTTTAAGGTTAGGTGAAACGAACATCGCTCCTTTGTATTTTTCTAACCTTTTCAAAAGATACCTTGTTTCCAAGTTAGTAAATCTATCATGAGAATCCTTAACATTACTTCGTTTCCCAAATAAGGCATCAGCCTCATCAAAAATTAGGATCCCATTCAATTTTTTTGTTTTTTTAATTATTCTGTCGATATTCTTTTCAGTTTCTCCAATATATTTGGAAAAAGCTTTAGGTAGGTTAATTATGTAAAGTGGTTTATTGTTTGTAAGATCTTTTGGATTCTTGCCTCTGAAATAATCTTGAGCCTTCATTAGGTTCTTTGAACTTAGCAACTTGCCAGAGAAATAGGCAACTCTCCTCTTCGTAAGATTATTAGAATTATTTACTTTTTTCGATGTATTTTTTTTAATTACATTTCTTTTTTCAATTGTTTTTCTTTTAATTGACAATACAAGAAGAATCAATTACCTGCATATCAAAACTACCCATAAACTTTTTTTGATTATCTTAACACTTTTCTCAGAGTTTCGCTTATAGGTTAGATCCATGTACAAAAATTATGACAAAGGAACTATCGCCAAAGATGCGCTATTCATCTAATTTTGCGGTTCTCTTACCTCTTGATTCATTTCTTAATATTTAGACTATATTTTGGCAGGATAAAAAAGAAAAGAAAATGGCGCTAATTGCGCTTACTAAAATGAGCATTAACACGTAGTTTTTGCTTTATTTGACGGATTTCTTCTTTTTGTTCATTATTCTGAATGATCAATTGGTTGATCTTTCTAACCAAAACCTTTTGATTTCCATCTGGTCCCGTAATAGGGGTAATGCTTTTCACAAAAACTGTAACTTGTAAAATTATTAATTGATACGAAGTCATAAAATTTGAAAATTTTCATAAATATATTTGACCTTAAAATTATTGCAGTCGATAGTAATTTCATCCATTCGATTTGAAATTATTTAGTCTAATGATGGTATTACGATTTAAATCCCATCCATAAGCTTAAGTTTAAAATTATCAAGGGAAATTAATGGACATTTATGGAAAAAAGTTACCCGTTATTATCATAATTATTCTTATTGGCATTCTTGTATTACAGTTTATGAGTAATGATAACAACAGGCAACTCATAGATTCTGAGACGTGTGAATTATACATTGAAGATTCTCAAATTGGAGGTAAAAAATATTTAAATGAATTTGATTCAACATGTTTGAATTTTAAAAATCTTAATCCATAAAAAAAGAATCTAACTTGAAAACTTGAGAGGTTTTTTCCTAATTACGAGAGAAACTATGCCAACATCTCTTTGAAATGACCATAAATTCAGGAATATTTGGGAAAAATAACAAACTGATAACTAAGATAGATACAAATTGAATTAATTCTAAAACATGGAATAGCTAATCTAGATTGGATGTATCATAACTCTATTAATGTAATGTTTTTTTTAAGACAATAATGACTTTTAATTATACGCAGAAACTTTTGGCAGGCACTCTAGCCCTAGTTCTTGTCGCAGGTATGACTAGTCCTGCATTTGCAGGGTTTTCAATTCCACCTGAATGTGAGAATATTCTACCTCCAATGGGAGTAAGTAATAACAACAATCCTCCGACTGAACAAAATGTAGTGTATTGTGAAGTTAATGGGCCAGAAACTTGGTTTATAGGAACTTTGGACAATCCGCAAGTAGTAATTGCAGATCCTAATGCAGGTCCTTGGATAAAATCTCTTGAAGCTCCAGATAACGGTTTTACACCTAACTTTGAAGATTCTTTAATTGAGATAATTCAAGTAGGAGATGGACCCGCCTGGACAGATTGGCATGAAGAAATACGCGACCCTGAATTTGAGATGTTCATTTTAAATGCTCAAGCGTCTAATCCTGATGGTTCACAATATGACGGAATTTTCAATGTTACTCAAACTCCAACTTCTGTTTGGATTGACTTTATTCCCCCACTAGAACCTGGTAGCCTATTGTTCATTGAAAAAGAAATTGTATATTTAGCTTCAGGTCCACCAAGGGATGAACCTCTAGTGATGGCACAATGGCCTACTTTTGATGATGAAGAAGAACCACCAGTAGTAGCAGGAGAACTCCTGTCACTTGATAGTACAGCACTAGTAATTGCAGGACTAACATCAATGTCAATGTGGATGATTCCAACAGTTGCAGGACTTGCAGGTGCTGGAGTGTATCTGATAAAGTTTAGAGCACACAGAGATTAATTCTCTTTTTATTTTATTTTAGAAATAATTTTAAATCAATCTAATCTTTTAATCTCATCTAAAACTTGAGGATTTTCAAGTGAAGTTAAATCACCTAAGTCCAATCCTAATAACTTTGCTTTTAGCAGACGTCTCATAATTTTCCCTGTTCGGGTTTTAGGGAGATCTGATAGAAGAAATACAAATTTTGGTTTGGCAAGTTTACCTATTTTTTCGGAAATATAATTAGATGTCTCGATATCTAATGTAAGTTCTGGTTTTTCTTCTGGAACAATAAATAAGATGATTGCTTCCCCTGTGATATCATCCGGAATGGCAACTGAGGCTGCATCAGATATTTTGTGATGACTTATTGCAGTGTGTTCAATTTCTGCCGTACTCATTCGATGACCTGACACATTAATTACATCATCTGCTCTACCTTTCATGTACCAAAGACCATCGTCATCAACAAAAACATAATCTCCATGAAACCAAATATTTTCAAAGCGAGACCAATAAGTTTGCAAATATCTTTGATCATCATTTAATAGACCTCTTGTCATTGCAGGCCAAGGAGATTTTATTACCAGGAAACCATCCTTATTTCTAATTGAATTTCGGTCAGCATCAAAAACATCTAAATTAATTCCAGGACATGGAATTCCAACAGTAGATGGTTTTAGTTTCATTCCTGGAAATACAGAAAGCATTGCACCTCCAATTTCTGTGCCTCCAGATAGATTCATAATAGGGATTTTGTTATTGCCAACTTTTTCAAATAACCATCTCCAAGAATCCTCATCCAAAGGTTCGCCAGTTGTAGGGATGTTTTTAATTTTATATGAAGGATGAAGCTTCAACGGCTCTACGTTATTTTTTTTAAATAATCTAACTGCAGTTGGTGAAATTCCAAAGATTGTTACGTTGTAATCATACAACATATTCCAAATTCTTTCAAAATTTGGATAAACCAATGCGCCATCATAAATTACAGCACTAGCCCCTCTAATCAATAGACCATAAACATTCCAAACTAGTCCAGTAATCCAGCCAATATCTGCAGGCCATAAAATTATGTCATTTTGGGATGTATCAATCAAAAAAGCAGCCTGATGACCGGCAAACACTGAAAATCCACCATGAACATGGACTACTCCTTTTGGCTTTCCTGTAGTTCCTGAGGTGTATAAAATGAAAAGCGGATCCTCCGAATCAGTATCTTCTGTAGGACATAAATCTGATTGAGAAGATATTAGACCCTCATAAAATAATACTTTGTCAGATTTTTCATATACATCAATGCCTTTGTAGGGTATGACAATTATTTTTTCGATATCTGTGTTTTTTATGGCAATTTCAATAGTGTTTTTTTGAGATATTGATTTTCCTTTTCTTTGAAATCCATCACAGACAAAAAGTATTTTTGCATTACAATCTTGCAATCTGATTTGTAATGATTCAGAGCTGTAACCAGAAAATATTACTGTCTGTATTGCACCAATTTTTGCAGATGCTAGAATTGCTATAATGGACTCCTCAATCATAGGAAGATAAATAGCTACAACATCTCCCTTTTGAATACCTAAGGATTTTAATGCATTTGCAAGCCTACATACTTTATTATCTAATTCTCTGTATGTTATTTGGGAAGTAGTTCCATCTTCAGAAACAAATGTGTATGCAACCTTATCTGGACAGATCTTACAGAATTTTTCAACCGTAGATTTGTAAATGTTGGTTTTTCCTTTGACAAACCATTGAGACCAAGGGATACCTTGGGATAAATCTAGAACTTTTTCATATGGTTCATCCCAAACTATTCCAATATGTTTTTCAACTTCTCTCCAAAACCATTCTAAATCCTTGTTAGCCTTTTTAGATAACTGATCTAATGAGGGTATATTGAGTTTTTTCATGAATCGATGAATTTCCGAATTTTGTTTTTGTTCTTCTGTTGGAATAAATTCAAAATTAGACAATTAATCATATGAAAATTCTCAAGGTAAAAAATTTTTAAATTTAAGAAATTTCAATGCCTAGCCGTCTTGCACATGAAATTGCCGCTTTACCATCATCCTCAGAAATACCAGCTTTTTGGAATTTTTTTATCCATTCATTAGACAGGTTCATGGTGTTTTCCTTATAATATTCCCTCAAAATCACGCCTACTTTAGAGTCTAGATGCTCTTTTGTAGCTGAATTCATACCTTTTTGTAGGATTGTAGAATCTGAATTTGCCAATATTTTAATAAATTCTACATCCTCCAAAGAAAGATCCTTCAATCTTAATCAATTTCCTTTGTTAACAAATTAAGGGTTATTTTGGGATCTGCCTTCCCTTTTGTTTTTTGCATTACCTTGCCTACAAGAAAATTAATTGTTTGTGGATTAGATTTTGCTTGCTCCACTGCTTGAGGCTCTTGTGAAATCACCAGTTTAATTATTTGAAGTAATTCATTTTCATCAGATACATTTCCCAAATCTAACTCAGAAATTACTACTGATAGTTCCTTTCCACTTTTTACAATTTCATATAATGCATTTTTAGCAGAGGTTCTAGTTAGCTTTCCAGAATGAATTGCATCAGCCAAGTCTCTTAGATGTGTTGAATTTATTTTTGAGATCTCTCTTTTTTCCCTGGTATCTACCAAACCCATAAGGTCTGTTGTAATAATATTTGCAACTTCTTTTGCATTTAATTCATTGTGGGATTTGTCAAAAAGATCTGAATAGAATTTATCTAAAGATAAAACGTTTGCCACTTGGTCTGGAATGCCATAGTCTTTCACATAACGTTCTTTTTTGGAACTTATACTTTCGGGCATTTCTAATTTTAATTTTTCTTGCATATCTTTTTCAATTCTTATCCATGGAATGTCGCCTTCAAGAAAATATCTATAATCTAGTTCTTCTTCTTTTGATCTTGAAGAAATGGTTATTTTTCTCTTGTCATCCCAATGTCGCGTTTCTTGAATTATAGGAATTTCTCTAGAGTGGAGACTTTCTTGTCTGGTGATTTCAAAATGAACTGCTTTTTCCAAATCATGAAATGAACCAATATTTTTAATTTCAACCTTGTTTCCACCTTCAATTGAAACATTTGCATCAGCTCTCATAGCTCCCTCCAAACTAGGATCTGAAACATCAAGATTCTCAAGAAGATTAGATAAAATGGTTAGAAACTCTCTTACTTGTTTAGGATTTTCAAAATCGGGCTCAGTCACAATTTCAACCAATGGTGTGCCTGCTCGATTATAATCTACAAGAGTAATTTGATTTTTTGAAGAACTTCCTTCATAAATTAGTCTTCCAGGATCTTCTTCTAGCTGAATTCGGGTGATCCTTATTTTTTTATCTCCAACCATAATCATTCCTGAACCACCAACACTGGTATCACCATAGATATTCAATTGTGTTATCTGAAAGTTTTTTGGAAGGTCGGGGTAAAAATAATTTTTTCTAAAAAACGCAATTTTTTCTGGAGTGCTGCAATTTAGGGCCATGGCAATCAGAGTTGCTTTTTCTATTGCTTTCTGATTTAATCTTGGAAGGGTTCCTGGAAGTCCCATACAAATAGGACAAATGTTTGAATTTATTTCAGATTCCCTATAATTTGCCTTGCAAGGACAAAACAACTTGCTTTCAAGTTTTGTCAATTGACAGTGTATTTCTAATCCAATCTTAGTCATATTGGTATCTCCGGTAATCGTACAGTTGTTTCAAGAGCA